>OBLW0100000374.1_pt1 | contig 38378 bp, 26 predicted proteins | sample 1520161 | NCBI WGS metagenome assembly OBLW01 (sample SAMEA3539309, study PRJEB22396) | soil metagenome | biome: tundra; feature: field; material: soil | place: USA | collected 2010-05 | depth 0.15 m
GAGATGCCTAAGTGACTGGAGTTCAGACGTGTGCTCTTCCGATCTAGGAATCCGGCCGTGGGGCGCACGGGCCGCGCGGCCGTACCCGTCTGCCGCTCGGCGCAGCGCCGGGTTCCGCAGCGCCCGCGCCGCGACATGGAGGGTGTCAGCCGCAGCCCACGCCGCGTCGGCTGCCCGCGCCGGATCGTTATGGGCGCAGTCACGGATGTGTTCCGCGGCGTTCGTGGCCTGGCGGGCCGCGTGCTCGTAGATCGCGTTCCGTTCCGAAACGGTGAACCGGAACGCCCCGGACTGTTCCGCCGTGCCGGTCCGGGACGTGCCCCAGCTGCGGTGGAGCCGGGGCAGGGTCAGGTCGGCGGATAGCCGCCCGCCGCCGTACCACAGCGGCTCCCCGTCGCTGCCGTCATGGCCGGGCAGGCTGACCGAGTACCCGGTGACCTGGCCCGGGTTGATTTCGCTGAACCGCATCCGCACGAGCACACCGGCCTCACGCAGGCGGGCGAAGAACCCGGCCTCATCGTGTGCGTGCTCCGCCGCCCCGGTCACAGCGTTGCGGAGCACGGCGCGCGCCGCCCCGGCGGACAGCCCGTGTCCTGGGAACGCGCCATGCTCCGCCCCGGGCGCGGTCCAACGGCGGCGCAGCTTCGGCAGGGTGAGATCCGCGGCGAGTTTCCCGCCGCCGTACCAGATGATCCCGCCGCCCTTCGCGGTGTGGCGCGGCAGGCCGACCGCGTACCCGGTCACCTCACCCGGGGTGGTGGTGCTGTACCGCTTGCGGACGGCCACCCCAGCGTCCGCCAGGCGGGCGAAGAACTCGTGCTCCGTCCGTGCTCCCCCTGCCGCCGCAGACACCTCGCGGCACAGGGTCACCCGGGGCGACTCGCCCCAGCCGCGCCGCGCCGCCTGCTCCGTCTCGGAACGGGCGGGACGTTTGGCGGCGGTGCGGTCCGCCGGGGCGGTGGACCGCAGCCCGAACCGCGCCTCGGCGTCCCGGCAGGCTTCCCGGACCCGGAAAAAGTCATTCCAGGTTCTCGGCCGCCTACCGTCCTGGCGGGCCAGCGTCGCGACCAGGTGAATGTGATCCGCGGCGTGCCGGACCGCGACCCACCGCACCCCCAGGTCATCACCGACGGGTGCGAGCCCGGTGCGGTCCATAATGCCTGCCGCGACCTGCGCCCATTCCGCGTCCGACAGCATCCGGTCCCCGGGAGCGGCGCGCACCGCGCAATGCCACACCGGCTTCTCATACCCAGGCCCAGCCAGCCCGGCCAGCGGCTGAGCCAGCAGCCCAGATAATCTCCGGAAATCCCGCGACCCGTCCCGGCGGCGTTCCGGCTCCAATTCCCCCGGATCAGAGAATCCGGCGACCAGGTGCGGATCGGTGTGCTCGTTCGCCTTTCCCGGCCCATATAGGTAATACAGAAGCCGCCCGGCGTTCCTGCCGCGGAGCACTTTCCCAATCACCGGAACACCCCCCGTTCCGTCACGGAACACGGCGGCGCAACTGCTCCGCGGCCTCATCCAGACGGCGGATCACCCGCACGCAAAACTCCGCCGCCGGGACCAGGTCCGCACCGCGCTGCCCGGTCGCGTTCAGCTTCGCCACCGCCTGATTCAGGTTCGTCCCCGCCCGCCGCACCAGCCCGGCCGCGGTCATCACCTCCACCAGCGCCTCCCGGGCCAGCGAGCTGGCCGGTGACGATGTTCCGCGCGCTGCCGCCATCGCCGCCTCCGCGGCGAACGCACCACGGGCCAGACCAGCACGATGCGCCGCCTGGTCCAGCTCAGCCAGCTCCTCATCGGTGAGAAAGAACTTCACCAGCCGCGGACGCGGCGCCGCCTGGCGCGAACGCCGCCTCGCCGCCGCCTGGCCTACCGCACCCGTCATGCCTGCCACCCGTTTTCAGCGCCTCGCAGTAACAACTCCCCTGACCATTATGGGTTTCTAGACCGCGCCCGGTCTAGAGCTATCGGTACCATTATGTATATCTTGCTTCCTCTAGTACAATTTCATCTGATGCAGAACCGGCGCCACTTGGCATACGTTAACCCGGTACCCTCTGATAGTGCTAGATAAGTACTGTGAATAGCGCCAGGTGTCATTCCTTCCGGCTGCTTCCCAGCGCGTGGTCCTGGCTGTTGCCGACCAACGCCGTGCCCATCGTGGCCGACGGGTTCTACCCGTTTGGCGGGTTCGGGGTCCGGGGTGGCCCGTCTGCGGCGGCTGGAGATCATCCACCGTGTGCTGGGTCCCAGCCCTGTCGGTACTGCGCTGGAGACTGCTCGCGTGATGAGGATCATCGGGGCTCCCGCGCGAGATGGAGGCGGAAGAGAACGAGCTCGGGGTCCAGCCCGGCCGGGCTTGACCCCTTTTGTTCAGGCTTCTTCATGGCGACGATCAGAAGTCAGCGCCCAGTAGCGCACCCGACTCCAGCGAGCATTCTTGCTGGGCCATCGTGTTAGTGGCTCCCGCTGTGATGGGTCCCTGCTGGGACTGGTGAGGACTCAAGCGGGTTGCATGGCCTCTTACGTGCTGGTGGGGCGAATAAGGTCGGGCCATGAGTATGTTCGATGTGGAAAGCGCACCAGCCGGCGGCCATCGGGAGCCGATTCCGATGTCGGACATCGACATGGCTCTCACCTCACAGCTCGTGGTGGCGTGGGCGGGCGAGACGGGAGAAGAGCACAGGCTGGGCTGGTGGCGCTGCGACCTCGCCTCCGAGTACGGCGGTGAGGACCTGTTCTGCCGCCTGCTTCCGTCTACCTGGCGCTGGGCCGCGCTCCAGGGCGCGCGCGAGGCCGCCCGGCGGGTCGATGCGGAACTCCGGCGCCGTGACCATGAGCCCGACCGGATCGTCTCGCTCTTCAGCCTTGGTTTCGAGCTGGACGAGCGGATCGAGGAGCGCCTCGCGGACCTGAAGCGCTCGGGCCGTACGCCGGACGTGGCACTGCCAGGCCTCGCGGTCACCGATGACGGCTGGCACCCGGAAAACTTCTGGGACTGGGTCTCCGGCCATGGCGAGGCAGGCGGAACGGCCTCCCCGGCCGGGCGGCGGCTCAGCGGGAGTCCCCCGGCTACCGTGGGGCAGCAGGTATGCAGGCTCGTCGCGGGGCTGGCGCCGGCGGCCGGGAGCTATCCGCTTCCCCACTTCAGGAGGGCGCTGTGACGGCCCCACGTGAGACGACCCTCGTGCATACGCGGCTGTCCCGGTGCGCCCTGGAGGTGGAGGACTCGCGCGCCTTCTGGGCCCGCGCCGACGAGGCCACGAGCGTGAGCGCCCAGCAGGCATTCGACGAGTACTGGTTCGGCGCCCGGAGCCTGGCGCGCGTCGAGGTTCTCCTGTCCAACATGCGGGCCCGCTTCAGCGCCTTCCCTGCGGCGCTCGCAGTCCTGCACGGCTGGCAGCACATGCTGCCGGAGACGCGCCGGGTAATCTGCCACTGGCACCTGCAGCTCAGTGACCCCCTCTGCCGGCGCTTCACGGGCGCCTACCTGGCGGAGCGCCGCGCTGGGGTCCGCCCTGAGGTGACCCGGGATCTCGTGGCCGGCTGGGTCGGGCAGCACGGCCCCGGCCACTGGACGTTGACGATGCGGATCCAGTTCGCCAGCAAGCTCCTGTCCGCGGCGTACTCGGCCGGCGTGGTGACGTCTAACCGGGACCCCCGCCCCGTCGGGACGCCGCGCGTGCCGGACGAGGCCCTTGAGTACCTGCTGTACCTGCTTCGCGAGACGGAGTTCGAGGGAACCCTTCTCGATAACCCGTACCTGAGGTCGGTCGGCCTGGACGGAGCCATCCTCGCCGAGCGCCTGCGCGGGCTACCCGGGCTGGCGTTCCGGCGGCAGGGCGACCTTACCGACTTCGGCTGGCGCCACCAAGACCTGCGAGCCTGGGCGGCGGCCAGCCTGCGCGATGGCGAGTGGTGCCTGGCCGGGGCCGCCCTGTGACCGCGCCCCTTTTCCAGCAGGCCCCGCTGTTTCAGCATGGCCCCTTGCACGAGGCGTTCACGGCGCTGCGCCGGGACCTCATCCAGGAGGACGGCCCGCGCATCAGCACGATGCGCAACTACCGGTTCGCCATCGTGCAGTACGACCCGGCCGAGGAGTTCCGGCTCCGCGGCGAGGTGCAGCGCCTGACCACAGACCTGGCCGCGAACGGCTGGATGGTCGTCTCGGTCAGCCTGCAGAAGCTGTTCCTGGACAGGGTCAGGGCGCAGGGCCCGGAGTGGGTCGATCGCGTCGTGGCCATGGAGGGACGACTGGCCGGCACCGACCTGGATCGCGGGCTGAACTACCTGAAGTCGAAGGTTGCGCCGCTCATCGAGGGGCCGGACGGCATCGCGGCTAACTGCTCCCGCGTCATCTGCGAGTACGCTGACCGGCACCCCGACAGCATCGACCGGACGGTCGCCCTCATCGGGCGCGCGGGCGCGCTCTACCCCTTCATCCGGTCCTCAGCCCTGCTACGCCACCTCGACGGCAGGACGCGCAACGTCCCGGTCGTCCTGCTCTACCCGGGTGAGCGGCGCGGCCCGACGGGGCTGTCGTTCATGGGCATCCTCAACCCGGACAACGACTACCGGCCACGGATCTATCCATGAGGGGCACCATGCTGATTCGCGACCTCTTCGCCTCCGACGTCACGCGGGACATCCCGCCCGTCGTGTACTTCCACGAGCAGTCCCCGGACAAGGTCGCCGCCGAGGTCTCCGAGTACATCGTCACCGGCGGCTGGCCCGAGGGCCACCCGAACCACCGCCGCGTGCCGCAGGGGATCCATGAGCAGTACGTCAGGCTGCTGACCGGCATCACCGTGGAGCTCGGCAAGCCCGGCGGCCCCGAGCTGCCCAACGCGTGGGTCTCCGGCTTCTACGGCTCTGGCAAGTCGATCTTCGCCAAGCTGCTCGGCCTGTCCCTCGACGGCGTCGCGCTGCCGGACGGCGGCTCGCTCGCGGAGGCGTGGCTGCGGCGGGACACCTCGCCGAAGTCCGGCGCGCTCCGCGCGGCGTGGAACGCCCTGCGCCAGCGGGTCGATCCGCTGGCGGTCGTCTTCGACATCGGGTCCGTCGCGCACGACGGCGAGCACATCCACGCCGCTGCGGTGCGGCAGGTCCAGCGGCGCCTCGGCTACTGCGCCGAGCCTCTCGTCGCGGACTTCGAGCTGCGCCTGGAGCGCGACGGCGAGTGGGCCCGTTTTGAGGAGAAGGCGCAGGAGGTACTCGGCAGGCCGTGGGCGGACGTGAAGGACAACTCGCTGGCCGAGGAGGACTTCTCGCTCATCATGAGCGAGCTGTATCCCGACCGGTACACCGATCCCATGGCCTGGTTCACCAGCCGAGGCGGAACTCACTCCCGTTCTGAGTCGCCTGAGGAGGCCGTGGCCGCCATCCGCGACATGCTGAAGTTCCGCCGCCCGGACGCCACGCTCTTCCTCGTCATTGATGAGGTCTCCCAGTACGTCCTCGCCTACCGAGACCGCGTGGACCGGCTGCGCGCCTTCGCGACCGCCCTCGGTGCGGCGCTGCGCGGACGAGCCTGGCTGGTGGCGCTCGGGCAGCAGAAGCTCGACGACGAGGCGGACGACTCCTTCCTCGTCTGGGCGAAGGACCGCTTCCCCCCGAGCCTGCGCGTCCACCTCGCGCCGACCAACATCAGGGACGTCGTCCACAAGCGGCTCCTGCAGAAGCGGCCCGACGCCGAGGAGCCGCTTCGCGCCCTCTTCGAGGCCAACCGGCCCGACCTCAAGCTGTACGCCTACGGCTGCGAGTCGGTGACCCCGGAGGAATTCATCGAGGTCTACCCGATGCTCCCCGGGCAGATCGACCTGATCCTGCAGATCACCACCGCCCTGCGGACCCGCTCGGCCCGGGCCCAGGGCGACGACCAGGCAATCCGCGGCCTGCTACAGATCCTCGGCGAGCTCTTCCGCAGCCAGCGCCTCGCCGACCAGCCGACTGGCGCGCTGGTGACCCTCGACCAGATCTACGAGGTGCAGCACACCGCGCTGGACGCCGACGTGCAGGCCTCCATGGCCCGCGTGCTGAGCCAATGCACCGCTGACACGGACCAGCTGCTGGTCCGGGCCGCCAAGGCGGTCGCCCTGCTCGAGCTCATCCAGGAGAACCAGGCCACCGACGCGCGGCTCGTGGCACAGTGCCTCTACGACCGGGTCGACCGCGGCAACCAGGTCATCGCCGTGACCGAGGCCCTAGAGGAACTGCGCCGCCGCAACCTTCTCGGGTACTCGGAGAAGCACGGCTACAAGCTCCAGTCCTCGGCCGGCGAGGAATGGGAGCGCGAGCGCCGCGACATCCCGGCCCCGCGCGAGGCCCTCAGCGAGATCGTCCAGGAAGGACTCAGGCACCTGCTCGCCATCCCCGACCGCCCGCAGTACCAGGGCCGGTCGTTCCCCTGGGCAGGGCGGTTCTCCGACGGCCGCCGCGCCGACGACGTGAGCCTCCTCGACCCCCGCGACGCCGCTGCCGTGGTGATCGACTTCCGCTACCTCGCCGTCGACGAGCGCACCGAGAGCACGTGGGTGCGGAGGAGCAGCGAGGCCGCACTCCACGACCGCCTCGTCTGGGTGTCCGGCGACATCGAGGCCGTCGGCGAGTGCGCGCGCGAGCTGCACCGCTCGCGCGCCATGGCCAACAAGTACAAGGCGCGCCGCGACTCGCTGAACCCCGCCCGCAAGCTCCTGCTTCAGCAGGAGGAGAACCGCGCCGAGGACCTCGACAAGCTCACCCGGGACACGATCGCGGCGGCGTGGCTGGCCGGGCAGATGTACTTCCGGGGCCGTGGCATCTCGCCATCCGACCATGGAGCGACGTTCGCCGTCGCGCTCCACCAGGCGGCTAACCGGGTGCTGCCTGACCTGTTCCCGCACTTCATCGCGACGCAGGTCGCGCCGTCCGAGTTGCTCCAGCTCGTCGAGGCCGAGCTCTCCGGCCCGTCGCCCAAGTTCCTCACGGGCGACCTTGGCATTATCGAGCTCGACGCAGGACGGTTCGTCCCCTCGTGCGGCGGCGTCGTGGTGCGCCGCGTGCAGGACTACATCGAGTCGGAGGGCGGGTGCAGCGGGACGGCGCTCCTCGCCCGGTTCGGCGGCCCGCCCTACGGCTACACGGCGAATGTCGTGAAGGCCTGCGTCGCGGGCCTGCTGCGCGCCACCAAGGTGCGCGTGCAGCCCGAGGGCGGCGACGAGATCACCGCCATCCGCGACGCTGGAGTGCGCGACCTGTTCGAGCGGGACCGCGATTTCCGCCGCGCCATCATCCTCCCGGGCGGTCAGGATGACATCGGCCCCCAGTCACGGGCACGCATCTGCAAGTTCTTCGAGGTCCGCCTCGGGGCCAGCATCGATCGCGACAATGACCAGATCGCCAACGCGGTCGTGCAGCACTTCCCGGCCCTCGCGCGCCAGCTCCGCGACGTCCAGGGCAGCCTCAGCCAGCTTCCTGGCTCTCCGCCGGGGCCAGCGGCGCTCGGCAGGCTAGGCGAGGCCTTGGAGAAGTGCCTGCGGAACCCGCGGCAGACCAGGCCGACCGTGCAGGCGGTCAAGAGCCACCTCGACGCACTGCAGGACGGCGTATTCACCCTGCAGCTCTACGGCACGGAGCTGACGGCCGACGCCATCCTGGCCGTCAAGGACGCTCACCGGGTACTCGCCTACGAGGCGGCTCAGCTTACGGACGCGGGCATCGACCCCGTGAACGTCACGCAAGCCGTCACGCGGGTCTCCGCGCACCTTACGGCGGACCGGCCCTGGCTCGACATCGGCGCGCTCGCCCCGGACCTCGCCGAGATCCGCGCCTGCTACGGCTCCGAGCGGCAGCGGCTGCTCCAGTGGCAGGAGCAGCAGGCGGAGGCGGCCCGTGGCCGCGTCCGGGCACGCGACGGCTTCAGCACCCTCACGGCCGATCAGGTGCACAGCGTCCTACGGCCCTTCACGGGGGCGGTCACCGACACCACCGCCGAGGCGGTCGCGCCACCGCTCACCGCCCTAGCTGACCCGTTCACGCTCGCGCTGCAGCGCGCCCAGAGCCAGGCGAACGACCTCCTCGACGAGATACTGAGCGCTGGCGACAGCCCGCTGATCGCCCGCGTCGACCTGCAGCTGCATAACCGCGAGGTCGCGACCGAGGCCGACGTGCAGGCGCTCGTCGAGGAGATCAGGGGACGCCTGCTGGAGCATGTCCGGGCCGGCGCCCGGGTACGGCTACTGTGACCGATGTGGCGACAACCATGTCCATGACCTCCGGCGCGAAGCACGTGCTCGCGACCACAATCCGGTCGCTCCGCGCTCGCCTGCTTGAGGATCTTCACGCCGCCACGGAGACTGCCTACCGGCTCTCGGTGCCCAGCCGGGAAGCGGGGCTGGACGAGGCTGCCCGGGCCAGGCGCGGACGGCTGGAGGCGTGGATGGCCGAGCAGGTCCGGGCACAGGCCGCCGCCGGGGCCGAAAGGGTCCGGTCTAAGGAAGACTTCCGCCGCGAGGCCGAGAAGCAGGCCGCCTACACGCTCCTGAACCGGCTGATCCTGCTCCGGCTCATGGAGACACCAGGCCCCTCGGGCCAGCCGCTCCGCGCTCCTGCCGTGGTGACTGGCGGCTGGGAAAGCCGCGCGTACCTGGATTTCCGGGACCTTGCCCCCGGGATCGTGCGTGACGATGAGACCGAGGGGTACGCGTTCCTCCTGCGGCTGGTCTTCGAGGACCTCGCCACCGAGTTGCCTGGCCTCTATGGCCCTGCGGGGGTGGCCGACCTTGTCCCGGTCCCGGCGGCGACGCTCCGGCACGTCATCGACGCCCTGAACTCCGAGGCGCTGGAGAGCTGCTGGGCCGACGACATGACGCTTGGCTGGGTCTACCAGTACTGGAACGACCCCGAGCGCGAGGCACTCGACGTCAAGCTCAACGGCGGCGGCAAGGTCGAGCCGCACGAGATCGCCAGCAAGACGCAGATGTTCACCGAGCGCTACATGGTGGACTGGCTGCTCCAGAACAGCCTGGGACCGATGTGGCTGGCCACGTGCGAGCAGCATGGGTGGACGCCCGAGGTACAAGCTGACGGCACGCTCGACCGGCTGGAGGAGCGGAGGTCCGACTGGCGGGCCAAGCGCGAGTCCGGAGAGGTCACGCTCACCGAGCTAATGCCGCTGCACACCGATGCGGAGCGCCGCTGGGCCTACTACGTGCCGCAGCCCATCCCCGCCAGCGCCGTAGCACAAGCGCCCGAGAGCATCCGCAACCTGAAGCTACTCGACCCAGCCGTCGGCTCGGGACACTTCCTGGTCGTGGCGCTCGACCTCCTGGTGGCGCTCTACCGAGAGGAGGCCCGCCATCGGGGGGAGGACGGCCAGGAGCGCTGGTCCGACCAGGCCATCGTCGAGCGCATCCTGTCGCACAACCTGCACGGCATTGACCTAGACCCACGGGCGGTGCAGATCGCCGCCGCGGCCCTCTGGCTCAAGGCCCGGCAGGTAGCTCCTGACGCCCGGCCCGAGCGACTGAACCTGGTGGCATCGAACCTCCGCCTGGCAAGCCTGGCCGACGATGACCCCGCGCTCGTCGACCTCCGCCGCGAAGTGGAGCGCGAGACCGGCATCCCAGCCATGCTCACCGACACGCTGATCCACGCCCTGCGCGGTGCCGACCACCTCGGCAGCCTGCTAAAGGTGGGCACGGTGGTAGATGAAGCCCTGGAACGGCACGAGGCCGTGCTGAGCCGGTCGGTGCATGAGCAGCTCGACATGTTCGCCGACCCCAGCGAGGAACCCAAGCGGGTCGCCATCGGCCGCGACGAAGCCAAGACCACCCTGCTCGACCGACTGGAGAGCTTCCTCGCCAAGCACACCAGCGGCGACGATCTTGGTCTCCGCCTGCGCGGCGAGCAGCTCGCCGCAGGCGTCCGCTTCGTGCGCCTCGTCCGCGAGGGAACGTACGACCTAGTGGTCGCGAACCCGCCCTACCAGGGCACGAGCAAGATGACGGACGCGACATACATCACCAGGACGTACCCGCTCGGCAAGGCAGACCTCTATGCGGCGTTTCTGCTTCGGGGACTGGAGTTGGTGCACGATGGTGGGCTTGCCGCGCAAGTATCCCTGAACGGGTGGATGTTCATCAAGCAGTACGCCGAATTGCGGAAAGTCCTGCTGAGCGAACACTCTGTCCGGAGCGTCGCCGACCTACTCTGGTGCGCCTTCGAGCAGATGCGCGACATCAACATTGCCATGTACTGTTTGATGCGGGGGCCAGCGGAAGGCACCCAGTCGGCGGGCCTCGTCCCAGCCTCGCATTACGACCGCGACGACAGGTCAATTCCAGCATTGAACCGCAAGCGCGCCGCCATCCTCTGCCACGAGGGCCATTGCGCCTTTGACCCGGCTGAGCTAAAGGTGGTGCCTGACTGGCCGCTAATATATTGGTGGGAATCCTCATTTCTTTCTGCGTACTCTAGTGCGCAGAAACTTGCGGAGTCAGCGCAGGTTAAGAATGGACTTCAAACGAACGATAATGCCCGGTACTTGCGGCGACCTTGGGAGAACCCTACCGCTTCAACCAGCTCACTGCCGACAAGCTCGAGTGAATGCTCAACCTCGATAGTTTGGGTTCCTTACGTTAAAGGAGCAAATGGGGCTAAGTGGAAGCATTCCCACGATTGGTGCGTTAATTGGGGTCGAGCTGGTCTCGACATCAAGGTTCTTAACGAGTGGGTATACGGAAGCGCGAGTAGGTCGGTTCGCAGCGAAGAACTGTACTTCCGCTCTGGTGTCGCAATGACAACCAAGGGAAATGATTTCGGCGCTAGGGCATTCGATCGCCCAAGCATCTTTGATGTTGAAGGTCGGTCGGTGTTCGGGCTCGACAGCGATCAGGCGGTAGTGCTGCTGAACAGTCGGACTGCACGCAGCGTGATGTCTGCACTTAATCCAACTGTGCACTTCCAAGCGGGCGACGCCCTTCGAATTCCAGTCTTTCGCGACCCTGCTGCGTCAGCCATCTGGGGAGAGATCGATTTCGCCTTCGGTGTTCACGAATCCCACCGTGAACCGTCCGTCGAGTTCCACCGCCCTGGAGCCTCCCCATGGCGCCACGCCCAGGACTGGGCCCAGGCCGCCGTCGATCGTCCTGAGGGTGCGCCGCTCCCCGAGTACGTCGAGCAACTAGACCCCGAACCCGCCACGGATCATCTGAGCTTCGCCCTTAGCGTGGCCCTCGGCCGCTTCGGCCCTGCCGGTACATTCGCTGAGGGCATCCTCGACCCGGTTACCGCAGACCTCTCCCACGCGCTCCCACACGGGATCCTCTTCCTCGACACCACGCTTGATGCCGAGGATCGCTGCGACGGCCTTGGCCATCCGGCGACAGCGCCGCTGCACGCGGCCTGGGCGGAGTACGGCCCGGCGGTCGGCACCAGCAGGCGGAGCCTGCGCGACTGGCTGGCCCTTGACTTCTTCAAGGATGTTCACAAGGGCATGTACGAGAACCGGCCCATTCACTGGCCGCTCTCATCACCAAACAAGACCTTCGTGGCCTGGGTGAACATCCACCGGATGAACAGCCAGACCCTGCAGGTGCTGCTCGCCGACCACCTCGCGCCGACCCTCACCCGTCTCGACGGCGAGCTGGCCGACCTGCGCGCCGTCCGCGACGGCGCCGACAAGAAGGCCGCGCGCGACGCCGAGCGGCAGTACGACCGGGTATTTAAGGCCCGCAGCGAGTTGCAGGAGTTCATGGCCGATGTCGAGCAGTGCGCTGACCGGGGCGCGCCGCCGACCGACGGCAAGTGCCCGCCCCGCGAGCAGGACGCCCGCTACGTCCCCGACCTCGACGATGGCGTGATGATCAACTCGGCCGCGCTGTGGCCGCTGCTCGACCCGCAGTGGAAGGACCCGAAGAAGTGGTGGAAGGAGCTCGCCACCGCGAGCGGGCGGAAGGACTACGACTGGTCTCACCTAGCGATGCGCTACTGGCCTGGCCGGGTCGACGGGAAGTCCCGGCAGGACCCGAGCCTCGGCGTGGCGCACGGCTGCTTCTGGCGGTACCACCCGGAGCGTGCCTGGACCTGGGAGCTGCGGCTCCAAGACGAGATCGGTCCCGATTTCCGCATCGAGGAGCCGCCCTACCGTCCCGGCGGACGTGACCTAGGCGACGTTGGTGATGTCCCGCATCGCGACGCCTTCCTGCGTGACCACCCGAAGGCCGCCATCGCCGCCATCGCACGAGAGGCCACGCGACGGATGGGCCGGGGCAAAAAACGTAAGGTCGTCTCCGAGATGCGCATCCTGGAGACCGGCCTCTGGACGGGACATGCCGAGGATCTCTGGGATCTGGAGCTGGACTTGGCCGAGCGGCAGGGCGCGGAGATCCGCATTCTCGCTCCCGACGAGCCCGCCGCCCGCGCGACGTTCGAGGCGGCGCATCCCGAGAAGGTAGCCGACCGCAAGGACTTCCTGGCCAGCCTCGTCCCGCCCGTCGAACTGTTCGATGACGAAGACGCCGACGAGGACGAGAGCGGGGAGGACGACGCTTGACGACGGCTCCGCCCCTGGCGCCGACGACGGGGCTCGGTGGCCCCGTGTCCGCGGCTCTGGAAGCGGAACTCCGCTCCTGGGTGCGCCGGCACGGCATCGTCGTCTGGCTCGACCAGGCCGGGACCTACAGCGAGTTCGTCGGGCGGCTCCAGACGCTGCGGGCTGCCGGGGGCCTGCCCTACGAGGTGCACGCCTTCCGGGGCAGCCACCTGGCGCTGATGCTGGACCTCGACGGGATGGCCGCCGGGACGGAGAAGGCACCGCTGGTCATCCACCTGCCGGGGTTCACCGAGGACACCGTGCGGCAAACGCCGCTCTTCGAGCTGTACGCGGCCGGGGTGCGGTACCGCAAGGCGCTGGACACCCTCGTCACCGAGGCGGCCTCGGGGCAGGTCCGCCCCGACCAGATCGACTCCTTCCGGGCACAGCCCGGCATGACGCTCACCGGTGCCGACGCCTGGCTCAGCGCGCTCCTCGACGGCGCCGAGGGCGGCGGCATCGGGGCACAGCTGCGGACCATGAGCCCAGGGGCTGTCCTCGATGACCTGCTCACCGGGGGGATCATCGCCGGGCGGATCGGCGAGCTCGATGCCGAGGACGCGCTCTGGGAGCGGTTCGCCGCCTGGATCGGCCTCCCGCCCTTCTGGCGTGATGCCACGCTCCCTCCCTCGCGGCCCCGTGCCGGGGACGTGGCGTTCGCCGCTGCGAGCTGGGCGCTGTGCGTGGAGTACACGGATGACCTGAAGCGCCCGCCGGTCAGCGACCTCCTGGCGCCTGCCACCGCCCTGCCGCGCCCGGTCATCGATGCGTGCCGTGCCTTGGCTGCCCATCTCCGAGACCGCCACGCGGGCTTCTACCAGCGGACGGCGGACGAGACGGAGGTTCTGCTCGCCGATGAGGTCGAGCAGGCCCAGGCCGAGGGCCTCGGCGCCATCGGCACGTTCCGGTTCGAGGAGGACAAGGTCCTCAAGGCGGCACTGGCCGCGCTGGGCCGCGCGGCCTACGCCCAGGCCGCCGCCTGGGCTGGGCCGCGCGTGGAACTCCCGTCGGCCGGCGCGTCGTTCTGGCTCCGCGATGATCCCGCGCGGCAGTCCGCCTGGCAGCTCGTCCGCGACGCGGCTCGTCTCGGCCAGGAGATCGCCCGAGCGGGGACGCGGATCGGCGTGGACATGCACGCCGACGAGGCCGTCGAGGCTGCCATGGCGGCCTATGCCGAGCGTGGCGCCATCGTCGATCAGGCGCACCGGCTGCTGGAGCAGGGACGAGCGGCTCTGCTCTACCCGCTGCTCCCCGAGTTCGAGACCCTGCGGGCGTGCCTCGACGGGATGCGCCGTGCCTGGCGGGGGTGGGCGGATGCCTGGGCGCGTGAGTTCAGCGCGCTCTGCGTGGCACGTGGCTTCCTGCCGGGTGCCGGGTACCAGCAGCGGACGCTCTTCGACGAGGTGGTCCGGCCGCTGGCCGCCGAGCCAGGGGTGACCGCGTACTTCGTCGTCGATGCGCTCCGGTTCGAGATGGGCCAGGAGCTCTTCCGCCAGATGGAAGGCACCCCGGCGACCACCGTGACGCTGCGGCCCCGGCTCGCCGAGCTTCCCACCGTGACGGAGGTGGGGATGAACGTGCTCGCGCCCGTCTCGCGCAACGGCCGGCTGCAGATCTCGATGGCGGGCGACGCCGGCGGAGTCCAGGGCTTCCAGGCGGGTGAGTTCCGGGTTTTCGATCCCGAGACGCGCCGGCGGGCCATGCATGACCGGGCCGGAGGCGCGACCTGCCCGTGTCTCACCCTTGACGAGGTGGTCAGCCGGGACGTGGCCTCGCTGAAGCGGTCGGTCTCGCAGGCGCGGCTGGTCGTGGTGCATAGCCGGGAGATTGACGAGGCCGGGGAGAAGGGTATCGGCCCCGCCGTGTTCGACCTTGCCCTGCAGAAGCTCCGCGCGGCCTGGCGCGTGCTGCGCGAGTCGGGTGTGCGCCGGTTCGTGTTCACCGCCGACCACGGGTTCCTCCTGCTGGACGATGACGCCGCAGCCGTCCAGGCTTATGGCCGCCGGGTCGACCCGCAGCGCCGGTATGTCTTCTCGCCTGCGGCGGCCGACCGCGCGGGCGAGGTCCAGGTCGCGCTCGCGGACCTCAGGTACGAGGGCACGGGAACGAGCGTGATCTTCCCGGAGAGCACGGCGGTCTTCGAAACACCCCGGCGGGCGGTGGGCTTCGCGCATGGCGGCAACAGCCTGCAGGAGCGCGTCATCCCGGTGCTCACCGTGGTGCACCGCACGGCGGCTGGCGGGAGCGGGGTCAGGTACGGCGTCACCGCGCAGGCCCGCGAGGGCGTGGCGGGGATGCACTGCGTCGAGGCCAGGGTCGAGGCCCTCGCGCAGCAGTCGCTGGACTTCGGAAGCCCGCAGGAGATTGAGCTCGCCGTGCGCGTCCCCGACGCCGAGGACGTGCAGGTTGAGCTCTGCCAGGCGCGTGGCAGGGCGCGGATCGCCGGCAGCACGATCGTCGCCGTCGTCGGCGAGCCCTTCGAGCTGTTCTTCCGGCTCTCCGGGGCCACGGACGCTCGTGCGCTCATCGAGATCCACCATCCGAGCGCCGTCGCGGACGTGGTGCCGTGCGTGCCGGACGCCCGGTTCCCCGTCACCGTGACGCGGGCGCCCGCGCCACCGTCCGCCGCTCCGTCGGCGGTCAGCCCGGCAGCCGGAACGAGGTGGCTGGAGCAGTTCCCCGACCCTGGGGTCCGGCAGGTGTTCGAGCACCTGGCGGCGCATGGCGCGGTCACGGAGAGCGAGGCCGCCGCGATGCTGGGCGGCCCGCGCGGCCTGCGCCGCTTTGCCCTCCAGTTTGAGGCCTATGCCCAGAAGGTCCCCTTCGCCGTGCGGATCGACGTCGTGGCCGGGGTGAAGCGATACGTACGAGAGGGAAGCGGATGAGCACACTGACCCAGAGGGACCTCAAGCACGTCTTCGAGGCTCTGCGCAAGGGCCTGGTGCCGGAGCGGGGTCTTGACGCGTTCGCGGTCGGCATCGAGAAGCAGCGCGGGGAACTGCACCGGCAGCTTGACCTCGCGGGGGACGGCGAGGGCACCGTCAAGTTCCTGCGCGGCGGCTACGGCTGCGGAAAGACCTTCATGGCACGCCTCGCCGTGCTCGACGCGCATGCCCAGGGGTTCGCGACCAGCTTCGTCGTCGTCTCCGACAATGACCTCAAGTTCCACCGGTTCGACGACGTGTACCGCAAGGTGCTGACCGAGCTCGGCACCGCGTCGGCCCCGCGCGGGGCCCTGGGCGATATCCTCGACCGCTGGATCGGGCGGGTGGAGGAGGCGCTCATCGCGGCTGGGGAGGACGACGCGGACCCGGCGTTCGACGCCGCGGTGGCGAAGCGCCTCGACGAGGACCTCGCGGCCATGACGGGCGGCCGGGCACCGCAGGACTTCGTCCGGGTCATCCAGGCCATCTTCGAGCTGAAGCAGCAGGGAAGCGTGGCGGAGGCGGGGGCCCTCGTCTCCTGGCTGTGCGGCAGCGGCAACGTCGCCGCCTCGGTCAAGCGGACCGCGGGCATCAAGGGGGACATCGAGAGCCGCGATGCCCTCGACTACCTGCGGGGTGTCCTGGAGATCGTGAAGGCCGCAGGGTACAAGGGGCTGGTCGTCGTCATCGACGAGGCCGAGACCATCCTGCGGATGCGCTCGGACTCGCGGCACAAGTCCCTCAACGGGATCCGGCAGATCGCCGACGCCTCGGGCTCCTATCCCGGCATGCTCTGGGTCTTCACCGGCACGCCGGAGTTCTTCGACACGCGGCAGGGCGTCGCCGGCCTCGCCCCGCTCCACGACCGGATCCGGTTCCTGAAGCAGGGCCGCTTCGCCAGCCTGCGCCAGGCCCAGCTCGAGCTTGCCCCATTCGACGCCGAGCGCCTTCGCGCCGTCGCGCTCCGCCTGCGCGAACTGTTCCCTGCCGCCGACCACGGCCACCTCGACCAGAAGGTCACCCCGGCCTTCGTCGAGCGGCTCGTCACCGAGGTGACAGCGGGCTTCAAGGGCGACGTCGGCGTGGTGCCCCGCCAGTTCCTGCGCGAGTTCGTCACCCAACTCGACCTCGTCGAGGAGCACCTGGACTACGACCCCATGTCCGAGTACGGCTTCCAGGCTACGGACCTTAGCGCCGAGGAACAGCACGTGCTCTCCGGGACCGCGCTCACCAGCCCCGACCCCGACGACGAGGCAGGCGGGCTGGTGCCCGCCGAGGACGTGTGGTGACCGCCTTTGCCCGCTTCACACCGCGCCTGCAGCAGGCGATCGTATCCCGGCTCGGCTGGTCGAGCCTGCGCCCCGTCCAGGAAGAGGCAGGAGCTGCGCTGCTCGACGGCGACAACGCGGTCATCCTCGCCCCCACCGCCGGCGGCAAGACCGAGGCAGCGGTCTTCCCAGTCCTGTCGCAGCTCGCCGACGACGAGCCGGACGGGGTAGGCGCGCTGTACGTCGCCCCGATTAAGGCGCTGCTGAACAACCAGGCGGACCGGCTTGGCCTCTACACCGAGATGATCGGGCTGCGGAGCTTCGCCTGGCACGGCGACACGCCGGACCACTCCCGGCGCCAGTTCCTGCGGGAGCCCGCCCAGCTCCTGATGACGACACCGGAGTCACTTGAAGTCATGCTCCTTTCCCAGCGGGTGGATGAGGCCAAGCTCTTCGCCGACCTGCGGACCGTGATCATCGACGAGGTCCACGCGCTGGCCGGATCCGACCGCGGCGCCCACCTGATGAGCGTGACCGAGCGCCTGGCGCGCATCTCCCGGCATGACGTCCAGCGCGTCGGGCTGTCCGCGACCGTGGGCAACCCCGAGGCCATCCTCACCTGGATGCAGGGCACGTCCAGCCGAGCCGGGCGCGTCATCAGCCCGCCCAGCCAGCCGCAGCCCCGGCAGATCCTCGTCGTCCACCGCCCCGGCCTCGCCGAGCTCGCCCGCGACGCGGCTCACGTCGCGGCGGGCCGCAAGAGCCTGCTCTTCTGCCAGTCCCGGTCCACGACGGAGGCCGTCGCCGAGCACATGCGGCACGCCGGCATCGACGTGTTCGTCCATCACAGCGCCGTGTCCCGGGAAGAGCGCCAGCTCGCGGAGGAGTGCTTCCACCACGGCGGCGACGCCTGCATCGTATGCACCTCCACGCTGGAGCTGGGCATCGATGTCGGCGACCTCGACCGAGTCCTGCAGGCAGAGGCACCAGACACCGTGACCTCGTTCCTCCAGCGCATGGGCCGGACGGGACGACGGCCGGGGCAGGTATCCAACACCACGTTCCTCTGCGAGACAGCCGAGGGAGTACTGCAGGCCACCGCCCTGGTTGAGCTGGCCAAGGCCGGCTGGGTCGAGTCGGTCGAACTCGACCGGCGCTGCTGGCCGGTGCTCATCCACCAGCTACTCGCCATGTCGCTGTCCGGGGACGGGATCACCGGAGAGGACGCCTGGGAGCACCTAGCGCGCGTGCCCGACTTCCAGGACATTCACCAGGCCGAGTACGACCGCCTTCTGACGTGGATGGTCCGGGATGGCTCGCTGCGGCTCGCCAGCGGGCGGCTGGTCCTAGGGCCGAAGGCCGAGCGCCGGTTCGGCCGCAAGAACTTCATGGAGCTCTTCGCGGTCTTCTCCAGCCCGCAGACCTACACGGTGCAAACCGCCAGTGGACGTCCCCTGGGCTCACTCAGCCAGGCGTTCGTCGACCGGCTCGTCGACGGGGTCAGCAGCTTCCTGCTCGGCGGGCGCGCCTGGGCCGTCCTGCAGGTACGCCACGGTGACCGCCGCGTCGTCGTCGAGGCGGCGGCCCGCGGGCGCCAGCCCACGTGGGGAGGCTTCCTCCCCCAGTTCCTCGGCCCCGACCTCTGCCAGCGCATCCGGTCAGTGCTGCTCAGCGAGGCCCGCTACCCCTATCTTGACGGCGAGGCCTGGGCGGTCCTCTCCGAGCAGCGCGCCGCCATGCGCGGGATGATCGGCCCCGAGCGCGGCGGCGCGGAGTTCGACGATGGGGAGATCCGCTGGTGGACCTTCGCGGGCGGGCGCATCAACGCGACGCTCCGGCACGCACTCGAAGCGGCCGCAGGAGACTGGCAGGTCACCAGCGACAATTTCCTGCTCAAGGTCCGCGGCGCAACCGCTGACAGAGACCGCTTCCGCGACGTGCTCGGCAGACTCGGGGAGCCCGAGTTCTGGGAGGACGAGCGCCTCTGGGCGCAGGTCGCCGAGTCTCTCCCGGGCTACCGCCTGAGCAAGTTCCAGCCGCTGATGCCGCCGTGGGTCGAGCGCGAGGTAGTCGCCAGCTACCTGCTCGACGTCGGCGGAGCCTGGCGATGGCTCTCGAAAAGCGAAACCAGCCTCCCACGGCTGCCCGACAGCATCCGGACCCTGACGGCAAGCGACACGGAGGCAATCGCCCAGCTCCCGGAGGCACCAGCGGAGCTGCCCCTCCTGCGCCGTGGGGAAGGCCGACCGCTGATCTGGGTGCGCACGCCGTCGCAGCTCGCGGAGGCGGTGGCTGCCCTGGCATCCGAGCCCGTCGTCGGCCTCGACGTCGAGACCACGTTGGCGAAACGCACCCTCTGCCTGATTCAGATAGCAGGCCGCGAGGCAACCTACCTCATTGACGCGCTTGAGCTACCCGACCTGGAGCCTCTCGGGCAGTTGCTCGCGAACGGCGAGACAACGAAGCTGATCCACTATGCCCCGTTCGAACGCGAGGTCCTCGGCCGGCAGGGCCTCGCGCTGGACGGCGTGGTCGATACGCGCGAGGTGTCGATCCGGCTCCGCCGCACCGCGAGCGGACACAGCCTCCGCGAAGTCTGCGCACGCGAGTTTGGCGTGGAACTAGACAAGGAGGAGCAGACCGGCGACTGGACCCGGCGGCCTCTTACCGAGAGCCAGGTGACCTACGCCGCCCTGGACGCCGAGGTACTACTCCGCTTGTTCGCGCACTTCGAAGAGGTCACGCATACTCCTCCAACTGCCAGCTCCCAAGCCAGCTAGTTACATCTCGCCGTGCCATGTCAACGGGGCGGCGGGGGACCGAGGATCCGGATGGGGGCCTGGGCAATGTCCAGCCAGCTAAGCTTCCCCTCTCCAGGGCCGAGTTTGCCGCCGGACTTTCCGCCAGGCCCATGATTGGGCCGCCCAGCAGCAATTCGGCGAGCACGACACCGCCACCGCCGGTGGAGTAAGCGCTCGCGGCCCGGTAGGCATTTGACTGTTCCTCCGACTACCTCCTGCTCCCTCCGTCCTGCGCGAGTCTCTGTGTTGCTATCGATGCCGCGGCGCGGTGCTACCGCCTTGAGAGTCAGAGGCTCTCGGCAGCATTTCAGAGCATCGGCGTCCGTGCGATCTGCTGGAGTACAGCTGCGTGGAATTCGCGAGCCGAACTGCGCCGCCTCGGCGTGCAGCAGAAGAACAGCCGGCCCGCACCACGCAGGTCTGCAGCACCTGTGCGAGCTGCAGCATCATTGAGGTGCTCATCGGATGGGCTGCGCATCCCTCCTGCAGGTAACCCACAGCCCTGTTCACCTCATGCCGGCGGAGCGCCTGCACACCAAGGAAGGCCAGGCAGGTTGGTTCAGCGGCCAGGTCTGCCGGGGTCGCGGCCGCGAGCACATCTGGGATGGCGGCCGGCCCAGGCTGGCCCAGATTCCCCACTACGGAGATCGCGGTGGCCAGCAGCAGCCCCGGTGGCTGGCTCGGCTCGGTCCGGCAGATCAGTGCCTGCGCCAAGGGCGCATCACCCAGTGAGATCGGCATGGGGCCAGGTCCGCACGCGTGAAGTCGTCCAGCACGCCCCCCAGCAGCGCTGCCGCAAGCCCTTCCACGTGCTAGACGCCAAGAGCACGACTTACCACCATGGCCGTCTGATGGGCAACGTCGCGGGCGAGACCGCGGTCGTGGGCGCGCCTGCGCCGTGGCAATGTGCGATGCTCTGGGCTCAAGCCGTGGGGGCGACTAGAAGCCAGCTCGCGAGTAGCACCCCTGCCAAAACAGCACAGGGGAGAGCGCGCCTCAGGCCTTTGTATTTGGCACGAACGATTCTGGACAGCGTTTGCGCCTGGATCCAGGCTTCCCGGCGGATCTCCTCGTGGTCTCCAGCCATCAGGTCAGACAGATCGGCCTCGGCGACCCACGGAAACGCGAAGCGGCTTGGCTCGTAGCTGTCGAGCCGGGGCTGGAGGGCCCGGAACAAGTAAAGGATCGAGGCCACGAGCCCGACAACGCCAAGGGCCAGCAGGACTAGGGCGACGGTGTCCCGGCGGTCTGCATGGTTGAGCACCGTCCTGGCACGGTCATGCTGGGCGGCGAACGCTCCGATCAAGGCTGTGTCAATGATGCCGAGGAGCCCGATCTTGGTGTCGGCGTTGTTGATCCAGGTACTTATCGCGTCGATCGCCGGCAGCGCGTCGTCAGCAGCGGTGACGGGCGGTTGTCTGTCACGCAGCCTGCGGCCGGTACCCATCGGTCGGCCACGGCCCGCCAAGGCGCCAGTCGGTGTAGGCGGCGAGCCAGTGCGCCGCCCACGCGATCGCGGTCGCCGTCGTGTGCTGCTCGGGAATCCAGTCTGTGGTTTCGGCGACACAAAGTCCCCCGCCGGTATAAAGGTGCGGCGATGGGCGCCAGCGAGCGCCCTCGTGACGGCCGAGCCGGTGAGGCTCGAGGGGCCGGATGAACGGCGTGCCGCCGACTCGGTTGCCTGCGACGGCGATGCGATACCTGCCGCGGCCGGTATCGAGGACGCCTTGCCATCTGTAGTTGCCGCCATCACGGTTGAGCTGGAACGACGGAAACGCCGCACGGACCGCGGCCCGGTCGCCCTTGAGCCGAACCGGATCCAGGTTCCACCAGGCATTGCCATACTCCCCGGGCGACTTGCCGCACGAGTGCTGTGCGAGCGTGGGCATGGGACCCGGGCCGCCGTGGAAGGTGTGGGCCGCGAGGGCCGTGACGGACCTGCCGGCGGCAGGTGCGCCGAGCACAATCCGCCCGTCGACACTGACGCCCCGCGGGACGTGGACGCCGACGTGGCGCAGCAGGGTGGTAAGGCTCATCGGACCTCCTTATCGAATGCGGACTCGGGTAACGGGGGTGCCTGCGAGGTCGTCACGGACTCCGACGGCATGCGGCGCGATCGAGCGCCAGGCGATGTCGTAGAAGGGGTAGGAGCGCGTCAGGCCGTCGCGGGTGTAGCGCTTGGGGCTGTCAGGATGGGTCCGCAGCAAGGCCTTGTTGAGGACGTGTTTGCCAAGGCCCTCGCCGACGATAAGCTCCCAGCTGTTGGCGGCCTTCTCGCACTTCGCGGCGAAGTTCGCCGCGAAGCCAATGATGTTGACCTCGCTGGCGCCGTCACAGCCGGTACGGACGAAATCCAGCCGCCCGTGGTCCGCGCCGGCGCGTAGCCGGACGGGCTCCAGCCCGTCCATGATCAGCAAGTTGTTCAGCGCATTCTCGGTCGCGTCAAGCGCGAACGCGGCGGCGCCGAGCGCGACGGCTACGTCTACGCTGGGATCGCTGCCTGGGCCGCCGAAGCATGCAAAGACCCCGTCACCGCGCAGCCCGAGGACGAACCCGCCGTGGTCCACGACGACCTCAACTATCTGGGTCAGCACAGCTCTGGCAAGCCGGATCATCGACTCCGGGCTGTCCCAGAAGGTGCGGGACGTGAACTCGTCGAGGTCAAGGAATACCGCAGCGGCGGCGCAGTGGCCGCTGGCGCCGAGCGGCAGATCCGCGAAGTCCGGGTGACCCATCGCGCGGGCACCGATCTCCCCTGCGGTCTCCTGCAGGGACTTAGCCAGCGTCATGCGGCGCGGATCGGAACTGCGGTAGGCGTCGAGGACACGTGCAGCGAAGTCCGCGGTAGTGCGGGGCATCTGCCCTCCTTAGTCACGGCGGCCTGTCGCCGCTTCGTTAGAGTCGATGTGGCACCGCGCTCACGCACCCACGCGTCCAGGCGAACGCTGGCCGCGTTTGCCAGACAAGGTGATCTCGATCACCGCGCCGGCTGGTTGCTCGTCGGGTCCCACGAGTTGAGCCTCATGAGATTCCTCGCACCATGTGGTGCTGGCCGACAGCATCCCGCAACGGCCTGACAAATCGAGTTGTGGACTAGACGAGGCGGCGTACCTGCTTGATCAGCAACTCGCCGTCGAGGAACAGGTGGTCGATCGTGACGACGATGCCAAGCAAGATCACCAGTTTGCGCATGTAAAGCTCCCTTCGGTCCGGCGAGTTGCTAGTTCGCAACTGCCTGTCTAGTGTCAAACCAACGATAGCGGCACGATTGCTATCGTGCAACTGACCGTCAGATATCGAACGGAGACAGGATGGCAGCTCGCGGTTCCTTCGATGAGGTGGGCTTCTTCGCGGCGCTCGACAGCGTCCGAGTTGCTCGTTCGCTCACCTGGAAAAGGGTCGCAACGGAGGCCAAAGTCAGCCCGTCGACACTGACCCGGCTGGCCCAGGGGAAGCGCCCCGACGTCGACAGCCTGGCCGCCCTTGTGGACTGGGGCGGGCTCAACGCGGACGACTTCGTCATGCGTACCCGAGGTAAGCAGGACACCGAGCCGCTGGCCATGATCTCTACCTACTTGAGGGCCGATCGCAGCCTGTCCCCGGAAGCGGCAGCCGCGATCGACACCGTCGTCAGGGCGGCCTACGAGGCCCTTCGCAAGGCCTGACCGTGCCCAAGCTACGACCTGGCTTCGCAGGCGAAGCTGAATCCATCGCTGAGGACTCGCGCGCAGAACTCGGGGTCAGGAACATCGACCGCCTCGATCCACTGCAACTCGCAGCGAGGCTCGACATCCCGGTACTATCCCTCCGGCAGCTGGCCGATCTCGACATCGAGGTACCGGGCCTGCGTGAAGCGGTCGACCTCCTTCACGGCGTGGAGCAGACCGCCCTATCAGCCGTCACCGTCTTCGCGGGGGCCAAGCGGCTGATCCTCTTCAACGGCGAACACATCGCGGCACGCCGGGCAAGCGACATCACGCACGAACTAGCCCATGGCCTCTTGCTGCACAGACCTGCGCCGGCCCTTGATCACCGCGGCTGTCGGGCATGGGACACCGCCATCGAGTACGAAGCTAGCTACCTTGGAGGCGCGCTGTTGCTTCCAGGAAAGGCTGCCCGCTGGGTAGCCAAGTGCGGCATGAGCCCCGAATACGCTGCGGAGAGATTCGGCTGCAGCATCGAGATGGTGCGCTGGCGCCTCAGCGTGTCGGGCGCGCGCAGACTAATCAAGAGCCGATGAGCTGTGTGACCAACGGGTGCCTGAATACAGCCCGGGCCCGGGCCACGGCCGATACGGCCAGTGAAAACCTTCCCGTCGGTCAACGACATCGGTAAGTACGGCACATACCGCACCAAGGACTTGGGCTTGGCCGCCTACGACTGCATGGACGCCGCCGAGGCTGTCGGCAAGGAGTACGAGACCCTCATCACCCCTCCACCTAGTCAGGGCCCCCGCCACCCGATCCAGACGTCCAGCTGAACTTCGAAGTCACCACGTCCGGAACTCACGTCAGCACATGATCGGCGATGCCTCCCGCAGGTGGCTACTGCGCTGCCACAGATTCAACTGAGCTATCTGCTATCGGTGCGTACCCCTCCGGCGATGCAGCACACTTTGTGAGTGCTCGTGTGTCACGCGTTGTTCACGGCGATGGGGTTGCCCGCCTGTAAGTCCGTGACCTTTGCCACCCCAGCGCATACCGCGGTTGGACCACGAGAGGCTGACTGGATCAGGTGGACCGGCGTATTCGTCGGGATGATCGGGACCGGCGTGGTGGCCCCAGAGGCTCTCAAGCTGATCGGGCTTCAGGCGGTCGGCCGGGTCGATCGGTTCCTCGAGCGCCTCTACCTCGGCAAGCAATCCGCGCCGGATGTGGTCTATGGCAGCGCGGCACTCATCGCCACGGCCGCCATCACTGGCGAACTAACGGTAACGCCATCGCCGGATGCTCCGCCGTCAGTCCTTTTCGCCTACTTGATGCGCGAAATGGATACGCTCCGAGACCGCATCAGGGAGCAGGAGCGCAAGCAACGCGCTGACCATGAGGTTCTGACCGGACGCATGGACCGGCGTGATGCGGAGGATCGCGCCGCCCGGGACGCTCTGAACCGCCAGGTCGAAGAAGATAGGCGCCAGGACACCCGGTTGAACGCCAAGGGTCTGCCGCTCATCGCCCTGGGTATCCTGCTGGCGGGCGTGCCGGATGGCCTTGCGGTCGTCCCCTGGGTTGGCTGGATTTTCGTTGTCGTATCCGCCCTCTTGGCGTGCTGGCTAGGCGGCTGGCCGTTCAGCCAGTGGTTCTACCGGAAGCTCAGGACGCCAAGTGCGCGTGGCTGACAGTTGGCCGTGAAGGATTACCCCGAGCTACTCCGGTCCGCTGAGTGCCATCAGTCAACGTTCAAACGACGGTCAGACGACTGTCAGATGACGGTCAGAGGATCTTCAGAGCCGCCCAGCCAGACCCAGACCCGTATCCTTCCCTGGGCTCTTGGGTGGGCGCAGCTGGGTTCGAACCAGCGGGTTCCCTGGCTGGCTGTACCATCCAGGAATGTCGAGGTCCCGGCGCTACGTCGCTCACATCGGATTTGAAATATGGCTGGGGATTCTGGCTATCATCACCGCTGTAGTTTATCCCACTCTTGCTGCCGAAAGCCTGCCACGTTGGACGTACATTGTAGCTACATCGGGGATCATAGTCATCATAGTCCTGCTGCTGATTATCAGTAAAGGCGAATCCGAAGGTATACCTGGGATTACGGGCAGCGCCCTTCGCGACGAGGCTGTCCAACTAGCAATAGATATAAACACTCTCCTCAATGAGAGACGATCATCATCATCGCGGTATGGAAACCAGCGGCACGAGGCGCAGATAGTCAACGAGTATCATTTGAAATACGCTAATCGAATTGTCAAACTAGCAAATTCTCTCGTGTCATCTGGAACGCCAAAGGAGCGGGTGAGGCTCCTCCACGAGAGACAGACCAACACTGACGACATTGCTCGCGTAGCTATGTATCTCAAGGTGGAGGGGTGGAAGGACGAAGGAGCGACCTGAGCGCATCTCGCACGCGGCGCACCGACGTCCGCCAGACTGCCGAACGTGTGCAGCATTGCCCGGTGTACTGGGACGCGCCCGGTTCTGGGCCAGCGTGATGGCCGACCTGCGTAACCGCGGTGTCACCGACATCCTCATCGCTTGCTGCGACGGCCTGAAGGGGTTCGAGGACGCCATCTGCGCCGCGTTCCCGCACACGGTCGTGCAAACATGCGTGGTCCACCTGATCAGGAACGCGCTGCGGCCGGTGGCCCGCCGTGACGCCGCCGCGGTCGCCGCCGGGCTGCGCACCATCTACACCGCCGTCGACGCCGACACCGCGTTCGACGCCCAGGCCGCCTTCGCCAGCTCCGGTCCCGGCCAGAAGTATCCCCAGGCCGTCAAGGTCCAGGAGAACGCCTGGGACCGGTTCACGCCATTCCTGGCGTTCACCCCGCCCGTGAGGAAACTGCTCTACACCACCAACAGCATCGTTATCCCTCAACTACCAGCTGCGGAAAGTGACCAAGGCCCGCGGGCACTTCCCCGGCGACGACGCCGTGGTCAAGCTGCTATGGCTGGCGATCATCAACATCGAGGACAAGCGGGCCCGCGAACGCGCCACACGCCGGCAAGAGACCGGCAAACGCAGCGACCAGCCCGCACACCTCATCGAAGGACAACGCGTCATGGGCTGGCGCGAAGCACTCAACGAGCTCGCCGTCGCCTACCCGGGACGGATCAGGTAAGAGCGGAAACCTGCTCGAACCTAAAAGATCTTTACAGACCTGAGGTTACAAGCTCTGGCCAGTTTTTTGCCATCGTAGTGTGAGCACGCGGATGCGGCGGGGCGCGGGGCTGGAGGGGCGGGGGCTATGGGCGTGGCGTCACGGTGGGTGGTCACGGTAGCCGGGTCGCTGGCGTGCTTCGGAGGCTGCTGGGGCGGGCTGGCTGCTGGGCGGTTGCTGGACACGGGGTCGCAGGTGGGGGTTGCGTCGGTTCCGCTGGTGGTGGTGCTGTCGGTGCTGGGGTACTGGGCCGGGCTTGCGCGGGAGGACAAGCGAGCAGCGGAGGCGCGCGGGGAGCGTGCGAGCGCGGGCGTGGTTTCCGGGGCACAGGGCGTGCAGATTGGTGACAGCAATACGCAGAACAATTACTACCTTGCCGGGGAGCACGCCGGGCAGGGGGGGACTGCCGGAGCGGGAAATCTGGTGGTGGGGGATGTTCCTCAGGAGCCTGCCGCGTTCCAGCCGCGTGCCGGGCTGATGGAGGCGCTGGAGGCGGCTGGGGGGCCGGGGGTGTTCGCGGTGACGGGCATCCGGGGGGTCGGCAAGACGCAGGTGGCAGCAGCCTGTGCGCGGCGGCGTATCGCCGAGGGGTGGCGACTGGTGGCGTGGGTGGATGCTAGTGATGAGGCGTCGGTGCTGGTGAGGCTGGCGGACGTGGCGGTAGCTGCGGGGGTGGGGCCTGCGGGGGAGGATGAGCGGGTGCTGGCGGAACGGGTGCGGCACTGGCTGGAGACAGACGGGGATCAGCGGTTGGTGGTCTTCGATAACGCGGTTGACCTGGACGGGTTGCGGCCGTTTCTTCCGGCGGCCGGCGCGGCGCGGGTGATCGTCACGAGTACCCGCCGCCCGGCGGAAAACCTGGGCTTGCCAGTACCGGTGGAGGTGTTCACAGAGGCTGAGGCGTTGGGGTTCCTGGCAGAGCGCACCAAGCTGGATGACGTGGCGGGGGCACGGGAGCTGGCGACGGAGCTGGGGTTCTTGCCGTTGGGGCTCGCGCAGGCGGCGGCGCTGATCGCGCGGGAGCACCTGTCGTACGGGACCTACTTGGGGCGGCTGCGGGCGCTGCCGGTGGCGAGGTACCTGGGGCGGGCGGAGGGGGATGTCTACCCGTACCGGCTGGACGAGGCGATCATGTTGTCGCTGCGGGCGGTGGAGGCCAGCGACGCGTCGGGGGTGTGCGGACGGCTGATGGGGCTGGTGGCGGTGCTGGCTGAGGCCGGGGTGCCGCGCTGGGTGCTGCATCTGGCGGCCAACTCCAGGGTGCTGGGCCGCGCGTGCGGCGAAGCTGAGGTGGATGCGGCGGAGGGAGTGCTGGCGGATGCGTCGTTGCTGGGGTTCACCACCGACGATTCGGTGGCGGCGCACCGTCTGGTGATGCGGGTGGCACGGGAGCGGCTGGTGGCTGAGGGGACGCTGCCCAGAATGCTGGCCGGGGCGGTGCGGGTGCTGGAAGGCCTAGCGGGCGGGATGGACGAGGCGTGGCGTGATCCGGGTGGTGTCCGTGAGCTAGCTAGGCAGGTAAGCGCTGTGTCGGCTCATGTCGCCAGTTACCCGGACGCCCTTGCCAGGAAGAGGCTTAAGAGTCTGCTGAAGGTGCGGATGCAGTCGGCGTACCTGCTGGCCACGCTTGGTGACAGCGCACAGCTGGCGATTCTGGCTGCGGAACCACTTGTTACCGACTGCGAGCGGCTGCTTGGCAGCAACCACCCTGACACCCTGGGATCGCGGGGTATCCTCGCGGCGGGCTACTGGGATGTGGGTCGGACGGACGAGGCGATCGCGCTGTTCGAGCGGACACTCGCCGACTGCGAGCGAATGCTAGGCTCCCGCCACCCACTGACCTCGTCATTGCAGAGCAACCTCGCGCTTGCCTATCAGGATGCGGGGCGGATTGACGAGGCGATCGCGCTGGACGAGCGGACACTCGCCGACCGCAAGCGGCTGCTAGGCAGCAAGCACCCCCACACCCTGACGTCACGGGGCAACCTGGCGTCGGCCTACCACGAAGCAGGGCGGACGGACGAGTCGATCGCGCTGCTTGAGCAGACGCTCGCCGACCGCGAGCGACTGCGGGGCAGCAACCATCCCGACACCCTGGAATCGCGGAACAACCTCGCGGTGGGCTACCGGGCTGCGGGGCGGATTGACGAGGCGATCGCGCTGCACGAGCGGACACTCGCAGACTGCGAGGGACTGCTGGGCAATGACAATCCCCACACCATGACAGCACGGGTCAACCTGGCGTCGGCCTACCACGAAGCAGGGCGGACGGACGAGTCGATCGCGCTGCTTGAGCAGACGCTCGCCGACCGCGAGCGACTGCGGGGCAGCAAGCACCCCGACACCCTGGAATCGCGGAATATCCTCGCGGCGGGCTACTGGGATGTGGGGCGGACGGACGAGTCGATCGCGCTGCTTGAGCGGACACTCGCCGACTGCGAGCGACTGATGGGCAGCGACAACCCCAGCACCCTGGCGGCGCGGAACAACCTCGCGAATGCCTACGACCATGCGGGTCGGACAGACAAGGCGATCCCGCTGCTTGAGCAGACACTCGCCGACTGTAAGCGACTACTGGGCACCGACCACCCAGGCACGAACGTGGTGCGCGAGAATCTGGCTGCGCTGACTGGCAAGTCGGCACACGACAATGGCAAGTAGCTGGAATGGCTGACCGGCGCGACGCAGCCCGCGCACTGAGATGACCGTGATCCTGACGCGTGCCTGTCGATCCCACAGGCTAGGTGGGGCTCCCTGGGCGGCGGGCGTGACAGGATGGGCTCTAGCCGCCGGGCTGACGAGCTGAGGGGGTGGAGGTTGTGGATCCGGTGACGCTGGTAGTAACGGCACTTGCCGCGGGCGCAGGGGTTGGATTGCAAGGCACGGCGTCGGCCACGGTGATGGATGCGTACGCGGGCTTGAAGGCTGCGGCGCGGAAGCGACTTTCCGGCCGCCCGGATGGCGGGCTGGTACTGGCCCGGCACGAGGCAGAACCCGAAACATGGGCAGGGCCGCTGGCGGCCGAACTGGCCGCTGCGGGAACGGCTGGCGATAGTGAGCTGGCGGTGGCAGCGCAGACGCTGCTGAGCTTGGTGGATGCGGCGGGGTCACGGGCGGGGAAATACACGGTGGACGTGCGCGGCTCGCAGGGCGTGCAAGTGGGTGACCGCACCGTCCAGCACAACACGTTCGACACGCGGCCCGGGCGGTAGGAAGGCAGCCCGTGATATCCGGAGCCGGTACTAGCGGGAACGCGGGCTGGCGGGTGACTATGCCGGGCGGGCAGGGCGTCCAGATCGGCGACGGCAACAAGCAAGTCAACCAATTCATCGAAACATACGTCCAGGTTCCGGTCGGCTCGCTGCCCGAAGAGTCGGTCGCTCTGGTGGTGGGCGATGTGCCGCAAGAGCCACTGGCGTTCCAGCACCGCCAGGACCTGGTTGCGGAGCTGGCCGAGCGGGGGCCGGGCGCGCCGGTGGTGCAGACAGTGCTCGGAATGCGCGGGGTCGGCAAGACTCAGGTTGCCGCCGCCTACGCCCGGCAGCAGATCACCGCGGGCTGGCGGCTGGTCGCCTGGGTCGACGCCGGGACCACCGCCTCGGTCCTGACCGGGCTGGGGGCGGTAGCCACTGCGCTGAAGATATCCCTCGAAGGTGAGGACGCAGTGGGCGTGGCCAGGCGGGTGCGCCACCGGTTGGAGGCTGACGGGCAACGCTGCCTGATGGTCTTCGACGACGCCGCTGACCTGGATGGGCTGCGACCGTTCCTGCCTGCCGCAGGCGATGCCCACGTCGTGATCACCAGCACTCGCCAGGCCGCTGTCAGCCTCGGCCGTCCGGTACAAGTCGACGTGTACACGACAGCCGAGGCGCTGGCGTTCCTGGCTGACCGTACTGGCCTGGACGATCCGGCTGCGGGGAAGAAACTGGCTGCTGAGCTGGGATGGCTGCCGCTGGGCCTAGCCCAGGCCGCCGCCGTCATCGCCGCGCAGAAGCTCGGGTATAGCGTCTACCTCGAACGCCTCAAAGCCCTGCGGATCGGCGACTACCTGGGCCGGGTGGCTGGCGACCCCTACCCGCACCGGGCAGCCGAGGCCGTCGTGCTCTCGCTGAACGCCGCCGACAGTACCGACGCCTCGGGTGCGTGCCGGGCGGTTATGAACCTGGTGGCGGTGCTGTCGGCAGCCGGGGTTCCGCGGCCCGTCTTGTATGAGGCGGGTGCTGCCGGCGTAATCCCCGGATGTGGAGGCGGGGATAGGTCGCCGAGCGGCCTGTCGGCTGCCGGGGTTGATGCGGCTCTTGGGAGGCTGACGGACGGGTCGCTGCTTACCTTTAGCGTCGACGGCGGAAGAGTTCAGGCTCATCGCCTTGTGACCCGGGTGATCCGTGAACGGCTTACATCGGAGGGACGCCTGGTGATGGTCTGCGAGGCAGCCGCCAAAGTGCTAAAGGAGCAGTCCCAGTCGACGTGGCAGATCCGACGAGACCGATTTGCGGCCAGGGATCTAGTTCAGCAGATCATGGCGCTGTATGAGCACTCGATCCCTGGCTGCGATGACTCGGCCGCCGAGCTGGCTCAAAGCCTCCTCGGCCTGCGAATGTGGGCGCTGAGCTTCATGATCGACCTTGGCGACAGCGCCGTCCAGGCTGTCCTGACGGGCGAGCCACTGCTGGCCGACTCTGAGCGGGTCCTGGGTGCCGATCATCTCCAGACCCTCAACACCGGGAACAACCTCGCCACCGCTTACCGTGCTGCAGGCCAGACCGGCGAGGCGATACAACTCCAAGAGAGGGTCGTCGCTGACTGCGAGCAAACGCTGGGTCCCGATCACCCCAACACTCTTGGCTACCAGAGCAACCTCGCCAACGCCTATCAAGATGCGGGCCGCACAAATGAGGCCATCGCGCTGAACGAGCAAGTACTGGCCCACCGTGAGCAGATCCTGGGCGCCGACCACCCCGACACCCTCACCTCGCGCGCCAACCTCGCCGCCTCGTATCAGATCGCGGGCCGCACTGGTAAGGCAATCCCGGTGAACCAGCAAGTACTCGCCGACCAAGAACGGACCCTGGGCGCCGACCACCCCAGCACCCTGGCCACGCGTAGCAACCTCGCCAACTCCTACCACCAGGCCGGCCGGATCAGACAGGCGATCACGCTGCACGAGCAGGTACTCGCTGACCAAGAACGGACCCTGGGCGCCGACCACCCCAACACCCTGACGACCCGGATCAACCTCGCCAACGCTTATCTAGACGCGGGAATGGCCGACGAAGCCATCCCGCTGCACCAGCGCACTCTCGCCGACTTCGAACGGGTCTTGGGCACCCGTCATCCTGACACCCTGGTCTCACGCGGCAACGTTGCCAACGCCTACCGGGAGGTCGGCCGGATCGGCGAGGCGATCACGCTGCACGAGCAGGTACTCGCCGACCAGGAGCAGATCCTGGGCACCGACCATCCCACGACAATGACCTCGCGAGCCAACCTCGCCATCGCCTACAGGGAGGCAGGCCGGGCCGACGAGGGAATCCGGCAACTCCACCGCGCAATCGCAGACCGCGAACGGGTCCTCGGCCCCGAACACCCCGACACGTTGAACTCCCGCGGAGACCTCGCGAACGCGTATCAGACTGCAGGCCGGGACAGTGAAGCGCTCCCGCTCTACGAGCGAGTACTCGCCGACCGGGAGCGGATCCTGGGCACCAACCACCCCAATACCCTGAGCTCCCGGAGCAACCTCGCCGTCGCCTACCTTGAAGCAGGCCGGGCCGATGAGGCACTCCCACTGCTCCAAAGCGCCGTCGCGGGCTGCGAGCAGACCCTGGGCAGTGATCACCCCAGCACGCGGAATGCCCGGCAGAACCTTGCCAACGCCAGGTTGAGACAGAGCCGGCAGCCGGGATGATGATAGGCCGCCCGTCAGACTTACACAGCAGGTCGACACCCATCGCTAGGGTCGGCCGAGGAGAAACGACACGTTCAAAGGAGTCTCACGCACTGGTCGTATCACATATCAGCGACCATTGATTCGTCGGCGTAACTGGCCGGCAATCCGCCGGTCGGGCTGTTACGTGCCCCGCAGCACATCGCCCAAGCCAATGCCGTGATCACGTGCCAGCAGGCTTATCACCCTCTTCGAGGTTTGGATCGCGGTCGGGCTTCCTGTCACGCCTATAACAAGGATGCGGCGGATGCTGTCAAGGCTTTAGGAGATCAGCCAGGAGTTGAGCGTCACATTGACCACCGTTCCAAGGCGGCCAGACAGGCCTAGGTGTGATCGACAGCCAAGTCGGCGAGTCTCGACAGCATGGCGTCCCCGGCCTCGACACGTCCCGTGAGGGACAGGACGGTGAGCAGTTGCCTGAGCGACCAGGTCGGGTCGAACTGGCCGAAGGAGAACCAGCGGCCGAAATCGGCCAGTTCGCCCGCATCAGCTCCACTCTTGAAATTCAATCCTTCTAATCATCCTGCCTGATAACGGCTTACCGATTCATCCAAATCGGTAAATCCCTCGCGACCGAGCCGATCCATCAGAGTCCTAGCAGTCTCGCGCGCTGTCTCATCGTCCGAATCCAGTGCGGACGCCAAGATCGGTGGCGCGCTCTCAATTAGGTCGTACCGCTCCCATGGGTGGTTCCTGCTCGTTAGGAGTCGGGCGAGAAGCAAGACGGTCTCCCGAGGGAGATGGCGGGCCGCCTCGGCCAGGGATGTGCCGATCATGCCATGCGGGTCAAAATCGGTATCACTGGTGGCCAGATCAAGGATGGGCAGCCACCAGTCGGCGGGGAATCTATTCGCCCGCACCCACCAATAGAACCCGTTCAATTCGGTGACGCTGGCACGACCAGATCGTATCTCCTCTACCCGCCAACTGATAAGGGCCTGGGCGCGAGCTTTCACGGGTTCTTCACGATCCGTATGCATGAACTGCCAGCCAAGATGTCCGAGGACATCGCCCCGGGCCTCGGAGGTCGTGTTGGAAAATAGCAACCGTATAAGCGCATCGTCACGCTCAATGAGACCGTGAATGTACAGCAATAGAATGTGATCGCCCACATGCTGCGCCGGTGAGCGGAAATTGCGCCACCCGACCGTATGATTCCGTGCCAGGTAAGCTGGCTCAAAGCTCGCCTCGAACCATGGACGCATGAATCTCAACAGAGTCAGAGAGGGTCGGTAGGCAGCAACAGCCACCGAAAATACGGAATCTGACCAGGCTTGCGCTCTAGGATCGGTGGACGCGATGCCGCCAAACAATATGGCAGCATTAGCGTTCACCCAATCCGGCGATGTATTGATCAGCACTCCTATAACTTCTCCGAACACGGCTGCGGTCGCCAGGCTAGCATCCGCCGACGGGCCAACGTGTCCTTCCAGCTCTTGTAGAATCTGTCCGAGCAAGTCGGGAGTTTCGTCGAGCAGATCATGGCGATCGAGAGCATTGAGCAGTTGCGCAGCTACCCGTAGAGCTATTGGCCGGGTACTGTTCAGTGACAAGGTCAAAGGGTCCATACCGCCGCTCAAAGCCCCGGCTTCGCGATCCAGCGTCGGATCCTCGTGTCTGGTGAGCGGTCGAAGAACCCGCCACAGCCACTGAGCGAGGTCTGCGGAGAGCGCCCGGTCTTGCCGCAGGTACGTGCTCACAAGCCGGGCAGATGCTTGCTGGGCGTAGCGCCAGACGCCGCCGCCACCACGAAAACCGGGCGGATGCTCGCTCCCAACATCGGACTGCTGCGCCACAAGCACCGTTAGAGCCCATACTGATGTCATCGGGAAGGTCTTGCCGTCAGCGATCGCTTGAGTCCAGCCCGATAGCGCAGCCTGAATGTAGGCAATCGGGAGCTCGCGCATTGCGAAGGCGCGCTCCGCGAGGCGGTCAGGATCGTTCCGGACCAGTTGCTCGACCTCCCTGGCCAGGCCTTCGACGCTCGGCCCCCACATCCGGTCGGTTGCCGGTCGCCAGGAGCTAAGGTATGCAATCAGCTCGTCAGTGGTCAGATCTTCAAGCTCAGTCTGCGAGACCGGGCTGGTCGGACCTACGAACCCACTTATGCGCGTGGGTGATGGCTCGGTCGGGTTGATTGTCGATCCATACCTGGCTGTCAGCTGACGGAATTCGTCCGCCAAGTCATCGGATAGCCAAGCCTCACCTATGGCTGTCAGTAGTTCGCACCGCCGCCGGTTACGGTAGTCAGTAACCTCCTGCGTCGTTACCTCATCGGCTGCGCGGTCAGAATAGGCGAGGATCTCCCGAATCTCCTGCTCAGGCGGATAGATCTCATCGGAATGCACGAAGGCGACCCAGGTCGCGACGGCGTTAGGCGGCGCCTTGGACAGCGCTATGCGTGCCAGGGGGGCATACTCGCCCCAAAGGCCGACTACAAGAGAACACCGGTTCGTCAATCGTTCCAGTGCGAGTTCTAGCACCTCGTGTGATAGTTCCCCTTCGACATCAATACTCTGCGCGAGCAGCTCCAGGGCGATGCGACGGAGCAGGGTCTCGCGCGTCGCTTCGAGCTTGGCAAGGATAACTTCAAGGCTGATCTCACCTTGAAGGAGTTTGGCTATGCTGAACGTGGCATCGACAAGTGCGTGACCAATTTCGTCTCCCGTGCGGTTTTGGTCGCTCGGCGCTATAGCTGGTCGCCATATGTGACTAAGGTCGTAGTCCGCACTGACGGTTTGCGAGCGCGTGAGTCGTTCGTACTCGACAAGCCAGGAAACGACTGTGCCCAACCCCTTCTCACCCATAGAAACAAGCACAGGCACCGATTTCGGCAACCAGCGCCCGTACGCATCATCGCCAAGACCTGCCTGGACCGTAAGGTGGCCGACGATGTTAGTAGCATCCGGGTTTCGTTGAGGACGGTACAGGGCCGAAAGAAGTGCGAGCGCCTGCTTCTTGTGGCCGCTAGACTCAAGCGAGTTGGCAATGGCGACGAGCTTCCCTGGTTCGAGGTATGCCCGATAGGGCCATTTCATATACTCAACAATGAATCGGGCGAGCTTCGTAGCCTGTTCTCCCGGCATGCTGGCGACGCCGCGGACTATTACCTGCTGAACCCAGATATTATCGGTCGCCGCAACCTGCTCGAATAGTGGCGCAACCTCCTCCGGTACGACGGCTGCCATACGGGCAAGGTAATCACCTTCTGGCCACAAGCGGCCGCGGGGCTGGTTCCCATCGCCGACAGTCGATTCAGGCGCCTTATCAAAGACATTACGCGCAGCGAGCGCTCGCACCCATTTAGGATTATCGAGCCCGGCGTAGAAGATCTTCCTATGTTGCACATCGCCGAGGCGCATGAGCACTTGGCTAACGAGTTCATCACTCGGTGCTTCCCAGTCCTCGATCGGTTCGCCGCCCGCTGACGTGTTATATGAGGCGTTCATTCAGGGCTCCCGGCTGACGACGCGTTTGCGGTTGGCAGCCGCTTGCAATGGCATTAGTTCATGGACGACATCAAAGAAATTGGAAAGTCGCGCTCGAATAACTGTCTCGATAGTTTCGAGCTGCTTGACCATTTCCTCGGTACTTGGCAGCGTCTCGGGGCTGAGCTTATTCAGATGTGCAAACCTCGTGAAGTAATCCACGGCTCTATGATAGATGGTGACGCTAGCGTCCTGTCTAGCCTCAACATATCCAAGTACGACAGCCGAGTGCCTTTTATGCGCATTGCCGCTTCCTGTCTCTGCCGCCTGAACTACTGCGTAAGCCGCTCCGAGTACCTCGGCATGTACGGAGACCAGGGGCGGCGCAGTTTGTGCGTCTGCCTCTGACGGCGACGCAATAGAAACGAAGTCGGCTGCTGAACCCATGTGCAACGCCCACACTCGCACCAGCTCAGCCGTTGGCTTCGACGTGTCTGACCAGGGTGGAAGGTCATCGACATCGCCCAACACCTCTGCGAGATTGTTTGCCAATTCTCGTATGCAATGGCCAATAACCATGACATGATCTACGCTGCCCGAAGGCTCAGCGAGCGTCGTAATAGCTCGGTCGTACAGACCAGCGAGAATTGGGCTAAGGTGATGGAGCTGGTCAGACAACTCCACGCGGGCAGCATTACGCAAATTGCTTTGCCCGGATGATGGGCCTACTCCCGCAGACAGACGCCCACCTCCTGTGCCTTTCGACAGGTACCCGGTCCTAGTCGCTAGGGGGGAGCAACTCGACGTTGCGCATCGTATGACCAGCTAGCCACAGTCGACCGGGCCAAGAGCGGGTTGCACAAGCTAGGCTACCTGCCGCGTACCGACCGAAGCCGGATGTTACCCAGCGTGTCGTAGCACGGTTGCCCTGGCGTGCCCGACTCAGGTCGTTGAGCTGATCGAGGGACTCGATGCCGTGGTGGGTGGCCTCGGCGAGGAACGCCTCACGGATGTAGCGGTTGGCCCTTCCCTGTTTCCCCTTCCGGGGGTGAGTGGACCGGGAGTGGACCAGACGGATGGTGAGCACGCCGCAGGTGCGGGCCAGCCAGGCGTTGGAGAAAGACGCGCCGTAATCGCAATAGAAAACCTCCGGCAGGCTGCGGCGGGTGATCGCCCGGCTTAGCAGATCCTGGCAGGCGCGGGCGTTCTCCCGGTCGTAGAACCGCCCGTCGGCCAGCAGCCGGGAAATGGCCATCGACGATCAGGAACAGCCGGGGCCGCACCGGGCCCTCCCCGCGGAGCCGGGGCACCCCGGTCCGATCAGCACGTCGCTGATCCACCGCTCGTTCCGGAGTGCCGTCTCATACCGGCCCTAGGCCTTCGGCTCGGCGGCCAGGGCCTCGCGGTGCAGCCCGGCGGCGCAGGCTGCCGCAGGCGCTCAGCGTGTGCATCTCTTCATGGCGGCACCGGCGGCAGTCGCGCTGATGCTGGGCCACCAGTGGAACCTGATGCCCCCAACCACCCTCTATGAGCACGTTTCACCCAGCTATGCCCCGGCCCTCGAAATCTCCTAGCAACCAGCACCACGACCGGACACCTCTACGCCCTGCCGTCCGTAGGCTTCGCGAGCGGCTGAGACGGTTCTCGGCCGGAGCCGTCCGCCCACGCACCGGCACCTCAGGCGTTTCTCGCCCGCTTGCATGTGGGCGCTCACCTAATCCCCAGGAGTTGCGCTCAGGTAATTCCCAGGTCCTGGCCGGACCGCCAAAGGACCGAGTGCAGCCAGCGAGCAGCGGCTCACCAATGAGGGTCAAGGCTCTTGCCGTGACCCTGCGGACAATGACCGAACCCGGTCTCAGAGACCTGCCAGTGCCGGTAGCAGTACGCCGCGTCGCACCGTTCGCAGAAGCCCGCATCGTCGTAGAACCCCGCTGTATGAACCTGCGCGTACGCGTATGGCTCCTGAAAGGCAGCCTCGATCCGTTCTGCCCTTGCGGCCTCGATCGCGTCGCTGACCCAGCCGTTCCCTGCAGCGACCCCTTCGAACAGCAGGCGCCACCTGCCTTGGTCGCGGTACTTCTCGAAGGCCTGCCTGCGCTCGGTCTTCCATTGCCCCCACTCCGCAGGCACCTGCCCCGGAGCGACGAGCTCCACCCGGGTCGCAGGAGACCCGCACGCCGCGCATCGCGGAGCCGCCACCATCCCCATCGCCATGGAAGCAATTGTGGTCGCCCGAAGCGCTGCGTACCCCAGCAAGTCCAGCCGGCTGTACCGTTCTCTACCGATCCCACCCGCCTGGTGCCGCGCTTCGGGGCCAGATCCCGCGGACGAACCACGGACTAACGATCAAGAGGCCTGACCGCCGTCCTGGCGATCAGGCCTCTAACCTGCAACTACTGGTAGCGGGGGCAGGATTTGAACCTGCGACCTCTGGGTTATGAGCCCAGCGAGCTACCGAACTGCTCCACCCCGCGTCGGTGTGCCTTTACTGTATGGGCAGCCGCGGCCCGAGGCAAATCGCGCGGCGTCCGCGCCCGCTGCCCCCAGCTCAGGCTCCTGTGATCGGCGATCCGGGTGTCGACTCCCACAGCACGTACCTGATCCGCCAGGGCG
>OBLW0100000375.1_pt1 | contig 38369 bp, 40 predicted proteins | sample 1520161 | NCBI WGS metagenome assembly OBLW01 (sample SAMEA3539309, study PRJEB22396) | soil metagenome | biome: tundra; feature: field; material: soil | place: USA | collected 2010-05 | depth 0.15 m
CACGCCATCGTCAAGACGTCGCCGCTTGCAATTAACGACCAAGGGGTGTCTCCGATTGGAGAATCGAGGAATGGAACCCGTGACCGATGCCCGATGATCTGGGGCACTCTGCTCGCTGATAATTTCTGAACGCTAGGCGGCTGGGGTAACGCCGGCGGCCACGAGTTGTGCCCAGACTTCATCTATTGGAGTACCGCGCGGCGACACCTTCCATTCGCGCGGGCCGGTCCCGTCGGTCCCCCAGAGCCTGATGCACTCACGACTTCCGGCCACAAGCGGCCAAACGCTGAGGCGCTCCCGACGCATAGTGGCACCCTCGAGCAGCATCGTGTTCCCCGAGACCAGCCCATCGAATGCGCCGATAGTCACCTCAAGGCCGCCGGAGTGAAGCAACAGTTCTGGCCAACCCGGTCTCTTCAAAGTCGCCCATCCGCTGCCCTCAGTTCCTCTCGCGTGGATCAGCACGGCTGCCCTTGTGGCGAAAGTTACCGGCTGCCCGTGCACGATTTCGCGCGTAAGAGATTCGCGCCGTCGCCGGACAGCGAAGCTTGTCAGCGCCACCATTGCGACAACCACCCACGCAATCAAGAACCAGGTCCCCGAGTTCATCTGCTGGGGGACTCCTCGATAGGTTGGCTGGCCTGTTGAACATCGCTCACGAGTTCCATTTTGACAATATCGGCTTGTTGTGGCAAGACAGAAGTAACTGTGGCCCGACGCGAACCCGCACGCGAACCGTAGCAACCGAATTTTGAAACACGCCGAGAAGAGTGCGAACTTCTAAGTCCGGATAGGCCTCATTTTAGGCCTCATATTTCTGCAACACCACGAGACCAGACCGACTCAGAACAACACGTTTTCTAGACGGTTAAAGACATACGCGACGAGACCGACACACAACAACAGTTCGCAGGTTCCTTTTAATCCCAAGGTGCCGGGATCGAGACCCGGGCGGCCCACTATTAGATAGATGGGCGTTCACGCTCGTGGAACCCAACGGTCGCGGTGCATCTGGACTAAATCGAAGATTCTCGCTCTAGTTTTACAGCGCAACGTGGTCTCTTGAGAAGCGTCTTCGACATTGATGAACGCAGTAGACCTCATTTCAAGCCTCGCATCTGCCGACCTTTCGAAGCGGGAACGACCAGCGAGAACACCGTCTTTGGAATCAACTGGTCTCCGCGCTCCAGTGCGAATCAGAACTCCGAAGTGAGTAATAAGAAGTTGCGTCGTCCGCGATGATTCTCTTCCTGATGGTTTAGGGCGCGAATTAGATTTGGACTGTCTCAACTTTTCCAAACACCGACCATCAAGCGAGCAGAGCCCATGCCCACCCCTCCTACACAATTGACCCTTCAGTTGCTCGTCGAATTGGACGAAGTCACGCCCACCGTCTGGCGCCGGATCCTAGTGCCGACGGGCATACGGATGGCGCGACTACACGACATGATTCAGGCCGCCATGGGCTGGACTAACTCGCACTTGCACGCTTACACCGTCGACAGCACACGTTATGGGATGTGCTTTGACGAACATCCCGAGGGCGAGATCGACGAGCAGACTGTGACGGTTCTCCAGGCGTTGCGCGGACAGAAGAGCTTCACCTATGAATATGACTTCGGCGACGGCTGGGAGCACACCGTCACCATCGACGCCGAATTCCGCACACCCCATGCTCTCAAGTTCGCCATCTGCCTTTCCGGTGAAAACGCCTGCCCGCCCGAGGACTCTGGTGGGCCGGGTGGTTTTGAGTACTTCCTCGAGGCACTGGCGGACCCCAATCACGAAGAACACGAGAACTACGTGCGTTGGAACGGCGGTGACACTTTTGATCGCACCGCGTTCAATCTGATTGAAGTCAATGTCGCGCTCCAGAAGGTCCGGCAACGCTCCAGCCGGGGACCGGGAATCTGGTAGCAGAGTCATTCGACGAGTGTGAACTCCATGCGTGGGGCCGCAGTCGATATGGGTCTCGGGTTGGGTTCATAGGTTTAGGCGGCATTCAACCCAAAGCCGAGGGCTTCAAACTCGAGATGGAGATGCACTCATCATGAAAGACCCTAGAGTTCCAACGTCGGTCCGGGTATCTCTATCTCACTACTCGGCTGAGTCGCCTGGTCCTCGCCAATACCGGGTCGTTGTTGAAGACCGAGAAGCTCGGGAAGCGCCTCACGGTCTTTCTCTCGATTAGCGAACGTCTTAGCGGCGATGACATCGTCGAGGGACGCGACATGCAGCACGAAGCCGTCACCTCGCAGGACTGTCGATCGTGTGATGAGTTCCTCATACGGTACGGACCGGCCCGAGGAGTCTTTCAAGTCCGCTAACACGTCAAAGGGACCAGCGTCTGTGGTCCACGTCGAGTTGCCCGAGTTCTCTAACATCACGCCATCGAGTTGGACCTTCAGCTGCTTGGCCTCGTCATCGCTCATACGGGCGATTCTCAGTCGTGCGTGCAGTTCGCGTAGCGCCGCCGCAAGGCGCTCCAGATTGACACGTTCGCGGCGCACCACGCAGTCCGCGTCTTCGGTCTCTCGTTCCGCGCCATATGCAGTGGCGGCCACACCGCCAACCAAGAGATATTCGACCTCGTGGCGATTGAGTACTTCAATCAGTCGAGGTAAATCAAGGCTGGGACCGTCACTTATTGGGGTCATTCAGCGCGGCTCTCGACGTCCGGATGGCGTCGACTTCAGCGAGCCACTGCTCGGCTGCTTCTTTCGAGTCAATTCGGCGACCGTCGAGGAGGATCGTCACGTCATCTTCCGAGGGGGGTCCCGCCGAGCGCATACGCTCGGCCAACTCGCCTACCGTCTTCACAGCACTCATCGTCACGGTTCCAGTGTAGGAGTGTTCAGCGAATTTCTGCAGACTCTGCATGGCCCGTTCGTATGAGCGCTGATACCCCCGAGCAGGCCTCGAAACAGGCCTCATTTTTCTGCAACACCACAAGACGAGACCGACTGAAAACAACACGATTCCTTGAAAACTATGGACAAGCGCAACGAGACCGGCTCAGAACAACCGATGGCAAGTTCCTTTTAATCCCAAGGTGCCGGGATCGAGACCCGGGCGGCCCACCAAGTAATTGTAAACACTCGGCTGTTCCTCGTCGAAATGACTTCGGTAGATGCTTTACACAGCGTGAGGAGTTGCGTGACACTCCAGCACCAACAAGATCAGTTCGCCCTTAGTCCGTGACGTCCGGTTCGTAATGGGCGCCGTATTGATTGCGGTGCGCGAAGCTACCGACTCCGCGACGTACCCTCAAGTGGGGCCGCTCGGCTTCGATCGGGTAACCCAGGCGCAGGGCGTAGGCAATGCGAAGTTCGGGTGGGACACCAAGAATTCCCCGTAATTCATCCTCCGTACTCTTTTCCGAGAAGACGCTCATGATCTGGACGCCGATGCCCAGAGCGTTGGCCGCCAGCCACATATTTTCCATCACGCATCCCAGACTGATAATCCCGAGGAAGTCACCGGTCGATCCTGGTGCACGCCGACGTGGGTCGTAGAGGACGATGATGACGAGTGGGCACGAGCGCATCGTGGAGTCGAGAAAGCCGTGCTCCATGTCATCGGTCTCATGGAAGTCACCGTCGGGATTGAGCCACTCGGGTGGAAACGAGTTCGCCAGGATTCCCACGCCCTTTCGGATGAGTTCGTCCTCGCTGAACGAAAGTTGTCGGTAGTTCTCGACGATGAATTCGTGCGTCGTGGTGGAGTGAACGCGACCGATGGTGTCGAGAATCCGAGGGTCGTCAACGATGACGACCTCGAAGTTCTGCATGTTGTGAGCCGTCGGAGCCCAACGGGCCGCCTCGAGGATACTCGTGAGGTCGCGACCACTGATGACTCGGTCCGAGTTGAAGGCGGAGCGCTCGGAGCGGCGCTGGAGGAGATTGAAGAAGTTGGTGCGTTGATCCGATCGCGTGATTTCTGACATGATGGCTCCTTCTTCGCACTTGTGCGCATGGCTTCAGGTCCGCGAGTTGCACTCGCCGCGCATGGTACGACGCTTCAGGCCGCGGGGACAGTGCCAAAAGTCATCCTTTGATTCGCTACGCCGTTCGACGCCACTTGTACCCACCGGAAATCGGTTCATTCGCTGACGGACGAGGCCTCGAAGTGACGTTCTGCCCTACTTATTAAGGATTTGTCGTCCTTACTATTGGCCCGTAGTCGCTGGATGGAGGTGATTCGTGGCGAGACCGAGCGACCTGCTTCGCCGTTTCCGACTTATGGCCGTCCCCGGTAAAGCCGGGCTTGCGGGCGTTCCACTCGACCATGCCGCGGTACTCCGCGAAGAACTGGCACCGGTCTTCGCGGCGCTACGGGCCACGGAAAGTCGCACGAGCGACATCGTCTTGCGAGCCACAGAAGAGGGCGAACGTCGAAAGGCAAGCGCAATCCTCGAGGCGCAGCGTATTCTCCACGATGCTCTACAAGCTCAGCCCGCCGCGCGGGCCGCCGCGGCCACTGCCGCGCGAAGCGAGGCGGAGGCGACAGGCTCCGAACTGCGAATCTCGGCAGACGAGGAAGTCGAGCGAGTCAATAGCGAGGCCAGAAAGAAGATCACGCCTGTCGTGGACGAATTGGTTCATCGAGTCCTCTCATCAGGTACATCAAATAGAGCGTCGCAGTGAGTGCCGGTTGGGTCGCGGCCCAAGTCCGCAGCCGGAGCCTCGCGAGTCACTGCGTCGGTCCCGCCGGAGCGCGCGAGCTCGCGGGCGCCGGATCGCTCGATGCGGCTCTCGCGATCCTCGCTACCTCGAGTTACGGCGAACGCGTTCCCCCCGGCCTCAATCTGGCCGCGAGCGAGCATGAGGTCTTCGCCGGCGTGCTGTGGAACCTTCGTGTGCTCGCCGGATGGAGTCCCGCGCTCGGCGCCTCGCGCCTTCGGACACTCGCTGGCGTATTCGAACTCATGAATCTCCGAAGTGACCTCGCCCGTATCGAAGGACACGAGAGTCCCGCACTCTTCGAGCTTGGATCGCTCGCGAGCGTCTCGAATCGTGTCGCGCCTTCCACGCTCGGCGAACTACGCGACGTCCTTCGTCGCTCCCCGTGGGGTGACCCCGGTGCGCTCGACGCCACGGGCGTGCGCATCGCGATGCAGTTCGCGCTCGCTCGTCGAATCGTGGACGACGTGCCAGAAGCGGGCCAGTGGGCCCAGACTTACGCCGCCCTCGTGCTGAGCCGACTCGTCAAAGAGGATCGTCCGCCCGACGCGGACTCCACGTCAGCGGCGAACGCTCGCGCGATACTCGGCAACAGGGCCCTGTCGGCAACGTCACTCGGCGAACTGCACGGTGCGCTCCCTCGCGACATCGCGTCAATCCTCGAGGGCGTTAAAGGCCCGGACGACCTGTGGCTCGCCGAGGCTCGGTGGCGGACCCGACTTTGGGACGAGGCGCTCGAAATGCTCCGACGAGGTGGCGCTGGACCCGAGACGGTGGTCGCCGCGGTCGCCCTTCAGTTCGCCGACGCCTGGCGGGTCCGGACGGCCCTCGAAGTCGCGGCCCGGGCCGGACGTGGGATCGAGGTGCTCGATGCCGTGGCGTGAGGCGCTCGAGCCTGCGCGCATGCAACGCGTCGCCATCGTCGCTCCGCAGGAGCGACTGCGGACCGTCCTGCTCACGCTCGCGTCGCGCGGCTGTGTGGAGCCGGAACTGTTGGGCGTCTCTGGCACCGAGGCCGAGGCTGTCCTTCAGCGCGTGCAATCGCAGGGTCAAAGAAAACCGACGACGCCGATCCTCTCTCGCGAAACTCCCGACGTCATGGCGCTCGAGCGCGCCGGCGACGCCGCGGCGCTCGCGGGCGAACTGCAGCTCCAGAAGGTCGAAGCGAGCATGATCCGTCAGGGTTCGACCGCGGCGCTCGCGGGTTGGGTCCCGTCCTCGGAGCTTGACGACCTCGCCCAGGTACTCGCCCCCGAAGGTGCAGCCGTCGTGAGCCTCAAACCTCCGCGAGGCGTGCAGCCACCCACGATGCTGCACGGTTCATCCGCTTCGGTTACGTTTCAGCCACTAGTCAACACCTACGGCACCGTGCCCTACGCGGACCTCAACCCCTCGGTGCTGGCGGGCGTCGCCTACGTGCTGATGTTCGGCATGATGTTCGGCGACGCCGGACACGGCTTCTTGCTCCTGGTCCTCGGCTGTATCGCCGCGTGGGCACCGAAGGGTCGGTTGGTGTCGCTGCGAAGGTTCCGATGGGCGGCGCCCTTTCTGATCGGCGCCGGCCTCGTCAGCATGGGCTTCGGCTTCGCCTTCGGAGAGGCGTTCGGTCCGACCGGACTCGTGCCGACGCTGTGGATGCGCCCGCTCGACCACGCCACGACACTGCTCGCCGTGTCGGTGGCCGTCGGTGCAGTCATTCTCGCCGCCTCCTACACGCTCGGCGCCGTCAATCGATTTCGCGAAGGTGGCATCACCCGCTCGCTCGTCGCGTTGTCGGGCATCGCCGGCACCGCGCTCTACGTTGGACTCGCGGTCATCGGTGCAGGTTGGTATTGGCACCGCACATCAATTGTCCTCTCCGGCACGGCGCTCGCGACCCTCGCCCTCGCCCTCGGCTTCGTGGGTCTGTTCGCCGAAGCGGGCGGTCGGGCGTCGGGCGCACTCGAGGCGGGTGTGGAACTCTTTGACGGTCTTTTGCGCCTCGGGACCAACACCGTTTCCTTCGCCCGCCTCGCGGCCTTCGGTCTGACCCACGCGGCACTCAGTTCGCTCGTCTGGACCGGGACCGCGAACCTCTGGAACCGCGGTGGCGTGCTCAACGTCGTTGTCGCGATCATCGTGTTCGCGCTGGGCAACGCCCTCACCTTCGCCCTCGAGGCGCTCGTGGCGGGTGTCCAGGCCCTTCGTCTCGAGTACTACGAAATCTTCTCGCGCGTCTTCACTTCCGAGGGCCGCGAGTTCCATCCCTGGCAGGTTCAGGTCCGTCAATGAAGGAGGTCACATGATTACCTGGCTCATCGCCCTACCCATGCTCGCCCTGGTGAGCGGAGGCATCGTTGTACAGATGCGTCGACATCCGCGCGGCGGGCTCCGGTTGATCAAGTTGGTGAACCTCGCACTGCTGATCGGCGGCGGCGTTCTCGTGGTACTCGCCGCGACCACCACCCCGGCGTCGGCTGCGAGTGCGGCGGCGTCAGCCGCTCCATCGTACGCCGGACAAGCACTCATGGGCGCAGCGATCTCCGTCGCCGGTTCCTCGATCGGCGCCGCGATTGCGGTCGCCTACACCGGATCGGCGGCGCTCGCAGCCATCAGCGAGCGACCCGAGTTGTTCGGTCGCGCCATGGTCTTCGTCGGACTCGCCGAGGGCATCGCTATTTACGGCCTGGTGGTCGCGATAATCCTCATCGGCAAGGTCTGATCTTGGGCCTCATTGTCGTGCTCGGTGAATCGGTTCGGGTGCAGGGTTATGCCCTCGCGGGGGCGAAGACCATCGTCGCCGAGACTCCCGACGAAGTGGTCCACGCGTGGGAAGCCCTCGACGGCCCCGTCACGCTCGTCGTGCTGACAGCCTTCGCCGCCGAGACGCTCGGTGGCGCGGTCCTGACGCGTACTCGCGAGCCGCTCGCCGTGAGGATGACCTCGTGAGCGCAACGTCAATGACCTCCGAATTCGTCGGACCCGAGAGTCCACTCGACGTGCAGTTGCGGTCCGTGATCGCGGGCCTGCTTCAGAACGCCGAGCAGCGCGCTTCACAAATCCTTGAAGAGGCAGACCGGCAGGTGGCCGCCGTGCTCGCCGCCGCCCAGCGCCGCGGCGACGCCATCCTCGAATCGGCTCGCGAAGAAGGGGCGGCGGCCGCTCGACGAGTCGCGACGCGTGTCCTCGCCGAGGCCCGTCGTGAAACTCGCGAGAGGATTCTGCATGCCCAGCGCGATGTCTACGAGCAAGTTCGCTCCCTCGCGCAAGACGAACTCGACCGGATTGCCAGCACACCCGAGGCGAAGGAACTCAACGCTCGCTTGGAGACAGTGGCGCACGACCGTCTGGGTCCGAAGGCCAGAGTGGAAGTTTCGAAATCTGGCATCGGGGTGATCGCCGCACATGGTCGACGACACCTCGACCTCAGCCGCGACGCACTGGTGGAACTCGGGCTTGCGGACATGGCAACGCGGATCGAAGAGCTGTGGTCATGACAAATCGTGCCGATTCCGGTCGCGTGGAGCGAGTGAACGGCCCGCTCGTCGAGGTGAGCGGCCTGAGCGGCGTCGCCGCCCTCGACGTCATCGAGGTCGGACCCCTGCGCATTGCGGCGGAGGTGGTCGCCATACACGAGGGACGCCTTACCGCCGAGGCCTTCGAGTACACGGGCGGGCTGCGGGTCGGCGACGAAGCGACGGCCCAAGGCCGCGCCCTCTCGGCGCGCCTCGGTCCTCACCTACTCGGCGGCGTGTTCGACGGCCTGCTGCGCCCCCTCGAGGGAGGGCCGACCTGGCTCGAACCGGGCTCCCTCGTTGCCCGGCCATCGACGAGGTCGTGGCCGTTCGTCCCCACACCTCTCGAACTGGGCGCGCATCTCGAATCGGGCACCCTCATCGGCACGCTCATGAGCGAGAGCGGCGTCCAGCACCGGGTGCTCGTACCGCCCGACGTGTTCGGGAAGCTCACCTGGCTAAGCGGCGCGCGCGAGGTCGCAGAAAGCGACTCGGTCGCCACGATCGACGGTCGTGACGTCACCCTCTTCGAACTGTGGCCCGTCCGTCGCGCCCGACCGGCTCGTGCGCGCCTTCGCACCGACGAGCCCCTCGTCACCGGACAGCGCGTGGTGGACCTCTTCTTCCCCGTCGCCCAAGGCGCCACCGCTGCCGTGCCCGGAGGCTTCGGCACGGGCAAGACCATGCTCCTCCAGCAGATCGTCAAGTGGGCCGACGTCGAGGTAGTGGTCTTCGTGGGCTGCGGGGAACGGGGCAACGAGCTCGCCGACGCGGTCGCGGACCTCATGGCGCTGAAGGACCCCAAGACTGGCCGGGACCTGCGCGAACGAACCGTCGTCATCGCCAACACGTCGAACATGCCCGTGATGGCCAGGGTCGCGAGCGTCTACACGGGCATGACCGTCGCTGAGTACTTCCGCGACATGGGCTACCGGGTGGTGATGCTGGCCGACTCGACTTCGCGCTGGGCCGAGGCGCTGCGCGAGTTCTCCTCGCGCAGCGGCGAACTACCTGCTGAGGAGGGCTACCCCGCGAGCCTCTCCTCGTCGCTCGCCGCCTTCTACGAACGCGCGGCGCGCGTCACCACTCTCGGCGGGGGCGAAGGATCGGTGACCCTCATCGGTGCGGTCTCGCCCGCCGGAGGCGACATGACCGAGCCCGTGACGTCCCAGACCGTTCGCTACGTTCGCTGTCTCTGGTCGCTCGACCGAGACCTCGCCTACGCGCGCCACTACCCGGCGGTGACGTGGCGCCACTCCTTCAGCCTCGACGACACCCTCATCGCGAACTGGCACGCCGCCCAAGGTCGCGTCGGGTGGAGCGAGTCACGCGCGAGGGCGCTCGCCCTACTCGCCGAGGCTGACCGCCTCGCGTCGGTCGTCGAACTCGTGGGCATCGGAGCGCTGCCCTCACGAGAGCGCGTCGTGATGCTCAGCGGACGCCTGCTGCGCGAGGGTGTGCTCCAGCAGAGTGCGATGAGCGAGAATGACGCCTATTGCAGTCCGAAGAAGCAGTCGGCGTTGCTCGACATGGTGCTCGCGGTCCACGACCGCTGCCTCGCCCTCGTCGAGGGCGGGTTACCCGCCTCGGCGATCGAGGAGATCGACCTAACCGCGGTGATCCGCGCGCGTGACGAGACCGGACCCGACGACGACGCCGGCGTGACCCGCCTTCGCGACGAGGTGCTCGCGCGAATGGGGACGTCGTGAGCGACGCGGGCGTCCCCGTCACAGCACACGATGTCGACGCCCCCATCGAGTACACCGGCGCCACCCGGGTCGGAGGTCCCCTGCTCGCGATACGCGGGGTCGAGGGCGTCGGCTGGGACGAAATCGCTGCGGTGCGACTGCCGTCGGGCGAACTTCGTCACGGCCTCGTCCTCGAGGTGAGCGGCGACATCGCGATCGTCGAAGTCCTCCAGGGCACGGGTGGCATCGATCCCGAGCTGGTGAGCGTCGCCTTCGAGGGCCGTCCCTTCGACGTACCGGTCGGCGACGGCTGGCTCGGCCGGGTCTGGAACGGGATGGGTGAGCCCCTCGACGGAGGGCCGCCGATGCTCGCCGGCCAACGTCGCCCCGTGAGCGGCGCGCCGCTCAATCCGAGTCAACGCGACGTCCCGAGCAATCCGGTCTTCACCGGGATCTCGGTGATCGACGCGCTCGCGACGCTCGTTCGCGGTCAGAAGCTCCCCATCTTCTCCTCGGCGGGACTGCCCCACCTCGAGCTCGCGGCCCAGATCGCGGCGCAGGCCAACGTCGCGGGAGAGAACTTCAAGGTCGTCGTCGCCGGAATGGGCCTCACCCACGCTGACGCCGCCGCGATGCGAGAAGTGCTCGAGTCACGCTCGGCGTCGGGCGATCTCGTGCTCGTACTCGACTCCGCCGATGACCCGGTCGTCCAGCGGGTCCTCACGCCGAGAGTTGCGCTGACCATCGCCGAGTTCCTCGCGTTCGAGCGCGGCCAGCACGTGCTGGTCGTGCTCGCCGACGTGACCAGCTACTGCGAGGCGGTGCGCGAGGTATCGGCGGCGCGCGGCGAGATCCCGGGACGGCGCGCCTACCCGGGTTACCTCTACAGCGACCTCGCCTCGCTCTACGAACGATGTGGACGCATCAAGGGTAAGCCCGGCTCGGTCACCCTGGTACCCGTGCTCACGATGCCGGGCAACGACATCACGCATCCGGTTCCCGACCTGACCGGCTACATCACCGAGGGACAGATCGTGCTCTCGGCGAACGTACACGCGACCGGCGTCTACCCGCCCATCGACGTGCTCTCGACACTCTCGCGACTCATGCGCAAAGGGGTGGGTGAAGGGCGCACTCGAGGCGACCACATGGCCCTCGCCGCCCAGATCATCGCATCACTGGCGCGGGCGCGCTCCGCGAGGGAGCTCGCCGACCTGATTGGTGCCGAGGCCCTCACCGAGACCGACCGGATCTACCTCGACTTCGAGGACGCCTTCTACCGTGACCTCGTCAACCAACGCCCCGACGAAGTCCGTTCAATGGAGGAGACTTTCGAGCGGGCCTGGCGTGTCGTCTCGGTGCTGCCCGAACGCGAGCTGACGATGATGCCCTCCGCGAGTGTCGCGACCAACTACCGCGGCAGCCTGCGTGCGGACAACGCCCACGCTGACGTGATCGAGCACGACGCCACGAGCGAGAGCGCAGAGCACCGTGGCTAGCCAGGCGCCGCCCGGGCGCGCGGGTCGCCCTTGGCTGCTCGAGCGCATCGCCACCGCGACCCACGGCGTGGAGTTGCTTCGCCAGAAGCAGCAGCTGCTCTCTCGAGAGCAACGCCGTCTTCTTCATCATCGAGAGGACACGGAGAAGGAGTGGGTTCGAGCAGGCGAAGAGGCGGACCTATGGTCGTGCCGTACCGATGTCCTCTCGGGGACCTCCGCGACCAGACTCGCGGGAGCACCGTACGAGGGTAGGGCGGACGCCACGATCTCGTGGCGCAACACCATGGGCGTGCTGCACCCCGACCAGGCACGCGTTCGTGCGCCCGACTTCCCCGCCATTGACCGGGCCGTGCTCAATTCCGCCGTCGGGCCGTCACGCGACGCTCACGTGCGCGCCCTCGAGGCGGCCGCGCGCCACGCCGTCGTCGAAAGCGCGCTGCGCGCCATCGAGGCGGAACTCTCCACGGCTCATCGACGCCTTCGCGCAATCGAGCACCACCGTCTTCCCGCGCTCCATGAAGAATTGCACTCTCTGGAACTGCGACTCGACGAAGTCGAACGTGAAGAGCGACTCGTCACACGCTGGGCCGCGCAACGACAGGTGCAAGGAGGCCATCCATGACCCACCGGATGCTCGTCACCGTGGACGACACGACCGAGAGTCTCTGCGCGGCGGCGGCGGCGGCGCGCCTCGGTGTCGACTTGAACGCGGAGGTGCGAGTGCTTACCGTGATCGAAGAGGACCTAGTCGGCGAGGAACTCGAACGCGCGACCGGTCCTCAATCGCTCGAGCGTCGGCGCCAGGCGGCAACCAACCTGCTCGAGTTCGTTCGTCGCCGGATCTGCGCCGAGGGTGTCGAACCTTCCAGGGTGGAGGTGAAGCAGGCCTTGGGCGAGCCCTTCCACTTGATCCTCGATGAAGCGCGGTCCTGGCCCGCCGACATGATCGTCATGGCCGTCTCGGACGAACGCCGGGTCCGCTCGAACTACGTCGGCAGCGTGACCGAACAGGTCATCGAATTCTCCACCTGCCCGGTCCTCGTCGTGCCCGCCTCGCCGCGGTCGTGAAACCTGCAGGGCGAGTTCATGACGCTAGAGGCCCGAAGGGTAGGTCTCCGAAGGTTCGCCCGCGTCCCAAAGTGGTGTTAATTCAAGAGGCTCCAGGGCCCGCGAGTGATCGATGTGGATCACGGCATCAAACTGTCCAATCAGGCTGGCCTCGAAGTAGTGGCTCTGTAGCTCGGATTCGGGTCTATAGATGACGCCGATCGCTCGTTCCAAACGGGTGCGCGCTAATTCCTCGTCGGTGGTGAGATCGCAAGTAGGCAGCCAAAATTGATGAATGCCCGCCGCGTGAAACATTGCTTCGTGGCTGTCCGGGCGAGCCGAGCGAACACGTTTGCGTTCGGTCGGACCGCCCCAATCGGAAGCGGCGGTTACGTGGCCGCTATTGGTACTGAATCCAATGAGCATCGCGTTGTCGCCGTATCGCTCGCGAGCCAGCTGGCCAATGTTGAGTTCACCTCGAGCACCCATTGAAGTTGCCCGGGCATCACCCACGTGCGAGTTGTGCGCCCACACGACCACCTTGGCGGGCGCCGACCGGTGGTTCAGATGCTCGACCAAGTCATCGAGGGTACTCGCCATGTGCGAGTCGCGAAGGTTCCATGACGAGACGTTGGCTCGATACATGAGACGGTAGTACTCCTCGGCGTCGTGAACGAGCCGCGCATTCTGCTCGGCGTAAAATTGCTCGTCCTCGTTGGCGATGCCGTCACGCAGAACATATTCGTCTGATCTGCTGCGAAGTTCGAGCAGTTGCGCGATGACCGCGTCCTCGCACGGGTCGGCGACTCCGGTCGCCAAGGCGTACCCGTACTCCTGGCCATCGGCGCCGACGTGGTCGAAACACGAATATCGTTCGCGAGCACGCCGCGCCTCCCCGGGATCGACGTCCTCGAGGTACTCGACGACTGCTTCGATCGAGGCGCGCAGGCTATAGAGGTCGAGGCCATAAAAGCGAACCTTCGCCGTTGGGTTCGACTTCGCTTCGTTGCTCGCCCTGAGCCATTGGACGAACGTCAGCACGTCGCGGTTTCTCCACATCCATGTTGGGAACCGACGAAAGCCCCCCAACGAAGTATTGGCGTCGGTATCGTGGGAGGCATCCAGGATGTATCGGTTGACCCGGTAGGCGTCGGGCCAGTCACCTTCGATCGCCACCACATTGAACCCGCGCTCGTCAATGAGTCGACGCGTGATGCGAGCACGCTCCCGGTAGAACTCGTGTGTTCCATGGGATGCTTCGCCAATGAACACGAGTTGACGTCCATCGATGAGCGTAAGAAGCTCGTCGTAGTCGTCAACGGCTCCGCTAACGGGGCGAGCCAGTTGGTTGAGTGCCTTCGTAGACTCACTGCTCAATGGTTCAGACCGCACGCCTCCAACATCACTCGAAGGCGAGGGGCCCACCAGGGCCATTGGTCATAACATCACTCGCCGCGCAGTAGGACTTGTCGCGCGACCCGTGAGGCCATGCACTAACTCCGCGAGGGAGGCATGATGGCGTCAAGCTGTCCGAGGCGGCCGGCCGTAGCTCGCGACCGGCGCGTCCGAGGCGGGATCTCTAATGCCAAAGCCGGGGCCGACGCGAACCCGCACGCGAACCGTAGCTATCCGTTCTTGAAACTCGCCGAGCAGATTGCGAACTGCTAGGTCCGAATGGGCCTCATTGTAGGCCTCATATTTCCCCAACACGGCGCGACGAGACCGACACAGGACAACACGATTCCTCGAAAACAATCGACATTCGCGACGAGACCGTCACACGGCAACCGTTTGAAAGTTCCTTTTGATCCCAAGGTGCAGGGATCGAGACCCGGGCGGCCCACTGTTATTTGTGTTCTGTTAGTAGGTGAATGCTCACGATCGTCGATTACAACGGTCGCCGTTGCTCTGAAGGAAGTCGTAGTGTTTTTGTCTTCGATTCGATGGCTCAGCGACATCGATTCGTCGTGGTGAATGAGGTCGCGCATCACTGTACGCCCCATTTCAGGCTTCCAACATTCGCAACCCGTCGATTGTCTGGCTGACGATTGAAAACCCTGTCTCAGAAATGGATCAGTCTCCCGTTATCACGGCCTGATTCAAACTGGGTGCACGCCGCGATGACGTCATCACCCAACTCGAGAGCGAAGTTGGCGGTGATATCTCGACCAGCAAACGATTCCCGGGAACGCTCTCCGATTGACCACCCGGTGGGGTCGAAGAGAGCCTGGATGTGACGATTGGGTCACCATTCGTGACGTTATGGATCGGGCACGTCGCGTGGTTACTCTTGAGAACAGATGAAGGAGAAGCAATCCCAGCCGGCGTCATTCCCCGCCCTCGAGCTGACCGAGGCCGCCACTCTGGCCCCGCTCGAAGTGCTTTCACGCCTCGCCAGCAGTTCGGAGGGACTGAGCGGTACTGAGGTCGATCAACGTGTCCGCGAATTCGGTGCGAACGTGCTTGCGGTCCACCGCGTGAGGGCGAGCGTCATCCTGTGGCGCCAGCTGAAGAATCCGATCCTGATCCTCCTGCTCGGCGCCGCGCTGGTTTCGGGCCTCACCGGCGGGGGGACCAATGCGATCATCATCGCCGTGATCGTCCTATTAAGTGTCGGGCTCGGGTTCGTCAACGAGTTTCGCGCGGCCGTGGCCATGTCGACGCTCCGCTCCAAGATCAGTCAGAACGCCACCGTGCATCGTGACGGCACTATCGTGCAGATACCGGTCACCGAACTAGTGCCGGGCGATATCGTCACGCTCAACCTGGGCACGCTGGTCCCGGCCGACGTGCGACTACTGAGTGTCGATGAGCTCGAGTGTGACGAAGCAGTCCTGACCGGTGAGTCGATGCCAGCGCCAAAATCCGAGATCGCCGTCACCGAACCTGATGTATCGAGCCTCTCAGACTGCGCATACATGGGAACCATCGTCCACCAGGGATCGGCCCTCGCCGTCGTCGTCCAGACAGGTACCCGCACCGCCTTCGGACGGATCGCCACGGGAGTCACCGACTACCAGGGCCAGAGCGCCTTCGAGGTCGGCTTGACTAGATTCTCGCGTTTCCTCTTCCTCGTTGCTGCACTGCTGACGATCTTCATCTTCGCCGTGAACATCATCCTGTCACGGCCGCTGATCGAGGCCCTCCTCTTCTCGCTCGCCATCGCCGTGGGCATCGCACCTGAGATGATGCCCGCCATCGTGACGGTGAGCCTCTCGTCGGGATCGCGCGCACTCGCCGCGAAGAAGGTCCTGGTGAAGCGGCTCGTGGCGATCGAGGACCTGGGGAACATCGAATTGCTGTTCACGGACAAGACAGGAACCTTGACCGAAGGCGTGATCACGTTCGAGCGAACCTTGAACGTAGACGGAGAGGACGCCGATCGGCCGTTGCTGCTGGGACTGATGTGCAATGAGTCGACGATGTCCGAACACGGCCCGGTTGGCGGCAACTCGCTCGACCAAGCCCTCTGGGTCGCGGCCGCTGCTCGACATGACGACCTGGTTCACGAGACCTCGACTTTTGAGCGAATCGCCGAATTGCCGTTCGACCACGAGCGCCAGATGTGCTCTGTACTTGTTCGCGGTGCCGATGGACCCCTCAAGCTCGTGACCAAAGGGGCCCCCGAGGTGGTGCTCGAGCATTGCGTCGACGTCGACGACTCGGTTCGCGCCATCCTCGACGCACTATTCGCCGATGGTGAGCGGGTGATCGCCGTGGCGAGTCGAGATCGCGGTGTGGTGATGACCGTGAGCGCGGACGACGAGGTCGAGCTCACGCTGGAGGGTTTCCTCACCTTCGCCGACAAGCCCAAGAGCGACGCGGGCGCGTCGCTCGGGAAACTCCAACAACTCGGTGTCGAGGTGAAGATCATCACGGGCGACAACGGGCAAGTGGCGGCCAAGGTGTGTCGTGATATCGGTCTCGCCTGCGCGGGCGTCGTGAGCGGCACCGATGTGCAGGCCATGAGCGACGACGAGCTCGAGGCGGCGATACCCACGACGACCGTCTTTGCCCGCATCGGCCCGGACCAGAAGTCACGAATCATCAAGGTGGCACGACGCACCGGACGAGACGTCGCCTTCCTGGGTGATGGCGTCAACGACGCCGTCGCTCTGCATCACGCGGACGTCGGCATCTCAGTCGACTCGGGAACCGACGTCGCCAAGGACGCCGCTGACGTCGTGCTACTGGACAAGGACCTCGGCGTCTTGGCAGAAGGCGTGATGGAGGGCCGACGGATCTTCGCCAACACGATGAAGTACGTCCTGATGGCCACGTCGTCGAACTTCGGCAACATGTTCAGTGCCGCCGGAGCCTCGGCGTTCCTCTCCTTCCTCCCGATGCTGCCCTCGCAGATTCTGCTCAACAACCTGCTGTACAACGCAGGACAGCTCGCGATACCCACCGACCGCGTCGACGTGGAGGCTCTTGCGCGACCCGCAGCCTGGGACATGCGCTACATCCGTCGCTTCATGTCGGTCTTCGGCCCGATTAGTTCGATCTTCGACTTCATCACCTTCTACGTGATGCTCTCGCTGCTTCACGCCGGCCACGTGGAGTTCCGCACCGGATGGTTCGTCGAATCCATCGCTACCCAGACCTTGGTGGTCTACGTCATCCGTACCCGTCGAGTGCCGTTCTTCAAGAGTCGTCCGAGCGTGGCCATGATTCTTGTGCCGACCGGTGCGGCGCTCGTGGGCGCCCTGCTCCCCTACACGGGGTTGGCCCACCTCTTCGGCTTCTCCGTGTTGCCTACGAAGTTCTTCCTCCTCTTGTTCGGCATGGTCGTCGTGTACCTCGTGCTGGTCGAAGTTGCCAAGCACTGGTTCTTCCAATCCCAATCGCCGCATCTCGCGGTCACCGCCACCACTCACTCCCAGCGTCTCAATCGTCGGATCATGAAGCGAGCGTCCCGATTCGTCCGCCACGAGGGCCCGTCGCTGCGCTGAGTGCGCGTCACGGCACGCACTCCGTTACTGGATGGGCCAGACCGTTCACGGGGTCAACGGAGAGGTGATCCTTTCCCCATAATGACGAGCGACAATGCCGTCTCGGAAATGAGATTGTCGGTTCTGCTGTCGATTGAGTTGACAGTTTGACGAGCGAAACGTCAGCGGCCCCGTTCATCTCGCGTGTGAACGGCGTGTCACCCGTCGCTCACATGTCGGTCACCGCATTGATGAGCGTAGGTAGCGTTGTCGCCGGACCCGAAGAGACGTCACGACAAGCGCAATAGATTGGGTTTCAATGACGAACTATTCTTCCTGCTTTGAGATGGCGCCAGAAGGCTCGTGTCGTGGTCCGCGTAGGTCGGAGTCCGGTTCTCTTCTCTCGACGTCGAACTTTTCGGCGCATGCTCATCGAACACGCCGGGACTTCTCGGGACAATCGTGGTGTCCAACGAGGGCGGCTCAGTGACGACGGACGACTCCGCGTCCATTCGCGAACTCGCCGAACAACTGGAGGTACTCCGTGTGGAGATGCGCCAGCGTTACGTCGATGCGGCCGACGCTCTCCAACGGGTCCTTCCTTCCCACCGGCTCAGCGCCGCAAACCTGATTGACTACCTGACTCTTCGCCACTTCGAGCTGCGCGAGATCCAAGAGTCGCTCTCGCAACTCGGCCTGTCCTCCCTTGGTCGGGCCGAAGAGCACGTCATCACGACGCTCGAGCGTGTGATCGACAACCTTCACGTCCTCGCCGGGGACAAACACGGACGACGGACCGAATCGGCGGTCAGCTTCCCGGAGGGTCAGCGGATCCTAGCGGCGAACAGCTTGGCTCTGCTTGGCCCAAATCGGCCCGGCCGGCCGGCTCGGATCCTCGTCACCATGCCAACCGAGGCCGCCACCGACTACGGACTCGTTGCCGACCTCGTGGCTCGTGGTATGGACTGCGCACGAATCAATTGTGCACACGACAATCCCGATCAATGGCGCAGCATGGCCGAGAACGTCCGCCGGGCCGCCGAAGCGTTTGGACGTACTTGTCGTGTGCTCATGGACCTACCTGGACCCAAGCTGCGAACGGGTCCTATCCAGCCCGGGCCCCGAGTGATCCGATTGCGCCCCAAACGTGATCAGATGGGTCGGCTCATCGCGCCGGCAACAGCCGTGTTCCACTCCGATGATCCCGCGCAGCGGGCGACGTCGCTCGAGCTCGAGGGTGCGACCTTCATCCCCGTCGACCACGAATGGCTCACGCTGCTTCACCCCGAGGACCGTGTGACGTTGAACGATACTCGCGATGCCCACCGCGTGGCCACTGTCAAGGGTGTGACCGACACCCACGCGACGGTTGAGTTCGCGGACACGACTTATGTCGCGACCGGGATTCGACTCATCGCACCGGGAGGCCGCGAGACACGCGTGGGACGGCTTCCGGCCCTTGAGCAGAGCATCGTCCTTCATCCCGGCGACGTGCTCACCCTCACTCAAGACCTCTCGCCAGTCGATCCTCGCGAGCTGCGCATTGGTTGCACTCTCCCCGACGCGCTAGCGGCAGCTCGCACCGGTCAGCGAGTACTCTTCGACGACGGCAAGATCGGTGGTCTCGTCGTCGACGTGGGTTGCGGAGAGATCGAGGTCTCGATCGTCAGCGCCGCGCCTCGAGGAACCAAGCTGCGCGCCGAGAAAGGCATCAGCCTGCCCGACACCGACCTCGACGTCGCGGCGCTGAGGTCCGAGGACCTGCTTCTCCTGCCCGTCATTGCGGAGTGCGCCGACCTGGTGGGTCTTTCTTTCGCTCAACGCGCCGACGATATAACCGCACTGCAGGGCCACCTCGAGGCGATCGGCGGCGCCGGACTCGGCATCGTATTGAAGGTCGAGACGGTCCGTGGATTCAATCGACTGCCGGAGATGCTCCTGGCGGCGATGGCGTCGGAACGGGTCGGCGTCATGGTAGCGCGCGGCGACCTCGCCGTCGAGTGCGGATTCGAACGCCTCGCCGAGGTGCAAGAGGAGATTCTGTGGCTTTGTGAGGCGGCCCATATTCCGACGATCTGGGCGACGCAGGTTCTCGACCAGTTGGCGCGCACCGGTCGGCCATCGCGAGCTGAGATTTCGGATGCATTTATGGCCGGCCGAGCAGAGTGCGTGATGTTGAACAAGGGACCTCACATCAGTGAGGCGGTCACTGCACTCGATGACATTCTTGGCCGAATGGATAGCTACCAGCACAAGAAGACGGCGCTGTTGCGACGACTCACCAGCTGGTCGCAGGCGCCGACGTGACGCGATGTGGACCGCACAACGAGCACCGCGGCGGTTAGGGCCGGAAATGCTCGGTCGGTGCATAGTGGACCGATCTATTGGCCACCTATGGAAGAGCATCGAGGACGCTTCCCACGGGGTTCGACTCTTTCAGAAGTTCCACAAGGTGAGCGTGGTGGGCCTTACGGGACTTGGACTTGAACCTGAATCGCGTCGAGAACTTCGGAGAGCAAACTCTCGGAGGTTGCATTCCAAATTGGCGAACGCGCACGATGTGGCCGACCTTCTAAGAGTTTCGTTGTGGCTTCGAATGTGAGCCAACGCGATTCTCAATTGCACCGTTCGCTCAGAAATCCCACATTCCATCCCACGGACCATTCCGACACCCCCGGACGAATCCGACACCCCCGGACAAGTTTTCTTTGATTCTCGGATGATTCCGACACCACCGGACGAATCCGACCATATGCATCCCTCTTTTAATCCCAAGGTGCCGGGATCGAGACCCGGGCGGCCCACGAATGTCCTGTTCGCATGCTCGGAATAATTATCGGCTACATCTGATGTAGCCATTTGTGTAGCCAAACCTGCGGACACGAGCGGACCAGCAGGCTCGTTCTGGCCATAGAGGACTGAGCGCATGGCTTCGGCAGCCTTGGCCCGCGCCTTCGGCATGAGATGACCGTAGACGTCCTTGGTGACTCGAATCGAGGCGTGCCCCATTTGTTCCGACACGACCTCCAAGGGAACTTCCATCGCGATCAAGAGCGACGCACACGAGTGTCGAAGCTCGTGGATGGACCAGTGACCAAGGCCAGCGCTCTCACAGATCTTCGGCACGGTCTTGCCGAACTGCTCAGGGTCGAGCGGCGTGCCAATTGTCGAGGTGAAAATCAAGCCCCACTCATTGCTCCACCGCTTGCCCCGAACCAACTCTTCGGCCTCCTGACGCACTCGGTGACGCTCAAGCACCTCGACGAGAGGCGCCGAAAGATGGAGTGTCCGCCTGCTCCCTACCGTCTTGAGATCGCTGAGATGAATACCACACTTATCCCGGACCAACTGACGACGAACCGTCAGGACCACGGCATCCTCGGCGTTGACCACGTCCTTCCACGAGAGCCCCAGGATCTCACCGCGACGAAGCCCCAGTGCCAGGGTCAGCACGTAGGCCGCTTCCAACCGATTGTCCACTACCGCTTCGAGGAAGATCTGCGCCTGCTTGGGCGTCAATGACCTACCTTCGCGACGATCCATCTTCGGGCCCTCCGCGATGGCCGCCACATTGCGAGAAAGCAAACCGTCTTGCTCCGCAAAGCGAAGAGCGCGTCGAAGAGTCGCGCGCGCCATCCGGCGAGTTGCGGGTGAGTAACCCTTCGCTTCCAAATCCACGAGCATCTGGCTTACGTCTGACGGTGTGAGCTTGATCAGCCTCACCTTTCCCACCGATGGATTGATATAGACATTCACCGCCCGGACATAGAGCGCCTCGGTTCGAGTGGTCACGGTACCGGGAATTCGATTCGCGACCCATTCGGCAAGATATCCCTCAACGGTCAGCCGATCCGGTGCGAGACGAAGCCCCTGCGCCACTGTTGGCTGAACTTCCTGCATCCTTTTTGCGACTTCTGCCCGGGTGCGTCCATTGACTACCTTTCTCGCTCGCTTGCCGCTGCTCCAACCCAGATCCACCGCACCGATCCACAGCCCGTCGTCGCGCTGGTAGATCGAGCCTTCACCCTTGCCCCGTCGACTACCCATCTCTCCCCCTATGCCTTGAACCTAGACCGACAGCTCACCTGTGATCCCATTAGCAAATACCTGTCAGATCTTGAACGTAAGTCTCAAGGTCAACACGTCGAATCCGCCGACACGCCCCGATCTTCACTGACGCCAGTGTGCCCGCGTAGATAAGTTCGTAGACCGTGGTCCTGCTGATCTGAAGAATCGCCGCAACCTCCTTGACGGTAAATAGCAGTTGAGATTCGGCGCCACTCATCTTGGCCCGCACCATTCACAGACAGTCGTGAGCCCGCACGACTGTCCGTCCGTGTGGACTGTTTCTGAACCGTGACAATCGGCTCCAAGAGAACAGGAAGTTGTTCCATCCTTATGACAGATCTCGACACCGTGACAATGGTCGATTCCGTGCACCACGAGAATGTTATGAGTATCGAAGAGTATGGGTTTGAGCAAGTCCTTCACATTCCCACTTTCAAAATACTCAATTCGAACTGATGACTCACTCTTCTTGCCGCGCCTTTTCGCCCGGTTTCGCTTCGACATCTACGTCTTCCCCTTTTCATTTGTGTAACTCAACGTATTGAAATCAAGAGCGCCGCCTTCGGCGGCGTTGGCGGCTTGCGCCGCCAGCCACTTCATGGTCTGGTCGTCCAAATGCCACTCGCATTGGGCCCAGGCCTTCTGGATCCGACGCAGAGCCTTCATTGTTAAACCCCACTCACGCGAAGCGGTCCACGTTCTATATCTCCCGTTCCCATTGATCAGCTCGCCGGTATCAAGATCAAGCCACGGCATCGAGTTTCGGGCATCGGCTGACTTGCTCACGTACTTGGCGCAGTACCAAGACGTCGATACAGCCACTATCTTGATATCAAGCTCGTGGCCGAAGCCGTGATCTTCCACAAGGAGCCTCATCGCGCAGTAGGGGTCTCCAGTGCGGTAGTCACGAAGGATCTGATCAGCCCGTTCGGCGCGAATCAGCACATGAAAATGCAGCGCCCCTCGGCCCAAGCCATCACTTCGACGCTTGCCATCTTGAATCTCGGCGGCCCTTGCGTACTGCACGGGGCCGTAGCCCCGACGCAAGTCTTGAATCCATCGATTGAACCGCTTCGAGGCAGTGGCGTTGTACAGCGCGATGTCTGTACCCTCGGGTGGCGTGCAAGGACATCGATCACCTCTGGGCAAGAAGTGCTCCGAATCCCCCGGAGCTGTAATCGTGGCCAGAAGAATTCGGTCAGTGGGCCTATCGGTCCAACCGGATTGGAAGATACGGCCAACCCGCTTGCGATAACTCTCTGCGCAGGGGCCGCAGATCGACCGTGATGCGCGGTTGCAGCGGCTGAGGTGTTTCTCACGGCACATGCACGCAATCCAATTGGGTCGGTCACACGACTCGTGGCGTTCATCGGCACGCCCCGCGTACAGCCAGCGGTGTCGCCCGTCTGGGTGGTAGCAGCAGAAGCCAGCTTCGTTGGTCGGTGCGCTATAGTGCGCATTAGTGTGCCTCACGGAATCGATACTAACAGGTATTAACGCGTATTCATTCGAATCAATTCGATTTCAAGGCCCAGCCGACAAGAAGGAGAAGCCAGATGTCCAGAAAGCCCGAGTTTCAAGAGTTCTACGTCCCCGTTGGATGGGGAACTTCACCAGGGGAAATACTTTCACTATCGTTCATTCTTTCGGATCCATGGCACCAGATTGGGAAGCACCTTTGGGAAGGGCGGAAGCGTCTTCAGATTTCGAAGCGCGAAGCTGCGAGCCGAGCAGGGATCTCCGAAGCCTTCTGGCGTCAATTGGAAGGGGGGGGCAAACTGATCAATGGGCGTCGAGTCGAGCCAAATCCACGACCAGAGAACCTTTATGCCGCACTAAAGGCAGTGGGGGAAGATCCGGAGCCAGCATTCGAATTTCTGCACTGGGATGTACCAGAATCCTTGCCGACCCATACGTACGACGATCGCCTCGAGGCGAAGTTGTCACGGCTGCTTCCCCGCGACAGAGCTCTCATTGAAAGCCAAATCGACAGAATGCTTGAGCTGTACGTTTCAGCGCACTAATTATCAACGCGACATCACAGCGCCACAAGTCGTTCGGCCCACCATTACCTATCTGCCAAACATGATCCGATTGAACTTCGCCCAAATTCCTTGAGAACGAAACCTGTATCTTTAACTGCGTGAGCAGCCCACCGTATGACAATCCCGCTGGACGGCTATTCGCGTTCCTAGAGAAACTTGAAATTCAAAGTCACAAGAGCAGGCCGAACAACACCGCAATGCATGTTTTGGCCGACGCATTGGAAGTTGATGTTGCGAATCCAAAATTGTTCTTTTCAAGGCTCGCTGACGTACTCGACCTGCCCGCCCAAATTCGTGAAGCGGTTGAGCATTCGCCTGGCGTACCCGACGTGTTCATCCAATTCCTACCAGAAATGCAGCAATACCTTCAGAATCTTGTCAACTCGCTCTCGAATCCTGGAGTCCAAGTTCCGCCACCCACTCTCATTGTTGCAATGAACATCGGCAACGAAATGCTTTCGCTCCAATCCCCCGAGCAAATACCGGATATTGCTGAACTTTTTGAAGTCCGCGATGACCTAAAGCAATTATTGGATGATGTGGTGACAGCTGACATCGATAGTGATCTCGCACAGTTCATTTCCAACCATCTCCATGAAGTCTTAGACGCCATCGACCGATTCACAATCTCTGGAATCGCGCCAATTCAAGCCTCCATTTCCCATCTGGTTGGAGATCTTCAACTCAAAATCGGAACCGGAGCAATGGTCGAGAGGACCGACGCCGAAAAGAAGGTCGGGAGTCGGATGTGGGACCTTGTCTCACGACTTGCAGACTTGGTCAACATCACGGCTGGGAGCAGCGTCATCTCCGCAGTCGTAATTCAGGCACTCACTTCGGGACGCCCTCACTAGGGTTCGACTCGTTCCTTGCTTCGCACGCGCATCCAATCCGCCAGACCGGCAAGACCTAACTGACGCTTTACGCAATTTCCGGGTGCCGTGTTACAGGGAGCGCACCCACGCGTTCGACATCATGTCCACCGTCGGGTCACTGAGAACTGCCTACGTCCGTCGGAAACCTAGGATCGAAGGCGATGATTGAAACGATTTCACTGGGAACCGTACTCATACCCTTCGTCATCCTTGTTTTCGCGGGCGTCTTCTACCAAATTCAGAAGCAGAATCGACGAGAGGGACCACTCCGACGTGACGTGCTCGCTCAACCCATTGTCTTTCGATCGTCCATGCCCATGAAAATCAATGGGCCTCTTGGTTGGTCAATGAAAACCCTCGCAGGAATGGAGATCGTGGTCACCAGTTTCGGTGTTGGAGCGCGGATTCGGTTCCTCGGTCTTTCCGACGTAATTGGTGCTCAGTACTGGGCGAAATCTTCTGAACTGCGAGCACACATCGAGAAAATTGTCGTATCTCCTTGGTCATCGAGTGGCGATTGGATTGTGCTTAGCTGCCAGAATCCGAACCGCAGATTTGACGTTGCCGTATTGGCTGGCGCGCAACAGTCAGCACTCATTCGCGCCCTGTGCGATACCGGAGTGGCATTCTCCCTCGGTGGGACTACTTCGCCATGACTCAAGTCGCCAGTCGGAGAATGTGCACGTCGGCCCTCCGATGCGAACCCGCACTCCTCCCGATTGCTCAGACCGCCAGGTACCGACCTCAGGAGGCCCTCTTGATGAGGTCCCGCTTGAGCAGGTAGTCCGGGGTCGCAGAGATCCTCGTCGTGATTGGGACTGACGAGGAATGCGCACGGCGTAGGCTTAGGGACGAATTACGCGCGGAGCTTCAGGCGGAGCAACGCGAAGAAGTCCCGCTTCCGTGGCGGCTGGAGAAAACCCCTAAATCGACGAGCCGTCACCACCTGTCCCTTGAGGCGCCCGCTGTTGCGGGGTGGTATTTACAGTCGCCTACGCCGAAGAAGCAATCGATCATTGCCGCCTATGAAGGCGAAGATTGCCACCACCAACGCGATGACCGTGACGGTCCCGAACCCTATCCACATCATGAGAAATCCATGGAACTGTGGGTGGAAGAGTGAGCCTTGCCATTCCTGCAGACCGAGCCTATGGAATTCGGGGGCGGCGTTTTGATTGAGAGCTAGTTTCTGGGCCTGTGGAAGCTTCGGGTAGATCTGGTTGTTGAACTGGTTCATACTCAGGACGTGTCCAAATCGGTTCGTGAAGTAAAGATTGACGCTGCCGTAGTCATAGTGGGCCAGGTAATTGCCATTTTTCAAGGGCACACCCCCATAGCTTGCAGGCATCCGCTTTACGAACCAGAGGAGCGTCTCTTGGAAGAAGGGCCACATGCTCGCCCATAAGTAGATGGCGATCATCATCGCGGTTGTTGCGGCCAACGCGACAAGCACGCGACGAAAGACGATGCCGAGGAGTGCACCGGCGAGGAGTCCAATCACGCTGGAGAATGTCATCATCCACGGGTTCGTGAAGAAGACGTGATTCGCCCAGACATTCCAAAACTGAGGCGAGAGATCGAACCACAGCCGACTAAGGACGATTCCCAAGAGGAATGATAAGACAGTCAGCTCTAAGACGAAGACCATGAGTGTCGTGGCCACCAGTCGTCGGCGTCCCACACCTTGAGTCCAAGCGAAGCGAAAGGTTCCGGTCTCGAGAGGGCGCGCGAACATCGGCGCTCCGATGAAGACCGCCGCGAGGACTGGTAGGTAGAAGGCGTACGTCGAAACGCTGTAGAAGGTGCCGTCGAAGACCTGTCCCGCGAGAATGACTGCCCTCGGATGACCGACTTGGTGGACGACCGTAAGAGCGACCGCAGTGAAAGCCAGATAGATCACGGCGACGCTAATCAGCGCGGTTCGATTCAGTCTGAGGACTCCCGGTATGAGCCGCGGCAGCCACGAGGCCTTTGATGTGGGCGTGCCCACTGTGGGGGTGAGAGTCGCGGTCATTTGGTCGGCCCTCCTGAACCGGAAGGGGAACGTTCCAGGTACGCGTACGTCAGATCTTCTAGCGTCACGGGGGCGAGTAGAGCATTGCCGGTCGGAGGAACCGCAAAGCGGATGACTCGCGGTGCGAGAGTCAATGGATGGGCTTGAGAGATGACCGACCCGTGGCCATCGTGCACGAGCCCGGCTTCTGCCGCGGTCCCGGTGAAGATTCGGTGGTGGTCCAGAAGTTCGTCGATTTCCCCTCCAACGACTGCCTCTCCGTCTTTGATGAGCACGAGGTGGCTCGCAATCTTCTCAACTTCCGCAATGACGTGTGAAGAGAAGATGATGGTCATGCCGCTATCGGCGCAGTGTCCCATGAGCTCGCCCAGTAAATCCCGTCGGGCGATGGGGTCGAGGCTGGACAGTGGTTCGTCGAGCACCAGGAGCTCCGGCGCGCGCGCGAGGGCCAGGGTGATGGCGAGTTGAGCACGTTGCCCGCCAGAGAGTTTCGACACTCTCTGCTTGAGATCGATGTCGAGGCGTTGGAGCCGTACGACCGCAGCATCGAAGTCGAACAACATGTTGAAAGCACGTGCGATGTGTACGGCGTCGCCCACGGTCCGACTGGTGGACACCGGACCGTCTTGCGCGACGTAGGCGACTCGCCCCAGCGCCTCTAAGGATCCGGGAGCCAGGTTGTCGAAGAGGGATATGGCGCCGGTCGATGGGGTGAGTAGGCCGGTTACGAGGTTGAGGAGAGTCGTCTTTCCCGCGCCATTGGATCCAACGAGCGCAGTGACACTTCCGGAAGGGATTGTCGCCGTCACTGATCGCAGCGCTGTGCACCTTCGGAAACTGCGTGAGACAGCTTCTATCTGTACGGCACTGGTCACTGGCTGACACCTCCGGTGAGGATCGAAGACGAGTGACCGAGTGACTCCAACGTGCTCTGGAGGAGAGTCATGATGTCGACGTGGTTGAGGCCTGCCTTTGTTGCGGATTCGAGCCATCCGTCGATGAATTCCTGTCGGAGCTTTTCGAACGCCTCAGCACTGAGCGTGGGGGGCGAGGCGACGATGAAGGTGCCGACCCCGGGCCGCCCCGCTGCGATTCCTTTGGTCTCAAGCTCCCGGTACGCCTTCAGCACCGTGTTGGGATTGATGGCGAGGGACTCGACCACCTCCTTGATTCGAGGAAGGCGGTCACCGACGTTGAGATAGCCGATGCGCAACGCCTGCTCGACCTGAATAACGAGTTGGACGTAGGTCGGCACACCTGATGAAGCGTTGAGGCGAAACCTGATTGGAGACTGATCGCCGTGCGCGCTGTTTACTTCTTTATCTAGTTTCATAGGGAAACTTTAGCCCAGGTGGAAGGCGTAGTGCTAGCCGGTCATTGGAAATCTCCATAGTTCGTACCCAATCGGGCCATGCTCATTCGACAGTCCCAGGCGGTGCGCTATCGGTTCGGGCCGGTGATTCGACCTTGCCCTTTCCCGAGTATGCACTTGAATTAGGTTCGAACTTATGCACTACGGTTCTGCCACTTATGGTCCGACCACTCCGGGCGAGAAGAGACGCAGGAAGCTGCGCTACCGGTATCATCCACCCATACCGAGGCAGTTCAATTCTTTCCAGCGTTGCATCTGGCGGGTTCAACGACTAATTCTCGGCGATAACAAACGCTCACATTAAGGGTTACTGGCTCGGATCAGGTGCCAGTGCGAGGTTGCAGACCTAATGTCACGTCGGGCCCCTGATCAGAAGCCGTACCTAATTACCACGCCCCAACGGGTCCCGAGTTTGCCGAAGTGGGGCGCGAGTGTTCGGCGAGCTACATAAAGTTGAGCCGAATTGCGCTTACAGCTGAACCTCGAAGAGGCAGAGGCAGATCCACTCGGTTAGATGATCGATCTTTAGAGTCTCTTGGAACAAGAAGTAACTGCCCGGCATTCCCGATTTGTGAATTTCCATCTGAAAATCGGCGCCGGGTGTTACTTCATTCTCAAACCAACGAATGAGCGCCGTAGCAATCATTCGACAAGCTTTTCCGGGATCCAGGTTCTTCTTTAGAAGGCCTGAACGAAGCGGAGAGTCGTAGATTGAGAGTCTCATGTCGGAGTCCACTTCACTCCTCCATATGGTGTCTTTGATGTCTTCGAGAATTCCGCCATCAGAAAGCTCTTTAGCAACTGATGCTGGCACCTGAAGTACAAATACCGGAGGTGGTGTGTACTCCTCTCGCGGTGTCTCAATCTCCTGTAAGAGAGAATTCAACTCATCGTTCTCGAGGGCGAGTGTTCTTAGTTCGTCGGGTCAATAGCCAGAGATTCCCACTCGGCATCGTCGTAGTCTTCTTCTTCGATGAACTTGACGCGCATCGCCTTGACGTAGGTACCGCCGTCGAAATCCTCGGTGAGGATCTCGACGGGGTAGGTCCCATCACCGTAACCGGCAGTGATAGCGAAACCCGAGAGACCTAATCGACCGGGAACTTCTGACGCGAGTGATGAGGGGCTTGCTCTGGAAATCTCAAGCGGCGTGGGGATGCGCTCGGTTATCGCAAAATCAGTAACGAGGATCATCCCGGCGTCGACCCGAAGAACGCCAACCTCTATCCATCGTGCCATCAGATCCTCACTTTGCTGGTGGTGACTTAATCTTCGACACTACGCGAGGATCATGGCCAGAGATCAGCCCCGAATTATCACAACTCCACGTGAAGGGGGGGGCTCCGTCGATGAATGCCGAGCCGCGGCGCGTTCGAGACACCTTGGCGCGCAGCCGCGCAGGGGCGCGCTATTGACACCTGCCCATGTAGGGCCACCGCTAAAGGTTTTGCTGGTCATCTTTATTGCTCCCATGCGCGAGTTCATCGAACGTTCCCCGTAATGCGAGCGTCTCAAAATAATCCAAACTCGGCCCTTGTGAGTTCTGATTTCGCGCCCCTGCTTAGCGTTTTACACCACCGTCGGACCAGAGTGCATCGCTTCCAAGGTGACGCACAGTACAGAGAAGAGATGGTTAGGAGACAATGAGTAGAGAGACCAGAAACACCAAGAGCGTGGAAGGGCGCACGAGGCTAAGCAACTTCCTCATAAAAGCATTGATCGCCGTAGCTCTGATCGTCGCCGATGGATCCGCGATTGCTATCCGCTTCGCGTCAGCTGCTCCGACTCCCGCGTGCATGGCGGCTGCTGCTGTCGAAACCAGTGGGGTCACCGTGGCCAAACTCAAAGTCATCGTCGCTCACGTTTCCTACAACGTGATTACACCACCCTTCGTTCGAGGATCCGCCTGTGGCCAGTTCGCCCTCGTCGGGCGCTGGGCCAAGTAGCCCAGCGATTCATAACCGGGAGTAGTCGTGGCCAAAAAAAAGATCAACAAGAAGAAGGTACTGTCGGCGTACTTCGTTGCGAGTCTCGGACTTGCAGGAGTGAGTTACGGGGTACGCAGACACTCCTTGACGACTCTTGGCCACAGTGCTGAGGCCCTTGGCCTCTTCTCTTTGCTCGGAGCTGCGATCTATTTGATACTGCACTTGAAACAAAAAGGTGTGGCGACGGGTTTGCACAAAGTTGCGTCTAGCATGGGGCACTTTGTCCTTGCCTGGTTGGGCGCGGGCCTTGCCATATTTTCTCTCGGGGCGTTCATCCACATGGATCTCGTGAGCGCGATCGTCACGTCGGCAATCTGCGGGCCATTGGCGGTCCTACTGGTTTCGGACAAGTTAATAGTCATCGTCTTCTGGCTCGCATGGAGTTGGGCGGTGGGTGAGTTCTTGTACAAGACAGAGTTTGCTCACGACAGCGATGACAAGGGACTTTCTGGTGCCGCAAATAAGTTTCGCAAGCTCGTCGACCCCTCCAGCGAGAAGGCACCAACTGAGAAGCCAGAGGGGGCGCACTTTCTACACACGCGCGAAACAATCGAGGACTTCATCATCGACGAGAAAGATCTGCCGGGTCGTATTTCGTTAGGCATCGCACACCTCGCCACGGGCTGGGGCAAAAAGAAAGAGAAGGTTCACTTTGGGGCGCCGGACGATACGCCCGTCATTATTTACGGAATGACACGATCGGGCAAGACGCAGCTGCTCATCCGATACATCCTCAATCTCGACGGGAGCGTCTCCACCCACCTGGTAGTTACCAGTACCAAGGGACCCAAACAAGAAAGAAGCGAGGCAAGAGTTCGAAATGAAAGAAGCGCGACAGACTTTCGATGGACAAGTTCGGATCCTCCTGGGGGACGAGTCGTTTGGCGCTCGAGGACTATTCACTGGCTACATCGAGCACGAAGACATTCCGACATTCGGAGGAACCATACCGTTCGATGGGCCTCAAAGTTAGTCTGGGTATCTCGTTGACGTAGATCCGGCTGCAATGCACCGGATAGCGATTCAGAAGTTTCAAATCGCATTTGTTGGCGGGCGGGTCGCCGAAGCCATCCTTGAAGACGGAATGGTTGTGGGGATCGGACTGACTCCATTTTAGCCTCAGTGCAGTTTGCGGGTGCTGTGATACAGAGTGCGCACCCGACTACTCCGTCAGCGATTTCGCAATGATGGAGGAATCAATTTCTTGGGCTGATTTCGCTGGTAAATCGAAACGGTGAATCCCACGAACACCAAGAAGGCAACTCCCGCCAAGGTGCTAAAGACCAGCACGATGCGACCGGCTGTCGACTTGCCGATGGCCTCAGCAATAACGGCGAGAATTCCAGCCACCGCAAGTGACCCAATACTGATCGCATTCGCCAAACACGCAGCAGCAACCCGGATTCGAGATTCGTTTGATCGACCGGAAACATCGACGGTCACGTCTTCCCACCTGACGTTGCCCTTCCAAGTCCGTTGCGCGATCCGAAACGACGCCACTGCTGCGATCACCACTACAGCATCAATCAGTAATAGCGATGCGATTTTGGGGCCTTCTTTCTGCGCAACTTTCAACTGAGGCTATATCACCAATTACCCGGTCGCCCAGACCTCAATCCTCCAGTCGGAGAATGTGGAGGTCGGCCCGCCCTCAGCAGTACTTCTCTTCACCCCAATATTCGCTATTGGCAGGCGACTTGAACCGGGATTCCCGCTTCAGTTTTGGGAAACCGTATACAGACGCTTGAAGAAGTCAGGACGCCGTTGACCTTTAACTTCCAAGTGATCGCGACGACTCCACCTTGACCCGGTCGAAAGGTCGGTTGCTTCAGGAGTATGTAGTTACTTCCATTGAAGAACTGCGCGACGTCCGCCCCCGAAACGGCCCTTCCACTTGACGCGGCGTCGGCTACTGCGCTGCGACTTGCGTTGAGCACGGACGGCAACTCCTCCCAATCTGCAATGGCTTTAGCCGGACACGGGATTGCGGTTGGAAGCCGACCCACCCTTGTTGAGAAATCGACGCACGACTGCCTAAAAGTGACGTCATTTCCGAACATGACGAGTCGCGGGTAATCGAAAACGTCTCCAACGTTAAAGACGAGTGTGATGTTCGATTTGTTCACCGGCACCGTGGCTACGGCGTTAGCAACATCCGCAGCGTTCACGATCTGAGACGGTCGAGAGTGATTCGCTGTCGAGAAGGCATAATCGGCCACCGCCAATACGCCCGAGGGCTTGGCGGCACCAGCTGTCGGACTCATCACCAAGGTTGTTGTTGCGAGCACTACACCTATCAAGAGTGTGAAACCTATGCGGTCGCCTGCTTGCGCGTGCCCTCGACGCTGCCTTAACTTCGTTCGGCTAGCTCGACATGGACCAAGGTTCTTTAGTTCACGACACTTTCGCGACATCTTGAAAGTCCCCCTTTGGGCTAATCACTCCGTCGAGCACATTCATCAACCATTATCTCCGTATTTTCAACGTCTGACCTAAGAATTCCTATGGCATCCAATGCTGCAATCTCCAGTCGGAGAATGTGTAGGTCGGCCCTCCGACGCGAACCCACACGCTGCAGGGTAACGAATCGAGAATTCCAGGGTTCATGCCACGGCCCAACCTGACGCAGCGAACAAGATTTCCTGCGATCAACCTAGGCCTAAATCCAAGATGAGCCTAACGATGCACCTCTCATCAGGTGATCGTGAAAGTGCCTGCGGCGCTTCCGGCGCTGCAACTGACCGATGCTTGAGCCGTCCCTGCGCCAGTAGTGGAACCGATCGACCACTTCCAGGTCGCATCGCCACTTGCATTAGCCGTTGTCGTACCCAGGCCACTTTCGGTGCTTAATCGTCCGCTCGGAAGGGTAACGGCAAGTGTGCAGGAATCATTCGGTTTGCTCGAATGCGCGGTGAGTGATTCATGACCGCCGGGAGCAACCGAACTGATCAGTGAGGTGATTTGCACATCTCCGACCTGAGTTGTCGTTGTCGCACCAGCTCCACTGGTCGTCGTGGCAACTGGCGCAGTAGTCGTGGCAACTGGCGCAGTCGTCGTGGCAACTGGCGCAATAGTCGTGGCAACTGGCGCAATAGTCGTGGTTGTCGTCGGCGGCACCGCGTTGGCCTTAGGCCATGCGCCGAGGAATCGATGGTACGTAGTGACCCAGTTACTCGCGATGAGAGTTTGGGCACTACGAAGACTGACCTTGCCCGTACACACGAGAGCGTGCAGGCGGTTTTCAAGAATATCCTTGCTGTTGAGGTAGCCGTGCGGATGATTATTCAACTCGGGCCACAAGTTGCCCATCGCGTTGCTCCCGCCAAGTTCGAGAGAGATGAGGTGGTCGATCTCATACTGGCCAGCCGTGTGGTGAGTGATGCCGTACATTGCGTAGACCTCGTTCTTCTCCGATTCGGGAACGTCGCGAACGCTGGTCGAATAACCGGACCGACAGATCGTCGCAACGGTTACATGGAATGTCACGCCAGGCGTCACGCGAAGATCATTCAACGGCTCGCCGTGAGAGTAACGAAAATGGCCAGTGCCTGCGGAAGCTGCCGAAGAGAGCGTCAGACTGACAGCCACCACCGCCAATAAGCCAACTGAAGTGGTGCGTCGCACTCCCGTGGCATTCCTCCTTTCTTGCTTTGTGGGGTCACTTAACATTGGCCAAAACCTTGACGACAAAGCCTTGAAACTGTTTGACCTTGGCGGGCAACAACGAGGCCACCGAGACAGAGTGCAACGCTGGCGATACTCACTGCAATACTGCGCTTCATTGACACCTCCGAGAACGGTCTACATCATTCCCATTCGGTGAGAAAACCGATGGCTACGCCACCATGTAACGACCAAGTCGAAACAAACCCTAATACTGACCGGCAGAAATACCATGTGACCAGTACTTTTACCTCTTGCTACGATGAGACTTTTCCAGCTTGAAGGGAAGGGCGTGCGGGTTCAAGTCCCGCCTCCGACACCAACATTCTCCGGTACCTTGAGTCCAACTTCGGAGAGCAGCACGTGAAACGCCGGGCTTCCGACAACTTTGACCTCCAAGTGATCGGGAAACACCTTGATCCACTCCAGGAGATTCTGAACCAAGATGCGACGTTCGCGATCTTCGGCCTCTGCCCACACTGCGTCCATGTCTAGGTCTGCGAGCATGCGGGCGACCTCTTCGAATCGAACCTCCAGGTCGCTCTTGAGTTGCTCCTCCTGGCCCTCTAGCGCCATCTGCTGACGAACAGACTCAATGGCAGTCGCGATACGTGTCTCTTCTTGTTGAAAGCCGTCGGCGCTGATCTTCTGGGCGTAGTAGAGGTCGAGTAGTTTCCGTCGTTCGTCGTTGAGGACCTTCAGCGTCTTTGCCGGTGGTGCCCGTCGGGTCCGGCGCGGCGTCCCCGCCGCGTCCGGGCCCCCACCGGCCAGCCGCCGTCGAATGGCGCTACGCAGGTCTTCGTCGTGACCGACGAGATGCAGACCCTTGACCACCGCACGAGCCAGGCCGAGGTTGCTCCGTGACGGCTGATCGCAGCCCTGGCCTCGGTGACGGCACTTGTAGGTGAGATGGCCCTCGCCATTTTGCGCTACGACCATCTTTCGATTGCAGAGGCCACAGATAACACGACCCGAGAGCGGGTCACTCGACTGGCGCACGCCTTTGGCTGTCCCTCGGTGCGCGTTCTGCCACTCCACTTCAGTGACGAGCGGCTCGTGGAGGCCGTCCGACCACTTATCCTTGCGCACTGTTTCGCCGCGATAGATGCGCGAATCGAGAATCGATTTGACGGTTGAGTACTTGAGTCCCGTGCGTTCTTCGATCACTCGATAAGAGTGTCCTTCACCTCGGAGCCGAAAGCACTCGATCACCCGTGCGGCATCAACATTCGGAACGAGCAATCCATCGATCATGTCGTAGCCCGTCTTTGGTCGATTGGGCCAGCGCCCTTCTTTCACCAACCGGTCGAGTCCCATGCTGACGTTCTCCGAGAGCGCCTCGCGGTAGTACTCGGCTTGTCCGCCCATCATCGAGAAGAACCAACGGCCCGCAGGAGAGGACAGGTCGAGATTCTCACAGACCGAGTGCAGCGTGACGCCGTACTTGTCGAACGTGTCGCGTAACTCCATTAGGTCGCGCAGGCTGCGAGACAGCCGGTCAAGTTTCCACACGATGACGTGTGACGCGTGACCGGCTTCAACCGCCGCCAACAACTGCTGTAAACCAGGTCGGAGCATGTTCTTGCCGGAGATGCCGGGATCGGAGATGACAGTGATCTCGCCAAGATCGCGCAGACTTGCATAGGCTCGGAGTTTGTCCGTCTGGCCCTCTATCGACCAGCCCTCCTCCGCTTGCTCCTCTGTCGAGACTCGGCAGTACGCCAGGGTTAGCACGGAGACCTCCTTTCGGTCCTAGGTTTTTGTTCACAATACGCAGAGTGACTGAAACCAGCACTGAGGCAACCGCGTCGAAGTCGGGCGGCGGCATCACAGCAGTTCCAAACTTCGTCGCTTTTGCCAGATGCGAAAGTCCATCGACACGTGCGTCTCCCTGGCGTAGCGCCCGAGGTAGTCCTTCAGAACTTCGAGCATCTCCGCCTCCGAGTGACAATCGCTGAGGGCACCGAAACGCGCCACGTAGCCAACAAACGCCGGCATCATCTTCGCCAGTTCGCCACGTTGCTTGCCTCGATAAGTGCGCTCCAGGCTCAACGCGCCCTCACCTATCCGAGCGTGTTGAATCTCTTCCCACTCCGGTGCGATTGGCCACCTCGATCGGGTTTGATCACCGGTTGGCACGCGATAGGAGAGCCACGTCGTTAGGTAGGCCCACAGGGCGCCGGTCGCATCGAGAATATCGTCCGGATCGTCAAGTCCGAACTCGCGTAGTGCGCCTCGCAGCACTTCGAATTCGACTCGCAACACATTGCGTGCTGGGTCGTAGGTCTCGTTCCAAATCTCCTTCCAGTACTCGGCACCGGAAGAGACAATCTCGATGGTCTTGTTGTAAAGGCGGGCGTCAACCGTGCCCGAGGAGCGCTTGCCGAATTGCAGTCCGTTGAGCGTGCCATTCGCCTCAAACGTGCCGAGGTCCTCCGCTCGACAGACGAAGCGGTTACGATCATCGCCCGTCAGGTTCCAACCCTGGAAGTCCGCATAGAGGTCGACGCGACTGACCGTCAACTTCGCCACGCCGCATTCGCCCTCGATGAGGTCACGAACGCCTTGCACCACTGCGCGCACTCCGACACCGTGCAAGAACTCCGCGCGAGGTTGAATGCGAAACGCCGGGAGATTGAGACTCGGTGTGATCCCGATGCGGCCAAAAGGATGAGTGAGGCAGTAGCGGTGCTTATGCCACGCGTGCGGTGCCATGAGCATCTCCAAGGCTCCAAATTGGAAGGGGGGGCTGCCGTCGAGTGCTTGCGCCTCGCTGCGAGAGTTTTCGAGTCTTGCGAGTAACGAATCCGGGAGTGGCGCGCGTCCGGTGAGGTAGATCGCGTCTACGCCGGAGGCCACTTCATTGAGAATCGGTACTCGCATAATTGCAAGTATACCGGCGACCCTGTTACATCAAGTGTGTTTCTTCGGGGTCCGTCCGACTTTGACCTGGGCACCGGCCCAGTAGGCCTTCGGGTCAATCGTGATGCCCGGCATTTGATAGACGTCGGGGTGCGAGCCAGTCATCTTGCGGAAGCGGGCCACCTTGCGCCAGATCGTTGATTTGTGCATTCCGAACTCTTCAAGTCCCTCGAAGCCGCCGTAGAGATGCCACATGACCCAAAAGCCAATCATGTCCTCGACAATCGTCGTACCTAGTGGCTCAAGGGCGCTTGTGAGTTTGCCTTTCACGAATGGGGGAACCCGACGATCCACGGCTTTGACATAAGCATCCCACGCCTTCTTAGCGATGCCCTGCCCTTCGGGCGTCTCCATTGGGTCGGATCGAAAGTCAGAATCCATACTCGCAGTGTAGCGAGTATGTCAATCGTGGGATGCAATAGTTGAAGCATGAGGAGCGAAAGCAGCATGAACATTGGCCAGCCCAGTGACCAGATGTCTACAGCGGCAATCAATTTCGTGAAGACAGAATGGATCGGAGGCATTCTTTCAGGTCCTCTTCCGGACCTTTTTCATTACACGAACGCGGAAGGCTTGAAGGGCATTGTCGAATCTCAAACACTGTGGGCATCGCACATTTCATTTATGAATGATCCGATGGAGATGAAGTACGCGGTGAATCTCTGTAGGAAGGTCCTTGATGAAAGCATTGGATCATCTGAAGACGCGGTCGATGAACTCCTTCGTGCCACTGTCAATACGGGACTTGATCGAATCGGTGACTTGCTCACGGGTTTCGTATTCTGTTTTTGCGAAACGGACGACCTTCTCAGCCAATGGCGCGGGTATGGAGACAAGTCATCAGCATTCTCGATTGGAATCGACGTCAATGCGTTGGGGATTATGACCTTGGCACGAGGCGACATTCGGAAGGTTATTTATGATGTACGACAGCAAGAAGCGATGTTGAAGAGACTGCTATCTGACTGGCGCGATGTACTGAAATTGCTTGTGAAGGATGATCTCGTTGACTACGGACGACTCCACTCGTTGAACATTGGACTCACTATGGCTTTTGCCCCAGTGGCACTGTCAATGAAGGTGCCCGCTTTCGCAGAAGAGTGTGAGTGGAGGATGATTACCATTCGAATGAATACGTCTGAGCTGTATTCGACTCGATTGCGCGACGGCAAACTAGTTCCTTATCTGGAGATTAACGAAGCCAATTCGGATGGGAAGTTGCTTAATCTCCCGATCAAATCGTTGCGGGTCGGCCCGACTTCCGATGTCGAACGGGACCTCATGGCAGTTCGCAATCTGCTTCATACCAATGGAATCATGGTTGAACCGATTACCTCGGAATTTCAACTCAAATCGTGATGGCAGTTAATCCGAATGCAGTTTGCGGGTGCTGTGATACAGAGAGCGCACCACGCTGTTCAGCCGCGCCGTTCTTTCAGGGTGATTCTTAGGAATCGAGACTTTCATTCGGCCGTAAGTGTGATTGGATGTTCGACTTCAACAGTGCGCGAAGAACGGCTTCATCTTTTTTGTCCGAAATCATTTGCTTCGAGATTGTGAATCGAGGCTCGTTAAATCCTCTCTTCAATGTATAAAAGTTGCGTGTTTCGTTGGCACTCTTGAAGGCTGTCCAGCCGTCGGATCTCGACTTTTCACCCGCGGAAATTGTCACCCCACGATCAGTGAAGGTGAAAATTGGCTGGTCCTCGAAATTACACAAGGCATTCCATTGCGCCCATGGCACGACCAGAAGTCGCAGCAGCATGTACGCAATGATTGCCATGACACAGGCCGCGATTAATGCACCACCGTTCTTCCAAATCACCAACCCGAAGCACAATGCGCAAAGGGCGTCGAACCAAGTGATTCGCTTGTCCATCCACCGAGAACGGATGAACTCATTTCTTGTCCAAGGCTTTTTGATCACTATTTCAGTCACATTGTCGGCCAGAACGACTCACGTCTCCACAATTGCATAATCACGGTCCAATCGCATTCTCAGGACCTCCAGGTTCTTAAGCGCCAGTCGGAGACACCCCTTGGTCGTTAATTGCAAGCGGCGACGTCTTGACGATGGCGTG
>OBLW0100000381.1_pt1 | contig 38110 bp, 32 predicted proteins | sample 1520161 | NCBI WGS metagenome assembly OBLW01 (sample SAMEA3539309, study PRJEB22396) | soil metagenome | biome: tundra; feature: field; material: soil | place: USA | collected 2010-05 | depth 0.15 m
GCGCATCATCTGGGCGTGGGGGACGGCGGCAACGCCATGGGGCCCCACGCCGGTCCTGATGCGCGTCCGGGCCTGCGAGCACAGGCTCTTCAGGCTGCAAGATGGGCAACCTGACCCACCACCGGCATTTGGGATTTGCGGAACTTTGTCCTTCGCGATGTTATCGGTGGAGCTTCGGTTCCATGCGCGTTCTTATCATCGACGATGAAGCCGGCATCCGGAAGACAACCCGGATTGCCGTTGAAACCGCCGGTCATTCGGCGGTTGAGGCGTCGAACACGTCCCGGGCGTTGAAACTTGTGGAGGAGGACGCCTTTGATGCGGCCTTTCTGGACCTCAGGCTCGGCGAGGAGGACGGCTTGGAGACGCTGGCGCGCCTGCTCAAGGTCCGCCCGGATCTGGCCGTCGTCATGTTCACGGCGTACGCGAACATCGCGACGGCCGTTGAGGCCATGCGGCACGGGGCGATTGATTTTATTCCGAAGCCATTCACGCCGGACCAGATCCGGGGCGTGCTCGCGAAGATCGCCAAAAGCCGCGTTCTGGAGCGGCGGGTGCGCACGCTGGAAAGCGAACTCGCCGGATCGGCGCCTCCGGTGGACTTGGAGTCTTGCGAACCCGCCGTCCAGCGAGCCCTGCAGATGGCCTTCAAGGCCGCGCCCACGCCGGCAACGATCCTCCTGCTCGGGCCGAGCGGCACGGGCAAGGGAGTCATCGCGCGCGAAATCCACAAGCGGAGCGCGCAGAGGGAGGCCCCGTTCGTCACGGTGAGCTGCCCGAGCCTTTCCCGGGAACTGCTCGAGAGCCATCTGTTCGGCCATGTGAAAGGGGCTTTTACCGGCGCCGTCTTCGACGCGCCGGGGAAGATCGCCGCAGCCGAGGGCGGCACCGTTTTCCTGGATGAGATCGGGGAGCTGCCTCCGGAGATCCAGCCGAAGCTGCTGCGGCTCCTCCAGGAGCGCGAGTACGAGCGCGTTGGCGAGGCGCAGCCCCGTCGTGCGAACGTGCGGGTCATTGCCGCGACGAACCGGAACCTCGCGGCGGAAGTGCAGGCGGGCCGCTTCCGCGAGGATTTGTTCTATCGGCTGAATGTCATCAGCGTCGTGATTCCGGGCCTCAAGGACCGGCTTGGCGACCTGCAGCGGCTGGCCGGCGGTTGCGAGCGCTTCTACGCCGCGCGCATGGGCAAGAGGATCGCGGGATTCACGCCGGCGGTGACCGCTGCCTTCCTGCGCTACGACTGGCCCGGCAACATCCGCGAACTGAACAACGTGGTGGAGCGAGCCGTGATCCTGGCCGCCGAGGGGCCGATCGATCTTGCGGACCTGCCGGAGGTATTCAGCGCCCGGGCGGACACGGCTGTGGCGGTGGGCGCGCGCGTGACCCTCGACGCGCTGGAGGCCGAGCACATCCGCCGGGTGCTGGGAGTCTGCCGAAACCTCGACGAGGCGGCGCACATTCTGGGGATTGATCCGGCCACCCTGTACAGGAAGCGGCAGAAACTCGGGCTTCTTTGAGGGGCTGTCCATGCTCCGGACGCGACTCTACCTCGGACTCCTTCCCCTGCTTCTCCTTGTCATCGCGACGGGCGTGCTCGCCATCGTCGTGTCCCGCCGGCTGGCCGATACGTTTCAGCGGGAACTCGTTTCGACCCTGGACGCCTCGCTCGCCGCCCAGCGCATGCGCGTGGCCGCGGCGGGCATGGACAAAGCCCTGGGCATGGCGCAAAGGGGCGATGTTCTCGGGGCCACAGGACTTTTCCGCCGGAACAGCGAGGCGTTCCTGAAGGACCTGCTCGCTCAGTCGGCCAGCGCCTCTGGCACGGAGCGCCGGCCTTTCGTCGAGAAACTGGACAACGCATTCCAGCGCCTTGCGGCTCGCGGCGCGCAAATGGGCGCCGATGGCGTGTCCGGCTCCCTGGCAACCCTGGAGCAGAACGAGGACGTGGTGTTCGGCGTAACGGCGGCGATCGACGGGCTCGAACGCAGCGATTACGAGCGCGCGAGCGCCGTGGCGCGCCGCGCGGTCCACCTGGCGGCGACGACGGTGAACCTGCTCTCGACGGTCATTGTGGCCGCGGTCGTCATCTGGATCGCCATAGCTTGGAGCCTCGCCGGTTCGCTTCTGCGCCCGATCAAGGCCCTGTCGGCGTCAGCGGTGGCGCTCGGGGAGGGGAACCTCGACCGGACCGTGCCGGAATCGTCGCCGGACGAACTGGGATTGCTGGCGCGCGCCTTCAACGGCATGGCGGCCAAGCTCCGGGCCTATCGCGAGGCCATGGCGGCCCGGGTCCAGCGAACCCAGCGAACGATGGAGGCCACGCTCAACTCCACGCCGGATCCCCTCTTTGTCGTGGGGCGCGATGCCCGCCAGGAGGTTAGAAACCCGGCGGCGGAGGCGCTCGCATCCACGCCGGATTTCGCCGGCGGCTTTCCCCCCGCTCTCCGCGCCCATCTGGACGAGGTGCTGGTCACGGGCAGGCATTTCGTGCCGACGGGCTACGAGGACCTTCTCACGCTCCGGGTGGGCCCTGAGGACAGGCACTATCTCCCGCGCATCCTTGCCATCGGGGACAGCCTGACCGGTTTTGTCGGCGCGGCCGTCCTCCTGCAGGACGTGACCAAGTTTCGTCTCCTGGACGATGCGAAAAGCAATCTCGTCGGCACGGTGAGCCATGAACTCAAGACGCCGCTCACGAGCCTTCGCATGGCCGTCTACCTTCTCCTCGAAAAAAACCTCGGGGATCTGACGCCCGGCCAGCGGGAACTCCTCGAAACGGCGCGCGACGATGCCGAGCGCCTCCTGCGGATACTCAACGATCTCCTCGACCTCGCCCGCCTGGAGAGCGGCGTCGCCCAGCTCAACCGCACGGCCGTCCCGGTTGCCTCCCTGCTCGAGGACATGGCGCGGGAGATCCGCCCCATCGCGGACGCCCAAGGCGTGCGCATCGAGGTGCGGCCGATGTCCGGGCACGCGACGGTGTCGGTCGACCCGGATCGGATCCGGCACGTTTTCATCAACCTGCTCTTGAACGCGGTCAAGTACTCGCCCGAGGGCGGCGTCGTGATCCTCTACGGGGAGCCGGCCGATGCGGGATTCCTGCGCTTTGGCGTGCGCGACCAGGGTCCGGGCATCCCGCAGGAAAGTCTCGGGCGCATCTTCGAAAAGTTCTACCGGGTCCCGGGACAATCGAAGAAAGGAGCGGGGCTGGGCCTCGCCATCGCCCGCGAGATCGTGCTCGCCCACGGCGGCACCATCGGTTGTTCAAGCCGTCCCGGAGAGGGCAGCGATTTCACCTTCCTGCTGCCGGGCGGCTCCACGGGCTAGGCGGGCCGTCAACGGTGCCTCCCGTGCCGGATGATGTCCCAAATGACATACAATCCGAGGGTCGCGGAAAGGAGGTAGCCGCTGATGCCAAGGAGGGAATAGCCGTGAACAAGCGGCGGCATGCGCGAATTGACGATCATCGAGGAGCCGATGATCAGGGAGCCGACAATCGTGCCCAAAGCGATGCGGCTGGCCGCCGTCCGCATGCCCTCGTCGAGTTCCTCCAGGCCCCGGTGCTGGAGATTGAGGGTAAGGTTGTCGTGCTCCAGGCGCCGAACGAGCCGGTGGAGCTCCTCGGGCAGGTCCTGCAGGGTCGTGAAGCTCGACCGGAGAAAATCGCGCGCGTGACGCGCGAGCGTGCGCGGGCTCGAACGCTCGCGGTAGAGGTCGCGCAGAACCGGAGCGGCGTGCGCGCGCAGGTCGAACTGCGGATCGAGGGCCCGGCCGATCTCCTCGATCGCCAGGACGGCCTTCGCCATGAGGGAATAGTCGCGCGACAGCGGGATGCCGTTGCGGCCGAATATGAACAGAAGCTTCAGCATCGCCCGGCCGAGCTGCTGGCGGCCGATCGCAAAATTGAGTTCCTCGCGCAGGGCAAGGGTCACTTCCTTTTCCATGACGCGCTGATCCAGCTGGGTGTCCGTGGGGGCAAGCCGCATCGCGATCTGCACGACGCTTTCGGCATCCTGTTCGACCGCGGCCATCCAGAAATCGGCCAGGGCGTAGCGCAGGCGGCGCGTGAGATGGCCAGCAAGGCCCCAGTCGAGAAAACAGAGGCGGCCGTCCGAGGTCACCAGCACGTTTCCGGCGTGCGGATCGGCGTGGAAGAAGCCTGCGATCAGGATCTGGTGCACGATCGACCGGGCGCCCGCGCCCGCGAGGATTCGCGCAAGCTCGGGAGGAGTGGAGTCGCGCCCGACCGGCTTCCCGTCCACGCGCTCCATGACTATGACACGGGGGCCCGAAAGGTCGGTCACGACGGCGGGCGCGTACACCAGGTTGGAGTAGGGGTTCAGCGTGTTGAAGTACTGCTGATTTCTCGCCTCGTACTCGAAATCGAGCTCCCTCCGCATTCCCTGCTTCACCTCGGCGAACACGGCGGGCAGATCGTAGGGCTGGAGGGTCGAGATCCGCTGGTGGAGCTGCCCAATGAACCACCCGGCGAACTCGAGGTCGATTTGTACCGTGCGCGCGATGTTCGGACGCTGAACCTTGACGGCGACCGGGCGTCCGTCGCTGCGAAGCCGCGCGTAGTACACCTGGGCCAGAGAGGCAGATGCAACGGGGTTCTCGTCAAACTCGCTGAAGATCTGCGCCGGGTCGCCCGGCAGCTCGGCGGCCAGCACCGGCCGGATTTCCGCGTAGGGAACAGGCCGCACGTCGTCCTGCAGTTTGCGCAGCTCCAGTATGAGCGGCGCCGGCAGGGCGTCCGGGCGCATGCTCATCAGCTGTCCGGACTTCACAAATGCGGGCCCAAGATCCTCGAGGGCGAGCCGCACGCGCTCCCACTGCGTGCGCTCGGAGCTTGGATTCGACACCAGCCTTTGGCGCAGTCCGATCGGGAGATCGAACTGGTCGAGCAGATCGGCGAACCCGTGCCGCGCCAGGACGCCGGCGATTTCCTTCGCGCGAACGGCGTGGCTGACGAGGCGGAACGGCTTCACGGCTCGCCGACGCGTGCCGCGGGCGGAGTGAGCTTCTCTTCCAGCACCCGGATGCGCTGCTCGAGGGCGGCGAGCCTCGCCTTTGTCGGCTCATCCGCGTGGGCGGTCATGTCGCGCAGCTTGGATCCGAGCCTGCCGCAGGCCTCGTCAAACTCGCGCCGACCCTGTTCGGCGATTTTTTCAGCCATGATCCGTGCGTCGCCCGCGGTGAGTTTTCCCTCCCGGACGAACTCTTCCATTGTCTTCTCAAGTTTCTCCCTGGTGACAACGGCGGCGCCGACGCTCGCCAGAAGTGTTTTCTTTATAAGGTCGATCATGCCTTCAAAGTTTATCGTCCAAACATGTTGCGGCAAACGTAAACACGCCGTCTTTTTGGGCTGCACCCCGGGGTTTGCCCGCCCGCCTCTATGGTGACACAAGCTCGCCGGCGCGCTCGCGCAGGACGGCAAGGAATTGCTCCGCGCCGCGGCTCTGATAGCGCTGCATGTGGCGCACGACGGCGATCTCCCGGGAGGGTTTGGCATCCGAGAGATTGAGGTAGACAAGCGATTCGTCGTCCTCAGGCGCCCGGGCGATGCGGGGCAGGATGGAGACGCCCGCTCCGATGGCCACCAGAGCCTTCACGGTTGGCACTTGGGAGCAGCGATGGCCGATTCGCGGTTCAAAATGGTGGTCTCCGCAGAAGCTCTTGACCTGCTGCGTCAGCGAACTGGCAGTCCCCGTCATGATGAAACTCTCGTTGGCCAGATCCGCAGCGGTCACTTTCGGGCGCAGGGTCAATGGGTGCCCTTTTCCGACAACCAGGAGCAGGGGTTCGTGAAGGAGTGATTCCACGTGGAGCCTGGGATCGTCCCTCACCGGGAGAGAAAGCAGCGCCAGGTCCAGCTCCCCCTCTATGACTGCGCCGACAAGGGCTGTCCTAAAATCCTCTTGAATATGAATTTGTAGATTTGGATAGCGTTTTTTGCATCGGTCAATCAAAGCCGGAAGTATATATGGTGCAAGAGTTTGTATAGCTCCAACGGAAATTTGGCGCTCGAGCGATGGTGAATCACTCAATTCCTTCGCGGCGTTCTCCACTTCGAAGAGAACTCGTCGCGTGCGCTCAAGAAAGGCTGTCCCCGCTTCAGTCAGGACTGCGCGGCGCCCAAGGCGATGGAAAAGTTTGTGACCAAGCTCTTTTTCCAAATTTATAATTTGCTGACTTAAAGTAGGTTGAGATACATTGCATCGCATTGAGGCACGGGTGAAATTCCCCAGGTCGGCGACGGCGGCGAAGTAACGAAGTTGCTGCAGTTCCATAGACAGAAACTATCATATTCATAGTTTAATTCAACTTCAACTATCGCAGATGTGCCGTATACTTCCCCGTGCCCCCTTGTGGGGCTTGGTAAACCGAAACGAAAGGACAACACACATGGCAAAGCGAAACATACTGAGAACCACGGTCATCCCCGGCTTAATCGCCCTGGCCGTCTTCTTGCTTTCGATCGTTATCCCCTTTAACGCGGCTCGTGCAGACTATCTGGTTGGGTTTGGCGCCGTCCTGGCGCTGGTCGGCATCGCCGGGTTGGAGTATCGGATCAGCCTTAAGCGGCTCCTGGGTCGCTAAACGGTCTTCCCGACAGTCAGGCAGGATATAACAGGGCCCGGAGTTTCAAACTCCGGGCCCTTTTACTTTCCGAATCGGAAAGCAACCGCGCCGTAGCCCAACGGGCGGAGGCGGGTCATTCATCATCCAGCAGTTCTAGAATGCGTTGCGCCTTGCCTGATCTCTCGAGGGCAGCCGGCGCCATCATCCTAAATATCGGAGTGGTACTCGCTTCCGTCTTCCGGCGGCGAAGGGGGCGGTGGCGTGACTTCCGACCCGGGCTCCTGGCTCGGCTTTTGCTCGGGCGCAGAGGCCGGTTCGATTCGGGCAATGGGCGCCGGAATGGACGGTTTCGGAAACGTTGCCGGGGGCGGAGGGTTTTCCGCTTCATCCATCACCCTCTTAAACTCGCGCTCGACCTCTCCCGTCGCCTTTCGGAGCTCCTTGAGGGTCTTGCCAAGGCCTCGTGCGAAATCCGGCATCTTTTTGCCGCCGAACAGGATCAGGACGGCGACCATGATCAGCAGCATTTCCGTGTCGCCGACGCCGAATAATGCCAATGGAGGGAATGAATTCACTTTACGTGCACGCTCACCGCGAATTTGGACACCATTCCCGGCGGGACGATCTGCAGGCCGGCCTTGTTCTCAGATGCGTTGGCGGGCCCCATCCACGGTTCGACACAATAGAACGGGGAATCGTCCGCGAGGGTCCAAGTCACAAACGTGGAATCCGGCGGCGGCACTTTCGCCGTCCCCAGCCGGACCATCACATCGCCCTGCCTGCCCTTCTCGCCGAAGGCGACCTGGTTCCCCTTCAGGGCCGTATGGAAGGTGTCGATCAGGCCTGGCTGGCCAAGGCTCTCCTCCTGCTGAAGGACGGGACCGGGCACGAGTCTTCCCGCCGCATCCTGCCGGAGGCGCCGCTCCGCGGGGATGCGGATGAGATAGTCCGCGCGCCTCGCGCCCTCGCTCCAGGGCACAGTGAAGTAGAAATGGTTGCCCGCACACCACGGCAACGGCTCGCGGCCGAGGTTCTCGACCGAGAACTCGCAGGCGAGCCCGAGCTGGTCGAAACGGTAGGTGACCGTGAAGTCGTACTCGAAGGGATAGCAAGCCCGCGCCTCCTCGTCCGGCAGAAAGCGTGCGATGAACCCGTGGTCGTCCGTCTGGACGGCCTCGAACCGGCCCTGGCGCGCCAAGCCGTGAATGGGCATCGGCCGGCGGACTCCGGCGGCGTCGCGCCAGAAATGGATGTCGCCCCGGTCGAACGACCGGCCGGCAAACGGGAAGAGGATTGGGTTGCCTCCGCGCACCTTGGCGAAGTCGTCGAGCGTGGCGATTTCAGGCCAGTAAAGGACATCCCGCACCGATCCGTCGCCGAGCGTGATGTTCCAGTTCATGAGGCGCGCCCCAAGTTCGGGGAGGGCGAGAAAGGTGGAACTGCCGACGCGCCAGCGCAACAGCGTGCGGCCGAGGTAGGGAATCTTTTCCATGCGGAAACGCCAATTAAACGCTCCCGGGGGCTTTGGGCAAAATATTTATCTCCATGCAAATCGAGGATCTCGCCCGCCCGCTCCCGCTGCGCTTGATTTGGGGGCAAAGCCTGTCAGCATGACTCTCCCATGTTGCGGAAATGGCTTCCGTTGCTACTGGCCGGCTCCTTCGCCCCGGTCCTCCCCGCAGGTGCGCTCACGGAGGGAGGCCCGCACGCGAAGCAGGCAATCGTGATTCCCATCCGCGACGAGATCGCGGAGCCGGCGTTGTACATCCTTCGGCGCGGACTGAAGGAGGCCATCTCCGAAAAGGCGGACGTCGTCGTGCTCGACCTGAAGACGCCGGGCGGGGCCCTCGATGTGACGATGGAGATGATGGAGGCGCTGGAGAAGTACCCGGGACAGACGATCGCCTACGTCGACAACGAGGCCATGTCCGCCGGGGCGTTCGTCTCCGCGGTTGCGGGCGAGATCTGGTTCGCGCCCGACGGCATCATCGGCGCCGCGGCCCCCGTCACGTCGACCGGCCAGGACGTCGACGCGACGATGAAACAGAAGCTCGTCAGCTATCTGAAGGCGCGGATGCGGGCGACCTCCGAGGGCAAGGGCTACCGGGGCCAGGTGATATCCGCGATGATCGACGCCGACCTCGAGCTCAAGGTGGGCGGACAGGTGCTCAAGGAGAAGGGGGAGCTGCTCTCGCTCACGGCAGCCGAGGCGATGAAGGCCTACGGCGACCCGCCGCAGCCGCTGCTCGGCGCGGGCATCGCCCCCGACATCGACGCTTTGCTGGCGAAGAAGTTCGGCGCGCACGGCTTCGCGGTCCGCAGCCTCGAGATCACCTGGTCCGAGGACCTCGCGGTCTGGCTCAACCGGATCGCGCCCGTGCTCCTCGGTCTCGGACTTCTGTCACTTTTCATCGGATACAAAACGGGCAGCTTCGGGGTCTTCGGGGTCGCGGGGGTCTGCCTTCTCGCGCTCGTCTTCCTGGGGAGCTCCGTGGCCGGGCTCTCGGGGCACGAACCCGCGCTCCTGTTCGGGCTGGGGGTCGCCATGCTGCTCCTGGAGCTGATCTTCTTCCATACCGCGGGATTCCTGGGGATCGCGGGCGGGGCGCTTATGCTCGCCTCCCTCTTCTGGTCGATGTCCGACTTGTGGCCGAACGAGCCGCTGACGATCGCATGGTCCGGCGACGCGTTCGAAAAGCCGGCCGTGAACCTGGGTTCGGGCGTCCTGATCGCGGTGGCCCTCGGCGCGGCGCTCCTGCGCTACCTGCCCCGCGGATGGATCTGGGACCGGCTCGTCGTCGAGGCGACGATCGGAGGCTCGGCGCAGGAGGCCGGCTCGCTTCCGGGTGCGGGACTGGGCCTCGACGCGCTTGTCGGCCGGCTGGGCATCGCCGCGACCACCCTGCGGCCGGGCGGCCAGGTCGAGGTCGATGGCAGGCGGTACGAGGCCGCGGTCGGGATGGGAACCGTCGAGGCCGGGACTCCGGTTGTCGTCCGCGGCCGGACGGATTTTGGCCTGATCGTCGAAAAGTCGGCCCAGTCCCCCCAAAAATCATGACCGCGATCCTGCTTCTGTTCCTTCTGGGCGTTGCGCTGCTTGCGGCGGACGTCTTCGTCTCGAGCTTCATTTTGGCCATCTGCGGCGGCGCCGCGATGCTCGGCGGCTGCGCCCTGGCCTACCGCCACTTTGGCGTGTTTGCGGCCGGAGGGGCGGCCGCGGCCGCCCTGATTCTCCTGGCCGGCACGATCTATTTCGAGCTCGTCGTCCTGCCGCGGACCCGGTTCGGCCGCGGCCTCGTCGTCGAGTCGACTTCGGGCCGGGCGACCCCTCAGCTGGCGTCCGCCGATGTCGTCGGAAAGCCGGCCGAAGCCCTGACGACCCTCGCCCCGAGCGGGTACGTGCTCGTGGAGGGCAAGCGGTATGAGGCCTTTTCGCAGTCGGGTCACGTGCAGCGCGGCGCCGCGCTGCGGGTCGTCGGCCTTGATAATTTCCGCCTGATTGTAACAAAGACTTAACCACATCCGCCATGCCCGACATCCCGCTCCTCATTCTCATTCCAATCGCAGTCGTCGCCCTCGTTCTCGTGGGCATTTTTCTGTCGTACTTCGGCACGTGGCTGAAGGCGAAGCTCAACGGCGCTCCGGTGAGCATCGTCAACCTTGTCGGGATGCGCCTGGGCGGCGTTCCCTACGGGCTCGTGGTTTCGGTGCGGATCACCGCGGTGAAGGCCGGTATCGCGGTGTCGACCGACAAGATCGCGGCGCATTTTCTGGCCGGCGGAAACGTCCTGGCGACCGTCCAGGCGCTGATCGCGGCGCAGAAGGCCGGCATTACGCTCGACTGGGACCGGGCCTGCGCGATCGACCTCGCGACCAAGGGCTCCGGCAAGTCGGTTCTAGAGGCGGTCCGCACTTCGGTGGATCCCAAGGTGATCGACTGCCCCAACCCCGAGAGCGGGCGCACCACGATCGACGGCGTCGCCAAGGATGGCATCCAGGTGAAGGTGAAGGCGCGCGTCACCGTGCGGACGCATCTGGACCGCTTTGTCGGCGGAGCCAAGGAGGAGACGATCATCGCGAGGGTGGGCGAGGGCATCGTGACCACGATCGGCATCGCCGACAGCTACAAGCACGTCCTCGAATCGCCGGACAGCATCTCGAAGACCGTCCTTGCGCGCGGCCTCGACGTCGGAACAGCCTTTGAAATCCTCTCGATCGACATCGCCGACGTCGATGTCGGCGAGAATGTGGGCGCGAAACTTCAGGTCGCGCAGGCCGAGGCCAACAAGAACATGGCCCAGGCGCAGGCCGAAATACGCCGCGCCGCCGCCGTGGCGCTCGAGCAGGAAATGAAGGCCCGTGTCCAGGAGATGCAGGCGAAGGTCGTGGAGAGCCAGGCCCAGGTGCCCCTCGCGATGGCGGAGGCCTTCCGCAGCGGACGGCTGGGCGTCATGGACTATTACCGGATGGAGAACATCCAATCCGACACGGCGATGCGCACGAGCATCTCGCAGCCCGAGGGGAAAAAATAACGCCGGGGGCGGCGCAATCGGCATGGCAAGTCGCGAAAATCCCGTCAACTGGCTCCTCGGCAACCGGGAGCTTCTGGCGTTCCTGTTTGTCGCCGTAGCCTGGCTTGCGCAAAAGCTGGGCGGGGCGAAGAACAGGAAGGCCGCGACCGGAGAGAGACCCAAAGGGGCTGCGGTTGACGATGGGGAGGCGGAGCGAACCCGCAGGGTTCAGGAGGAGATTCGCCGCAGGATCGCCGAGAGGCGGTTGGCGGCTCCCCCGGTTCTCGCGCCTTTGCGTGCCGACAGAAAGCCTGTGTCGCTTGGGGATCCGCAGCCGGCGGGTTCCGAGCCCGGCGGCCTGTGGGGCGGGGTTTTCCAGACGGAAATCGAGGAGTCTCAGGCGGCGTCGCCCTCCGCGAGCGACGTGGAACTCGCGGCCGTTCTTGCCCGGCAACGGGAGCTTGAGGAGAAGATGCGCCGGCTGGAATCCGCCTCCTCCGCGGCTTCCGCGGAAGCGGGCGGGATCTCGGCTGGCGCCCGAACCTCACCGTTTTCACAGACTGGCATGGCCATGCCGCCGGTTTCATCCGCCCCGCCCAATGCGTGGCTCTCCCAGTTGAGGGAACGGCAGGGCGCCCGCAACGCGATGGTTCTGCGCGAAGTGATGGGCCCTCCGGTCGGCTTGCGGTAGTCCCTGCGAAATCGGCGGACTTCGAGTCCGTGCGTCCCGAAGCCCCGGCTCGCAGCCTACTGGTTTTCGCCGGGACCGGGGAGAACGGCAGCGTTCGACGCCGCCTGGGTTCCGCTCCTGACCGGCATCGGACTGCGCCGCCCCCGGACCTCGATGTTCAGATTTGCGCCGGCGCTCGCCTGAATATAAATCCTGCCCGGCCACGGAACGGATTGAATCTGGCCCCTGATCAGCGTGCCCTCGAAGAGCACGCGGCTGTCTGCGACGGACGTGACGCGCACCTGGACCGTGTCGACGGCGATCAGGTTGAAGGTCGACTCGACGGACTGCATCACCGCCGGCGCCGGAGCGCGTTCGGCCGACGGGACGGTGCCGCCGCTAAAAAGCGACTTGGCGACCCAGATGAGCAGGAAGAGGATCAGCAGGGAAAGGAGGATGATTCCTCCCTTGAAAACGGCATTGGGACTTATGCTCGGCGTGGCGGGCAGTCCGGTCGCGTGGCTCCGCGGGACATGGGGCACCTGCGGAGAATGGGGCGTGTGCGAAGGATATCCGGCATGGCGCGGCGATTCGGGAGGGGGAGACTCGGCGGCGGGTGCGCCTCGCTCTGCATTGTCGTCGGCCGAGCCGACGGAAAGATCCATGCGCCCGTACACTTCGCGGCTCGGCTGGCGCGGGCGGGTCTCGCCGTGCCCCAGCATTCCAAAGTCGCTGAGCAGCCGGTCCGCGGGCAGCCGAAGATAGGTTGCGTAATTCTTCAGGAATCCGCGCACGTAGATGTCCGTCAGGCCGATGTCGAATTGGTTGCTCTCGAACTTCTGCAGGTAATCCCCGCGAATCTTTGTCGCCTCGGCCGCCTCCCGGACGGAGATGCCTTTCTTCTTGCGCGCGTCCTCGAGGCGTTCGCCGATGGTCTGCATTTCGGGTCTATTAAGGTTACGAAGCGGGTTAAGTCAGCACGAAAACGCCGGGGGGCCGGAGGGGTGCCCAGGCCTTTCCGCCGAGAATTACGTCAGAGGTTGTCCAAATCGACCAAAATCTCGCGCGGGCTCGACCCGTTCTCCGGGCCGACAATGCCCTTTTCCTCCATGATTTCCATGATCCGGGCCGCGCGATTGTAGCCGATCCGCAGCCGGCGCTGAAGCATCGACGTGCTGGCGCGGCGGGTCGCCCGCAGGACGTCCAGCGCCTGCAGGTACAGGGCCTCGTCGTCACCGAGGTCGTCCCCGTCGCCCTCATCGTCTTCCTCGCGGGCCGCCCGGTCGATGCGGGCCTGAACTTCGTGCGCATAGTTCGGCGGATCGTTGTTTTCCTTGAGAAAATCAACCAGCGTCTGGACCTCCTCGTCGGCCACGAAGGCGCCCTGGGCCCGCACGAGACGGGATGTGCCCGGAGGGGTGAAGAGCATGTCTCCCCTGCCGATGAGGGTCTCCGCGCCCTTGTGATCTATGATGGTCCTGGAGTCGACCTGGGAGGCGACCTGAAAGGCGATTCGGGAGGGCAGGTTGGCCTTGATGACACCGGTGATCACATCGACGGAGGGCCGCTGGGTGGCGATGATGAGGTGGATGCCGGCCGCGCGCGCCAACTGGGCCAGCCGGGCGACATTGGTTTCGATCTCCGCCGGCGCGATCATCATAAGATCGGCGAGTTCGTCGATGATCACGATGATGTAGGGGAGGCGGTCCGGGATCACGATTCCGTCGTCGGGCTCAAGCGGATCCACGCCCTGAAGCGATCCCTGGGCGGGCGGCGGCGGTTGCTCGGAGGGCAGCAGCCTCTTGCGATGATTGAAGGTCCCGATGTTGCGGACATTCGATTTTGCGAAGATCTGGTAGCGCTGCTCCATCTCGCTCAGGAGCCACTTGAGGGCGCCGGGCACCTTCCTGGGATCGGTGAGGACCGGGATCAGCATGTGGGGAAGCTGATTGAAGACCTTCAGTTCGACGACCTTCGGATCAACCAGGAGAAGGCGAACGTCCCGCGGGCTCTTTGAGTAGAGGATCGAGGCGACGATCGCATTGATGCAGACCGATTTTCCCGATCCGGTGGCGCCGGCGATCATGAGGTGGGGCATCTTGGCCAGATCGGAGATGAGCGGCTTTCCGGAGACGTCCTTGCCCAGGGCGATCGGCAGCTCGGCCCGCGCGGAAGCCCAGTCTTCGCTCTCGAGAATTTCGCGCAGTCCGACCTGGGTCGGATGCTGGTTCGGCACCTCGACGCCGACCGCGGCCTTGCCGGGGATCGGCGCGAGGATGCGCACAGACTGCGCGCGCATTCCGAGGGCGATATTCTTGTCGAGCCCGGAAATCTTTTCAACGCGCACCCCGGGGGCCGGGACGACCTCGTACCGGGTTATGACCGGCCCGACGTGTATTTCGCCGAGGGTAACCTCGACCCCAAATTCGCCGAGAATGCGCAGAAGATTCTCCGCATTGCGGCGATGCTCCTCCTCGCTGCTGGCCGCCGATGCGCGCACCTGCTCCTTGAGGAGCCTGAGGGGAAACGGCTTGTAATTGTCGTCCGCGCTGGCCGGCACCACGGCCCGCGCCTTCTTCAATTCCTCAGGCTTGACGATATTGAGCTCGATCCGTTTGGCGCCGACTGCGTTGGAACCCGCCCTGGCCCTGTCCGGGGACGCCTTCGCGGAGAACAGCGGGCCGGCCGGTTCCTCATCCCCCTCCTGGGCCGTTCCGCGCCCGGCCGCGTTCCTGGGGTTCACGACGGAAGAAGCGTCGCCGCCCCTGGGGACCAGGACATTCTTATTTGCGGGCCCGATCGGCTCGAGGACGAGCGGTCGCGGAGCGCTTCTCGGCTCTTCCTGCCTTCTCCCGCGGTCGGCGGGCAGGGCCGCGAGTTCGCTCCTCCGTTTGGCCCTGGCCTGGCGCCAGGCCGAAAATGCCGCGAGGGCGCGCTCGAACTCCGCCCCAATGTCCTTCGTGAAGATGAACAGGAGCCCAATCGCGTACGCCGAGCCGAGCAGAAGGCACGAACCGAAGCCGCCCAGGGCGTCGCCGAGCAGATGCCTGTAAAGAATGACGCCCACTCCGCCCCCGAGACCCTGGGGATAGTAGTCGTGGTTGGTCCCGAAAATTTCCTCAAGCATCGGAGCCAGGCCCGACAGCGAAACAATGCAAACCAACATCGCGGCCGCCCGCGTCGCGACGAGCCGCCGCACATTGCGAAGCGCCAGATAGAAGGTCCAAAACAGGAAAATTGGCAGCAGCCAGGTGCTAATGCCAATGACATACAGGAGACCCGACACAAGGTCCGCGCCAACCCAGCCCATCAGGTTTCTTGCGGTCGGCGACGTCTGGTGGATCCTGCTTTGCGCCACGTCATAATCCAGCAGCGCGATGGCGAGAAAACTGCCGCATACGAAGCAAATGACGGCCACGATCCAGTTCGGCCGCCGCCTGGGCGGGGAAGACGAACCTCCGTTTGAGTTTGAACTCTCTGTCTTGGGCATTTTTGTGGGCCGATCAGAACTCATGCTAACACTCGGACCGGTCAAATGTAAACACCATGGGTTCCAGGATCCGAGCGCCCCAATTCGCTGATGCAAGAACTTCTCCTATTTGAGCCTCTCTACCAGGAGCGGGTTTGGGGCGGACGGGCGCTGGAGACGGCGCTTGGACGCATGATTCCTCCGGGAGCGCCGATCGGCGAAAGCTGGGAGATCGTGGACCGGCCGGAGGCGCAGTCGGTGGTCGTTGGCGGAGCTTATGCCGGCCTGACATTGAGGGCCCTGCTGGAGCGCGATGGTCCGGGGGTGATGGGGCCCGGGTGGCGCCCATCGCGCCCCTTTCCTATCCTTGTCAAATGGCTCGACTGCCGTGAGCGCCTGAGCCTTCAGATTCACCCGCCTGCGGACGTCGCGAAGAGGCTGGGCGGCGAGCCGAAGACGGAGAACTGGTACGTCGCGCACACGGCGCATGGCGCGCAACTGATGGTCGGGTTGAAACAGGGATCCACCCGGGAAAAGTTCGAAAGGGCCATCGCGGAGAACACCGTCGAGCTTTGCGTGCATCACTTTTCCGTGGCCGTCGGGGACTCGATCCTTGTCCCGAGCGGCCAAATCCACGCGATCGACGCGGGAAACCTGATCCTCGAGATCCAGCAGAATTCAGACACGACCTACCGGGTCTACGACTGGGGCCGCATGGGCCTGGACGGGAAGCCGCGAAGGCTCGATATCGCCGAATCCCTCGAGTCGATTCTTTGGGACAGTTTCGAACCGGCGCCGGTGCGCGCAGCGCCGACTTCCGGGGTGATAGCCAAGTGCGATGATTTCCTGATTCGCCGGGTCGTGCTGGACCCGGGCGAGCGGTTGCAGGTCGCAGCCGGCGGCCAACCGCGCCTGCTGGGCGTCGTGAGCGGCTCCGTTGTCGCTTTCCCCGGCCGGCCGGACGGCGCCAAGGACGATTCCGGCATCCGGCTCGTGCGTGGAACGAACGCCCTCTTGCCCTTTGGCGGCGAATTCAAGTTCCTTGCGGATGCCCCGGCGATATTGCTCGTGACCGAAGATTTCGCCCGGTCCGGCACGCCGCGCGCTTGAAGTATGGAATAAGGGGTGGTTCACTCCCTCTCTTTGCCATGACACATACCGAGTCCGATCCAGGCGGCAACCGTCCGACAGGCGGTGCGGCCGAGCCGCGTCATAGTCATAAGGGGAATGCCCCGGGAAAGGCGGCTGGAGCGGAACCTGCCGCGGCGCCCAATACGGAGGCGAAGCGGGAGCAGCCGGCGGAAACGCCTTCGGATCCGGCCGCGCAGCTCGCCGAGGCGAGAGATGAGGCCGCGCACGCCCAGGACCGCTTCCTCCGGGCCGTTGCCGACCTGGAGAACTACCGCCGGCGGGTGATGCGCGAGAAGGAGGAACTGCGGCTTGGCGCGGGATTGCGAATCATTGAGGATTTGCTCCCCGTGCTCGACCACCTGGCGCTCGGGCTCCAGGCGGCGCGCCAGTCCAATGCCGACGTGAACACGCTGGCCGGAGGGGTCGAAATGGTGCTCCAGCAGTTCAAGTCGGCTCTCGCAAAGCACGGCCTTGTGGAGATCAATCCGCTCGGATGCCCGTTCAATCCGCACGAACATGAGGCGATTTCCCACCAAGCGAGCGCCGATGTGGCCGCGGAACACGTGCTCGCCGTTGTGAGGAGCGGTTTCACGCTCAACGGCCGGCTGCTCAGGCCGGCTGCTGTGGTCGTGTCGAGCGGCCCGGCTCCGAAGGAAAAGAAAGGCTGACGGCGCCCCGCTGGATCGCAATGATCCGTGCTGAAACCGGCGCGGCCGCGACCTGACCACAATGGCCAAAGAAGATTATTACGAACTGCTGGGAGTCGAGCGCAACGCATCTGCGGAAGAGCTGAAGAAAGCTTACCGCAAGAAGGCCGTGCAGTACCACCCGGACAAGAACCCGGGCAGCAAGCAGGCCGAGGAGATGTTCAAGAAGATTTCCGAGGCGTACGACGTCCTGCAGGATGCCGAGAAGCGCGCGGCGTACGACCGTTTCGGCCATGCGGCATTCCAGGGCCCCGGGGCCGGAGCCCGGGGACCCGCCGGAGCGGGCGGATTCCACGACCCGTTTGACATCTTCCGGGAGGTGTTCGGGCAGGGAGGAGGCGGGATATTCGAGGAGATGTTCGGAGGGGGCGGCGGTCGCGAACAGGGCAAGGACGGCGCAGATCTGCGTTACGATCTGGAAATAACGCTTGAGGAGGCTGCGCGCGGAGTCGAAAAGGAGATTTCGTTCAGGAAACTGGTCGCATGCGAGCGTTGCGGGGGATCCGGGGCCGAGCCGGGCACCAAGCGCGTCACCTGCCCCACATGCCACGGCGCCGGGCAGATCCGGCGCTCCGGCGGAATCATCGTATTCACCCAGGCCTGCCCGAGTTGCGGCGGCACGGGAAAGAAGTTTGAAAAGGTCTGCACCGCCTGCCGCGGGGACGGGCGGACCCCCAAGACGACCAAACTCAACCTGCGTATTCCAGCCGGGGTCGATACCGGGTCCCGACTGCGTTCCGCGGGCAATGGCGAGGCCGGCGCCGCGGGCGGGACGGCGGGAGACCTGTACGTTGTCCTGACGGTCAAGGAGCACGAGCTGTTCGAACGCCAGGGAGACGACCTTTTCTGCGAGATCCCGATCAAGTTCACGCTTGCGACGCTGGGCGGGTCGATCGAGGTTCCCACGCTTTTTGGAAAGGGCTCGCTGAAGATCCCCCCGGGAACCCAGGGAGGCACGACGTTTCGATTGCGCGACAAGGGCATGCCGAACCTGCGGGGCGGCCGTCAGGGGGACCAGCTCGTGCGCGTGAATGTCGAGGTCCCCGGATCGCTCACGGGCGAGCAGCGAAGGCTTCTCGAGGATTTCGCGCGCATCAGCGGAGATGCGAACGAGCCCATGTCGCGCAGCTTTTTCGAAAAGGCGAAGAAGTTCTTCTAGCTCCGATGAAACTGCACAACCCGAAACTCCTGAGCCTGGCGCAGGCCGTCAGGCTTCGCGCCCGGGTCCGGCGTTCGGGGCGCACGTTCGTCCTGACGAACGGCGTTTTCGACCTGCTGCACCCCGGCCACCTCCACTACCTTCAGCGGGCGGGCGAGATGGGCGAACTGCTGGTCGCCCTGAATTCCGATCGCAGCGTCAGGGCCCTGAAGGGCCCCGGACGGCCGATCCTCGGCCAGAGGGAGCGGGCCTACTCGCTCGCGCAGCTCTCCGCAGTGAAGGCGGTCGTGATCTTCCGCAGCAAGCGGCTGACGCGCGAAATTCGCGCATTGAAGCCGGACATCTATGTCAAGGCGGGCGACTACACGCTGGACCGGCTCGATCCGGAAGAACGGAATGAACTTGAAAAGGCGGGGGCGCGGGTCCGCTTCCTGCCGTTCCTCCCCGGATTCAGCACGACAAAACTGATAGCCCGCATCCGGTCGGCGGGGACCTCCTAGCGCGGCGGCCACCCGGCGGACATCCTGCACCAGGCGCCATGCGCATCGTCATCCTCGGTTCCGGCCGCGGCAGCAATGCCGAGGCGATACTCCTGGCCCAGGCGGCTGGACGCCTCGGAAAGGCCCGGGTCGTCGCACTCCTGTCCGACAACCCGGAGGCGGGGATCCTCGCCCTGGGCGCCCGTTTCGGCGTGCCGGCGCGGTTTGTGGACCCCGCTCCCTTCAAGACAAAGCTCGAGGGCGGGGGCGAGGCCCGGTTTATCGCGGCCTTGGGGAGGGCGGAGCCCGACCTCGTGGTTCTGGCCGGCTTCATGCGCGTCCTAAAGCCCGGTTTCCTGGCGGCCTTCTCCGGGCGGATCATCAACCTGCATCCCAGCCTCCTTCCGAGCTTTCCCGGCCTCGACGGCATCGGCCAGGCGTGGCGGCGCGGCGTGAAGGTGACCGGATGCACGGTCCACTACGTCACGCAGGAGGTCGACGGCGGCCCCATCATCGACCAGGCGGCCGTTCGTATCGAACCATATGATACACTTGAATCGCTGGCGGCCCGGATCCACGCCGCCGAGCACGCCCTCCTGCCGGCCGTGATCGCGCGGCTCGCCGGCTGAGGATCCTTTTCCCGCGGTGTCCCTTTTCGAGATCAGGGCCGAGATGCCCGCCGATGCGGCGGATGCCGCCGAGGAAATTCTCCTGGAGCTGGGCATCCCAAACTGGAGCCTCCTCGAGGACGCGGTGGCCCGGCGGGCCTGGATTGTCGGGATATTCCCGGCCGAGGCCGAGGCCTGGGCCCGATGGGGGGAGTTGCGGCCCATTCTTCCAGCGGCGCCCGGCGAGCCGTCGATGCAGCCGCTTGCCGACGCCGATTGGAGGGACAGCTACAAGGCGCACTTCAAGCCCTGGCAGTTTGGCCGCCTTCATTGGGTGCCTGTCTGGGAGCGCGGCGCATTCAGACTTCCCCCCGGCCACGCCGTCCTGTGGCTGGACCCGGGTCTTGCCTTTGGCACGGGCAATCATGAAACGACGCGCCTGTGCATCGAGAGGCTGGTGCAACTGGAAACAAAGGCCGGCGGCCCTCCCGGCAAGGCGGCTGCACGGGTTATCGACGCCGGTTGCGGCTCCGGGATTCTCGCCCTTTCCGCGTCCCTGCTCGGATTCGGGAATGTCGCGGGATTCGACCTCGATCCCGAGGCGGTGCGCGTCAGCCGCGAAAACGCCTCGCTCAACGGCCTCGCAGGCCGCGTCTCCTTTCGTGTCGCGGACCTTCCTTCGGGGCTCGGCGGCCCGCCTGCCGGGATCGTCCTTGCGAACATCCAGGCCGACGTCCTCGTCCGCAACGCCCGCATTCTGGCTTCAGCCGTCGCCCCCGGGGGAACGCTTGTCCTCAGCGGCATCCTCGCCGCCGAGCGCGACGCCGTCCGCGCGGCCTTTGCCACGGTCGCGCCCGGCTGGAATGCGAATTCCCGAACGATGGGCGAATGGGCGGATCTCGTCCTTGGCAAGGCCCGCCTGGAGCGATGATCACAGCGCCTTCCACGGAAACGGATCGGCGATCTCGGGAATCCACGACGGCCGGATCGCGCGTCGTGCTGGGTTTGGCGGCGGCCAAGCTTCTCGTCCATCTGCTGACCGCCAGCCGGTATGGAGTCTTTCGCGACGAGATGTACGCCCTGGCATGCGCGCGGCATCTCGATTGGGGGTATGTCGACCATCCGCCGGGCGGGATCGTGATCGCGTGGCTCGCGCGGCAATTGTTCGGCGAGTCGCCCTTGGGCCTGCGATTCCTTCCGGCGCTGGCGGGCGCGGCGCTCGTCGTGCTCACCGGCAGGGTGACGCGCGAATTGGGCGGGCGCTCCTTCGCGCAAGCCTTGGCGGCCCTGGCGGTCTGCGTCGCGCCCATCTACCTGATTTTCGACCACTGGCTGACGATGAACGCCTTCGAGCCGCTGATCTGGATTGGCTGCGTGTACTGCGCTCTTCGGGTGATCAACTCGGGCAACGGGCGGTACTGGCTTGGATTCGGCGTGCTTGCTGGTTTCGGCTTTGAGACGAAGTATTCAATCCTTTTTCTGGTCATCGGCGTGCTGATCGGGCTGGCGTTCACACCCCAGCGGCAGCGACTCGCCGATTGGAGGCTGTGCTTGGGATTGCTGGTGTGCGGCGCGATCGCGCTGCCGAATCTCCTGTGGCAACTGCGGCATGGATTCCCGTTCCTCGAATTCAGGCACAACATCGCAGCAGGCAACCGCGACGTCATTCGCGGACCGGTCGCTTTTCTGGCCGACCAGATGATGATCATGGGGCCGATGACGGCTCCGCTCTGGATTGGCGGGGCGGTCTGGATGCTGGTCGGAAGCCTGCGCGGCCGATATGGCGCGTTTGGCTGGACGTTTGCGGTCGTGCTGGGCGCTTTCATTGCGCTGAAGGGAAAGAACTATTACGTCACGCCGATCTATCCGGTCGTTTTTGCCGCGGGCGCGGTCGCGTTCGAACAGGCGACGGAACAAAGCGGCAGGAAATGGGCGCGCGCAGGCTATGCCGCGCTCGTGGCGGCATCCGGTTTCGTGTTTCTGCCGGCCGCCGTCCCCATCCTTTCTCCCGAAACGCTGGTTCGTTACGTCAAACGGCTCGGGATCGAACCATCGGCTGCTGAACACCAGGACAACGGCCCCTTGCCGCAATACTTCGCCGACGAGTTCGGCTGGGAAGACATGGTGCGCGAGGTGGCGCGTGTGTATCACACGCTTTCTCCGGCCGACCAGAAGCGGACCGCGATCTTCTCGAATGGCTGGGGTGAGGCCGCGGCGGTGGACTTCTTTGGACCGAAGTACGGGCTTCCCCGGGCAATCAGCAACAACGACAGCTACTGGTTGTGGGGTCCGCGCGGTTACACCGGCGACATTGTCATCGTACTGCGCAGCGACGGCAACGGCGACCGGCGGCACTTCGCCTCCGTCGAAAAGGCCGGACATGTCGGGCATCCGTATTCCCGTCGCGACGAGTGGTTCGACATCTATCTCTGTCGCGGGCTGAAATTGGACCTCCGCGAGGCATGGCCCGGAATGAAGGCCTTCTATTGAACGGGTCCGCCGGATTTGCATTCAACCGGGTTTCGGGGACCTTTTCCCCATCATGATTGCGAGATTGAACCATAATCCGGGGGATGTCGGCGTCGCCGGGACGGAAGTGCGTTCCGCATACGCTTCCGGACTTGAGCCTGACCTTCTCGATGCTTACTCCGCAGCCGTATCGGGCGCCGCAGAGCGGGCGCGCGGCGCCGTTGTCCATATTGAGGTCGCCATCCCGGGGGGCGGTGGAAGCGGGCGCCCGGCGGAAGGTGGCAGCGGATCGGGCTTCTTCATTTCCCCGGACGGTTACCTATTGACCAACAGCCACGTGGTCCATGGCGCCCGGCAGATGCGCGCCTGCCTTGCGGACGGCAGGCGGCTGCGCGCCGACCTCGTCGGCGAGGATCCCTATACGGACCTGGCGGTCCTTCGGGTCAGCCCTGGCGAGGCGGTCGATCACTTGGCCTTCGCGGATAGCGACAGGGTCAAGCCGGGCCAGATAGCGATCGCGATCGGAAGCCCGATGGGATTCCAACAGACTGTCACCGCGGGAATTGTGAGCGGCCTCGGACGCTCGCTGCGCGCGGCATCCGGCAGGCTCATAGACAACATCATCCAAACGGATGCGGCCCTCAATCCCGGCAATTCGGGGGGGCCGCTGGTCGATTCGCGGGGCGCGGTGATCGGTGTGAACACGGCGATCATAAGGCCGGCGCAGGGAATCTGTTTCGCCATCGCGAGCAACACGGCCCGGTGGGTGGCCGGCTGGCTCATCAAAGAAGGCCGGATCGGCCGGAGCATGATCGGCGTGGCCGGGCAAACCGCTCCGCTGCTCAGGAAGCTCGTCCTTCACCACCATCTCGGCCATGACACCGGCGTCCTCGTCGCCGGGATCGAGCCGGCCAGCCCGGGCGAACGCGCGGGGCTCGAAGTCGGCGATGTCATCGTCGCCCTCGAAGGGCACCCGACGCCGACCGTGGATGCGCTCCACAAGCTTTTGACCGGCGAACGCATCGGGATCCGCACTTCCGTGACGATCCTGCGCGGCGTCGATATGCTGGCGAAGACGGTGGTGCCGTTCGAAATGGCAGGTGCGGGATCGCGTTGAGGAAACACCGCAAGTTTTTCAACCCAGCAACGAGCGCAGGTCCGCCAGCGAAAGCCTGGAGGCGGCGGCATCGCTGGCCTCGAAGACATCCATGAGCAGGGCCCGTTTTTCGGCCTGAAGCCCGAGCACCTTCTCCTCGACCGTGCCCGCGGCGATCAGCTTGTAGCTGGTGACCACGCGGGTTTGCCCGATGCGGTGGGCGCGGTCGGTCGCCTGCATCTCGGCCGCGGGATTCCACCACGGGTCGAAATGCACGACCGTGTCAGCCCCCGTCAGGTTGAGCCCCGAGCCCCCGGCCTTGAGCGACAGGAGAAACACGGGTATCTCGCGCGTTGACTGGAATCGGTCGACCTCGGCCTGCCGGGCGCCGACAGGCATCGACCCGTCGAGGCAGCAGTAATCAAGGCCCTGGGAAGACAGGTCCTCCTTTAGCAGCGCGAGAAGGGTGGTGAACTGGGAGAACACGAGAACGCGGTGCCCGTCGTCCACGGCCTCTGCAAGAAGCTCGCGAAGCGCCTCCAGCTTTGTGGAATCCGCGTAGGGCAGGGCGGCCGCTCCGACCGGCGTGGCATCACCTTGGGAAGGACGCTCCGCGCCCCCGGCCAGCCTCGGGTCGCAGCAAATCTGCCTGAGCCTGAGGAGCTGCGTCAGCGTGGCGAGGCGCAGGCGCCCCTCGCTCGCGCCGCCGGCCGCCAGGTCGATGAGGTCGCGTTCCGCCCGTTCCTGGACCGCCCGATAAAGGGCCGCCTGGGCGCCCGTGAGCTCGCACCAGACGGTCTGCTCGATCTTTGCAGGGAGCTCCGGCGCGACGGCGCCCTTTGTGCGGCGGAGGATGTAGGGCGCCGTCTGGGTCCGGAGCCGCTGGTCCATCCAGGCCTTGTCGGCGCTCCGCGCGCCGGCGGGAGCTCGTTCGAGGTAACCGGGCAGGAGAAATTCAAAAAGGGATCTCAAGTCATCGAGAGAATTTTCCACCGGCGTGCCCGTCAGAACGAACCGGCTCCGGGCCTTGAGGGCCCGCAAGGCCCGGGCGTTCTGGGACCGTCTGTTCTTGATGTGCTGGGCCTCGTCGGCGATCACGCACAGGAAATTGCAGCCGGAAAAGACGTCCTCGTCGCGGACGAGGGTTCCGTAGCTCGTGACAATCAGGTCGCAGGCCTGGAAATCCGCCGGATCGGAAAGCCGTCTTTCGCCGTGGTGCACGAAAGTGCCCAGTCCCGGAGCGAAATTTGCCGCCTCCCGCCGCCAGTTTTCGAGCAATGAAGCCGGGCACACCACGAGACTGGCGGCGCGCGGCGCGGAGGGATCGCGGGCTGCGCACAAGAGGGCAAGCGCCTGGACCGTCTTTCCCAGCCCCATCTCGTCCGCAAGGACTCCGCCCAGCTCATGGCGGTGGAGGTGCGCCAGCCAGGCTGCGCCGAGCCGCTGGTAAGGGCGCAGCTTTGCGTCAAACTCGGGCGGAATCCCGGCCGGCGGGAGGACGGAGAGATTGCGCAAAGCCTCGCTGCGCGCCCGCCAGTTGGAAGGCCGCTGAAATCCCGGAGCCAGGGGCTCGAGCAGCCCCTCGATCTCCGCGACCCTTGCGCCGCTGATCCGCTGGGTGCGCCGGGCCGAGATGACGCCTGCAGGGCCGCCCGCCAGGGCGCGCTGCGCGTCGGCCAGCCGTTGCATCCGGTCGGAATCGAGTAGGATAATCTGGCCGCCCGCCTCCAGATAACCCCGGCCGGATACAAGGGCCGAGCGCACGTCCGCCTCGCCGGCCGCACCGGCGCGAAGGGCGAGCGTGACCTCGAAGTCCCTGCCCGCCTCGGCGGCCGTGCAGACGATCTCCGCCGGCAGAAGATGGGCCGTGTTCTTCTCGAAATTCGCGGAAAAACGGGCTCCGAATTCCTTCCGAAACCGCTCCCCTTGCGCCGCGAGGAATTGGAGGGTCTTGTGCCGGTCGCGGAGCCACCACTTGCCATTCGAAGGCTCGGCGAGAAAGCCGCAATTCTTCAACAGATCGAGCACGTCCGGATAGCTGCGGTGTTCCCGCGAGGGCAGTGTGATCGCAAGATAGTGCTCCGAACCATCGACTGCCGCCGGAGCGGGGCCGGAGTAATCGAGAAGGCTGGCTGGAATGTTTTGACCGAGCACGAGTTTTTCAACAGCCTGCTAGACGTCGATCGTCGTGGACGAGGACGGCAGCCAGTCCTTGGGTGCGCTGCTGCGGCCGCATTCGAAACATGTCGTTCCGCCAAACTGCGCATTGCAGATCGGACAGACGCCCGGCCCCGCAAACATGTCGAAGGAATGCCTGCACCGGGGACACGTCCAGAATTCGCCCATGGGCGGCGCGGCGCGGCACAACGGGCAGGCGGCGCCCACCCGCTGCGGGGCGGCGGCGATTCGGGCCATGGCGCGGGCCCGGGTCAATCCGGTCCAGCACTGCATCAACAGGAAGATGCAGATGATTCCCATCCAAATGGACTCGCCCAACAGCGCGTATGCAAAAAAAGCGACCACGCCGACAATCCCGATCACGCTCGCAATCAAAAGGCTCCGTGCCCGGCCGAAAGGATACCACAGCAGCGACCGGAGGATCTGGCCTCCGTCCAAAGGGTACACGGGCAGCACATTAAAGATCAGGAGCCCGATATCGATCCTCAGAAGAGCCCAAAGATACATCTGCAGATCGTGGTTTTCCGCCAGAAGGCCCGTTTGGCCGGCGACCATCTCGATCGCAATCAGGACCGGAATCAGGACGACGTTGACCAGCGGTCCGGCCGCGATCGTCCACAGGGTGGCACCCGGCCTGGGCGGAGGAGCCACGTAGGCGACGCCGCCGAGCGGCCAGAGCACGATCTGGTTCGCCTCTCCTCCCACGCTGCGGCACGCCAGCGCGTGGCCGAACTCATGTACGAGCACGATCAGGAAGATCGCCAGGTACTCCAGGAGGCTCCAGACGCGAGACTCGTACTGCCCGATTCCCCGCAGGAAGATTTCGTAGTAGGCAACCAGGAACCATGACCAGTGAAGAAAGACGTCGATTCCGCCAAAGCGGAAGAGCCGGAAGGATCCTTTGCGGGTGGGCATGGTTGGGCGGTTCGTCACTTGTCTCCGCACGGGTCGCCCATGCCAAACGCAAAATGCCCGCGCCCTGCGAATTTACGCGGCAAGGAGAGCAATCCAACTATCGGAGCTGGAAAAAGACCCTCGGCCCCTTGCCAGTCTCGGCGGTTGTTCCACCGGCCGAAGCCTTGGTGAGGAAGAGCCGATTGGGCGAAATTGTGCCCACATCGACCAGGGTGTCGCGCACGTGCTGCGCGCGTTCCGCTGCGAGGGCGGCCAGATCATCCATTCCTACCTCCATCGTGTCCGCCAAACGGGCGGTCATCTCGTCGCCCGGCAGTCCTGTGGCGATGGCCGCGGCGGTGGCCTGCTTAAAATCCCCGGCGGCCTTGGCTTTTTGCACCTTCTCGGCGTCAACGCGCCACGGCAGGTGGCGCTTGATATAATCCACAATCTGCTTGATGGGGCCCGGCCGCGGCTGGGGCGGGGGCGGGACGACGGCCGGAGGCTGGGGAAGCGGCGTGCCAAAGGTCGAGCCCGGCTGGAATTTCGCATCAAAGAGCGTCTTGAGCATCGCGAGATGTTCAGCATCGGTGATGGTGATCTGTTCGGGCGGCGCGATGGTCGAATCCTTCGCCCGGCGCTCTTCCCATATCCTTTGACGGATCAGGTCCGCGAGTTTCTGCCGCTTCAGGGCGTACCCGTCCGCAGCCGCGTCATAGCTGCCTTGGATGTCGACGCTCAGGCCGGGCCGGTTGGCCAGAACCTTCATGAGCGTCGTAAGCTTCCCGCGTTCACTCTCCTCCAAAACCGCCGAACCCGGACTGAAGTCCTGGTACGAGAGCTCCTCGCCGCCGCCGCCGAACATCGACCCTATCAGCGAAAACGGCGAAACCGCAGCCTTGGCAAGGAGATTGACAACCACGCGGACGATCACCTTTCCCACGCGGAAATTGGGGTCGGCCAGGTTTCCCTGGACCGGCAGATCCATGACGATCTCCCCGTTGGAGTCCTTGAGCAGCGCGACGCCCAGGCGCACCGGCAGCTTCGTGGCGTCGGGGCTGCTGACAGGATCGCCGAAGGTGAACTGGCTGAGCGTGACGACATTCGACATGTCGATCTGGTGATCCGCCACCTTCGCCGCGATGTCGAATGAGAGGCTGCCGCGCGCTATCTCATACCCGGCGAACTTCCCGCTGTACGGGCTCAGAGGCAGCAGATCCACGGACTTGCAGGCGATCTTGATGTCCGCATACGGATTTCCGCCGAGCGGAGCGATCTTGCCCGAGATCGTCGCAGCCCCGACACCGCCGATCATCGCCTTCAGGTCCACATCGGCCCGGCTGGGACTGGCGGTCGACAGCCCGGAGAGCTGCCCGCCGAACCGGTCGACCGTCAATGTCACGTTGGGCTCAATCGAGCGGTCGGCGTAGCGGAAGTCGCCATCCGACACCACGACCCGGCCAATCGTCATCGAAACGGGCTGGGCCGGGGCCGGTGCGGGCGGAAACGCCTCCGCAGCCGGTTGCGCGCCGGCGGATGCCGCATGGCTTGCCAGCCCGGCGAGGTTCAGCCGGCCGTCCTTCTCGATGACGACCCTGGCATAGGGTCCCGCGACGACCGCTTCGGCCAGCGACACGCTCAGCTGCGGCGCCGTCGCGACCTTCAGGCCGTTCAACGCAAGCGAGGAAAAACCCGCGAGCTGTTCCGATCTGACGGCGTCGATGAGGCCCAGTTTCCCGATGTTTGCGTCGGCGGAAAGGGTCAGCGAAGGGGAGGGTTCCGCCAGGGAGAGCGTGGCGCTGCCATGCGTTGAGACCGTCCCCTGGATGATCCGCGCATTCACGAATTCCTCGAGGTACGGACTCAGCGGGAGGATCGGAAAGTTCGCGGCGTCGAAGCTCAAGTCCGCGGCGATGGAGGGACGGAGCGTGACCGTGCCCTGGACGGACACCGTGCCCTGCGGCAGGGACTGGAATGACAGTTGCACGGGCATCGGGGCGGCCGATGAGGTGCTCACGTTCTTTATGGAAAGCCGCAGTCCGTTCAGGGCGAACCGGACCGGCCTGGGCGCTGCCAAATCGTTCACGTCGATGTCGAAATCCTGGAGGGCAAATTCCCCCACCGTAGCCTCAAATTTCGCGGCCTTTGCGCCGGTTGGGGCCGGCCGGCCGGGAACGGACTTGTCCGTTCGAAGCAAAGCCAGCAGATTGATCGTGCCATCCTTGTCGCGCCTGACGGTGAGGCCGCCGCCCTGCAGCCGGATGCTTTCGACATTGGCTTTGCCGGCGACGCCGTCGGCATCGATCCCGGCGATCTCGAGCGTGGAAATGGCGGCGGCACGCTGGTTGCTGGCGCGCTCGACGACCTGAAAATTCTTCACGGAGACCTTGCCTCCGGTGAGCTTCAGCACGCGGTTTGTCTCCTCGAGATCGATCTCGTAGCGCCCGTGAAGCTCCAGCGTCCCGCTTGTGACGTTCGCCTGGACGGCGTTTTCGAAATACGGGGCGTATTTCGGCAGAGCCACGTTTTCCACCGCGAACGTGCCCGACGAACGAACGGGGTTCGCGCTGAGAGAGCCGGTCCAGGAAAGTTTCTCACCCGCCTCGCTCGTCGCCTCAAACTGATACGGCGCGCCGGCGCCGCCCGCGGTGTGAAAATGAGTGAGAACGAAGGTGACGGGATCGATGATGGTCTGGAAGGGCTTTGTCCTGGCGTGATCGAAGAACTCGACCCGCGCTCCGGTGATTGCGAGGCGGCCGACGTGGAGGGGGCGCGGCGGCTTTGCGGGCATTGCGGCCGTGGAGGGCGGTGTGTCCGGCAGATATTTCTCCAGTATGTCGGAGAAATTAAGGGTGCCGTCCGGGTTCACGATGACCCGCGCATGAAGGCCGTCGAGGGCGACATCGTTGATCACCCATTCGCCGGCCAGGGAGGCGAACAGCCCGAAATTCACGTGGAGACTCTTACAGCCGACGAACGACTGGGGGCTGCCCTTCTCGCTGACGTCAAACCCTTCGATCGTCACCGAAAACGCATAGGGATTCACGCGCACGTTTCCGACAGTGACGGTCCGCCCAAGCCCGGCGGACAGGCGCTTTTCGAGCTGCGTCCTCACGATGGGGGGAAGGATGAAAAATCCAGTCACCGTGAAGACCGCGAGCAATGCGGCCAGAATCCAAAGGGCGCGGCGGACTGGGGCGGAGGGGGTGATCCGGGCCGTAGGCATGAGCCGAGGGCCTTATACCCGTTTCCGGCAGCATGCAATACAGCACTCTCCGGGGACGGCAAACTCCGCAAATCAGGCGGTTGGGGAGCGGGCCGGCAGGCGCAGCACGAGGCACGCTCCGGCCGTGGCGAGGATCAGGCTGTAGCCGAATGCCACAGACGTGCCGAAGGCCGACCAAAGGGTTCCGACCACGATGCTCGAAATGAAATCGCCGAAGCCATTCACGGTCGCGAGGACGCCGAAGGCCATGCCATGCTGGTGTTCGTCCACGAGTTCGGCGCAGATCGAATCCTCCAGGGTCTCTTCAACCGCCACATAGATGCCGCCCAATATGAAAACCAGGCCAAGCGTCCAAAGGCCGGGGCGCGCGGCAATGACCAGGCCCGACATGGCCGCCGCGACGGCATAGCCGCCGGCCAGGATCGCCCTCTTCGGCATGCGATCGGCCATCCATCCCGCGACGAATGCGAACGAGGCATAGAAGACGTTGTGCGTCACGTAAAGCGCCACGGCGATGCTGGCCGCCCTTGGCGCGCCCACGATCGGAGTGAGCCTCTGCGTGGCGAGCAGGATGAGGAGGGTATGGGCGAAGTCGCCCGCTCCGAACAGCCCGACCGCCGTCACAAATCTGCGATAGCCGGAGGGCAGTTGTCGCAGCCGTTCGCCAAACGAGACGTGCGAAACGGGAGCGCGCGACTTCTCCTTCACGACAAAGGCGACCAATCCCGCGGCGGCAAGGCCCGGGACGAGCGTGGCCGCGAAGAGGGGGGGATACCGATGGTTGAAAAGCTGGAGCAGGACAAACGCGGAAGCGGGACCGGCGATGGCGCCCAGCGTGTCCATCATGCGCTCAAATCCGAATGCACGGCCGTAGGTTTCCCTTGTGACGGACGCGGCGAGGAGCGCCTTCCGCACGGGCGTGCGCACGCCGCGGCCCAGCCACGCCCCCGACCTCGCCAATAACACGTGCCAGGGCGCCGTGGCCAACCCGAACGACGCGGTGCCGAGCGCGGTCACCACGTAGCCGGCGAAAGCCATGGGCTTCCGCCTCTTCAGCTTGTCCGTGTAGAAACCGGAGCCCATCTTGGCAAAACTCGAAAGGCCGTCCGAGACCCCCTCGATCAAACCCACCCAGAAGGCAGCCGCGCCCATGGCCGCAAGAAATGCCGGCATGACCGTTGTGGCGATCTCGTGCGACCAGTCGCTGAAAAGCGACGCCAGCCCGATCCCGAGCACGGTGCGATTGAGCCAGCGCGTTCTCAAAGGGGCGTCGTGCCGGGGCTCTGATAAATGGGGCTTCATTCAGCCGATGCCGTCCTGAAATTGCCAGGGCATGCCCCGTTAGTTGCAACGGAGCAGGGTCCCTGGTCAATAGAACAAGGATTTGGGCGTCGCGAACGCCGCTGCGGGCTGGGCGCCCCTCAGGGCAAAAGCGAGCGCGGATGCGGCTGGACCGGGACGGGCGGGCGGGAATTGGCCCCCGAGCCGCCCGGCTCCGGTCCAAATAGGTGACCCAGGATCATGCCCGCAATGAAAGCGACGATGGCAATGGCTATATGCGGGAAATACGCCGTGGGATCCTTTTCCTGCCGCAAGTCCGGGGTTGCGTGGGATTCGCTCGCAAGATGGCGGAATTCAATCGCGGGGTTCATGCCATCAGGATAGCTCTGTTGCGCCCAAGGCGCCAATAAAAGACGGCCGGGATTCCGTAAAAACGGCATCAACAGGAGGAGGGAGGATAAGGCGGCGTCACCGGCCGGCGGTCCGGAAGCGCATGAACAGGAACAGGAACAGGAGAGCGAAGAAAAGAAGGGCGCCCAGGCCCAGCAATATGCCTGCGAGGACGGGCGTCGCCTGGAAGCTCAACCTCCACCTGGGTGGGCGCAGGCGCTGACTGTAGCCCGTCACCGGCACGCGCTCCGGTTCGCTGAGATCAGCCAGAAAGGCCGCCATGTCCGAATACCGATCCTCAGGTTTGCGTTGCAGGGCGTGCAGCACGATTTCCTCGGCCTGAAGCGAGAGCGCCGGATTCAGAACCCGCGGCGCGACCGGGTCGCCCGTGGTCCGCTGAAAGGCCGATTGCCACGGGTCTTCATTCTTGAATGGAACCGAACCGGTGAGCAATTCGTAGAGGACCGCGCCCAGTGCGTACACATCCGTTCGTTCGTCGATCGGTCCGTTGTCAACCTGCTCCGGGGCCATGTACTCGGCGGTGCCGAAGATCGGCGTCAGCTTGGCCAAAACGCTTCGCTTCCGGATGGGCGGGGAAGACAGGCCGAAGTCCATCACCCGCAGGGTACCGTCGCGGCAGATCATGATGTTCGACGGCTTGAGGTCGCAATGAATGACTTCCTGCTCGTGCATGTGGCCCACGGCGGCGCAGACCAGGCCGGCGATCGTCATCGCGTCCCGCTCCGGCAGCGGACCCGATGCGTGGAGGACATGGTCGAGCGTGCAGCCAACCAGGTATTCCGTCACCAAGTAAGGCTGGCATTTCTCGGCCGTTATCGGGTGGAATTTCAGGAGGAGCGGATGATGGAGCCCGAGTCCGATCTCCTCCTCGTGGCGGAACCGCGTGAAACTGACCGGGTCGCCCTCGATGCTTCGCAGGGGCATTTTGACCACTACGTTCCGCCGCCCGTGGAGCATGTCCTCCGCGCGATAGAGGGTCGCCATGCGGCTGCGCCCGATGGCCTCGCGGATCAGGAATCGGCCGTCCAGAACCCGGTCCGGGCCGAGCAGGGGCTCGCCGGAGGGTTCAAAACTGCCGCGGCCCAAGGGGAGATTCTGGCAACTGGGAACATCCGCCAGCGGCGGCGCAGCGGCCGCGACGCCTCCGCGAGAGGATGCGCCACCAGTCTCGTTTCGGGTCATGCCGCCCATCGGTCTTCGGGCTCCTCCCTCGGCCAGAGGCGAAAGCAGTTGAAATGGGTCCGCACATCGACGACGAGGACCCGGCAGGATGTGCCCGCGACCAGATTCCGCGCCGTCTCGGCGCACCTCGGGCCGAGCCACCTTCTCCAAATGGACGGGATGAAAGTCGGCAACAGGATGAGATCTACGTCATTGGCCGTGGCTTCGGCAAGAATCTCTTCGTGGGGTGTGCCCACGCGCACGCGAACCGACGTCGCGACGGTGGAGTTCACGAACTCCTTCCCGATTCGCTCCAGGAGACGCTCAGCCCGGCGAAAGTTGGTTCCGCTCCCCCGGAACGGAACCGCATTCGTCCGCCGATCCAGGACGTGCAGGAGGACAATCTCGCCCTTGAATGGCGGGACGAGGTTGTTTGCCAGCGGGAATGCCTCCGGCGGGCATTTTGCGAGATCGATCGGCAAAAGCAGCCGATCGGCCTTCATGCCGAAGTGCGCGATGGACGTCTCCGGAGACGGTGAATTCATGGCAGGGTGGGGTTTTGGGACTGTCGGTCGGATTGGAGTGCGACCGGAGGACGGATGGCACTTCAGGCCTTCCTTCCGTCCGCCGCGTCCAGCGCGAGGTTCAGCAGGAGCACATTGACCCGGGGTTCCCCGAGGAAACCCCACTGGGAGGGTTCGATGAATTTCTCCACGAGCGCTCTCACCTGGTCCTCGCCCATCCCGCGCGCCGCGGCGACGCGGGATACCTGAAACCGGGCCGCTTCCGGACTGATGTGCGGATCGAGCCCGCTTGCGGATGCATACACCAAATCCGCCGGCACCGGGGCGTCGGCGGCGAGCTTGTGCGCATCGCGCAGCGCCTTCGCATTGGTCCGGACGTTGGTCTGGAGCTGCGCGTTCGTCGGCCCAAAATTGCTGCCGCTGCTGGCGTTGAGCCCCGAGGGGCCCGTCCCATAACCGGCGGCCGACGGCCTCGGCCAGAAGTACTTGGGACCCTGGAACTGCTGGGCCAGGAGCTCCGAGCCGACAATCTTGCCGTCGCGCTCGATCAGGCTGCCGTTGGCCTGGTGAGGGAAGACCAGCTGAAAGCACACGGTCATGACCAGGGGATACAGCATGCCCGTGATCACGGTCCAAACCAGAGTCTGGCGGATTGATTGAATGATGAGCTTCATGGATTTCCCTTTCGGATGCGCGGGGCGGCAAGATCAGGGCGCCAGATGGATGGCGACGAGGATCAAGTCGATCAGCTTGATGAAAATGAAGGGCAGGATGATTCCGCCGATTCCGTAGATGAGCATGTTTCTCTGCAGGATCACCTTTGCTCCGAGCGGCCGGTACTTGACTCCGCGCAGCGCCAGCGGGATCAGGGCGACGATGATCAGCGCGTTGAAGATCACCGCGCTCAGGATCGCGCTCTGCGGCGAGTGCAGGAACATGATGTTGTACGACTGCAGCGGGCCGAAGCCTCCCTTTTCCGTCGCGTAAAGCAGGCCAAACATCGCCGGCAGGATCGCGAAATACTTCGATACGTCGTTGGCGATGCTAAACGTCGTCAGGGCGCCCCGGGTCATCAGCAGCTGCTTCCCGATCTCCACGACCTCGATGAGCTTCGTGGGGTTGCTGTCGAGATCGACCATGTTTCCGGCTTCCCGCGCCGCCTGGGTGCCCGTGTTCATGGCGACGCCGACGTCGGCCTGGGCAAGCGACGGCGCGTCATTTGTGCCGTCGCCGATCATTGCGATCAGCTTTCCACCTTCCTGTTCCTTGCGGATGCGCGCGAGTTTGTCCTCGGGTCTTGCCTGCGCGATGAAGTCGTCCACGCCCGCCTCGGCGGCGATGGCCGCGGCCGTGAGCGGGTTGTCGCCGGTGATCATGACGGTCCGGATGCCCATTGCCCGGAGCTGCTCGAAGCGCTCCTTGATGCCTCCCTTGACGATATCCTTGAGAAGGACGACGCCGAGAACGCGGTTGTTCTCAGCCACGACGAGCGGGGTGCCGCCGGCGCGGGCGATCTTCTCCACCTCGCTCGCGACTTCGGGAGGGTAGCTGCCGCCCTGCGATGCCGCCCAGGCTTTGACGCTTTCGGATGCGCCTTTGCGGATCCTGCGCCCGGGGAGGTCGACACCGCTCATGCGCGTCTGGGCGGTGAACGGAACGAAAATCGCGTGGGGAGCGGCGACTTCGCGTCCCCGGAGCTGGAATTTCTCCTTCGCCAGGGTGACGATGCTCCGGCCCTCGGGTGTTTCGTCCGCAAGCGAGGCCAGCTGCGCGGCATCCGCGAGCGCGCTCAGCGCAACCCCCGGGGCGGGCACGAACTCCGTCGCCATGCGGTTGCCGAGGGTGATCGTCCCGGTCTTGTCAAGAAGGAGCACGTCGACGTCGCCCGCCGCCTCGACCGCGCGGCCCGAAGTCGCAAGAACATTGCGCCGCATCAGCCGGTCGATGCCGGCGATCCCGATCGCGCTCAAAAGGCCGCCGATCGTCGTCGGAATCAGGCAGACGATCAGCGAAAGCAGGACGGGAAGGGAGGTCAGGACGGCGCCGGTCTGGTTCGCGGCCTTCTGGTCGAAGATAGCCATCGGCGGAAGCGCGAAGACGACGACGATGAAGAGCGCCGTAAGGCTGACGAGAACGATGTTGAGCGCGATCTCGTTTGGCGTGAGCTGGCGCCGCGCGCCCTCGATCATCGCGATCATCCGGTCGAGGAAGGAGTTCCCCTCCTCCGCGGTCACGCGGATGACGATCCGATCGCTCGTGACGCGGGTCCCGCCCGTGACCGCGCTTCGGTCCCCTCCGCTTTCCCGGACAACCGGGGCGGATTCGCCGGTGATCGCGGATTCGTCGATCGTCGCAATCCCTTCCACGACCTCGCCGTCCGCCGCGATCAGGTCGCCGGCCACGCAGACGATCAGGTCGTCGATCTTGAGCTCGCTGCTGGAAACGGTGATTTCACGGTTGCCGTTGACCAGTTTCTTCGCGGTCGTTTTTGTCCGCATCTTGCGCAGCTCGTCGGCGTGCGCCTTGCCGCGGCCTTCGGCCATCGCTTCCGCGAAATTTGCGAAAAGGCAGGTGAACCACAGCCAGAGGCAGATCTGGAGGTTGAAGCTCGAGAAATCGAAGAACAGACAGACCGTGGTCACAATGGCGCCGAGCCACACGACGAACATGACCAGATTCTTAATCTCGTCGCGAGGGTTCAGCTTCTTGAAGGCGCCGATCACCGCCTGGCGGACGAGCGACGAGTATTCGACGGTAAATGTGGTGGAGCTCATGGATCAGATGGTTTTCCTGGGATTAGAACGCGCGGCCGGCGGCCATGAGGCCGTGCTCGAGCAGCGGCCCGAGGCAAAGGGCCGGGAAGAAGGTGAGGGCGGCCACGATGACGATGACGCCGGTCAGCGTAAGGCCGAAGGTCCAGCCATGGACCGGCAGGGTGCCTGCAGAGGCCTCAACGGTCTTCTTGGACGCCAGCCGACCGGCGATCGCGAGCGCGGCGACGATCGGCGCGAACCGGCCGATGATGATCGAGACGCCGAGCAGGACGTCGTACAGGGGCACGTTTGCATTAAGGCCGGCGAAGGCGCTTCCGTTGTTGTTTGCGGCTTCACCGTAGGCGTAGAGCACTTCGCTCAGGCCGTGCGGACCGGCGTTGTTCATGCTCGCAATGCCCGCAGGCAGCAGGACGCAAATCGCAGTCGGGATGAGCGCGGCGGCGTTGGGCAACAATACGCCAATGACGGCCCAGGTCGCCTCCCAGGCGCCGAGTTTCTTGCCGAGATACTCCGGCGTTCGCCCGATCATCAGGCCGGCGATGAAAACGGTGATGAGGACGTGGAAGAGCATGCAGTACACGCCGCATCCGATGCCTCCGAACATGATCTCGCCGATCAGGATGTTCCACATCGGCATCAAGCCGGCGATCGGCATCCAGCTGTCGTGCATCGAATTCACCGAGCCGTTGTCGATGGCTGTGGCCGAAACTCCCCAAAGCACGCTGTTCATCACGCCAAACCGCTGCTCCTTGCCCTCCATGTGCGGCATGATATTGTCGGTGACGGGATTCGGCTGGGCCTCCGCATACCAGGCCACCGCGAATGAGAGCACGTAGAGGCCGAGCATGACCGAGTACAGGCACCAGGCGTGGCGCTTGTTGCCGATCAACAGGCCGAACATGAAGACCTGCGCCATGGGCACGACGATGATCGCCAGCATCTCGAGGAAGCCGGCGAGCGGCGTGGGATTTTCGAAAGGATGGGCGCTATTCACGCCGTACCATCCGCCGCCATTGGTGAAAAGCTGCTTGCAGGACTCGAAGGAGGCCACCGGGCCGACGGGAATCGGCTGGGTTTCGACCTTTTGGTCCACCATGACCGGCTGATCGACCATGACGGGCTTTCCATCCGGCCCGACCACAGGCTTGCCCTGGTCGTCCATCTTCGGCGCCGGTGCCGTAACGGGCTGGCCCTTGTCATCGGTCTTCTGGACTTGCGCCGTATAGGACTCGACGAGAGTTGCGTTCGGATAGGCCTTCCAGGTCTGCGGAACGCCCTGCCAGGCGAGCGGTATCGCCCAAAGAACCGACAATGGAATCACGATGTAGAGCGTGCAGCGGGTCAGATCGACCCAGAAGTTGCCGATCGTCTTGACGGTCGCGCGCGCCAGGGCGCGTCCGACCGCCACAAGGACGGCGAGGCCGATCGCGCCGCTCAGGAACTGGTGCACGGAGAGCCCGAGCGTCTGGGACAGGTAGCTCATCGTCGATTCGCCGGAGTAGGACTGCCAGTCGGCGTTGCACGTGAAGCTCCAGGCTGTATTGAAGGCCAGGTGCCAGGAGACATTGTCCAGGCCCTGCGGATTGAACGGCAGCCATTTCTGGGTCATCATCATCGCCATGAGCGTGGCGAAGCCGAGACAGGCCATGGCGACCACGGCCCAGAGATACTTGAGCCAGGTCATCTCCTCGTCTGGATCGACGCCGGTCAGCCGATAGACGAGCTTCTCGACAGGGAAGAGGACCGGATGGAGAAAGGTCTTCTCCCCCTTGAAGACCTTGGCCATGAAGCGGCCGACGATCGGCGTCAGGGCGATTCCCAAGCCGAAGAAAAGTACGATCTGGATTATTTCGATTGATTTCATGGCGCAGTTCCTGACACCGCGCCACAATACGAATTCCTCCTGCGCCCCGTTAGTAAATGCTGGGGCGAAACCCATCAAAAATGCATCAAAAAGGGTCGGAAATCACGCCGCCCCTTTTGCGTGCTAGCGAACTGCGGCGGAACCCTGGCCCTGGAAATGACGGGCGGCAAACTGCAGGAAGACCGGCCAGTCGATGGCGTCGGTATGTCCGCCGTTGTGATACCGAAAGGCCAGGTCGCCCGCGATCAGGGCGTCATCGGGAGCTGGCATGGCGGTCGTGCCCAAGTCTTTCCTGCCGAGGAGCCGATAGACAGGCCCGGCCGCGACGGCCGCCAGGAACTCGCCGTGGGGATCGGCCCATTGATCGCGGGTGCCGCCTGTCACGAATAGCGGACGCGGGGCGACAAGCGCCATCAGTTCCGGCGAATCGACCGGCAGATTGTTCCAATGCCCGGCGTACTTGAGGAAATTGCCGGCCATCCAATGGTACTCTCCCAGCCCCGCGACGTCATCGAGCGTCTCGCCCCAGTTGCGCCGCGATGGCTTGGCGCCGCCCTCGCCGGAACAGCTTGCGTAGCAGATGGCCCAGCGCGGGTCGCTGGCTGCTGCGAGCAGCGCCGTCTTTCCCCAGCGCGAATGGCCCTCGACACCGAGCCGGGTTGCGTCGACGGACGGGTCCGTCTGCAGATAATCGATCGTGCGGCTGAGGCCCCAGGCCCAGGCCGCGAGAGCGCCCCAATCGCCGGGTTGGCGCGGCCGCCCCCGATTCACCAGTCCTATTATGCCGGCCCCAAGTCCTGCGCCGCTGTCTGCCTGCAGAGCGCCTGTGGCAAAGGTCCCGTAGCCCCAGCCGAGCGCGAGAAGCTGCTCGCGCGCGTCCGGCCCTGGCGCGGGCGGCGGCGGCAGATCGGAA
>OBLW0100000382.1_pt1 | contig 38109 bp, 32 predicted proteins | sample 1520161 | NCBI WGS metagenome assembly OBLW01 (sample SAMEA3539309, study PRJEB22396) | soil metagenome | biome: tundra; feature: field; material: soil | place: USA | collected 2010-05 | depth 0.15 m
ACCGAAGATGCGGTCCAAATCATTGGCGGCCGGAATACGCGCGGCGATAAGTCCGACAGCCCCGGCCGCCACAACGATATCTTCACCTTGACCCACCCATACGGCCGAACTATGTCCAAAATCCTCAGCCACTCAGGTTCTGAAACGCCCGTTGAAAGTGAAAGATGCTAACATCCTTTGGCTGAGAGGATGCCGACCATGGAATTCCGGTTCTCACGAAGAAGAATGATCCAGGGTGTAGGGAGCGCTACTCTGGCGCAATCCGTTGCCACTATCTCCGCCGCGCCCGCTCTGCGCACGTGGCCCATTGTGGAAGGTCCGGACACGCCGAAAATCTGCTTGGCCCCCGGCGATGGCGGCGCTCCGTTGGCTGCCGTCATGCAGCCCCAAGCGGCGGAAACCGCGCCGGGCCGCGGTGGCAGAGGCGGCGGCTACGGAGGTTTTCTGCCGCCGAAAGCGGAAGCCGCGCCAGTCGCGCCGGCCGCGGCCCCGGGTGGACGGGGCGGCAACCCGGCCGCCAGCTACGAACGCATCAAGCAACTCGGCGTGACCCATTTGGTGGGCGTACCGTTTGGCGGCGGTTGGACGAAGGAGAACATCCGCCGCGCCATCCAGACCGCTAAAGACGCCGGCCTGGTGGCCTACAACCAGATGATCAACGTCCCGAACAGCGTCATCTACGGCCGGGACACGCGGGCCAAGGACCTGGAGCCTTTCATCGCCTCCATCGAGGCCGCCGGAAAGGCCGGTTTGCCCGTGGTGGAATACAACTTCTACGCGCACCGGATCATCGAGGCCTATTACGAATCGGTCGGAAGAGCCAATGCGGGCTACACCGAGGTCGACTACCAGCTCGAAGTACTCGTAAATCCGGACGGCTCCCTGGCCGGACCCATGTATCGCGATGCGAACGGCCAGCTCACTCCCGAGACTTTGGCGGCTTTTCCGAATGCGAAGAAGATGAAGGTCAAGGACCTGCCGCCGCTGGCCAGCGAGGGAGCCCATAACCTGACGGAGATGTGGGCCAACATCACCTACTTTTTGAAGGCCGTGATTCCGGTGGCTGAGAAGGCGGGCGTCCGTATGGCATTGCACCCCAACGATCCTCCCGCGCCCATCAGCCGCGGATCTCAGCAGATCATGGGCACGGTGGCCGGTTGGAAGCATCTCATCGAGATCGTCAACAGCCCCTCGAATGGAATCACGTTCGACTGCGGAGTGACCACCGAGATGGGCGACAACGCGGTGGTGGTTGCCGATTACTTCGCCAGCCGCAAGCGCATCAACCATTGCCACTACCGCAACGTGCACGTCGTCAAGCCCTATGAACGGTACACGGAGCTGTTCATCGACGCCGGCCAGTGCGACATGTTCGGCGTCATGAAGGCATTGGTGCGCAACAAGTACACCGGGACGATTTATCCCGAGCATCCGCGCGCCCTGGACGCCGACCGGGACCGTCTCCCCCCCGGCGGCCGCCTGCCCGGCTATCCCGGCGGCGGGGGCTATACCGGCCTTACCTTCAGCGTGGCTTACACCAGGGCCATGATGCAGGCGGCGTTGGAAACGGTGTAATGTCCGGGGTCATTCGACCAGCAGTTTGAACGCGTGGGTCCACTGGTTACGCTGAAAACCCGGGATGCACCATAGCATGCAGAGGGGCTCCAAGGCTCGCGCGGCCACAATGCCGCCCATGTCGAGCGGTTCCCACCCCAGTTTCCGGGCGATTGCCGAGACTTGTGACTTGGCGCCCGCATCGTCGCCGCAGAGGAACATGGTGGGTGGCCCCTGCCGGTACTGAGGATTCACCATCCGCGCCGCGCCGACGCTGTTGAATGCCTTGACCACGTGAGCATCCGGCAGGAGCGCCTGAATCTTCTCGCCGAGAGATTCGTTGGGACCGGTCGTGTACTGCAACACACCCTGGACCGGCGCCGCATCGGCGATTGGGTTCGTTGTATCCATCACGGTCTTTCCGGCGAAGTTCGACCGGCCGGCCAGGTCGATCGCCTGCTCCACGGCGCGTCCCAACGTGGTAAGTATGAGGAACTCGCCGAACTGCGCAGCCTGCTCAAACGTGCCTGCCAAAGTGCCGGGATTCTCGCCCAGCCACTGTTGCACCTCCGGCTTGCCCGGGTCACGCGTGCCCAGCATGACGTCATTGCCGTGCCACAACAAGCCTGCTCCCAGCACTCTGCCCACATTTCCGGAACCCAAGACTCCGACTTTCATTAGCTCTCCACCTCCTGCTTGAGTGAGATGCACGGGAGTCAATGTGGGATGGTTGCAAAATCCGGCCAGGTAAGTCGTATACTCGTCTTGTATGCCTCAAACAGTTAATGCGGACATCCTGGCTGCCGCCCTGGTCGGCTATCAGGAGAAGATCAAGGAAATTACTACCCAAATGGCGGAACTGCGGCAGAGGTTAAGTGGTAAGTCCGCGACGCCCGCCGCGGCCCCCGATGCCAAGCGCGGCGTGAGCGCCGGGGCCCGAAGGCGAATGGCCGCCGCTCAGAAGAGGCGGTGGGCTGCCGTCCGGAAGGCCAAGGCTGCCGCGGCGAAGGAAGCGCGACTTGCGGCGGCTCCCAAGCCGGTGGTGAAGAAGAGCGCCACGCGCAAGGCGAAGCCGAAGCGGCAACCAGCCCCGGTCAAGCGAACGGTGGTGAAGCGGCCCGCGGCGAAGTCGGCGCGGACCCCGAAGCCCGCCCCCACGCCGCCACCTGCGCCGCCTGTAGTGGCGTAGTAACGGCTATCCCGACTTCCGCAGCAGAATGACGGTGACGTTGTCGGGGCCGCCGGCGGCTTTAGCCGCGTCCACCAGAAGCTGGCAGCACTTCTCCAAGCTTCCATCGCCGCGGCCGCTCCGCAAAATCTCCTCCAGACGGGGCGCTTCCACCACGCCGTGGAGTCCGTCGCTCGATAGCAGCGCCAGCGAGCCCGGCTCCATCGGGACCGCGTAGTAATTCACGGTCAACGGCGAAGCGGCGCCAATGGCCATGGTCAGCACGTGCCGCATCGGGTGCGTACGCAGGGCATCCTCGTCCAATCCGAGCGGACGGCCGACCTCGTTCACCCAGGTCTGATCGTCGGTAATCAGGTGGAGACCCGAGCCATCCAGAAGATAGGCGCGGCTATCCCCGACGCTGGCGATGCAAAGATCGCCACCAATTTCGAGCGCAGCTACCAGAGTGGTGCCCATGCCCTCTAAAGAAAGGTCGGTACGCGCGGCCTCGAGGACCCTCTTATTAGCCTCTTCGACGGCGGCCAGCAGCGCCTGCGAATCGCGGCCGGGCGTGGAGCGCAGCATTTCCACCACGGTGTCCACAGCCAGGCAGGAAGCGCGTTCGCCCGCCCTGGCGCCGCCCATGCCATCGGCCAGAACGTACAGCCCTAACTCCGGCGCAATGGCGCAATAGTCCTCGTTGTTGGTTCTGATGCAGCCCAGGTCGGATAACTGGAACGCTTCCAGCATGCGCCGATACTCCCTTCAAATTGCCGCGGTTGCCCCCAGCAAGCCCTAATTCTAGCGAATGATGGCCGCGGGCGGTAAAATAAAGCATTCTCTCCGCATGATCTGGAAACGCCTCCGCTTAACGCTCGAGATGATCAAGTTCGAACACTCCATCTTCGCCCTGCCGTTCGCCCTGACCGGCGCGTTGCTGGCGTGGCGGGAGCCGGGTTTGGGCGGCGGGCGGTTCCCCATCAAGCTGCTTTGGATTGTGGTCGCCATGGTGGGCGCGCGCTCCGCGGCTATGGCCTTTAACCGCCTGGTGGATGCCGATATCGACGCTCGCAATCCGCGAACCAAGGCGCGCCACCTTCCTGCAGGCCTGCTGAGCCGCGGCTTCGGCTGGGGGTTCGTGGTGGCGTCCACGGCCGTTTTCTTCCTGGCGGCCGGCGAGCTGAACCGGTTATGCCTGCGGCTCGCGCCGGTAGCATTGGCTCTGGTCTTCTTCTACTCTTTCACCAAGCGGTTCACTTCGTTCTCGCACCTGGTGCTGGGATTCAGCCTGGGGATTGCGCCCGCCGCGGCTTGGATCGCCGTCCGCGGTTCGCTCGACCCGCGCATCCTCTGGCTCACCGCCGCCGTGACGCTCTGGACCGGCGGTTTCGACGTCATCTACGCCTGCCAGGACTTCGAATTCGATGGCGTGGAGGCGCTGTGCAGCATTCCGCGCAGCATCGGCATCGCGGGCGCGCTACGCGTGGCCCAGGCGCTGCACCTGGCGATGCTGGCATGCCTCCTGGCCTTGGCCTTCAGCCTCCATCTGGGCGCCCTGTCGCTGGCCGGCGTGGCGGCGGTTGCGGCCTTGCTGTTTTATGAACACAGCCTGGTCAAGCCCAACGACCTGTCACGCGTCAATGCGGCCTTCTTCACCATGAACGGCTGGGTGAGCGTGCTATTCTTTCTCTTCTGGGCCGCCGATATCCTTCTGTTCTGGCCGGGTGTTTAAGCCATGCAAACCACGATTGAAGACTCCCGTCTGGTTCCCATCCGCGCGAAAGTGGAGGCGGGCGAACGCCTGTCCGTCGACGACGGCGTGGCGCTCTACCGCACGAACGACATTCTGGCGCTCGGCTACCTGGCCAACCTGGTTCGGGAGCGCCTGCACGGAAATGTGACCTACTTCAACGTGAACCGGCACATCAACCCGACCGATGTTTGCGTTGCCAGTTGCCGCCTGTGCGCCTTCGGCAAGCGCGTGCGCGACCCCAAGGCCTACACCATGTCGCTCGACGAGGTGTGGCAGCGCGCGGGCGAAGGCTGGAGCGAGGCCGTCACCGAGTTCCACATTGTAGGCGGCCTGCACCCGGAGCTGACGCTCGACTGGTATTGCGAGATGCTGCGCGGGTTGAAGCAGCGCTTCCCCAAGGTCCATTTGAAGGCGTTCACCATGGTGGAGATCGGGTATCTGGCGCGCCGCACGAAGATCTCGTCGCGGGAGACCCTGGAGCGCCTGCGGGACGCGGGTATGGATTCGCTGCCGGGCGGCGGCGCGGAGATCTTCGACGAGCGCGTGCGGCGGATTATCTGCGACCACAAGATCGATGGCAACGAGTGGATCGAAACCGCCCGCACCGCGCACCAGTTGGGGCTGCGCTCCAACTGCACCATGCTCTACGGCCATATCGAGAACGACGAGGACCGCGTGGACCACCTGGTCCGCCTGCGCGCGTTGCAGGACGAAACGCACGGCTTCGTGACGTATATCCCGCTGGCGTTCCACCCCGACAACACGGCTTTGCAGCACATCTCGAAGACCACCGGCTTCGCGGACATCAAGAACATCGCGGTGGCGCGGCTGATGCTGGACAACATTCCGCACATCAAGGCCTATTGGGTGATGATGACCCCGCGGATCGCGCAGATCGCGCTGCGCTTCGGCGCCGACGATATCGACGGCACGATTGTGGAGGAGCGCATCTACCACGACGCCGGCGCGACTACCATGCAAGGGCTCCGGCGGACGGAGCTACTGCAACTGATCCGCAAAGCCGGCCGCGATCCGGTAGAGCGCGACACGCTCTACCGCCCAGTGGAGCGGTCGGAGACGACGTTTACGGTGCTGGTGTAAGCCGCCAGGCTCCCCGGCGCGCGGCCGATCCCGACGCGGTTTACTTGACGGTTGCATCCGCCACTTCCCGATGGCCGAGCGGGACCCCGGAGCCGGGTCGGTGGCGAGAAGGGCTGTTAGCGCCAGGAATCGGCTCAACCCGGTTTCAGGGCGTTCTTTCCAACATGGGGACTGCGGCGGGCCAGTGCGCGATCCGTCAAAGAGGCTTCCAAACCTGCGCGCCAGATGCTATCTGTGGGATTTGAAAACGATGGGGCAAACATCACTGTGGACCTGCCGGGAACAAGCTACCGCCGCACTTGCGACTGAGTTGCGGCCAATCGCGGACGCGCTGGGCAGCGCGTTTGAGTGCATCGGCGAAGTGGTGGAGTACTTCCAGAAGTTCCTGGTGGAAAATTCTGGGGCAGCCCGTGTCTGTGCGATGGTCATCATCAAAGGCCACAACCTTGCGCAAGGGTGCTACAGCCTTGCACTGGACGGCCTGGGGCAAGAGTCGGGGGCAATGCTCCGCCCATTGCTGGAGTGCATCGAGACACTGGAGTACTTGCGAGTTGTTCCCGATGCCGTGGACAAGGCACTAGACGGCAAGGTGCCTGGTCCAGGCGCTAGGGCCAAGAAGATTGGCAGCATTTTCCAGAGCCTCCGCGAATACCTCAATGAGCACGCATCACATCTGGACATTACGGCAGATGCGATGAAGCACCTCATTGACCTGCGGGAGGGCCGCTTCAAAATGATCCAGAAGCACAACGGATTCGTGCTTGAGCAGAACCTTGCCACTCTATTCATGTTCATATCTGCGCTACAGCAGCAGGCCACGCTCTGCTTCGAGTGGTGTGACCAGAGGAAGCATCCCGTCTGCTACGAGTCCCTGTTGAACAAGTCAGAAGCCTGCCACCGTGCGGGGTATGCGATTGTTGAAGAGGTTCACAAGAAACGGAAGTCGGTTGGGGTGTAGCGGCGCTGCCCACCTGCGCACCTCTCAAAAGTCGGGTATGCATGTCTGAGAAACATCGGTCTCCGGCAAACCAACTATCTCAAGGCCAGTAACGAGGGCCTAGGACAGCGTTGTCAAAGCATGCGATGTGTAGAAGCGGCCAGAGGCCTGCCAAATCGCCAATTACGGCGGAGACGCACCGGTCTCCAATGACTAAACGCCGATGCGCCACGGTTCCACATTGTGGGCGGCCTGCACCCCGAGCTGACGCTCGACTGGTATTGCGAGGTGCTGCGGGGGTTGAAGCAGCGCTTCCCCAAGGCCCATTTGAAGGCGTTCACCATGGTGGAAATCGGGTACCTGGCGCGCCGCACGAAGATCACGACGCGGGAGACCCTGGAGCGCCTGCGGGACGCGGGTATGGATTCGCTGCCGGGCGGCGGCGCGGAGATCTTCGACGAGCGCGTGCGGCGGATTATCTGCGACCACAAGATCGATGGCAACGAGTGGATCGAAACCGCCCGCACCGCGCACCAGTTGGGGCTGCGCTCCAACTGCACCATGCTCTACGGCCATATCGAGAACGACGAGGACCGCGTGGACCACCTGGTCCGCCTGCGCGCGTTGCAGGACGAAACGCACGGCTTCGTGACGTATATCCCGCTGGCGTTCCACCCCGACAACACGGCTTTGCAGCACATCTCGAAGACCACCGGCTTCGCGGACATCAAGAACATCGCGGTGGCGCGGCTGATGCTGGACAACATTCCGCACATCAAGGCCTATTGGGTGATGATGACCCCGCGGATCGCGCAGATCGCGCTGCGCTTCGGCGCCGACGATATCGACGGCACGATTGTGGAGGAGCGCATCTACCACGACGCCGGCGCGACTACCATGCAAGGGCTCCGGCGGACGGAGCTACTGCAACTGATCCGCAAAGCCGGCCGCGATCCGGTGGAGCGCGACACGCTCTACCGCCCCGTGGAGCGGTCGGAGACGACGTTTACGGTGCTGGTGTAAGCCGCCAGACTCCCCGGCGCGCGGCCGAAGCCCGACGCCGCCCGCACCGGCTCGAGTTTCTCATTCGCAAAGCGTAATCGGGGCGGAGAGGTTGGCCACCACCGAGACGCAGTAGCTAGGAGCAGACATAGTTCTGCGACCCAACGTGAGGAAACTGATCGGTGTATAGTGGTTCCCATGGCGATACAGATTTTCATCAGTCACGTAGGCACGGAACGGGAACTTGCGATGCTGCTGAAGGAGAAGATCGAGAAGCACTTTCTCGGTTGGGTTAATGTGTTCGTCTCTTCCGATCAAGAGAGTATCGAGGCCGGCGATTCGTGGTTGGAGGCGCTGCGCCGAGCGCTCAAGACGGCAAATATGCAAGTGGTGCTCTGTAGTCCCACGTCGATCGGTCGGCCTTGGGTGAACTTCGAGGCGGGCGCCGCCTGGTTACATGGAATTCCCGTGGTTCCGCTGTGTCATTCAGGGTTGGATCCGGATGATCTTCCTATGCCTTTGGCTACGCTGCAGGGCGGAAAGGTTTCCGACGCCAACACTTTTGTCCGCGTCTATGCCAAGATCGCCAAGCTCGTTCCCTGCGAGGTTCCCGAGGTCGACATGAGTGGGTTAGCAGCGGCAGCTGCAAAGTTGGAGACCTCGGTCGGCGCGACGGGAGCGAGTAGCGCACTTGCGGCGGCATCTCCAACGCCGGCGCCAACGGGTCAACCTAGCATCGCGGAGCTACGCAGTTATGCGGAAGCAGGTAATGAGCAGGCGGTGCAAGCGATTGCAATTGCGCAAACGCCGGAAGCATTTCTCATACTCATGGACTTAGCCGTCAATAATATTGACGAGAAGATCAAGATCGCGGCAATCAGGGCGCTAGCTAGTTTCCGAACTCCCGGCGATCTTACTCCATTATGCGAACTACTGGTTCAAGACCGCTGGCAAGTTGCCCAAGCGTGCGCCAAGGCGCTCGGGCGCTTCAAAAACCCGATCGCGATACCGTATCTCATAAAAGCCTCTGACCAGCATGTAGACTGGATTACTACCCAGGGGTCTGCCACGGCACTCGGAATGTTCGCGCCGCAACAGCCTGAGATCATCTGTCCCGCGCTGTGCCGGGCGCTGGAGCTTGCTTCCTTTGAGGGCGAGGCAGCATCGCAGAGCCTGAGCCGCTACGGCTCGTTGGCGCTACCATTTCTGCTGGATGGGTTAAGAAACGGGTCGATAGTGAGGGGATCCATTCTGGCGTTGAAGACCATCGTACTCATCGGCGACAAGCAGGCCTTGTCCACACTGGAGACCGTTCGTGAGCATTGGAAGCAGAGCATTCAGGGAACGTCGCGGGACTACATGCTGGCGGAGATTGAAAAATCGATTCAGCAGTTAGGTGGTAATGCCATCACCGCGACGGGCGCGGCGTAGCCCGGGCTAGCGGAAGCACGTCGACCATCAGGGGGTTGTCGCCTTCGTGCAACTGGGCGCCCTTTACCGCGGCGAGGAGGCCGCGTGAATATGAATCGACCGTTATGCTTTGTGCTGATGCCGTTCGGGAAGAAGCAGGACTTCGCCGGCACGGTCATCGAGTTCGATGCGGTATACGAGAAGCTGATTGCCCCGGCCATTCTTGGCGCCGACCTCGAACCAATTCGCGCCGACGAGGAGGTCGCGGGCGGTATCATCCACAAGCCGATGTTCGAGCGGTTAATCCTCTGCCAATATGCAGTCGCCGACCTGACGACGGCAAATGCGAACGTCTTTTACGAACTCGGCGTCCGGCACGCTCTTCGACCCTACAGTACGGTGCCAATCTATGCCGAGGGCCCCAGGCTGCCATTTGACGTGGCCCCGATCCGGGCTATGCCGTATCAGTTGACGAAAAGGGGGCACCCGGCTAACGTTGACATGAACAAAGCTGGATTGGTCAAGCTCCTTCAGGCAGCCCGCGACGCCGCGACCGATAGCCCCGTTTTCCAGCTCGTCGAGGGCCTGCCCTCTGTCGCGATCGACCACGTCAAGACCGACGTATTCCGAAAGCAGGTAGAATACTCGGCCCTGCGGAAGCAGCAACTGGAAGAGGCAAGGAAGCAAGGGTTAGACGCCGTCCGTGCGGTTGAGAAGGATCTCGGAAAGATCGCCGATGCCGAGGCTGGCGTTGTGATCGATCTGTTCTTGTCGTACCGGGCGGTCGAGGGGTGGGCCGACATGATCGCTCTGGCCGAGAACATGCCACAACCGTTGCGGCAAACCGTTCTGGTCCAGGAGCAGCAGGCGTTGGCGCTGAACCGGGCCGGTAACGGCGTGCGCGCAGAACAGGTTTTGAAGGATGTTCTCACGCGGCATGGCGCGAGCAGTGAAACTTATGGACTGCTGGGCCGCGTTTACAAGGACCGGTGGGAAGCCGCCGCGAAAGCGAATGAACTTTCCGCGGCGGCGCTGCTTGACCAGGCGATAGAGGCTTACCGGATGGGCTTTGAAGCCGACTGGAGAGACGCGTATCCCGGGATTAACGCAGTAACCCTGATGGAGATCAGAGAGCCGCCGTTGCCCGAACGGGAGAAGCTGAAACCGCTGGTCCGGTACGCGGCGGAGCGCAAGATCGCCACCGGAGAGCCGGACTACTGGGATTACGCAACCCTGCTTGAGATCGCTGTACTTGAGATGGACGAAGCCGGCGCAAGAACTGCGTTGGGGAAGGCGCTTTCCTGCCTTCGCGAGACCTGGGAGGCCAAGACAACCTTGGGGAACCTCCGCCTCATAAGCGCTGCGCGAGCCAAACGCGGCGTCGTCCCACCGTGGGCTGAGGGGATCGAGGCTGCGCTGGCGGGCAAGGCGGCGTGATGTCGCATCGAATTGAATATGCCCAGCCCATTTTTCAATGGCTGCGGAGCCGGCGGTGGCGATCTTTTGAAAGCGCGAGCGCAAGCTGCCGCGTGCGGGCAGTATGGGCTCTGAATGGACGGAGCCGCATCGATTCGTTCGACGACGACAATCGGCCGGCGGAACCCTACGGCTATGCGCTGGTATCGACAGACGCGGGTCTCGGGTGTTGCTATGCGGATGACTTCCTCGAAGCGCCGCCAGATTGGGTCGGGCAAGATGTCCGAACATTATCACCGGAACGGCGCGTCTGGGAGGTCGCCCTGGTAGACGCGCTTCCGAATGCCGACGCGGTTGCGCCTTCGCGTGAATTACAGCTAGACGGGCCCGCCGCGGTTAAGGCCAGGTGGCGGGCAGATCTACTCAAAGATGTGGCGCTGTCCACGGCATCACGCACAGGCGCCGAAGGTCCTATTGTTGTTTTCGGCGCGGTTGGAGCCTTCCTGGAATCCTTATCGCAAACCGGACGGACACTTTTCGCAGCAGACCTTCATCCAGCGGTCATCGGGCAATCATGGAGCGGCATAACCGTACGAAGCTTCGACGAGATACGGCCGGTTGTGCGCCCCGGTTCCCTGCTTGTGCTCACTGGCATGTCGATCTCGAACGACACTATCGATGAAGTCTTCGCCTTAAGCCGCGAGCATAACGCGCCATTGATCGTTTACGCGCAATCCGGGGCGTCGTTCGCGAGCGACTATATCAATCTCGGGGCCGAATGCGTCGTGGCCGAGCGCTTCCCGTTCTACACGATGCCGGGGCTCAGCAAAATATCGGTGTATGAACGGTCCTCACCATTCAAGGCGGCCGCCTTCGGCGTTCAGGAACGCGCCTGATTCTACCGACGAGATATTGTCGATGACGGCGACTACTTTTTTCGCGGCTGCCTCAGCGCTTTCCGCCGCTGCGGCGCCTCCCATCGCCGTTCTGATAGAGCCGGGATGCATGGAAATAACCTTGACGCCGCGCAAACTCGGATCAATCGCCATGCAGAGCGTGAACATATTGAGTGCGGCTTTGCTGATGCGATAGGCATAAGAGCCATCGGGGGCATCTTTCCTGGCCGTCCCTGCCAGCGAGCCTAGCCGGGAGGATATATTCAGAACGAGTGGCGCCTCGCTCTTAAGAAGTTGGGGCAAGCACGCCTTGGTCATTCGGATAGGACCAAGTAAATTGACATCGAGCAATCGACCGACTTCAGACACGTCGATGCCGGCCAAAGGCGCCACATGGGAAGAAAGGCCGGCGTTATTGACAAGGCAATCCAAGGCGCCGATGCCGGACCGTCGAAAGAACGTCTCCACCTGTTCTTCTAACTGCGGGCTGGTGAGATCGCAACAAAGCGGCGCTACCTTTTCGCGGAACTGGTCGGTGAGGGCATGGGCATCGGATTGCGATCGCACGAGGGCGATGACGATCCGCCCATGGTCGACCAACTCGCTTATTAGCGCCCGGCCGAGTCCGCGCGCCGCGCCAGTCACCAGCACATGTTGCATAAACTGCCCTCGCCGAGTCTGCGCTAGAAGTTGAACGGGCTTATGATCTCGGTGGTTCTCCTCCATTCGTCCTCAAGAAGCGGATAGTTTTGCTCACCAACATCGCCAGTCAATGTATCGGGCAGAAGCGGCTCCCTGCGAATCAAACATTGCGAGTATCGTCTGCTCATATCCCATGTGTAGTGGCTCAAAATGCCCGGTATCGCCTGAAGGTATATCTGTGTAAACCGCGGATAGATCCAGACGTTCGGCGTCATTCGGAATTCGAGTCCGGTCACGATCAGAACGAGCGTATCGCCGCAAAGCAATCCCTTGAATTCGAAAACGTGCTCGTTGCCTGGCGCAGGCGCGAGGGTGGTTAAAGCGAACAAAAAGCCTGGGCGGACGTCAATGCTGAAGTCCAGACACGAGGCGATCCAAAGCTTGTGGCCGTCGATAACCGTCGAATGATATTGATAGTACTTTTTTCGCAGTGGCTCCAATACCTGCTCCTCGGCGAAGGTCCCGGAAGGGTAAAAAATAGCTTTTGTCCGACGGAGTTCCGCTGCATCGCGTGCAAGCACAACGTTTTGAATTCTTCGCTGACCGACGTTATTGACGCCGAGTAACGCCCCAAAGCAGCTGGCGCCGTCCTGAGAAACAATCAGGGCGATAGAGCCTTCGCCTTCCGCACTTTTCGCCGAGTATTTCCATCTGCCGGCGAGCCCGTGATCGGGCGTCGATTTGAGCCGCGCTTTCCAGGCGCGGTTTTCCTGCGGCGGCTGGAACGCGACGGAAATCCAGCCAAGCCGATAGCGAATGTCCACCTTTGCCGGCTCCCAGTGATCCTCTTCGCCAGGGTCAAGCGTTTGCCACTCGCCCAACCAATCGCTGCCTGAAAGTCCAAGCGTCCTGTTTTGTATGAAGCGGTAGTTCTCGTAAGCTTGCGTTAGAAGGACGCCGACGGCTCCTCCAGCCAGCAACTGCGCGACCGTTTCCGCCCCTTCAAGCCAGTTCATGGCCCACCTTGGCGTCGGAATCGAGGAGGATCTCGTCAGCCTCCGGGTTGCTGATGAACGCCTGAAGGCTCATCGATTTCCCATACGCCCCCGCATTATTAAAGCACAGGTAGTCGCCGATGGACAATTCCGGCAAAAGGACGTTGTCGGCGAAAAAGTCGATGGGACTGCCGCTTGGTCCTACAATCGAATACGCGAGCACTTTGTTCTGGCCGGAATTCCTCAGGGCCACAACGCGATGCTTTCCCGTAGTAGCTATGGAGGGGCGCATAAAATGGTGCACTCCGCCCTCGAGCACGGCTAGCTTGCGATCGGGCAGATCGCGGACACGAGCGACGCGGGATACGTACACACCCGCCGGCCCGACAAGAAAACGGCCTATTTCGAGGGCGATTGTGCCTCCCGAGCGCCGGAAATCGCTCAAGGCGCTGTCAATTGCGTGAGCAACGAGCCCAATATTCACGGCTGTCTGGGGCCCGCAATACGGCACGCCGATCCCCGGACCCCATTGAATCACACGAAACGGTTCGTGGCGCTCGCATGCGATTTGCTTCAAGGAGTCTGCCAAGAGGCCACAGCGAGCGGCGAACTCCGCTCCCTCGAAAATCTGGCTGCCGTTGTACAAATGGATTCCGGCGATCGGCGCCTCACGCCGAGCCTCGCGGAGTACCGCAGCCGCCTCGCCGACCGTCATCCCCAACTGCGACGGGAACGAGTCGAACTCTCTCCGCTCGGACGTAACGGGAAAGCTGTCTTGCCGGGCAAGGTCGTTGATCCGCAACAACGCCGACGTAGCCGAAATCCGCGCAGCGCAAACCGCGCACAAATCACGGTATTCGTTCAGGCTCTCTACAGAGATGTAACGCACGCCCTTTTCGACGGCGTAAACCAGGTCGCGCATTGTCTTTCCCGGACCGGTAAGCGTGGTGTCCGACGGGTGAAAGCCCGATTCCAGCGCCTTCGAGAGTTCTCCGATGGAGGACGCTTCGACGCGCGCGCCCAGTCCTCGCAAGAACGCCAAAATACCCGGGTTCGGGTTGGCCTTCATCGCGTAGTAAATGGGCAGCCCGCGAAAGTTTGCCGTTAGCAGCAGGAATCTTTTCCGAACCTCCGCGAAGTCATATGCAAAGTAGGGCCCCCGATGTTTCCCAAGCTCCAGTAGCTGGTTGATGCGAATCGCAGGAGGGAAGGGCAACCTGGTGTGGTCTGGCGCCGCCATTCTCAATCAGGATACCGCTTAAGCCCCGGCGCGCCCGTCGCCTTGCCAGTTGCCGCCTGTGCGCCTTCGTCCGAGACGACGTTTACGGTGCTGCTGTAAGCTACAATCGAGATCTTGTCCTTCGCTCGAGTCGCCGCCGCCTCTCTGCTGGTTTGTTTCGGGTTAGCTTCGGGAGTCGCCATCTGCGAGGTGGCGCTCCGCGCGTTAAAGCTCTGGGTGATCGCCGATTATTCCCAGACGAGCTGGTACCGCAAAGTCCCGAATCCAGGCGTGCCCTATTTGCTGAAGCCGAACCTCCGTACGGCGTGGGGCCTGGGAAAAATCGCCACCGACGATTTCGGGATACGCAACGATCATCCCGCGGAACGAGCCGCGGGAACCTATCGTATCCTTGCGCTCGGGGATTCGGTGACGTTCGGCTTCGGCGTCGATCAGTCGCAGTCTTTCCCTGCCGTCCTGGAGAGACTGCTGAACGGCGGCGGCGCGCCAAGATATCAGGTGATCGATGCCGGCGTGCCGGGTTTTAACATTCGGGACGAGGCGGCGCTGCTTCCGGCCCTGCTGCGGCGTTACCGGCCCGACCTGGTCTTGTGGACCCTGGTGTCCAACGATTACGACGATCCGCTCGGAGTCGATTCGGAGAGTCATCTCACGACGTTGAATGCCGATCGCGTGGTGGATGCGAGTGAACTCGCGAGTTGGGGATACGATGGCCGGCCCGTGATCGATGTCGATGATTTCCGCCGGTCCATGATGCCGCCCTATCGCAACCTGCCCGAAGGGATGGATCGTCCGGCGGCGGACGGGAACGCCTGGGACACATGGCTGAAGGCCCACTTGTTCGTCTATTCCTTCCTGGTGAATCGGGCGGTTCCCGGCTTCCCCAGGATCCCCACTTCCCGTAAGCCCACGGAAGCTGTGTTGCTAGGCAAGTACACGGGTAGCGATGGCCGCTCCTATCTCCTGCAATTCTTTTCGCCGGTCTACTCCTCCCGGCGCGCCATCGAACAGGCGAATCGGGCGATCGAACAGGCTCAGGCACTGGGCGCGGAGATGCACATTCCGATTCTCCTGATAAACGACGGACTGCCCATGGACGACCGCTGGATGGATTCGCATGCCATCTACCAGGAGCTTGCCGACTATCTCGGGGAGTCGCCCGTCGATTTCTTCTTCCGCAGCAACCTTGGATGGGACGGCCATCCCAGCCCCAGCGGCAACCGCAAAATAGCGGAGGCCCTTTGGCGCATGCTGGCCTGCCGCGGCTACATTCCGCGAAATGGCGACTGCCGGGCCGCGCAGGCTTTTGGCGTCGAAATGCGCGACTGGTGGGCCGAGTTCCAGCGGCGGCGCCACAATTTCGTGGCCGAACACTACGGACCGATCGATCTGGATCGCTTTCAGGGAATCCATCAGGTCCTCGGGGGCATTTTTCGCTCGCGCAGGTTTCCCGGCCCGTTGGCGCACCGGGCCAACTTCCTTGTCCCCGTCAAGGAGGAAAGGTCGGTGGTGGTGACGGGGACGGTTGGAGGCGCCGCCCGCGCGAATATTCGATTGACCGTGTTCTCCGGGGCGCAATCCGTGGTACGAGATCTGGTCGTCAACCCGGGCGACGCCAGGCTCGACATCGACATTACGCCGCTCCGGGAGGGCATCCGGGAGAGCGCCGATCATTTGATCGAAGTGCAGCTCGAGTGCCTGAGCGAGAGTTGCCCGGCGATGCGGCTCCACAGAATCGCCGCCGAGTGAGGCAGGCTGGATCGCCGATTTGATTCCGCCGCGCCGCAAGACTACAATTGGAATGCAGCCATTGTGCGCCCGTAGCTCAGCTGGATAGAGCGTTTGCCTCCGGAGCAAAAGGTCGGCGGTTCGAATCCGCCCGGGCGTACCAACTCCTTCCTAATCAGCAATTTCCGCAGGCTCGATTTTCCCTGTTTTGGCATTGATCGTTTGCTTCGAGGGCAAAGGGGCGATGTTCGAATCTGCGGCATTCCATGCGGTCTCGATCAACCTGACCTTAATCTTCCCCAGCGATTTCCCTGGCAATTTCGGCTGTCGCCCGATTTTGAGCAGTTTGGCCGAACGCTTCGCGGACAATTGCTCCTCCGGCGGCCTTCTGGCCCTCGTGGTGGGAAGCAGGAACTCGTCGTCGCTATTCACGATGCTGCTGAACGGTCCGGAATCGATGCCTTTGACCAGCGCGGATGACGGAGACGCAGTTCTCCGACAGCCGCTCAGTACAGGTATCTAGCAACGAACGAGACGGTCGCGAGCAACGCCGGCGCCGCCAGGGGTTTCGCTGGATTTGGTGATCGAGAATATCCACCCCCCCATGATTTCAAAAAGTTTGGGACTCGCAATGGACGTAGTAACAGGTTCGGGGCAGACCAACTTCAGGCCTTGCTTTTTCCATCAGAGTTGATATTCTATCTTCGAATCATGGCCCTTCCGGAATCAGTCATCCATGGCCGTTACCAACTCAGCGGGAAGCCGCTGGGACAAGGGGGGATGGGAGTCGTCTACAAGGCCTACGACGTCGTAACGAAGCGGCATGTGGCGCTGAAGAGCATGCGTGGAGCGCTGAGTCCGACCGCCTTGGAACTGTTCAGCAAGGAATGGTCGGTACTGGCCCAGTTAAGCCATCCGAACATCGTCGACGTTCTGGACACCGGGGAGTTCGAGCAAGATAACGAGCGAAGGCCTTTCTTTGTCATGCCGTTTTTGCCTGGCGCGACGCTCGACCAACTCATGAAGAGTTCCAGCCTGCGGCTCACGCCGGAACGCATCGTGGGGATAGTCTCGCAGGTCTGCCGTGGTCTTCAGGCGGCCCACGAACGAGGGGTGATTCACCGCGACCTCAAGCCCAGCAACATCTTCGTGATGGACGACGATGCGGTGAAGATCATCGACTTCGGTATCGTTCATCTGGTTGGGGCCGAATCCGTCGCAGGGCTGAAGGGCACCCTCCAGTACATGGCGCCGGAGCAGATCGAGATGAAGCCCTGCTCGCCGGCTTCCGACATCTTCTCGCTGGCGGTAGTCGGCTACGAAGCCTTGACCGGACGCAAGCCATTCGCTCGCAAGACCGAAGTGGACACCGCCGAGGCCATTCGCCGCCATATCCCTCCCGCCATCTGCGATTTGAATCCAGTGGTCAGCCAGCCGGTCAGCCGGGTCATTCACAAGGCAATGGCCAAGGCTCCCTGGCATCGTTTTGCCACGGCCAAGGAATTCTCCGAAACACTACAAAGGGCTCTGCGAGGCGAGTCCCTCGAGCGGTTCGATCAGGGCAAAATCCAGCCTCGCATCGATCGTGCGAAGAAGGCGCAGGCCGAAGGGGACCATCAGTTTGCATCGGAGATCCTAACCGAGCTGGAGGTTGAGGGCAACATCGACCCTGAGATGACCTTGTTGCGCATTCAGATCGATCAAGCCATACGGCAAAAGGCGATTCAGCAGCTTCTGGAGAGCGCCCACACGCGATTGGAAGAGGATGAATTCCCGTTGGCGTTGCAGAAGATCCAAGAGGCGCTCAATATCGATCCAGACAATCCGGACGCGCTCAGCCTGAGAAGTATCATAGAGAAGCAAAAGAGCCAACGCCAAACCGAGAACTGGTTCCGCCTGGTCGATCAACATATTCACAACGGCGCCTTCCGTCAAGCGACGCAGGCCTTGGAGGAGATCCTCAAGCTCAATCCGAACGACGCCAAGGCCCAGGAACTTCTCGTGGATGTCGACCGGAGGGAGAAGGAGGTCGAACGAACTCGGGGAGAAAAGGAGCAACTCTATCAAACGGCTATGAGTTCCTACGAGCGCGGCGAAGTGAGTTCCGCGCTGACCAAACTTGAGCGAATTCTGGACCTGACGCGGCGGTCTCCGGATTCCACGATTCCCGATCGCGACGCGCAATACCAGAGCTTCTACAATCGGATACGCACCGAGCGGGACGCCGCCAGGAACGCCTACGCAGAGGGGCAGCGATACCTCGCCGATCGGAACCTCGGCAAGGCGCTCGAGATCTGCGGCGAATTTCTCAAGAAACGTCCGGGAGATCCGATGTTTCAGGCGCTGAAGTTGGAGGCCGAGGAGCAGCAACGCCAGGATCAATCTTCGTTTATCGCAGAGGCGTCGCGGCGCGCCGAGTCGGAGCGCGATCTAGAACGGCGGGTCAACATTCTCCAGGAAGCTGTCGAGCGATATCCGGACGAACCTCACCTGCAGCAATCCCTGCGATTGGTTCGAGAGCGCCGGGATCTGGTAAATTCCATCGTGGAGCGGGCCCGGCAATACGAGGAGCGGCTCCAGTTCAACGAGGCTCTCAGCCAGTTCGACATTCTGCGAAACATTTACGCGCAATATCCGGGAATCGAGTTTGAGTCGGAACGCCTCAAGCGCCGCCGCGATGCTCAAGTCCGTGAGGAGTCGAAAGAGCGCTGGGTGGAGCAAATCGACCGGCAAATCGCTCTCGGCGACTACGCGAGGGCTCGCGAACTAGTGCGAACGGCTTTGGCGGAGTTTCCCGACGATAGTGAGTTCACCGGTCTGGAGCGGCTGGCCGCGGCGGCTCTGGAGCGCGCCGCGGCGGCGGAAGAGTGGTTTCAACGCGGCCAGAAACTGTGCTTCGACCGGCAATTCGGCGAAGGTCTGGAGGCGCTGCGCAGGGCGGCTTCACTCGATAACCGGAACGCGGTTATCCGGGCGGCCTTGCTGAACGCCCTGGTGGAGCAGGCCCGGTCCGTGCTGGGTCAGGACTGGCGGGCCGCCGAGCCTCTGATCGAGCAGGCCTTGAACATCGACGGGGGACATCCGCTAGCCAAGAGCCTCCAGGGATTGGTGCTCGACTACAAACGTCAGGAGATTCTGAACGAATGCGTCTCGCAGGCGCGCGAGATGCAGGCCAACGGCGACCTGAGCGGAGCGCTGGCGAGGGTGGAAGAAGTCCTGAAGGCATACCCGAATGAGGTCAGGCTGGCGCAACTGCGGACTACCCTGCGGAACCTGGGCGCGGTCCCGCAAGCCATAACGGCTGAGCCGGCGCGGCAAGCGGAAGCTCCGCCCGCCTCGCTCCAGCCGGAAGAGCAGCCGCAGGAACAAATGGAAACCGTCTTGAGCGGGGAAAACCAGGCGACTCTCTTTACCATCGATCGCAGCATGGCCGAGGTTCCCACGGCTCCGCCACCTCCCGTCCCGAAGAAGCCCCGGCCGACTAGCGGGGCGCCGAACCAGTTGTGGGCCGACGCGGGAAGACTGTTCACCTTGGCTAGAGAACGTCTCGCCCGCCTGCCGAAGTGGTTGCCAGGTCTGGCCGAACCTAGAGGGACTATCTCCAAATTGCAGTGGGGCCTAATTGCCTCGGCTCCGACAATTATCATGTTGGCCTTGCTGGTGACTTATTCTCATCTGCACCGTAAGCCGCCGCCGCCGCTTCCCAGTGAATACACAGTCGACCTCGAATCGAATCCGTTGAACGCGAAGTATCGGGTCGACGGTAGTCCACCCGTTTCCCTGCCCTTGCATTTGCGGGCGGGCACCCACACAGTGGAGGCCTTTTTGCCGGGCTACGGACCGGCCATTCAGGCGTTCACGCTGTCGCCCGGCGTAACGAAGCCCTACGTGGTTTCATTCCAACTGGAGCCGGAACTGGCCAGGCTCCGGCTGTCCTCGGATTTGAAATCCGGCAAGATATCGCTGGACGGCCAGCCACCCGTCGATCTTCAAGACGGCGATTTCGAAAATGATGGGATCGCATTGTCCGCCGAGCACAGTTTCTCATTGATTCAGGGTGGGGAAGAATCTCTGGTGTTTTCGTTTCGTGCCGAACCGGGCGGAATGGCTGCGCTCACCAGACCCATCAAGGCCAAAGACGTCGACGCCGTGGTGATCGCGAATCTGGCCTCGCGCTCTCGAGTGTACGCGAGCAATAGCTCGCTGAAAGGCGGGCTCAAAGACCAGATGCCGCAGCCAATTCCGGACGACGGTCTGGAACTGGGCGAACTCACGGCCAACGCCGAATTAAGCCTCGATGACGGCAAGTCATCGCCGCGAACGCTTCCCTTGGAGACCGGCAGCGCGCCCACGCTCACGATTTGGCTGGCTAACGATCCAAATCAAGGAACGCTCGAAGTGGAGGTCCGTGCGCCCGCGACGGAGGGCTGGTTCGACGGGCGCAAGCCGCGGGCGCTCCGAATGGGGAAGAACTACTTTGGGGCGGAGCCTGGTGCGCATACCGTCCGTGTAACGAGAGACGGTTACGAGCCGCTAGAGCGAAAGGTGGAATTGACGAAGGGCAAAATGCTTTCCGTGCTGATAGATGGATGGAAGCCGGTAGTTCGGACGGCATCCCTGGCGATCGAGGGTGCTACGCGGGAGGCCGAGGTCTTGATTGACGGCGCCCCCCGGGGCAGCGTCAATGGCGAGGGGTCCTTCAGTTTGAATGACCTGTCGCCGGGAGAGCACACAATCATTCTGAGGAAAGCGGACTTTGAAGACAAGCAGTTCTCGAAGGCGTTCACCGTGGGACAGACGGCTCGTATCTCCGGAACGGAGGGGCGACTTACGCCGTTCGGCGCACTCGAGTTTCGCGTTTCGCCGCAAAGTGCGAGCATCACGTACAGAGGGGCGGAGGAGACGCAAGCGCACGCGATCCAGAATGGCAGATCGGTGCACTTGAGGGCGGGGCGCTATGTGGTCTCTGCCACCGCCGACGGCAACCGACCGCGCTCGGATACGGTGGCGGTGGAGCCCGGAAAAGCGCAGCTTATTGAGTGGACCTTGTCGCTGGAGGAAGCGAAGAAGGGGCCGGCGCCATCACCGCCAAAACAGACGGTGACGAAGGATTATTTCCAGGAGCCGGGCGCCTGGACACAAGACGGCGCCTGGTGGATCCATAAGGGCCCGTCATTGAGTTGGCTGCGCCACACTCAGGGCGTGTATACGATCGAATTCCTGCGGCAGTCCGCCAAGAGAGCGTTGGTCCTCAACAAGACGCGGCGCGTGGAGTGGGTGATCGATCAGAGGAATCCGGCTAACCACATCGACTACATGTTCGACTTTGGGAGCCTGGAGCGTAAGGCAACGGTGGATGGCAGGACCGAATCCAAGAAGGTGAAGCTGCCGCCCGCCGCCGCCTCCGGCGAGAGCTACGCGATTCAAATCGAGATTGGGCCGGAACAAATCGTCATCAAAGATGCGCAGGGCAAGGAGCTGGATCGCTATGAGCGGCCAAATCGCGCCGAGCCGCTGGGCCAATTCGGGTTCAAGGGCGATGTCGCGCTGGCGGTAAAGAGCGCGGTGGAGCGGTGAGCGGGATCAGTCGCCGAGCAGGCTCTGCAGCCTGCTATAGATCCTATTGACAATGAAATCGCCGTAGGAAGTGTTGCGATAGATTTCGTCCAGCGACAAATCAGGCCCGCGGTTATACCGGGCGCCAATGATCCGGATCTCATCGACACCGATTTTGCTTTGATCGGCGAAGTCAATCTGCTTCAGTTGCCACAGGTGGCGCGCGACGATGGCCAAGTCGTTCTCGTCAACCTGCAAGCAGTCAACCAGCCGATCCTTGTCGTTTTCGCTGAGCCCGTCGAAATCCACGCCCATCGTTTGGGCCGCTCTCCGCAACTGAATCGCTACCGCACCCGTGGAGGTTAGTCCAGGCTTTTGCGTTATCTCAGTTGGTCCAAGCATGGGATCCGCCATGTGAGCGAATTGCCGGAATCTGTAAAGCACGAGTTTGCTGCTATACGGTTTCCCGCCCGCCTCAATCCAGGTAACGCCCGCGAGCAGTTCCGGAGGCAGGCCGTACTGGGCGGAGAGCTTCACGATCAGCCCGCGATGAGTCCTCACCCATGCATCTTTGTAGTTACGAAGATGGTCGGGATCTCCACCGATCCACGTCGGCAGCACCTTCCAGACCAGGACATCCGAATACCCCCAGTCCGAATTCCCGTACGTGCTGGTAGTGACGGCGCAGAGTCCCAGCGGCTGCGGGGGAGGTGTATCCGCCCGGCAGGAAGTGCCGTCATCGACCTTCTGCGGGCATGTGTAGTTTGGCGACGAGCCGCCTGCCACGGTTTCCTCCTATTCGAGCACGATGAGCAGTTCCATTTTCGGATCGACGATTTCGCCGGGGGCGTGGACGGCGATCTGGCGGGAAAGCATCATTGCGTTCCATAGGTCGCCGCCTTGGTTCAGGGCAAAATACTGGTTGTCGAGCTTGATGGGAATCGCAGAAGGCGGCACAGGGGCGTGACGCAATGTCAGCCCGGGAAGCGCGTTCCGGACCAGGCGCTGGATGTCGTCCTGGGATGCGATCTTCACGAGTTGCGGGACCTTGCGGATGATGTCGTCCACGCCCATCTTTGCGCTTACGGCCAGGTAGAACTGGGAGTCACGGAAATACCGATCATCGGTTACGGCGCCGCCCCAGATGAACCGGTCCTTGACCTCCAGCGGGACCGATACGAACTTGGACGGAATCACCGTTTCCATCAAGTCCCGGATCTGCTGATCCAGGAGTGTGAAGCAGCGGCCTAAATCGTCATGGTCGTAATCCGGAAGCTTTTCCGGGCGCGCTTCGAGCGAAAAAGTGGACAGCGCCCCAGCCAGCCGCAGCATGGCCACGTACGCGGCTTCCGGGTGCCCCTTGCGCACCTTCCAAATGTGCTTCAGTTCCGGCAGATAGGAATTGACGGTGTGCAGCAGCCAGAAGTTGGCTGTTTCGGAGGGTGAGAACTCGGCCGTGATCTTGCCGCGCTGCCGGCGCGGACCCGAAAGGGTGGCGCTCTTGGTCGCGAGGATCTCGATCTGGCGGCGGAGCAGCCCGCTCAGGTAAGTGCTGGAGGCGAGATTCAGACACGGCGCGATGAACCGGGGATTCAGGATCGGAATGCCGGCGGCGTTGCGGGTTAGCTGGGCAATCCGGAGGGACGAGAACCCATCGCGGTACTCGTCTTGGAAGAGAATGCGGAAGGTTCTGCGCGCGACCTGGACGGGCTTTTCTTCGCCGCCCGTGTTCTCGTCGGTGAACAAGCGCGTTTCGGCCAGGTAGCGCGTGGCGGGGAGGGCTCCGGAGGATTCGTCCGGATCCGCGCCAGGAATGCTGACGTTGCGCGCGCGCGGGCGGATCTCGGGGATTCCGAGGAAGACGTCGAGCGATTCGGAGTTGGGCGGAAAATGGTCGGCGACCGCGCGCGATGGCGGCAGGTCGTCGGCGCCAGGCATATCGAAGGGCTCGCCATCGGGCATCACTCCGGCGCCCTTTGAGAGGCGGAACAGGCCGTTACCGAGGGCGTCGGAGTCGATGTCAAGCTCCGTCACGCCCCAGTTGGCGAATTGCGATGCAGCGAACCGGAACTGGAGAGCGTCCTCAAAGAACTGATCCTGCGTCTGGAACTGCTGGGGGGTGAGGAACATCCCACTGGTCCAGACGACGCGGTGCCGGTTTCTCATGGCTGTCTACAACTCCTGCCCGTGGCTCTGAAAGATGGCGGCAATCTGCTCGCGGAGCGGGTCCTTCAGGTTGTGCGCCGTGGCGAGGTCGATCACCTCGGAGAAGCTGACGCCGCCCGCGAGGCCGCTGGCGACGGTGACCAGGCTATCGGGCGGCCGCATGGTAGAGAAGGGCGCCGAGACAGTCACCAGCGGCAGATCGCCCGTTTCCGGCGAGTGGCGGACCTCGACGCGGTAGCGCAGCGCCGCGAGCAAATCGGCGATGGCCGGAAACTTCGTGAAATGGAGGTGCATGAGACAGGCGCGCAGCACGAAGGCGCGCACCGCTTCCTGGTCCCGCTCCTCTTTCCCGGCGAGGACCTGCCGCAGCATAGGCAACGAGTAAGCGGAGGAGTAAGCGACGACCCAGGTGAGAGGCGAGGTAACCTTGATGCTGCGCCAGCCGCGATCGGTCTTGATCTGATGCAGGTACTCCCACTCGTAGAGCTGGATTTGGGTGGAGACGGACTCGAGGGGCGCGTTGAGCTCCGGCCGAAGGTCGAACGGCCGCTGGGCGACCTTACGATAGATGTCGCGAAGTTCGCCAAGCGTGCGCTCGGAGCCGCCCACGGATTCCCGTTCGGCGCCTTCCATGGCGTCACCCAGGATGCGGCGGGGCCGGAAGAGCAGGGCCGTGGTGTCGAGATAGCTGCGAAGCTGCTTCTGGCAGACCTTGGCGACCTCCTTAGTGAGCGTGTGCAGGTGTAGCAACTGTTCGACGTTCAGGGATTCAGTTGGTGCGGCGGGGTTGTCCATGTGAGGCTCCTAGCTCGAGAACATCCTGGGTGACTATTGTAACCGATTCGCATTGGTCAGGCATTCATCGGTTGGCCTGAAAGAAAATGAGGAGTACCGCAATTACGAAAAAGATCAGGGCTACCCTGAGCCAGGCTTTGCGCGAGGGTGTCGTTTTGGCGCCGCGTTTCCGGATGTCGGACAACGCCAGCACAAGGAAGACGAGCGCCGCGGCGGCAAAGACAATTGGGACTGGGTTCGGCATCTTCATTGCGCGATTCCAAGCAGCCGCTGTTGCCGGAATCCGGGCGCGGCCACGTTGAACAACGGTTCGCCGGGGACGCGGATTGCGCGCTCCAATGCTGCGGCGGCGCGCTGACGCTGACGGCCGGTTCGAAGCACATGTTCGACCCAGGCGGTCGCGATAGGCCTCCCAACCAAGTACCGGACGCCGGAACTGAACTCACCACGATGAGTCAGCCACCATCTTTCGATCTCCGGCACGGATGGCCACGGCAGGCGGTCGTCCGGATCCATGTTCACGTTGTCATCGGCGGGATCGTCGTTGGGGATCGGCTCGAAGCCTTCCGGCTCCTCTGCGGCCAGTCGCTCGTCCAGGAGACCCGCGCCCGTGATTGTTGTAAAAGCTTCTGCCGCGACCCGGGCCAGCCTAGGGTCGCGCATTCGATCGATCAGCCAGTCGACGAAATAGGGATCCCCTAACGCCCCTGCCGCGCGGGTTGCCCATCGCACGCGACGCGAGTCGGCGGCCATGTTCTCCACCCAGGCTCTACCCGAGGCGGCATCAAGACGCCGCGGGAGGATGCAAATAGCATCGGCCTGGGTGGCCGGAGCCGCCGTGTTTCGGAGGACGTCCAATGCTTCGCGGTCGCCTTCGAGCAACCCGGTTGACCAAGCGGCCCAAAAGCGGCAGCATTCATCGGGGTCTTTCAAGTGGGTCCAGACACTGTCAGCCAGGCCTTTCAGGCCCAACTCGCCGATACCGCGGCAGGCGCGGGCACGCACCGGTGGGTCGCTATCATCGAGCAGATTTGCGAGCTTGGCGGCATGGAACCGGCGGGCTGCTGCTGCGCCGATCCGCCGCAGGACTGGGTCGGAGCTTTCGATCAATTCGTCAATATGTGGCTGCGCAGTTGCGGCCGGCATCCAGCCGAGCGCGGAAACCACGGCGTTCGACAAAGCGAGCGAACTCGGCGCCATGGCCAGGACCGCGCCGCTGCGCTCACTCGGCCCGCTCTCGAACGCTAGCACGGAAGCAGCGAAGACCTCACCGGGACCTTCATTTCGTAGCGCATCGCGACAGTGTTCCCAGCCGGCATCGCCGGCCACGCGCAGGCCGTCGATATGGGCCTCCACGCGTTCATCGAGGCGCGCAAGGTCGCGGAGACCGAAGTGCGGCGCGTGAACCGCAGCGGCGCGCTGTGTCCACAGGAACGCGGCCTCTTCCGCGTATTGCGCAATGACGGAGTCTACGACGATGGCCGGCGGTAAAAGCGGGTCGCTCCCGTGCATCACTTTAGAAACCTTCTGTACCATCGCTCCAGCGCTTCGCGATCGGGCAACCCGCTCTCGTCCAGAATGTACGTGATTTTCGGCTCATGCAGCAGCGGCTCCAGGAGGTGCGCGGCGCTCCGATACAAATCCATTTCCCTCCCTTGGCGGTTCCTGTCTCCGACAACCGGTTCGGGGCCCAGGCGAATGCACAGCGACTCTCCCGAGGGCGTAACGGTGGCGCCTTCGAAAAGCCGGCTGCGCAGCATTTCGACGCCGCCCAAGCCGCCAGCCAGATCCTGCCCAATAAGTAAGAGCCAGTACACTCCGGGAATCCGGTTGCCAATGTCCACGCAGACAGCGGCAGGATCCAGAATATCGAAACCCGGGAAACGCACCGTTCTCCTGGCGGCCTCCGCCACCTCCTGGTTATACAGCAAAGCGGGGCTGGCGTAAGCCGAAGAGAGTGGAAAGAGGTTGCCTATGTCCGTGAATAGCTTCGCCATGCCGTCCGCGCCGCGCTCATGAAAGAGTTTGGTTGGAAACCACAGATCGACGTAGTTCCGCAAACCCGGATTCCGTGGATCGGGCAGTTCGGTCCCGTAATAGTAGAAACGCGCGTCGGCAATACCGATATCCGTCGACAGAATGGCCAGGCCGCCATCCAACTCATAGTCGTCCGAAAACCTGGAGGTTAACAAGTCCGTGATTGCCGCCGAGGTCAACTCATTCGTGTCACCCTGTTCATCGACGAACAGGCGCAGGTTCTCAAACCCTACGGCGTCCATGTAACAATCCAGGGCCTTGGAGACGGGATCGCGTAGCGAACTATGCGGTGCGTTGATAAAATACACCGCGCGAAAACCGTCGCGCACCTTTATGCGCCCGCCAATAATGACTTCTATGTTCGGCCACTGCATAACTTAAGGAAAGATGAGGCTGGCAGGAGCCTTTAGGATTCGCTCGTACTTCTCTTTCTGTCCGACGCTCCACTGACCGTCCTTATGCTGCTCCGACGGACAAGGGAACTTAAGATCGAATATTTGCACCACATCGGTGACGCCACCCGGTCCGTGGACGATGGTGTCCGGGATGATAGCGCCTTGGATCTTCTTGGCCTCGTCGGCGGAACATGGCGTGCCATCGGGCTTGAACCCCTGCTGGTTCTTCCTGTAGTCGGTGTCCGGTGCGGCCTCCTGGACGCACGCCTCTTTCAAATTGCCAAGCTTCACTTGCACCGGTTTCGGTTCCAAGCGCTTCTTCTTGTTATTCCACATGGTCTCGCCGCAGCCTTTCCAACAGCCGTCGTGTTTAGGGCCCTTGGGATGGTCGGCGTCCCACTTCTTATTGACAGCCTCGTCGCAGGCTTGCGCTACCGCTTTGAGGGCCGCGGCGATCACCTCGATCTCGAAATCTCCGGCAAGGCTGACGGTATTCTCGTGGTTCATCGTCATCTTGTCGGTGTTCCGGCAAACGCCCGCTCCGTCGAACTTCACGTCGAAGGAGCAGAGAATCCACTTCGCCTCCTTCATATTCGTGCTGGACTTGACTCCGCCCGCGGTACCAGCCTCGTCTCCGTTGCAGCTACTGTACTCAGAGCCTTTGATGGAAACCATGTTGTCGCCATCCGCGAACACCGTGGTAGTCCCATTGGCCAAATCGCCGGACTTGGAGAGGATTACCGGATAGGGGATGGGCACAGGACCGCCTGGACTGGGCGTCTTGCAAACATCAGGAAGCGTGTTACGGACAAACCCGTTGCTGCCTTTATGGCTGAGACCGAGGTCGTTGACTTTGATCTTTAGCCCCATGAGCCGCCTGATTCCTCCTCCATGACGGTCTGCAGAAGCGCGGCGGCCCGCTCGCCGGTATCCGAACTTGTCCAGACCAAGGCGTGCGGACCTTTAGCGTAGCCTTTGCGGGCCGCCGTGATAGCCAGGCCCAGAAGCAGGATACCCGACGCCGCTCCAACGTCACCCCAGGAATCGGCGGGCGTGGTGACCTCGGTGGCGTCATGGAACCGTTCACCCATTCGAGCGATGCTGAATCCGTACTCGTCCGCGCGATAAGCGTCGCCGTTCATATCACAAACTACCGTGTCCACCCGGGCGCCGGAGGACAAAGCCGAAATCGCATCGCGAATCGCGCGTGAAAGTCCGGCGCCGAGACACACCGAATCTGTCCGGATCAGATTGACCTCACGGGCGCTCGACGCGGAAACCAGCCGCCCCAGAGGCCGTGTCCCCCAGCGGAGGGCATTTTGCACCGTCGTGATGACGCAGAACCCCGCACCTTCGCCGGGAATGAAACCCCATGAGTTCGACGGCGAATGGAGTTGTCCGGTCGCGTCCAGATGTTCGAGCCTTTCGGCATCCATATAAGAATCCACGCCGCCGACAAGACACCATTCCGCGCGGCCCGATCCGATTCTCTCCATGGCGATCTCCAGCGCAAGGAGCGCCGAGGAGTGGCCCGCCGAGACCGTTTCCACCGACTCGACCGACTCGCTTCCCAGCGCCTTCCGGAGATCTTCGGCGATGATTTGAGCCAAGCCGGGCACTTCAAACGGGAGTCCCACGAGTATCGACAACGCCGTCCGCTTGAATCGCTCGCCCAGAGCTTGCGCACACGCGTGCAGGGCAGCGCGCTCGCCGAGGATTGCCATGCGGCCTGCCAGCGGAGCATCCGGGTCGAGATACGAAGCGCGAGCCACGACCATCGGCTCACCAGACCTGTCCACCATGTACGGATGCTCGGCGAATGCCGTGACACCGGCGCGCACAGCCGCCGCACTCGAGAGCAGGTCAGCCCCGAGAGACGTGCATGCGCCGATGCCGGCCACGCACAGGTCCGTATTCAAGCCGCCTCCTCCCGATAGTCGATGATCAGTTTCTGGGTGATCCTTGTACGTCGCAACTTCAGAACCTTTGGATGGCACGCGAGCGCAGTTTGCCAAACCATCATCACCCTGGGGCGATCCGGCTCTATGATCACTGTGTGCAAGATCGCGCGATGCTCCGCGGTCTCAACGCCGAAATCGGTATCGAACTTGAGGGCGACCCTGGGCAAGCTGAAGACCAACTCCCCGGAGGCCGTGAGATTCGTCAGAACAACCCGCTCTCCGCCGCGGAGACCGGGCAATTGCTGATCGGCAGGGGCGAATTGATAGAAGCGCTCGTCAAAGTCATCGGGCACTAATGGCAAACGCTCATTCTGCCAGCGGTCGTCATATGTGCCGGCCAGTTCCACCCGGGGAGACCAATGGGCGGCAAGCGCTCCGAAACCAGCCGGCGCAGGGCGATCTTTCCATGAGGAAATGAGCGTGCGGGGATCTTCGATATTGGGCAACGCTCGCCCGTTCGCCCGGCCCGCGCTGTTCGCGAAGCCGGAGCCAATGGGGTTACGGCGCTCCCATCCGAACACGCGCTTTTCATCGGGCTCCTCATCCACGCCACCGAACGCGCGCTCGTAAATGATCGGCATGGCCGTGAAGGGCTGAGGTTCCGTGGCTCCGCCGAACTGCCATTCGCGGTCTCCTAACACGCGAAGCGTTTTGCGCCAATGGCCAATCCGGACGGACACATCGACGCTCACGGCGGGTTCCCCGTACGGCGTGTGGGCATTAGCATTCAGAATGACGTCCGTAGCGGCCTTGGCAAGCATGAGATCGGTTTCATATAACAGGCTGGAAAGCGCGGGTTCACCCCGGTATGCCGGTCCGAAGATGACCGGTTCCTGATCTTCCGCCAACTTGAGGCTGCCATCCCCAGCGATGTCGTACGTACCTTTGACCGAGACAATCCACACTTCGGCGCCATTGCGATCCCGTACCCAATTACGTTCGGCGGCGAATTCCGTCTCGTTTTCGATGGCCCACATTACGCAATCCTCAGTTGATTTGAACGCAGGCGCCCTTGATCCGGTTCGCGCCGGAAGACCGGCTCACGACGTACGCGCCGCGGATAATCACCTTACCCGCCCGGGTCAGAGTGATGCTCGCCTCGCCGCACCGCAGCACGATCTCGCGATCGGCGGTAACCGTCAATTGCTCTCCGTCGATCACAACCCTCTTTCCCTTACGGGCGCTCTCGATCAGGCCCAACAGGATTGGTCTGGCGGTATCGCCGTCTTCGAACATCAGCACCGCCTCACGGCCGACATCGGCGGCGGTCACGGCGATCGTCGAGGAGGCGGGCATTGGCGCTCCTGAAACATTGGGGGCGAAATCGACCAGAGGATCGCCCTCTTCGGAGATGCCGGCGAGGACGCCACGGACTACGCCGCCGACTTTCTTTGACGTTTTCGCGGAATTCGGAATCGGCATTCGCTATACCCTCGTAATCAATTCTGCTTGATCGATTGGCCTTTCAACGTCATGTTGCCGTCGGCCTGAACGCAGATCTTGCCGCTTCCCTGCACGCTGATGTCCTTACCCTTGAGGATGATCGTGCCGTCCTTCTTCATCTGCAGTTCCGCATCGCCGGTTTGTAGCGTGATCTCTTCGGCAGCCACAATGGTCAACTTCTTCGCCACATCGAGGGAGTCCGCGCCGCCTATCGAAACAGAACGGTCGGCGCCGACTTTCGAGGTCTGCTTGGCGCCGATCTCCTCCTCGTGATTGCTGGCGATCGTGACCTTTTGGTTGGAGCCGATGGTGATGGTCTGGTTGGAGCCGATGGTGATGGTCTGGTTGGAGCCGATGGTGGTGGTTTGGCTCGTCCCCACAGTGGCCGTCTCGCTGGCCCCCACGGTCTTCATTCGGACCGCCCCCACGGTCAAGGCCTGCAAGCCGCCAATGGTAATCTCCTGTGCGGCGCCGACATTGACCATTTCGTTGATGCCGACATTGCGGGTACGGGTGAGTGCGACGGTGATGGATTCGTTTGAGCCAACGGTCTCGGTACGATTGCTTCCGATGTGGATGGTCTCGTTGGCGCCCACGGATTCCGTTCTGTTGGTCCCGATCGTGATGTTCTCGTTGACTCCTACCTTCTCCGTGCGGTTGTTGCCGATGGTGATCTTCTCGTCGTGCCCCACGCCTTCGGTCCGATCGTTGCCGATAGTTACGCGTTCGTCATGCTCCACCTTCTTTTGTTGGTCGAACTGAGCGTGGATGTTGATGAGCTCGGTTCCCTTTGTGTCGTTGAGGGAGATTTCGTTGAAGCCTCCACCCCCTTTGGTGCTGTTCGACTTGATGCCGCTGACCATCGCGCCGCCGGGCATGCCGAAAGGGGGCGTCTGCTCGGCGTTGTAGACCCGGCCTGTGACGATCGGCTGATCGGGGTCGCCTTCCAGGAAATCGACGATGACTTCCTGGCCGATGCGGGGGATCGAGATCGCGCCCCAGCCTTGGCCCGCCCACGGGTGAGAGACGCGGATCCAGCAGGAGCTGTTTTCGTTCTTCTTGCCTTCGCGGTCCCAGTGAAATTGCACCTTTACGCGGCCGTGCTTATCGGTGTAGATCTCCTCGCCCGCGGGACCGACGACCAACGCGGTCTGGCAACCTTGTACGAAGGGCTCGGGCGTGACCCGTGGGGGGCGGAAAGGAGTGGAGAACGGGATGCAATCGAAACGGTTGTGGTACGTAATCTCGCCTCCACCGCCGGCGCCGACCTGGTAATTGCCTCCTTGGGTCGCCATGTGGCGGACCGCTGTCAGCAGGTAGGCCTGGTTCAAGTCGCTTCGGTAGTGATCCTGCAATGTGAACTGGTAGCCAGTGCTGAAGTAGCGGCAGCCGCCAGCGCCTTGAAAGGCGACGGCCGGGGTCGTCTGCTCCTGGAGGCGGATTTTCGCCAGGCTTTCGCCCGCTGGACGGACCCGATACTGACCGGGGTATTCGTAGATCTCGTAGGGATTCTTGCCGCTCACGGTGACCGCCAGGCTCGTGCTGGGGGTCTCGAAGTTATAATCCGTCTGGGCCCACTTGCCAGTCCGGAACTCCTCCTGGTATTCCCATTCCGTCACCATGTCCTCATCCACGACGTTTCCGCCACGGACGTCGTAACGGGCGGTCTTCTGGTTCGGACACGGCTCGTGCGCAGGCGCATCGTTAGCCAGAATGAGCGTGTGCTTGCCATCCTGGTGCTCGAAGTAGTAACAGATCCCTTCTTCTTCCATCAAGCGCGAAACGAAGTTGAAATCCGTTTCCCGGTACTGCACGCAGTAGTCGCGGACCGCAAAATCGCCATATAGGCGCAGCTTGAAATCGGAGAAGCCGAGATCCTTGAAGATCTTCTGAACGATGTCGGGAGCCTTCTGGTTCTGAAAGATGCGGCAATCGGAGGTGCGGGTCAGGAACCAGAGCCAGGGGACCATCTGCGCGCGGTATGAGGTCAAGCGGCGATCCTGGGATCCCTGGGAGAAACGGCTTACGAAGCCGTTCCAATGACGCTCCCCGCCGTCGGCGTCGTAAATCCGCAGCGTTACGTTCTTCCCGACCACGTCCTGGAACTTGATCGAATCATTTTCCGAAAGGAGGTCCAGATCGAAATGGAAGAGCTGTGAGATGGCTTCGGCGCCGGTAAAGCCGCGCAGCAGCAATTCGTCCTTGCCGAGGGGCGTCGAGATCGCGATGCGGCGGTGTTCTTGGGCGATGGCCATCAGTTCTCCCACGCGAAAACAGCGTCGCCAGCGTCAGTCAGGAACTCGCGGGTCTTGAGCCATGCCATCTCACCCAAGCGGGGGGCGTCGCGGCCTTCTTCACCCAGCCGGCAATATGGAACTTCACTGGCGCGCAGAAAGACCTGAACGTCGAAGGCCATGGCCTGGCCGGCCAGATAGCGGGTAAACTGGACTAGACTACGCATGGCCCGCCCATCCGGCAGGAACTCCAGGAAGCGGTCCAGCGACAGCGGGCCGAGGCGGATGCGGAAGCGGCCCTGCTGGTTCCAGACCTGTTCTCCGAGAAATGCGCCCTCCCCCAGTTGGTTCCGCTCCAATGCCGACGAGAGGTAACAGCGGTCGGCCTCTTCCAGATCATACCAGTCGCCGACGCATTGATCGATTTCGACGGGCACGCCAAAATAGTCCCTGAGAATGCCGCGCAAGGCGCTGGCGGAATGCGGGCTCTGCGCAATCAGGCCGGCATACCACAGCAGGCTTTCGTCCTGAATCTGCATGCGGCCGCGCAGGCCTTCCGTACCCATGCCGATGAGGTCGAACAGAGAGTGTGTGAACAGGTCCGGCCGCTGGCCGCGGGCGGCGCTCAGTTCGTAGAGAACCGGCGGGCGGTGCTTTTCCCAGGCGCGATAGAACAAAGACACTAAGCGATGGTTGAAGAGATCGAAAAACGCCGCGAGGGCATCGTCCTTGACGGCCAACCGCTCGAGCATCCACTCGGTGTAACAGAACGGCAAAACGCCCTGAGTGCCGGTAAGGCCCAGGAAGGCCACGGTCATGCGTACGGGGTCGCTGGAATCCGCAACGCGCTCGACATCGTGCACAGCGCTCGGCGGAAATGCCATGGACACCCGCGCGCCGAAGCGGACAACCTCCTCGCCAGGCTTGGCCGCGCCGCCCACCGGCTTTCGCCCGGCGAAGATTCGGGCCAGCAGCCGTACAGCCTGGAAGAATTCGAATTCGTAACCGCGTTCGAACAGAGCTTCTTCTAGAGAAGGATCTGTTCTCCTGCAAGTGGCGGCCACTGCTTGAGCACTCCCTTCCTCGTCCGCGCGGTCAAGCGACTGAACGAGTTCACTGCGGCGTACAATCCGAAAAACCTCCGCAGCACGCAGGCCATGAGGTATACGCCGGTTCCCACGTACTGATCTTCGTCGAACTCCAGGGTCACGTCCGTGCCGCGGCAGAAAGCGACGCCGGTCGATGACGTGACCCGGCTGATTGTAGAACGGCTGTTCACAGCCACGATGCCGGCGATCTGCCTCCGGATGGCTGGATCGTCGGAGAAGTCGTACAGCCGGAGGATCTCCTGCAGCGCCTCCGTTCCTTTCTCCACGATGGAGAGATGGTTGAGCGAGAGATGCGAAATCAGGCGCCACTGCAAACCCCGGCGCGCCGGCGGTCGCAGGGTGGGAGTGGGCTTCCGAAGGCAGCGGGCGCGCACCAGGGCCAGGCTCTCCGGCTCCAATTCGCCAAATTCGCCCGACAGCTTCAGGAGGTGGGCCTGATCGCGGTTGGTGCATGTCAACTGCAGCGTCAGCATCTCGACCGGGGGAAGATCCGGATCGAAATCCAAATCGACCAGTGAGAGATACACGTCCGTGCCGTTGTCGTTCTTGCGGAAAGAAGGGCGGCGGTGCGTGTACCAGAAGTGCGTATGCGCGTCGTCCACGGCGCCATGGCGCAAGGAATAAAACGGCTCGTAAATCGTGGGCTCTTCGAGATAGCTGGCGGAGGCGACGCGGTCTACCGAATAGACCTCGGTGGACAACGGGCGGTGCTGATCGGGAACGATCTGGTACTCGGTCTTGGTTTGGGTGATGCGGATCGGCTCGGCGATGCGCTCGAACAGATTGACCACCGGGGTGCAGCCGAGCTGAAAGGTGTGCTCGCCGACGGTTTGTTCGAGGGCGATCAGGCGGTGCGGCTCGTCCGGCCGTCTGAGAAAGATCAGGATTTCAAATGCCGTTCCAAATCCGCCCTTGGGCAGGCGGTCCAGACCCTTCAGATCGACGAAGAGGAATTTCTCGGGGAAGCTGAAATACTCCTGCAGAAGGCGGTAACCCAGGAAGCTGCGGTCGGAATAGGGCAGAATGCCCTCGGCGGAAGTGAATCCGACTGGCTGCAAACTGTCCGCGGGCAGAACGGCCTGGGCGGACCCTTCCCGGGCCGGCACGGCGCGCACCGCGATCCGCAAAGCGTTGAGGAACAGAAACTCGTAAAGACTGTGAACGGCTGCGCTTTCTCCGTTGAGGTAGAAGCGGAGGGAATCGAGCGGCAACTGCTCCATGCGGAGCCCGCCCATACATTCCAGCCCAATGCGTATCACAGCGGCCGCGTCGGACGGCATGCCAGGCGTCCCGAATCGATTCGCGGCCGATACGGAGGCGCCCGTGACCCGCAACGGCCAGAGGGTAACCGGATAGCAGGTGCGGAACGAGCAGACATTGCCGTTTTCCGGCTTGCTGTGGACTGGGATTCCGGACTTCAACTTGGTAGACGCCGGCGCGCTTTGCGACGGATCCAGTTGAAACTGGACAATGGCCTGCGAAGGCACAGGCCGCAGGTAGTGCGGGTACAGCGAGTCCAGCATCGCCTCGGTGATTTCGGGAAACTCATCGTCGAGCTTGCGATGCACCCGGCCGGCCAGGAGCGCAAAGGCTTCGATCAGGCGCTCAACGTGCGGATCTTCGCACGTATCGGGTTGCAGCAGCAGGCGGCCGGCCACCCGCGGGTATTTTTCCGCGAACTCGCCTGCCATCTGGCGGATGAATTTCAGCTCCCGCTCGTAATAGGGCAGCAACTCGTCGATCACTCATTCCTCCCGGAGACGGCCATGAGGCGCGATTCGCGGTGCAGGGAGACATCGAAGACGACGGGCTCGGCGGACGGCCCAATTCGCAGGAGCGCCTCAACTTGAAACCGTAGGACGGGGCGCAACGGGTCGGGCGCTTCGATCGTTGCCGAAACGTGCGTCAGCCGGGGTTCGAACCGTCGAATGGCTCGTTCGATCGAGCGGCGGACCTGCTCCTGCTCGACGCCGTTCTTGAGGTTGCAAGAAGTAAAATCGGTGATTCCGAAACTCAAGAGGGAATTGGTCGCCTCTTCGTAGGCCGGATCGAAATCCTGTTCCGCCCGGCGGGTATTGAGAAGCGCAGTAAGATCCCGGCCAAGCGAGTTCTTAAACTCGCGAAGCTGCTCCCAAGGGCCCTGCGGGGCTTCCTGTTGAGACTCATGCTGAGAATCCAGCAAGCGGTCCAAGAGGGACAAAGTAATACCCGCTCGGCGTTGACCGGCAGCCATGGCCTAGCCTTCTCCGCAGATCAGAGCCTGCCAAGGATCCAGCCGGCAAAGCCGCTCGTACAACTTGCCGGCGCGATCGCGGTCCGAGCCGTCGGCGCCTTGGCTGTACAACTTGTACAGCCCGATCCATACGCTGGCGATGAGTTCGGCGGACTCCCAGGACTCCAGTTGGAGCTTGTCAATCTGTTCGGCCAGTTCTTCGAGGATCGACCGGGCAAGCCGCTCACGCTTGCTGGTCAGGCAGACCTCAGCGAGCAGCAGCTTGTGTTGAAAACGACTCCGCCCGCACGTTTCCTTAGCCGAAAGCTGGATCATCTGGGCCAAGCCTTTATCGACCTGGCCGGACCGGACGAGCATCTCCGCTTCGTTCCACGAACCACCCACGGCTGCGGCGGGACCCGACATTTCCGCCAGGGAAAGTGCGGGTCGGCCGGCCATTGGGTTGCCCTTCTCGCCAAGGCTGTAGCCGTCCGGCTCTCTCCCGTCCACCCCGGGAGTAGTAGGCTCTTCCAGGCGTTTCTTCTCCAAAATGGCGGAGATCTCCTGGCGAATGTCGTTCAACGCGGTCCGGCAGACGGATAGGTTCGGCGCGACATCGCCGAACTTTTCGTCGATGGTTTTCTCGAGCGCGCTAAACTCCTCAACGGTTTGCTGAAAGTCCGAGTTAAACTCCTCATACGGAGCGCGCTTGGTTGCCGCCACGGCCTGATCGAACATTTCCAAAGAGATGTGTCCCTGGGCCAAAGCGGCATCGTAAGCTTTCTTCTTGACAGTGTCAATTTCGCCGTAGGGGTCCCTACAACTTGCTTCGGAACCGACCCGGCGTGCGTCCACGAGGTCGATCAGGCTGTAGTCGGGGCCTCCGTCGCCGCGGACGGTGATCGGGATGGCGGCTATCGAGTCGGCCAGCTTGCTGTTCAACCACTCGAAAGGACCAGCCCTGTCTTCGGGCCCATCCTCCATGGGAGGATAGAGGCCGTTGTCCCAGTACTGGACTATCAGTTCGCGCGTAAGCCGAAGGCCGTCGCGAAGTCCGGGAAAGCCGTGGAGCTTCATACCGGCTTCGGTTAGCCAGAGGGCAAGTTGTAAGTCCTTGGAACGGGTGCGGAGCATGCCGCAGGCTAGCTCTTCCACCAGCCGCCAGTCGGCGGTCTTGCGCTCCTTCTTAGCCCATTTGCCCGGATCCAGATCGTCGTCGGCGCGGCGAGCTTCCTTGATCCGGTCCCACTCCGCGGTCCAGCGCAGATCGGTCCCAACCGGCTGGTCGACCGAGACCGGCCTAACGAAGTCGTCGGTGTACAGCGGCGCCCTCGGCATGGGAGAACTTTCCTACCAATGAAAACGAGTGAAGACTAGGCGACGGCTCCTTGTGACACACTCCATTTCGTCGCCACGTTACCGGCAGCAGTGCCGTCCGGCTTCTGCTTGGTATACGTAAACTCGATGGCGCCGTAGGTCAGCATGATGGTTTCGGTGGGAAACCCCGCTGAATTTGTGGGGTCGCCGTTCGATATGACTCCGCTGACCAAGACCTCTTTGAGCTTGTACTCCATGTACTTGACCGGCTTGTCGCCGCCCGCCCGCCAAATCTCAACGGTCACCTCGGGGATGTGCGTCCCTTTGCAGGCTGCCTCATAGAGCTTGGGTGTAGCGGCATCCAGCAACTTGACGATGCTGAACGCAGAATGGTTGACTTCCTCCGCGCTTCGTCCCCCGGCGGTCTTCTGCGAGAGCGAAGGCGGCTGGGTGACCCCGTGGGTGTAACTCTGCATCATCACCCAATCTTTATGATCCTTATCGGTGGATTCCCCCTTGATATCCCCGAAATTCACGAACCCGTTGAAAGCCATGTTAAACCGCCTTTCCTTCTTCTGGTCACGATTTGGTTGTCAGCCCTCCACGCCCATTTCTGCGTGGAAAACACCACCCCGGCGCTACAGCACGCGCTGCAACGCGAGACCGATGAAACGGCCTGCTATGCTTTGGTCGGCAGCCTGGCCACCAGCCGCAACGAAACCGCCAACTCCTCGAGTTGAAAATGTGGGCGCAAGAATGCGATCGCATTGTATGCGCCAGGCTTGCCTGGAATCTCGGAGACTTCGATCCGCGCTTCCCGTAAAGGAAACTTCGCTTTCATCTCCTGCGAAGCCATGTCATCGAGCAGAACGTAGTTCGCAATCCATTTGTTCAGAAACGCTTCGCACTGGTCCCGCGACATGAAACTGCCGATCTTGTCGCGCATCATCACCTTCAAGAAGTGGGCAAAGCGCGAGCAGGCCAGGATGTACTGGAGCTGCGTAGACAGCCGCGAATTGGCGTTCGCGTCGGCGTCGAGATA
>OBLW0100000383.1_pt1 | contig 38081 bp, 37 predicted proteins | sample 1520161 | NCBI WGS metagenome assembly OBLW01 (sample SAMEA3539309, study PRJEB22396) | soil metagenome | biome: tundra; feature: field; material: soil | place: USA | collected 2010-05 | depth 0.15 m
CAACCGCCGCGCGCGCCGATTGGCAATCGGCGCGCAGCTTGGCAAGCTGCCCCACAAAGGAACATAATCATGCGGCCATGGTACTAGCATTGGACTTGGAGCCAGGGTGCGGGAAAGCGTCAAGCCGCGCTGTCGGACCTCACCACGGAGACTTTCACGCGATAACCCAAAGAGGCAAGTATACGGATTAGAAGGTCACTCGACACATGCTCAAGATCGTCGTTCAGGATTGCCGTCACCCTGGTTCGCGACGTACCGGCTCGCCTCGCGATGCCTGCGTGTGTGATCTTCTGCCGTCGCGCGATTTCCTTCAGCCGCTTGACCAGGACATACTGAACCTGCCACTCCTTGGCTGCGGCGTCGGAGAGTCCCAAGACGCCAGCCAGTTCTTCTGGCGTTCGTGCAACAACCGGTTTGACCTTATGCATCAAGAAGCTCCTTCAAGCGTTTTCTGGCCGCGGCGTCCCTGGTCAGTTCGCCAATTTGATAACCGCCAGTTTCTTGACGATCGCGACGTCCTTGGCGGCGTGCACCTCGATGCGGACCGCGGTCCCCTCCGCGTATCGGCGAGCTTCGCTCAAGATCCGGATTGCCGATTGCGGCAACTTGATGCTCCGCGCGGCTTGCATGGCTCTGTCGCCCAGCGCAAAGGACGCCATGAAACAACCTCGCGATGGAGACAGATACACGATGTTCCGCTCCCCCCGCTTCAGGCGCAATGACCAGCCCGCCTTGCGTGAATAAGAGTTCCATTCCTGCCCGGCGACACCGTCTTCCTCAGCCAGGCCGCTGACCAACCGGTCCCAGAGCGCCGCGGCGGAGCCCAGTTCCGCGGCCACCTCCTCCGGAGTGGGCCTTTCCGTCTTGCCGATGAATGCGTTGGGTTCCAACGGCGTCTACTCGATCTCAATCTCCGCCGGCGCAATGATGGCGGCGTCCTGCTTGGCCGAAAGCGCCGGCAGGACCACCTTGGCGGCGCGCCATCCCTTGTGGCGCAGAATCCCGCCCGCGGGCGGCCGGGCCGGCACATTGCCGATGAACTTCACCAGGTTCGGATCGTCCGAGGGCGTGTTGGCAAAGGTGCCTTCCACTCCGTCGATCACGGGTTGCAGCGTGACGTACTGCCGCATGGAGTCGCGGCATTGGTCGTGCAGCTCGCGAACCGCGGCGCCCACCTGATCGTCGGAATAGGACGCGATATCCTCCATCAAAAAGTCCACCAGCCGCGAGTCGCGCTGGAGAATCCCCAGGATCTGCAACGCGCCGTCGGAAACGCGCGGCGCCGGCGGGGCGGGCGCGGCCTTGGACGGCGCGGGTACCGGCCCCTTCCTGACCAGCTTGAGATCGATCAGCGTGCGCGGGGAAAGCTCCCCGCGAATCAACATATTGAAGAAACAGCGTATTGCGAGAATAATGCGGCTCAAATGCGTGTCTCCAGACCTAATTGTAGGCCCGCGGCCCGCCCATTGGCGATCCGTAGCGCCCTATTGCGGAAACAGCTCCCGCAGTTCCTCCGCGCTCGCCTGCCGCCCGAACTCGCACAACTGGAAGGCTTCGGCGTGCTCAGTCTTCCGGCTCCGCTCGGCGCCGTAGCGCTGCTTCAGCGCGGCCCTGACGGCCGGCGAAATCCTGCCCGCCCGCGTCCGGGAAAGCCACTGCCTGCGGGCCGCCGCATCGTTGGGAACCTGGTCCGCGTTCCCCTCCAACCAGGGCAGCCAGTCGTAGAACTGCGAGGCATGCGCGTCCAGCCCAGCGATTTTCAGGTCCCAGACGTCGTCGATATCGACGGCCACATCCGGGCGGAAAGGCATCGGGTCCTGGAATTGGTCCTCGAAGTAAAGGAAGATCGGGTTCCGCCGCAACGGCGCCACGTCCGGGACCACGTTCGGAACCACCACTAGAAACGCCGCATCCTGCACCAGAACAGCCGTGTACCGATGATCGGGATGGTAATCGTTGGACCGCGGCCCCAGCACCAGATCGGCGTTCCACTGGCGAATGGCGCGGATTGTCTGCCAGCGCAACTCGAGCGTGGGCAGCAATTCGCCGTCGTGGTTGTTCATGACCTGGTACTCGGCGATGCCCAGACGTTGCCCCGCCGTCTGGGCTTCCGCGTACCGTATCCTGGCCAACTCCCCGCCGCCCATCGTCTGATGGCCCGCGTCGCCGTTGGTCACCGAGACGAACTTCACAGCGGCCCCGGAGCGGGCGAACTTGGCCGCAGCGCCGCCGAACCTGTATTCGCAATCGTCCGGGTGCGCCCCGAAGGCGATCACGCGAAGTCCGCTCGTTTGCGCCCGCCCCACGATTTACTTCAACAGGCCCAGCAGAGCCAGATTTGCCAGCACGATCAGCACGGAGAAGAGCGGCAGAATCAAAAGCGCCTTCTTCAGCCGCTTGGGATCTCCGCCGGCGATGGCCCCGATCATGCCCGAGCTGACCGCCAGACCGGTCCAGCCGAAGGTCTGGCACAACCCCATGGCGGTCGCCTTGACCTCCGGAAATGCCTCGGCGGCCATCGAGTTCAGCGTTGGGAACATGGGCGCCATCGATAGGCCGGCGCAGAAGACCGCGATGCCGGCCACCATTGCATCCTTACTGCGCAACGCCACAAGCAGCGTGATCACCATCAACGTGGACGCGCCCAGTGTGACGAACTTCGGCGCCACCGGACCCAGCACGGGAACGACAGCCACGCGGCCCAGCGTAATGCCGAGCGCAAAGCCCAGACTGAGTATGTTGAACGCCTTGCTCTCGTCCACGCCCTGGGCAATCAGGTGCCGCGCCATCCAGTTCCAAACCCCGCATTCCGCCGAGACGTAGAGGAACAACATGCCGCCCAGAACCCAGAACACCGGCGATCCGACCACGCTCCCTACCTTGGACAGGTCGTACCCAATCTTGGCCGGCGGCATCTCGGTGACCGCGTGGAGTAGGAAAGTCACCCCGGCCACGGCGCCGGCGAAGTAACACAGCCGTTCGGCATTCTTCTTGAAAAGGTTAGCCGCGATAAACGGCGTGGCCATCCCGCCCAACCCGAAGAACAGATTCACCAGGTTGAAAGTCCGGGCGGTGTTGCCTCCCATGCTGCCGGCCAGCGCGAAGGCCCCGGTCACGATGCAGCCGCCACCCAGGCCGAGCAGCAGCAGAAGCAGCATGATGGAGCCGTAGCCGTTGGACCTGGGCAACAGCAGCAACGCCAACGCAGCCAGACCCAGCCCCAACAGCAGACCAGCCTTAGTCCCCTGAGAGTCGATCAGGGGCCCGGCGAGGATCGACGCCGCGATCAGACCGATGGCCTGTGCCAAAGCGATGTTCCCGTTCTGCTTCGGCGAAAGCGTGAAGCGCCGCGAGAAGTCCGGCAAGATCGTGCCAAGCATGGCGGCGATCATGCCGTATACGAAGATGGCCAAAATCGCGGCCACAATGAGCATGAGTATCCTCCAATCGATATCGGACCTAAAAGCTTAGCAGAGCGCGGGGAAGGTGGGGCAGGCTGGTTGTCGGTGGAGTGGGCCTCCACCTTTTTGCAACCGCTTGGGATAGAATACGTGACAACCCCGCACCCCGAGGAGGGATTGTCGTGACAAACTTGGCGCTCAAAGGACTACTGCTCGGCTGCCTCATCTGGTACGCGCCGCCAGCCCACGGGCAGACTTACAAGACATGGGCCGAATACGGCGGATCCCAGGACTCGGCGCAGTACTCCGCGCTCGACCAGATTAATCGCTCGAACGTGAGCCGGTTGGAAATCGCCTGGGTTTACCCCACGGGGGATGGCAGAAAGTACTTCTTCAACCCCTTGGTGGTGGACGACCTGGTCTTCGTCATGGCGAAGAACAATTCGATCGTCGCCCTGAATGCGGCCACCGGGAAAGAGGTCTGGACCTACGCCAGTCTTCAGCGCACCAGCCTGATCACCGACCGGGGAATCAATTATTGGGAGAGCAAGGACCGAAGCGACCGGCGCCTGCTCTTTGCCAGCAACAACGTCCTGCGGGCCATCGACGCGCGTACGGGGAAGCCTATTCCCACGTTCGGCAAGGATGGCGGCGTCGATCTAAGGGAAGGCCTGGGCCGCGATGCCGCGACCCTCAGGCTGGTTCAATCCACGACGCCCGGAAAGGTATTTGAGAATCTGCTGATTCTCGGTTCGGCGACGAATCAGGGATACGGCTCGGCCCCCGGCGATATCCGCGCCTTCGACGTCCGCAGCGGCGCTTTGGTATGGACCTTCCATACCATTCCGCATCCCGGCGAGTTCGGTTACGACACCTGGCCGAAGGACGCGTGGAAGACCGTGGGCGGCGCCAATGTTTGGGGCGAGTTCTCCATCGACCAGGAACGCGGCATCCTCTACGCGCCCACCGCCAGCCCCAAGTACAACTTCTATGGGGCGGACCGCATTGGCGCCGGCCTCTTCGGCGACTGCATCCTGGCGCTGGAGGCGCGCACCGGCAAGCGCATCTGGCATTTTCAAACGACGCACCACGACATTTGGGATTACGACGACGCCACCGCTCCGAAGCTGCTGACCCTGCGTCACAACGGCCGGAACGTCGATGCGGTTGCGGAGGTCGGCAAGACTGGATTCCTTTGGGTGCTCAACCGGGTGACCGGCGAACCGCTCTGGCCCATCGAAGAGCGGAAAGTGCCGCAGACCGACATGCATGGCGAGCAGACTTGGCCCACGCAGCCATTCCCCACCATGCCGCCGCCCTTCGCACGTCAGAAATTCACGGTGGACGACCTGAGTCCGCTCCTCGACGACCAGGAGCGCGCCCGGTTCCGCGAAGCGCTCCTCGGCGCGCGCAACGAAGGATTGTACACTCCACCAGGGCCGAAAACGATTGAAATGCCCGGAAACAACGGCGGCGCCAACTGGAGCGGTGCGGCGGTAAACCCGGCGAATGGCGCCCTATACGTCGTATCGAAGGATCTGCCGTGCCTGTTGCAACTCGTTCCCGACCGCACCGCGCCGCCCGGCGTGGAACGCTACACCAGCGGATTCGGATTCATGTACGCCGCGAGCGGATTGTCTCCCATCGCGGCGCCCTGGTCCTCCATGACGGCTTATGACCTGAACACCGGGACCATCAAGTGGAAGATCCCGCTGGGAGACGTTCCCGATCTGGCCGCCAAGGGCATCAAGGGCACGGGCTCGCATTACCCCAAGGTGGGGCCGGTGGTGACGGCGGGAGGCTTGATCTTCACCGGAGAGCGAGACCGCAAGGTGCGCGTTCTCGATGCTGACACCGGAAAGACGCTGTGGGAGAAAGAGCTGGACGCGGCGCTCGAAGGCATGCCGGCCGTGTATGAGTTAGGCGGCCGGGAATACGTGGTCTTCTGCGCCGCAGCCCAGGCGGAGATTCTTGCCGGCAGGCAAAGCCCCGTCAAGGGCGCTTACGTGGCCTTCGCCCTCCCGGCGGAGCGCCATTAAAGTATTACAGCAGCTCCGTGTCATCGCGCGCCGCGACGATTCGTGGAGTGGGCCTCCAGGCCTGCCACGCCGGCGTCCTTGCCGGCGTGCTTGGTTGCGGCTATGCTGCTCTCTGGGGCAGCGCCCTACTGGTAGTGCGCTCTCACGCGGCGGGCGGCGGCGCGGCCCACCACGGCGGCCAGCCGGTCCTCCGACGCGCCTCGCACTAACTCGGAACTTCCGAATTCCTTCAATAGCTTTTGCACGGTCTTCACCCCGACGCCCTGAATCGCGTCCAGCTCCGAGGTGAGTGTCCGCGCATTACGCCGCGACCGGTGAAAGGTCACGGCGAAGCGGTGCGCCTCGTCGCGAATGGATTGGACCAGGTGCAGGATCGGCGAGAACCGGTCCAAGATCACAGGCTCGTCTTCCTGCCCATACACGTAAATAATCTCTTCGCGTTTGGCGATGGCCGCCAACGGCAGGTCCGAAATGCCGATGGCCTCCAGCGCCTCGGCCGCCGCGTGCAACTGTCCCAGCCCTCCATCGATCAGGACCAGGCCGGGCATCATTCCCGGCTTGCCCTCTTGTTGCAGTCGCGAATACCGCCGTGTCACCACCTCATGCATGCTGGCGAAATCGTCGTTGCCTACGACCGTCCGGATGATGAACTTGCGGTAGTCCGATTTCTTCATGCGGCCGTCTTCCCACACCACCATGCTGGCCACTTTGTCCGTGCCCTGAATATGGGAAATGTCGAAACACTCGATGCGCGCGGGCGCCTCCGGCAAATTCAACGCGTCCTGCAAAGCCGCCTGAATCGCCTTGGAAGATGGCTTCAACACGCGGAAACGTCCGTCGAAACTATGCTTGGCATTGGTTTCAACCAGGGCCATGAGAGCCTTCTTCTGGCCGCGTTGCGGGGTGCGGATTTCGACGCGCCGGCCGCGCTTCTCGGAGAGCAACTCCTCCAGCGCTTCCAGGTCCTCGAACTCCACCGGCACGTGAATCTCGGCGGGAATGAACTGCTGATCCAGGTACATCTGCTTGAGCAGCGATGAGAAGAACTGAGGCTCGTCGAACTCCGTCTGGTCCTCCCAAAAAAACTCGCGGCGATCCACAATCTGGCCGTTGCGCAAATGGAATAGGTTCAGGGCCACCAGCGGCGGTTCGGCGTAGCAGGCGAAAATGTCCACGTCGCTGCCGCTGGCCGCCGCCATTTTCTGGCGTTCTTCCATCTCCTCCACGGTCGCCAGCAGGTCGCGCAAGGACGCGGCCTGCTCGAAGCGCATCTCGCCGGAGGCCGCCTCCATGCGCGCACGCAGGCCTCGCGCCAGGTCGCCGTGGCGGCCTTCCAGAAACAGTTTAACGTCGCGAACCGCGGCGGAATAGGCGTCATCGGTAGTCAGGCCTTCGACGCACGGGCCCAAACAACGATGGATGTGGTACTGCAGGCAGGGTTTGGAGTGGAAGCGCGTCAGATCGACCTTGCAGGATGGGACCAAAAAATGCCGGTGGATGAAGTGTACCAGCCGGTGCGCCAGGTTGGCGGGAAAAAAGGGGCCGAAGTAAGTGGCGCCGTCCTTGCGAAGTCGCCGCGTTACGTAAACCCGTGGATACTTCTCGTGCGTGAGCTTGACGTAGGGGTAGGTCTTGTCGTCGCGCAGCAGGATGTTGAAGCGCGGCATGTACTGCTTGATCAGGTTGTTTTCGAGCGCCAGGGCCTCTTTTTCGTTGTCGACCTGGATGTAATCGATCTCCCGGGCTTCGGAAATGAGAGCGCCGGTCTTGGCGTCGGCCAGTTTGTCCTCTGAAAAGTAGCTGCGGACCCGGTCGCGCAGGCTCTTGGCCTTGCCCACGTAGATGACGCGATCGGCCGCGTCCTTATAGAGGTACACTCCCGGAGCGCACGGAAGCAGGTTGGCTCTGTCGCGGAGTTCCATCGGGAAGGGGCTTTGGTTTCAGTGTAGCGCCGGCGCCGGCGCCGTCGCGGTAAGATCGGATTATGGCTCGCTGGATACTGGTTTTGTTGGCCGCGGGAGCGCTCCAGGCGCAAAACCGTGGCGAATTGAAGACCCAGAGACCGGCGCCTGTCAGTAACGACGCCATCGAAGCCCCGCCCGAAGAAGACAAATCGCTTTCAGTCACGACCTATTCCTTCAATCCGCTTCAGTCCGAGAAGGACGTGCGGGTAGGCAATTACTACCTCAAAACCGGCAACTTCAAGGCCGCGGCGGGGCGGTATCGCGACGCCACAAAGTGGAACGACGAAAACAGCGACGCGTGGCTGCGGCTGGCGCGGGCCGCCGAGAAATCCAAAGATCCCCAGACCGCCAAGGAAGCCTACGCCAAATACCTGAAGCTGCAGCCCGACGCCAAGGATGCCCCCGATATCCGGAAGAAACTCGCCAAGCTGAAATAGTGGGGCGGACCGGGGTACCCACTGCCTTTGTGGGTCCGTCTGCCTTCTTTGCCACACCGTGACAAAATGGCAACAGCCGCGTCCAATCTCATAGGCGGATGGAAATAGGGCACGCAGCCGGAGCGGTAGGCGCCCGATTGACTGTACCAGTCGATGCATTAATCCGGGCGGCCCAGCGCGGAGACCAGGATGCCTTTGAGCAACTGGTCCGCGCTTACGACCAGGGTGTGCTCCGGATCGCCATGAACCTGCTACGCTCTCCGGAAGACGCCCGGGATGTGTACCAGGAAGCGTTCCTCCGCGTGTACCGGAACCTCGATACGTTTCGTTTCGATTGCAGCTTTCCTACATGGCTGTACCGGATCGTCACCAACATCTGCTTGGACCAACTGCGAAAGCGCAAGGTCCGCAAGGAAGAGCCCGCCGTCGTGGAAACCGGTGACGGCCCTCTCGACCGGATGGATTCCTTCGAAGAGGAAGCCCCGCACGCGGATCCGGAACGCAGCGCGTGGAACAAGCAATTGAAGGCCAGGATTGAAGGGGCGCTTGAGGATCTCTCGCCCAGGGAGCGAATGGTGTTTGAGCTGAGGCACTATCACGGATTGCGTCTGCGGAACATCGGCGAGACCTTGGGCACTACCGAGGAGGCGGCCAAGAACTGCCTCTTCCGGGCTACCCAAAAGATGCGCTCGGTATTGGGAGACTTCGTATGAATTGCGATGGGGTTGTGAAGCTGATTCCGCTTTACTTCTACGGCGAATTGCCGCCCGAGGAGGAAGAGCGCGTGGAGGAGCACCTGCACGGGTGTGCCGGCTGCGCGCGCGAAATGGAGCGGCAGCGGCGGCTTGCGGCGGCGCTCGACCGGAGACGGGCGGAGCCTCCCCCGCTGCTGCTCGAAGAGTGCCGGATGGACCTCATGGCGGCGATCGAGAGCCAGGCGGCGGTTACTCCGAACCCGCGGGAACATAAAGGTCCCTGGACCCTCTTCCTGGAGGCCATGGCGGCCACGCGTTGGCGGCAGCCCGTGGGAGCGCTGGCCCTGGTGGCTCTGGGGTTCTTCGCGGCGCGATTTACCGGGATGAATCCGGGCGTGGCGCCGGTGGGCGACGTATACTCCACCGTCCGTTCCATCCAGCCGGACAATGCCGGACACGTGCGGATCGCCTTCGACGAAACGCGGCGGCGGGAGGTCTCCGGCCGCATGGACGATCAGGGCATTCAAAGGCTGCTGCTGTCCGCCGCCACCGAAAATAACCCCGCGGTGCGCGTCGAATCGGTCGGTTTGCTGAAAGAGCGGGTGGGTTCGAGCGAAGTGCGCGACGCCCTGCTCAATGCCCTCCTGCACGACCCCAACGCCGGCGTGCGGATGAAGGCGCTCGAAGGACTCAAACCGCTGGCGGGCGATCCCGAAGTGCGCAAGTCGCTGGCCGGCGCCCTGGTGTCGGACGATAACCCGGCCGTGCGCATGCAGGCCGTCGACCTGCTGGTGACGCAGCGCGACGACGCCATGGTGGGAATGCTGCAAGGTCTGGTGCAGAAGGAGAACAACGATTACGTGCGCCTGAAGTGCGAGCAGGCGTTGAAGGATTGGAATGCGTCCGTCGGAACTTTTTAAGTGGGGCGGGCCTCCTGGCCTGCCTTCTTCGCGTGTTGCCTTCCTGGCCCTCGCCACTCTCCCCGTGGCTTGCTGGGCTCAGCAGGCCATGACTTGCCAGCGTGGCCAATGCGTGCAAGTGCTCGCCGGCCACGCCGCCATCGGGCGGCAGCTCCGCATCAACGCGCACGGGCCCGTCACGCTGGAGGCCGGGGCAGGGACGGAACTGAAATACACAGCCAGGGTTGTGGTGCAGGCGGCCAATGAAGCCGAAGCGCGCCGCCTGGTGGAGCGCTACCCGGTTCGCGTGACCCGGGAAGGAGACTGGTCCGTATTCACCGCGCCGGGCGCGCCGCTGGCCGCGACTCTGGTCTTGCGCGCGCCCAAGTTGACCGCGGTATCCATCGTCGATTCCAACGGACCCGTGGAAGCCAATGGCATCGATGGCTCCCTGCTGGTGGATTCGGTCACCGGCCCACTGACGGCGGACCGCATTCGCGGCGACTGCCAACTCAGAACGCGCGGCGGCGATATCCACGCCGGGAGCATAGGTGGGACACTGAGCTCCACCACCGCGTGCGGTTCCATCACCGTGCGCTCGGTGCGCGGAGAAGCCGTGCTGCAGACCATGGGCGGCGACATCGATGCCCAGGAGGCCTGGGGACCGTTGCGCGCCGAGACGGGCGCGGGCACGATACGGATCGCGAGAGCGGCGGGCGCCGTGGATGCTACCTCCGGGGGAGGGCTGATCTGGGTGGGCAACGCCAGTGGCCTGGTGACCGCCCACAACATGGCTGGGATGATAGACGTCGAGTCGGCGGCCGGAGCGCACTGCGAATCCGGGTCCGGCGGCATTAAACTCGGCAGGATTTCGGGAAGCATGCGCGTTTCCACGGCGATGGGTAGCATCGTAGCTTCTGTGTTGCGCGCCGCGCCCGATTCTTACCTGACGACTAACGATGGTGACATCACGGTAGTCATTCCGTCTAACTTGGGCGTGACCATTCAAGCCGAGAACGCGATGGCCGATTCGCTGCGGCGTATCCTGTCCGAATTCCCGCAGATCCAGTCCCGCAGGCTGGGAACGCGGGTAGTCGCCCTGGGACGCGTGAACGGCGGCGGGCCGGTACTGCGTATCTCGTCGCTGGACGGCACGATTTTCATTAAGCGTCAATAAGGGGGTTCTATGAACATCAAGATCGGATTGGGAATCATGGTATTAGCGGCCGCATGGGCGCAGCCAACTCCGCCGGCTCCTCCACCGCCGCGCGCTCGCAGCGTGCAGCGCGTGATCGTCGGCGCTAGTTACCTGGGGATCGGGACGGCCGATATCAACGCGGACCGCGCCAAAGCTCTCAAGCTCAAAGAAGAGCGCGGGGCGGAAGTAACTAAGGTTTACGAAGACAGTCCCGCCGCCAAGGCCGGCTTCAAGGAAGGCGACGTGGTTCGGGAGTACGACGGCCAAGCCGTCCAGGGCACCGAGCAGTTAGCCCGCATGGTTCACGAGACGCCTCCGGACCGCCAGGTCAAGGTCGGGGTGTGGCGCAACGGCGCCAACGAGACACTCACGGCCACCATCGGGACCCGCAATAACGCGATGGCGTTGACCATGCCGGAGATCGACATCCCGCAGTTTACGATGCCCGATGTCCCGCGCTTTCAAATGAACTGGCAGAACCCGCGGCTGGGAATCATGGGCGAGGCACTAGGGCAGGAACAGCAGCTCGCGGAGTTCTTTGGCGTCAAGCAAGGCGTGCTGGTGAAATCCGTCGACAAGAATTCGGCGGCGGAGAAGGCCGGCATCAAGGCCGGCGACGTGGTGGTGAAGGTCGGCGATTCCAACGTCGCCACCACCGAGGAAATCACTCGCGCGCTACGCTCGTCCTTGCAGCCCGGCAAGACGACGCTGAATGTAGTCGTGGTACGAAACAAGAGAGAAACCACCATCGCGGTGACCATCGAAAACCAGGGCAGCGGGGCTATTCGCAACGTGGTCGCGTCAACCCGAGTGTAGTGGGGCGGACCTCCTGGTCTGCCTTCTTCCTAAGTCGTCAGTTCGCCGCTTTGGTCAGCCAGCCGTTCAGCTTGAGCCACTCCTCTACCCGGTCCAGGTAGTGATCCGCGCCGCCGCCCTTCTTTCCGAAGCCGTGCTGGCCGGTCTGGAATACGTGCAGCTCGGCGGGCAACCCCGCTTTCCTCCACGCGCCAAACAGGTTAATCGACCCCTGGAATCCAACTGTCGTGTCGTCCGCCGCCACCGCGATGAACAGGGGTGGGGCGCCTTCCGGCGGCGGATTCGAATTCGCGCCGGCGGCATAAACCGGGGCCGCGAAATTGGGCCTTCCATCGGCGGGACCGTACACCGTCGAGAGAACCACCGCGCCTCCGGCCGAGTAACCAATGATGCCGATTCGATTGGAGAGCACGCCGAACTCCGCGGCGCGCTGCCGCAGCAGCCGCACGGCCTGTTGCCCATCCAAGCCCGCCATCTCACGCACATTCTGGCCCGCTTGCGGACCCGTGGCGGCCGCTCCTCTGCCGGCCCCGCCTGTCGCATTAGGGTCCACGTAGGTGGTGCGGTACTTCAAGACAAACGCGTCCACGCCCATCTGGTTCAGCCGTTTGGCAACATCCACTCCTTCATACGACATCATTAGCGTCCGGAAACCACCACCGGGCGCGACAATCATCGCAGTCCCCACCGCCTGACCCTTCTCGGCCGGGTAATAGAGCAGCACGGGTCGAACGATGTTCTGCGCCTGTGGACTCTCCGGCGTGCCGGCGGTTCTCTCCGGATAGTTCCAGTTCTCCGAACCAGGAGCCACACCCGGATAAAGCGGGATTTCACGAACCGGCGGAGCCAGCTGAGCCCAGCCGGCGACCGCCAATTGGGCCAGAATACAGATCTTTGAAAGGTTCACCTTCAGCATTCGCAACTCCTACTCACTACGCAGTCAAGTGTACCGCGGTAGCCTTCACTACCGCGTACACCGGGTCGCCGGGTCTCAGATTCATATCCGCCGCCGATTGCGCCGTGATGGCGGCCACTAACGGAAACCCGCAGTCCAGTTCCACCCGCGCCAACGGACCCTCCAGAAGCACCGACTGCACACGCCCCGCCAGCCGGTTCCGCACGCTCGAAACCTCCGCCGTCTGCCGCGCCAGCGCCACATCCTCGGCGCGAATGCACGCCCAGGCGGGCGATGCCTCGGTATCCAGGCACTGCAACCGCGCCGCGCCCACCTCCACCGTGACCAGTCCGTCTTTGCGGTCCACCACCACAACCGGCAGCACGTTCTCCATCCCCACCGATTCCGCAACCTGCGCGTCGGCGGGATGGCGAAAGACCTCCTCAACCGAACCCTGCTGCCGTATGCGGCCATCCACCATTACGGCCATACGGTCGCCCAGCGCCACGGCCTCCATGCGGTCGTGCGTCACCACAATGCTGGGCACTCCTCCCGACGCCAGCATGCGCCGCAGTTCGTGACGCGTGCGCCCGCGGGTGGCCGCGTCGAGCGCCGAAAGAGGCTCGTCGAGCAACAGCAGCGCCGGCTCGGCGGCCAGCGCGCGCGCCAGCGCCACGCGCTGCTGCTGGCCCCCGGAAATGGCCCGCGGATAGCGCTCTGCAAGGTCGGCCAGTCCGAACGTTTCCAGCAGTTCCCGCTTATTATCGCGCCGCGCGGCGTACCCCACATTCCGAGCCACCGTGAGGTGCGGGAACAGCGCATAATCCTGAAACAGGAAGCCCGCGCGGCGTTGCTGCGGCGTCAGGCGTATGCCCCGCGCCGAATCGTACCAGACCTCGCCGCGGAAGCGAATCTCGCCGGAATCGGCCTGGTCCAGCCCCGCCAGCAGGCGCAAGAAGGTGGTTTTCCCGGCCCCAGATGGACCGAAAAGCACCGTTACCGGGGACTCCGCAAGCCCGATGCGCAGGCTCGCATCGAGCGTGAATCCGGAGGGCAGCCGCTTCCGGCAGGCGCAATTCAGCTCATCGGCCATAACGACCAGAACCGCCGCTGGAGCGAGTAGGTGAGCGCCAGCACGGCGAACGAAACTGCCAGCAAAAAGATGGAAGTCTGCGCCGCGGCGGTGTAATCGAGTGCCTGCGCCTGGTCGTAGATGGAGATCGAAACCGTGCGCGTGACTCCCGCAATGTTGCCGCCCACCATCAGCACCACGCCGAACTCGCCCATGGTATGAGCGAAGCTGAGGATGGCGCCGGTAGCGATCCCGGGCAAGGCCAGCGGCGCCACCACCCGCCGGAACGTCGCCCAGCGCGAAATCCCCAGGCACCACGACGCTTCCACCAGCTTCCCATCCACCGCCGCGAAGGCCAGCGCGATGGGTTGCACCGTGAACGGCATGCTGTAGAGCACCGACGCCAGCAGCAGCCCCTGAAACGAAAACGGCAGCATGCCGCCGGTCAGTTTGGCGTAGATCGCGCCCACCGGGCTATGCGGCCCGATGGCCAGCAGAATGTAGAACCCTAGCACGGTCGGCGGAAGCACCAGCGGAAGCGCCACTACCGCCTCCACCAGGAACTTCCAGCGGCGCGGCGAAAACGCCAGCCAGTACGCCAGCGGCATGCCCGCCGCCAGCAGGATCAAGGTGGTGCAAGCCGCCAGTCGTACGCTCAGCCAGATAGCCTGCCAGTCCATCATCCGTTCTCCGGCGTATAGAACCCGTATCTCTTCAGGATGACCCGTCCCGCGACGCTCACCAGGAACGCGCGCAACGCCCGCGTATCGGCCGATTCTTTCAAGAGAAGGCCGCCCTGCTCGATCCGGGGATAGCCATCCAGCGGAATCTCCCAATACCGCCCTTTGCCGCGGGCGGCCGGCGCCAGTGCCAATGAAAGCGCCACGATTCCGGCATCCGCCGCGCCACTTTCCACGAACTCGAACGTCTGCGCGATATCTTCACCAAGGACCAATTTGTTTTCCACCCCGCCGTACAGCCCTAGCGAACGCAGGGCCGCCTCCGCCGCCCGCCCGTACGGCGCGTGCTGTGGATTGGCGATGGCGACGTGCCGTACCGCCGCCTCCTTCAACGCCGACGCCGGATCGAGTTCCGATGCCGCCGGGACCCACACCACGATGCGCCCCACTCCATAGATGAACAGCGAATCCGCTAAGCCGATGCCCTCCCGCAGCAGCTTGCGCGGGTACTCCACGTCCGCCGAGAGAAAAACATCGAAGGGCGCGCCGTTATGAAGCTGCGCGTAGAAATTCCCCGATGAGCCGAACGAAGTCTGAAGTTCCACCCCCGGATGCGTACGTTGAAACTCCAACGAAACCTCGTCCATGGCGAACTTCAAGTCCGCCGCCGCCGCGATGTTGATTTTTCGCGTCGCAACCGGCTGCCCGCAACCCACACACACCACCAGAACGCACAACGCCACCAGTGGCGCAGGCACTCCTGCCTGCCGTGTCCACACTCGTGTGGACACGCTGGGGTGGTATCGTATAAACGACAATGCCATCTAAAGGAGACCATACCACGCCGCCCGAGCCTCGCGTCCACACCCGGCTCGCCGCGTTTCGCCGCAAGCGCGGCATCGCGGCCGCCGGATTGGCGCGCGCCTCGGGCGTCAGCCGCCAGACCATCTACGCCATCGAGGCCGGCGACTATCTGCCGAACACCGCCGTCGCGCTGCGCCTCGCCAGCGCGCTGGAGGCCCGTGTCGAAGATCTATTCCAGCTCGATGCCATGCCGCCTCCCCCCAGCCGCGCCGCACAGGCCGACCTGATCGGCGCGGGCGACCTGTTGGAAGGAAGCCCCCTCGAGCTCTGCCGTGTGGATGGCCGCCTGGTAGCGGTTCCGGCCACACCCGCGCCGTGGCAGATGCTTCCCGCCGGAGCCGTGTTGTCGCAGCCTCCCCGGACTTCCTCGCCCCTGCGCGGATCGGTCCGATTGCTGCGCGAGGAGGAAGACGACGGCAGCCGTCTTTTGCTGGCCGGATGCGATCCGGCCGCCTCTCTGCTGGCCCGCCGCCTGCAGCGCGCCGGCGTCGACCTGGTGACCGCGCAGGTGAACAGCTCGGCGGCCCTGCGCCTGCTCCAGCGGCGCCTGGTCCACGTGGCCGGCACGCATTTGAAGGACGAAAGCGGCGGCGAGCCGAATCACGCGGCTATTGGCGCCGCCTTCCCGCGGCGCGGCGTGGCTGTATTCGTCTTCGCGTCCTGGGAGGAGGGCTTGGTTGTGGCGCGGGGCAATCCCAAAGCGATTCGCGCCGTCGAGGATCTGGCGCAACCCGGCGTCACCTTGGCGAATCGCGAGAAAGGCTCCGGCAGCCGCCAACTGCTGGACCGCTGCCTGAAAACCGCCGGCATCCCCCCGCGCGCCATCGGCGGCTACCACGGCGAGACTCCCGCGGGCCACTTGGCCGCCGCCTGGCGAGTCCGGGCGGCCCTTGCCGATTGCTGCGTGGCCCCCAGTTCGGCCGCCCGCGCCTTCGGCCTGGATTTCGTTCCCCTGGCCACGGAACGCTACGACCTGGTGATGCGCAAGGAGCGCCTGGAGCTCGCCTCGATGGAGCGTCTCCTCGACGCCATCGCGCAAGCCGCATTCCGCCGCGAACTGGAAGCCGTCTGCGGTTACAACGCCCGCGACGCCGCCCGTCGCATTGCCTGATACAATGAAGGCGCAGACATCCTCTCGATTCCCCAACGCGGTGAGGTGCGAGAGCGGTTGAATCGGGCGGTCTCGAAAACCGTTGAGGGGGTGACTCCTCCGTGGGTTCGAATCCCACCCTCACCGCCATTTAGAACAACCGGCCCGGAAGTTCCCTCCGTGGCGCTGCCGAGATCGGCCACTTCGATCCGTTGGCCCTCTTTCGAGGTCCTGGAGCCGCAGTATGCGAATTCCGGAGCACTTGGAATGCCGGAATCTCAGAGGAATGTGCTTCTTGACACAGCGCCGTACGCGGTCTCAAGTCCGTTTCTCACCCAGGATGCGGTAGATGTGCCGGCCGTACTTCTCCACTGCGCTCATGCCGATGCCGGGGACGGCGAGCAACTCCGCGGCCGTCGCGGGACGCCGTTCCGCGATGGCCCGTAAAGCCTGGTCGCTGAACACGCGGAACGCGGGAACGCCGAGCCGCCGCGCTTCCTGCAGACGCCAGGCGTGCAGGGCTTCTTCTACGGCGGCGTCCGGGGCAACCGCTCTCTTACGGGGCGCCCTCTGGGCCCGGCTCGGCTCGGAGGCGCGGCTCGGCTCGGGGCGAGGCTTGGCGGCCGATTTGCGCTTGCGCTTTCGCTTGGCCGGCAACGCGGCGGCGTCCTTCAGGATGAGTTCGATAGGCTTGGTCTCATCCGCCGCTAGCCCGGCCGGAGTGAGCCTCACGGTTCGGTATGGAATCTGTCTGCCATCCTTTTCGAACACTGCGTCGGACAACTGTGCCAGACCGGCGCGCGCCATGGCGCCCAGGAGGTCTTCGAAATCGTCGCGGCTCATTTTGCCGCCGGGAAACAGGTCGGCGTGCAGCCTTCCCGTGGATTTGCGTTCGCCCGCGTCCAGGGCAGTCAACACCTCAAGGGCTGCCGCGCGCTCCGCCGGCGTGGCCGGCCGGAAGCCTTGCGCGACGCAATCGGAGGGAGCGCAGAAGTCGCAGACGCCGCAATCCGTACGGCTGTCGGCCAGATCGCCGAAGTGACGCACCAACGCCGACATGCGGCACTGGTTGGCGCCGGCGAACCGGATCATCTGCTCGATCTGCGCCCGCTTCCGCTTGCCCTGGGCGATGTAGGTCTCGCGCCAGTGGCCTTGTCCGACGCTCACGTTCTCGGCATAATCCAGCACCGCCCCGCCGTAGATCCAGAGCTTTTCGAAGGCCTTGTCGAACACGTCGGGGTCCACCGGAATATGGTCGCGCAGCGCGGACTTTTCCACCGGCTGGGGCCGCAGCTCGGCGAATATCGCGTCAAGAATGGCCACATCCGGGTAGTCGCGCTCGAAGAAGAAATCGTGCGTGTAACGGTCCGCATAGGAGTGCATCAGGATCGCGCGGCTCGGCTGGCCGTCGCGCCCGGCTCGCCCAATCTCCTGGTAGTACGCCTCCAGGCTGCCCGGCAAGGCGGTGTGGATCACGGTGCGGATATCGGGTTTGTCGATGCCCATGCCGAACGCGATGGTCGCCGCCATCACTTCTACCTTGCCAGCCATGAATCCCTCCCGCGCCCGCTTGCGATGCTCGGCATCGAGCCCCGCATGATACGCCGCGGTGGCAAAGCTCGCGCCCAGCTCCGCCGCCACGCTTTCGGTCTGCTTGCGTGTGGGGGTGTAGACGATGCCCGGACGGCGCGACTCGTCCAGCAGCAATTCGAACGCCAGCGCGGATCTTTGGGACGGCGCCACTTCGACTACTTCAATGGCGATGTTTTCGCGGCGGAATCCGTGGATGAACCGCGCCGGCCGCACCAGGCTCAATTGCTCGGCGATATCGTCTTGCACCAGCGGAGTCGCCGTGGCGGTAAGAGCAATCACGGGCGCAGGACGGAGCGTGGGCAGGTATTGACCGAGCATGCGGTAGTCCGGCCGAAAATCGTGCCCCCATTGGGAAATGCAATGCGCTTCGTCGATGGCGACGAGCGACGGCTTTCGTTTGGCCAGCATTTCGGGGAAGCCGGCCACGCGCAGCCGCTCGGGGGCGATGAACAGGAACTGCAACTTGCCGTTGAGGTAGTCGATGCAAGCCTGGCGCGAGGCGCCGCGCTCACGGCCCGAATGAATGCGCTCCACGGCGAAACCACGCTGCTTGAGCTTGGCGACCTGGTCCTCCATCAACGCGATCAGAGGGCTGATTACGAGCGTAGTTCCACCCAGTGAGATTCCCGGCAATTGATAGCACAGCGATTTGCCGGAGCCGGTCGGCATGACCAGCAGCACGTCTTTCCCGTCGACGGCCGCCTGGCAGACGGCCTCCTGATTCGGCCGGAACGCGGAAAAACCGAACGCGCGATGGAGGAGGGTCAAGAGGGTATCGCCTTGCTCACGGGCGGGCGACGGCGCGTCGACGGGCAACCGCTCCATTACTGTCGCGGCTCCGTTAGGCGCTGTTTTCACATGGGCGGTTTTGCCTACTACGTCGCGCACGTAGTCTTCGATGCCTTTCAGAAAAGGGGCGAGCTGCGCTTTGCCGCGCTGGATGCGCGCGAGATACGCCTCCCACTGACCGGTCATGGCGGGGCTCTTGACCTCGGGGTGTACGATCTCGATGAGTCGTACGCCCTTATCGGTAGCTTCGAGACTCTTGCCGCCGCGGACGATATACCCGCGTTTGAGAAGCACCTCGATGATGGCGGCGCGCGTGGCCGGCGTGCCCAGGCCAGTCTCTTTCATGGCGTCCGAGAGTTCCTTTTCGTCGAGGGTCTTGCCCGCCGTCTCCATGGCGGTCAGCAGGGTCGCCTCGGTGAAGCGCTTGGGCGGCCGCGTCTTCTTCCGGACGGCCTCCACCTCAACCACTTCTTGCGGATCGCCCTTCTTCAGGCCGGAAGGAAGAACCTGTTCGGCGTTCGGATCGTCTTTCGCGATCTTCCTTTTGATATCGAGAGCCTTCCAGCCAATCTGTTGCACGGCCGTGCCCGACGTGTGATAGCGGTCCACAGTCTCGCCGTTCCGAATGGCCGTAATCACCGTGGTAACCGACCAGATGTGATCGTCGTGCCAGGCGCTCAGCAGGCGCCGGCAAACCAGGTCGTAGATCTTGCGCTCTTCCGAGGAGAGCTTGGCGTTCTCCGGCGCGGTGGTGGTCGGGATGATGGCGTGGTGATCGGTAACCTTGGAATCGTCGACGAACCGGCGTCCCAGCGGACGCTCCCCGGTTCCGGGCGTCAGATGAGCCCGATAGGGAGCCGCAATCGCCTGCACAATCCGCGGCAGCGTGGCCGCCACATCCTGCGACAGATGGCGGCTATCGGTTCGCGGATAGCTGAGGAGCTTGTGGCGTTCATAGAGCGCCTGGGCGAGGTCCAGGGTCTGTTGCGCGCTGAAGCCGAAAAGCCGGTTGGCATGGCGCTGCAGCTCCGTCAGGTCGTAGAGCGGAGGCGGCGGCATCCTCTGGATCTCGGATTCGATGGATTCGATAGCGGCCACGCCGGAGCGTGCGCGCTCGACGATGCGTCCGGCCTCTTCGCCATCCGGCGGCAGGCGCATCGACTGTTGCAGCGTTTCCCGATCGCGGAACCACGTGCCCTGGTAGCGGCTCTCCTTCGGTCCGCCGGCCGGGTGGAAGGTGGCGAGCACCTCCAGGTAGTCTTCCGGGACGAAGCTGCGGATGGCCAGCTCGCGTTCCACCAGCATGGCCAGCGTGGGGGTCTGCACGCGCCCCACCGAGAGGTCCTCGCCGTAGGCCAGGGAATAGGCGCGCGACAGGTTCATGCCCACCAGCCAGTCGGCCCGGCTGCGGCCGCGCGCGGCATCCGCCAGAGGGTCGTAGTCGGCGCCGGGCCGGAGCGTGGCAAAGCCCTTGCGGATGGCGTCGGGCGTCAACGAAGAGATCCACAGGCGGCGGAAGGGCTTGGCGCACTCGGCGGCCTCGTAAATGTAGCGGAAGATGAGCTCGCCTTCGCGGCCCGCGTCGGTGGCGCACACCACCTGGGAGACGCGCGGAGAATTGACGATTTTGCGGACGACCTCGAACTGGTCCTTGGTCTTTTCGTAGACCACCAGCGGCCAGCGATCCGGGAGCATGGGGAGCAGGTCGCGCCGCCATTGCCGCCAGGCCGGGTCGATCTCATGGGGCTGGGCCAGCGCCGCCAGATGGCCGATGGCCCACGTGACCACGTAGCCGTTGCCGTGGAGGTACCCGTCGCCGCGGGCGGTGGCGCCCAGGACGGCCGCAATGTCGCGGGCGACCGAAGGCTTCTCGGCCAGCACCGCAACCGTTCCGGATTCCTGGGTCGGCATGGTGAGAATTCCAGTGTAGCGGCGCGGATGCCGAACGGACCGAGGGTTTTGGAGACTTGGAGGAACGAAGCCAATTGGGGAGTGTGCGAAACGAAGCCAATTTTGCGGGAACGAAAAACGATGGGTGCGATTTGAAAGACAATTCGGGTGTATGGGTGGGTCGAGGTGAGGATTTCGTTGCGGCGGCCGGGGCTAGAGGGATGGGTCTCCGTCCCTCCGGATTTATCGCCGTGCGTTATCCGGCCGCCAATGGTTTGAACCGCATCTTGAGAGGCAGGGGGTAGGCTTATTTAGGCTCGTACCGTACGCACTCCTGCTATTGCCGGTTCTCTTGAGACCGCGGGAAGCAGGTTCCCCTGCTCCCACGGTGTGATGGAATCGATTCCAAGGTCTCCCGTCCGAGGATCTCTCTCGGCGATGCCCTTATTCAGAGCATCCAGGAGTCCAGTACCACCGTAAACATGCAACCCTTCCTGGCCAGGAAGTAAGGAAGAAACAGAGTTGCGACTCTCGACGCCAATCGCAAGCCTCAACTCCGATTTCAGGTTAGCAGGCGGGATGGGGCGTACCAGGCCGACAGGGGCAGCGGGCGGCTTGGAAGACGTTGAAAATGCGGGCGTGAAATATTTTTGGGTTTTTGGTGATCGGGCAGGGCGGGGGGTACAGGTTCACTGCGGTCCGCGCGGAAACCCGGCGCGCCGGGTTAGGATCGCGTGCGTATCGGACGTATCCTCAAAGGAGACGCCCATGCGGAATAGAACCAGGGTTTCGAGATGGGGGAACAGCCTTGCGGCTCGGATTCCCCTGGCGATCACCAGACAGGCCGTGGCGCTCGCGCTTGACGTGGACGGCGGTATCGTATTGCGCCCCACCAGGCGAAGGTACAAACTGTCGGAACTGGTCGCCCGCATCACACCCAAGAACCGTCACCGGGAAACCGACTGGGGGCAGCCACAAGGCGAGGAATCCTGGTGAGGGCGGCCTCTGTATGTTCGCATGACCTTTTCTCGCGGATATTGCTCGCCGAGTATACTCCATTGGAGTATACTTAAGCGTGCAGACAGCCGTCGAGACGAAGGCGTTTCTGGACGACGCGCGGGGTTTGGGGATGCCGGATGCGGAACGTCTTGCCATCGTTGCATGGGTTGCCGCCAACCCGGTGGCCGGCGACGTAATCGAAGGAACGGGCGGCGCCCGCAAGGTGCGGTTCGCCGGAAGGAGCAAGGGGAAGAGCGGCGGTTACCGGGTCGTGACATTTTTCAGTGGGACGGATGTTCCGGTCTTCTTGCTCAACATCTTCGCGAAGAATGAGAAAACCGATTTGACGCCGAAAGAACGCCGAGTCTTGAAGAGCGTCCTCGCGGATATGGTCAAGGTCTACAGGTCAGGAAAGGAGCCAAAATGAAGAGCAGGAAACCGACCGCGGGCGAACGAATGATCGAGAGCGCCCGGCAGGCGCTGGCCTTCGCCAAAGGCAAAGAGGACCATGGCTGTGAGGTGCACGTTCCAGACGATATCGATGTCAAGGCGATCCGGGAGAGGATCTCCCTTTCACAACGCGAGTTCGCCAAGCTGTTCGGTTTGAGCAAACGAACCTTGGAACATTGGGAGCACGGGCGGCGAGTTCCCAGTGGGGCCGCGCGGGCCTTCCTGACAGTAATCGCGCGGGAGCCGGATGCGGTTCGGCGTGCTCTGCTTGCTTGAGGGCATTCGGGAGCCCCGGCGCGAGCACCCAGGAGAGGATGGCATGGACCAGATTGCGATTAGCCGCGCTGCGGGCCGATGCCGGCGAAAGGACCAGGGGACGAAAATGTGTCCGTCACCTTTTCCAGAGCCGCTTGATATGGACTTGAACAAGGACCTCGAAGAGATCAACTTGCCGTCCACCTATGATCCCGATCTTAACGACGAGGACGAAGACTAGAGGTTCCAGCGAGCGCGGGCTGCCTTTTTCGCGATAGCCTTCCGCTTTGCCGGCGAAAGCGACGCCGCCCTGGCCGCGCCACCCTTCGCGCCACCGAGCTTCCCGAGCGCCACTGCCGCCGGGTTCTTGCCGGCGTTCGGGTCGTCCTGCGGGGAGCCGTCCAGCTTCTCTCCGATGGTCTGCTCCACCACGCGCCGGGCTACCGTTGCGAAATCGTGATCCCTGGGTTTGCTTGAACGGGTAGGCATGATACAATTATGGCATTATGCCTATTGAAATCGCAAGGCTTCCTGATGGAAGGTTCACATTGCCCCTGTCAGACGATCCACGGAGGGCTCTTTCCGATATCGAGTTGGAGGAGGAGTTGGCGAAGACGGTCCATGACTCCATAGTTCTCCAAGGTACGATGATTTGGGCCAAATCATGGCGATACTGAAGCTGTCGAGCGGGCTAGAGCTATGGTTCGGTGACGATCCCAAAGCCTACACCATTCCGGCGAGATCCGAAGTTGCGGATATCCAGCAGACCGTCGTTGAGGTTGAGGCATGGTTACGAATTCACCGGCCATCAAGAATCCCTTCTGAAAGCCAACTCGCCAGAAGGCGCAGAGGGGACAGCGACTTCTGGCGCTACGTGGATGTCAAGTATTGGCTGGATTGCTTCGAGAATCAGTATTCCTACCTCAGCACGCAGATGCCGAAGCGACAGGAGCGGGAAGCATTGAGCGTAGTGCTAGAAGAGGCTTTCGCGCGGGCGAGCCCCACCGTCAAACTTTTCTGGAAAAAGTCAAACTGACCCACTACCCCCGGCTCCCACCGCTTTCAGCGCCAAGACATCCCATGTCATTACCGATTGATGGGGCTTGGAATCCAAGCAGGACGCTGCTTGAGCATTTGATTCACGATGTGCTCGGCAACCTTCGTGGCCTCTCCACGATCAGAATCTCCGGCCCATACGATAGCATTGTCGCTGTTGCGAATGAGTTTGACTGCGCCTTGGACTTCGTCGCGTAAATGTAATCGGAGTCCAAAAATTGAGCGAGCACTGAAGGACTTGCCCTCGGGCATCACGTCCCCAGACATCGTGTAGAGCGACTTCTTGGGGTCGCACGCCTGCGGCTTGTTCGGGTCATCAGCGTTTGGTGTAGCTGCGATGATAACCACAGGCACTTGCTGCTTCGACATTTCACCAATCAGAAAGGTATCAAAACCGCCTGCCATAGGCTGCAAACAGACTGTGATGCCCTGCGGAATTGGTGTTTTATCCACCTGTTTTGCTTGCCCAGGAGAACCCGAAGAAACAGAAGAGGCGCTTCCCACGCCGGAATCGGCAGCAGGCGGAAGGTTGAGTACCTCGATCTTCACTTGATGGGTGAGAGTGGGCACGTGACGAGCACTGGCCAGGTTCCAGCTCAGCGATCCTCCGGGTTCCCATCGCTCGGTAATCCACATTTCGAAGAGGCACCCCCTCGTATCGCCGGTCACGCAGAGCTTCACGTAAGGGATTAACTGGCCGGAATCGTTCACGGCGGTCGCAACTAACCGCTCGCCCTTGCCTTCGTACGTGAGCGTCGTGTGAACGGTTATCGGGCCGAACCCCTTCTGTGTGAGGCTGAAGTCCTCAGCGTACCCGGGCAGGAGAACTACGGAGCCAAGAGCCACTATTGACGCGATACAGCGTGCGCGCATGGTCGCCTTCCCACAAAGCGGAAGTTCAGACCGCTTTATCGTTAGATGGTACACCAGCGGGCCCATGAGTTCAAGGCTTGGTTTGGCGGTTTGGCATTGGGGGCCGTGGTCTACAAGCGGGACCCAAGGCAGGCTTGTGAGACGAACGCTTCCTTTGCGTCTCTGTCCGGCGTAAAGGACATCAGGCCCGTTGTCATACGGTGCAAACGGACTCGTAGCGCGTCATCGCGTGCCTGCAGACCGAGAAGCTACAGGGGCTGAAGCCCAGGGGTGGCTTGCGGATTGTGGCACGCCTAAGGGCATGCCCTCTCTCGAAAATGGCCGGCGCTGCTTCGCAAAGTAATGACAGACGACAAGAAACGATCGTCTGTCCCACCGGCGGCGGCCATTTTCATCCTTGCGGATGACGGCTTCGTTCATAACGGGGCTGATACAAAGCTAGTGCCGCGGGCCGGATTTCACGACTTCGGCGGGGCAGCCGTCGGCCATCAGTTTGAAGTTCTCGATGAAGCGGGCGGCCAGGGCGTGGTACTTGCGGTCGTAATCCTCACGGTTCGGCCAGGTATTGGCGGGATTGAGGATTTGCGCCGGAACGCCGGGGCATTCGGTGGGGACGTCGAAGCCGAAGACCGGGTCCGGCTGGAAAGCGACCGCATCCAGTTTTCCGGTGAGGGCCGCGTCAAGCAGGGCGCGCGTGTGCCGGATGCTGATGCGCTTGCCGATGCCGAAGGGGCCGCCGGTCCAGCCGGTGTTGACCATCCAACAGGTGGCGCCGGTCTTCAAGAGGCGCGCCTTCAGCATGCCGGCGTAAACGTAGGGGTGGTGCACCATGAAGGGACCGCCGAAGCAGGTGCTGAAGGTGATTTCCGGCTCGATGCCCAGGCCGACTTCGGTGCCGGCGATCTTGCTGGTGTAGCCGGAGATGAAGTGGTAGATGGCCTGGTCGGGCGTGAGGCGCGCGATGGGCGGCATCACGCCGCTGGCATCGCAGGTCAGGAAGATTACGTTGCGCGGATGACCCGCCATCTTGGAAGGCCAGTGGTTGTCGATGTACTCGAGCGGATAGGCGCAGCGCGTGTTTTCGGTGATGGAATCGTCGTTGAGGTCGAAGCGGCGCGTGACCGGGTCGACGGGCACGTTCTCGATGATGGAGCCGAAGCGGCGCGTACAGGCGTAAATCTGCGGCTCGGCTTCGGCCGAAAGGCGGATCACCTTGGCGTAGCAGCCGTCCTCGAAATTGAAGACGCCGTTTTCGCTCCAGCCGTGCTCGTCGTCGCCGATCAGGTGGCGCGAGGGGTCGGCGGAAAGGGTGGTCTTGCCGGTGCCCGAAAGGCCGAAGAAGAGGGCCACATCGCCATCGTTCCCCACATTGGCGGAGCAGTGCATGGGCAGCACGTCATCGAGCGGCAGGAGGAAGTTGAGGACCGTGAAGATGGTCTTCTTGATTTCGCCGCCGTAGTTGGAGCCGCCGATGATGGCGAGGCGCTGCGTGAAATTCAGGATGATAAACGTCTCGCTGCGGGAACCGTCGATGATGGGGGAGCCCTGGAAGGAAGGCGCGCAGACAATGGTGAACTCGGGCACGTGGCGCGCGAGCTCCTCCGAACTGCGAATCTTCATGAACAGGCTCCGCGCAAACAGGCTGTGCCACGCCTTTTCCGTAATGATGCGGATGGGCATGCGGAAATCCGGGTCGGCGCCGGCATAGCAGTCCTGTACGAAGACGTCGCGGCCCTGCAGAAACCCCTGCATGCGCGCCAGCAGGGCGCTGAACTTTTCGGCGCTGAAGGGGCGGTTGTAATCGCCCCACCAGACGTGGCTGTCGGTGGATTGTTCGCGGACCACGAACTTATCGGCGGCGGAGCGCGCCGTGTGTTTTCCGGTGCTGACTGTCAGGCCGCCCATGTGGGCGATGCGCCCTTCGCCGCGGAAAACGATTTCCTCATAAAGCGAAGCGGTGGAGAGGTTCCAGTAGACCCGGTGCAGATTGGTCAAGCCGTGATTTTGAAGGCCGTAAGCACTGGCCAGCTTCCCGGCTTCGGACTGAGCCGGCGTAACGATGTCCTGGAAGGGGTTCATTGCCAGTCCCTCACAAGCCTGCGGTTGCCGAGGTACAGCTCGTTGGGAGAGTTCGGATCGAGCGCCCACTTGATGCGCTCGATGCCCTCGGTTACATCCTTGGGGGTTCCGCAGAAGCTCAGACGGAGGTGGCCCTCCATGCCGAACTCCTTGCCGGGGACCGTCACCACGCGGACTTTTTCGAGCAGCATGCGGGAGAGCTTTTGCGAGTCCTTTTCATACGCGCTGAAATCCGGGAAGCAGTAGAAGGTGCCGCCGGGCTTCACGATCTTGACCCCGTTGAAAGCTTCCAGGCGCGTCATCATGATGTTGCGATTGTTCTCGAGGGTGAGCCGCAGGCTTTCAATGCAGGATTGCACGCCGGTGAGCGCGCCCACCGCGGCCCACTGGGAAGGCGCGGACGGCCCGGAGGTTTCCTGCGACTGGATGTTGGTCATGGCGCGGACCAGGTCCTTGGCGCCGATGGTCCAGCCGATGCGAAAGCCGGTCATGGCGTACATTTTCGAGACGCAATTGATGACCACCAGCTTGGAGCTATCGATGTTGAGATCCTTGCTGAAGCGGTAGCAGTTGGTGGGAGTACGGCCGTCGAAGATCAGGCGGTTGTAGGTGTCGTCCATCACCAGGTAGAGATTGCGCTTCTCGCACAACTCCATCACGCCGGCCACGAAATCGTCCGAATAAACCACCCCGGAAGGGTTGTTGGGACTGTTCAAAATAATGGCCTTGGTATATGTGCCCACGGCCTGGGCCATCTCATCCACGGTGGGCTGAAAGCTGCCGTCGGCCGCGGTGACCGCGACCGGCACGCCGCCCGCGATCTTCACCATCTCCGGATAACTGACCCAGAACGGGGCGGGGAATATGACCTCCTCCTGGGGATCGAGAATGGCGTGCAGCAGCACCATGAGGGACTGCTTGGCGCCGCTTGAGGCGATGACGTTCTCGGGCACGACAAGGCGGTCGTAATGCTCCTCGGTGTAACGGATGATGGCCTTCTTGAGGGACGGAATACCGTCCGCCGGCGTGTACTTGACGTCGCCTGTACGGAGCAGCGCCGTACAACTGACGATGGCGTCGATGGGGGCCTTGCTCTTCGGCTCGCCCCCGCCCAGATGGATGACGGGTTCGCCTCTATCCTTGAGTAAAGCGGCGGTTTCGTTCAGCCTCAAGGTGGGCGATTCGGATATGGATCTTGCCAGTTGACTTAAGCTCATCGGCCAATTACGCGTCCTTAGGAGTAGACTGGTACCCCAGGCATTCCGCTAAAGGGATTAGAACCAGTATATAAGGTTTTCGGGGGCGGAAAAAGCGAAAATGACGGCCCTCCGCGTCTTTGCGTCTCCGCGTCATGCTTTGGGCTGCGTTTGCGATATGGTAGTGAATGTCACTACATTGTGGAGACAACCATGAACGACGTAGTCTCGACCTCAGACGCCAATCGCCGGTTCTCGGAACTCCTGCGAACCGTGAAGAAGGGCCGAAGCGTCGTCGTGACTAGTCACGGCAAGCCCGTGGCAAAGATCTCGCCCGTGGTCGAGGACGATCGGGCCGCGGAAGGCGCGCGCTCCGCCCTCTTCGCCCGACTCCGTAGAGAACGAGTTGTGAACGCCGGCCGATGGACGCGTGACGAGCTGTACGACGACGCCTGGATACCGCGCTGGTTTCCGCGTTCGCGGATAACCCGGTCGGGCGGCTCATTCAGGACCTGATCTATCAAGGCGGCGTGGACCAGTCGCTGGTGCGCTGGGTGGATTACGACGGCGTCGGCCGCACAGTACGCAATGGCTTGAACTTCACCGAGCGGGGCTTCGGCGTGCGGGCCGCGGTAGGATGTTCGGACCGCGGCCACACCGCCGCGTCGCAAATGACGCCTGGACAGATCGATTGGGACGGCATTTTCGGCAAATCCGGCGTCCGCTGGTTCCACACCGGAGGGATTTTCTGCGCCTTGTCCGAGACCACTCCGCTGGTCGCCATAGAGGCCATGGAGGCCGCGCGCCGCCACGGCGTGGTGGTTTCCTACGACCTCAACTACCGTCCGTCGCTTTGGAAGGCTATCGGCGGAAAGGCCAAGGCGCAGGAGGTCAACCGCAAAGTTGCGTCCCTGGTGGACGTGATGATCGGCAACGAGGAGGATTTTTCAGCCGCGCTGGGCTTTGAGATTCCAGGCGTGGACGACAGCCTCACGGATTTCGAGATCGCGGGATTTAAGAAGATGATCGAGCAGGTGGTCCGCGAGTTTCCGTTTCCGGTGGTGGCCACCACGCTGCGCAAAGCCAAGACCGCCACGCGCAACGATTGGGGCGCCATCTGCTACTGCGACGGCCGGTTCTACGAAGCCGTCAACCGCCCCGGCCTGGAGATCTACGACCGCGTCGGCGGCGGCGACTCCTTCGATTCGGGCCTGATCTACGGATTCTTGACCGGACAAACGCCGCAATGGTGTGTGGAGTGCGGCGCCGCCCACGGAGCCTTGGCCATGACTACGCCCGGGGACACCACCATGGCCACGCTGGGGGAAGTCAAGCAAGTAATGAAGGGCGCCGGGGCGCGAATCGCCAGGTAACGCGCATCTTAATTCTTAACCCCCGCCCGTTTTCTCCCACATCCGGGCGCCCCCCAAAAAAGCGTTCCGGTTGTCGCCTAGGCGTGTGCCCGGAGGAAGCCTCGCCATCTTCTTGGAATTTCCACCGCCCAACACCACGTACTCGGCGAGTAACGCGTCCTTGAGCTGCTTTACGACATCGGCCACGTGGCGCCGCCACTTCTTCTTTCCCAATCGCTTGAGCCCCCGCTCGCCAACATATTCCTCATAAGTCTTCCCGTTCTTATAAGGAAGGTGCGCCAGTTCCATCGGCTCCAGAATCCCGTCGACGATCATGGCCGACCCAAGCCCCGTGCCGAGGCCCAGAAAGAGCATCCGTCCGCCTTTGTAGCTTCCGAGCGCCTGCATAGCGGCATCGTTGATCACCTTGACGGGACGCCCGAAAGCCTTGCCGAAATCGAATCCAACCCACCCGCCGCCAAGATTGTAGGGCTCGCGCACTGGACGTCCATGAATCACGGGCCCCGGATAACCGATCGAGACGGCGTCGTACTCCCAGTCTTTCGCGACGCCTTTTACATCCCGCACCATTCTGGCTGCCGTCATGGCCGCGCCGGACGGAATCTCGCGCTCCTCGCGCTGTCCCGTGACCCGAACCTTAATGTGCATTCCTCCCACATCCACCACAAGAACCTTCTTGTGCTTTTGCGCGGCGGCTGTCATAGCTCTTTCTCCCGACCGGCCACCTGTATAGATTACCTCCGATCGTGGCGCAAGCCGTGGCGCAGCCTTTCGTGGCGAAGCCTTTCCAGGCGGCGATGCCGGCATTCCCGCCGGCGTGTCTTCTCCTGCCTCCGCCCCGAAGCGTGCACTCGCCCCGCATTGGCCGAAACCAGTCCTAAGCAGTAAAGGCAGGAGATGGGCGCATAATACGGATAATCAGGTGGGAAAGCTCGGGATTTGCAATTACCTCTCGACAGAACTTTCACAGAGGAACATAATCTCTGTGAAAGGATACACCAGTGCAATCCAAATATCCCGTGGCTTTAGAGATCGCCGGGCCGGCGGCGATGTTCACGCGTCCCGACACCGGCGGAAGTTTCGTTTCGTACCCCGCACCAACCTATTCGGCCGCGAAGGGCATCTTTGAATCGATTGCGCGGCTGAAGAGCGCCTATATCAGACCCGTCCGGGTCGAAATCTGCCGGCCAATTCAATACCACCGCTACGCCACGAACTACCGGGGGCCGCTGCGGAAGGGCAACCAACTGCAAAAAGACGCCAGCTACCAACTCATCGCCGTCATCCTCGCGGACGTATGCTATCGACTGCATGGCGTGGTGGAGGAGCTTTCGCCGTCGCCGGCCCCGACGAACCACTTGCACGCGCTGCAAGAGATGTTCGACCGAAGATTGAGGAACGGGCAGTGCTTCACCGTGCCTTGCCTCGGCTGGAAGGAATTTACTCCTTCCTATGTCGGGCCATTTCGCGAATCGACGATTGTGGAGGAGAGTATCTCGCTCGACGTGCCGTCGATGCTGCACTCCGTTTTCGACAAGGCGGTGGACGGGTCTTGGGGCCCGCGTTACGTGCAGCATGCTCGGATCGAGAAAGGCGTGCTTGACTATGCTCAATGAGCTGTACACATTGCACCGCTCGCTCACGCTATTCCGGGTTCCGGTCGAACAATCGCACCCGTGGGTAAAACGATTGGGACGGAAGGGCCTTCTGATCGCGGGCCTTGACGTTTCCGGGTTGGTGACCGCAATCGAATACTTGGACAAGCAGGAGGCAGTCTCGCTGTTCAAGATTCAGGAGAACAACCACTCGAATTTCCCGCAGGCAAACTGGACCGCGCCACTTTGGCAACTGAATCGGGAATCGCCTGAATTTCAGGAGTGGCAGGCCTGCCCGGCCAAGGACGTTAGGCGGCGCGCGGAGTTGTTGCGGACCGCGTGCGCTGGCGCGGCCGTCGCGGAGGGTCAAGACCATGCGCTGTCGCGCTTGCGCAACTTCTGCCGCGACCTGGCGCCGCGCTTCGCGGACCGCGAAAGCGAGTTTGCGGCATTCTTTTTCCTCATCGAACGTACGCTTGCGCCCAAGGTCTCGACTGAAGAATGGGTGCAAAGCCTGTCGGACGCGGCGCTCCACGCGGCCGAAGGAGGCGCGGCGCCGCTATTGGACGCGGTGGAAGCGCTGCTGGCCGGTGAGGACAAAGTTCCAATTCTTTTCGACTTGGCGGACTGCACGAGATTTCCGTGCCGTGTCGCGAGCCCGAGGATGGGCGGCTACTTCAGCCGCCAATTGAACGCTACGGAAGTTGAAGGGACTGCCGCTGGAATATGCGCGCTGAGCGGTGTGGAGATGCCCCTCGAGACGGATAAGATGCCGAGTCCCCGGCTGCCGGTACTTGGGGACACGGTTCTAATGTCGATGAACCCGGACACGCCGTGCCAGATGCGCTACCAGAAAACTGGTACGGACATCTTCCCGCTTGGAAGGAAAACGGCCAGGGCGCTGGACTCCGCGTTGAAGGAACTGACAGGAGCGGGTCGGGAGGGCAAGAACTGGAAACGGATTCCCGCCTCCACCAAAAAGAAGAAATCGAATCTTCTTATCGTGTACCTGGAGTCCGCGCCGTTGTTCGACGCGGCTATCGCGGAGATGTTCACGGGCTCCGATGAATCCGAATCGCGATACTCGGCCCTGTGCGCGGAAGTGTGTGATGCGCTTAAGGGGAGAGCGGCGACGGACAGCCCCCTGCTGCATTTGTTCGTTCTGAGCAAAATCGATCCAGGGCGTGTCCAGGTGGAGCTCAGCGAAGCATTCACGGCCGAGCAAGTGATTGCCGGCGGTTGGGAATGGGAGCAGGGAGCGAGAAACCGGCCTGCGCTTCCGTTGAAGGATGACGACCTGGTCCCGTCTCCGGCCGAGGTCATGCGTTGTCTGCAGATGATGTGGGAGCGCGGCGGAGCGTCCTTTTCGGATGCTCCGGGCTGCCGCTTGGCGGATGTTTACGACGTCCGGATTGCCGGGAGGCAGGGGGCGGCCGTAGCGGCGGCAACTCTTCTTCGGATGACGCTGCAAAGGACCTCCGATTTGCTGATGGCAGTCGGGCATGCCTTACACCGCGGCGGTAAGGAGGCGTGGAAGAATATATCGCGACAAGCTGGCAAGAACCCGGCGATCGCGGCATCGTTGTTGGGAATCACGTTGATCAAGATGGGACACAGAAAGGAAGACTATATGCAAAATGCTGCATTTCTCGTCGGCCGATTCCTGTCGCTGGCCGACACGCTGCACGCCGAGTATTGCAAGGGAGTGCGGAAGGGCGACACGCCTCCGCAGCTTCTTGGAAACGCGCTGATTCCGACAGCGATCAGCGACCCGAACCGTGGACTAGCCCGTATGCTGGACCGGATTCGCGTGTACCAGGCGTGGGCCGGGAAGAAGGGGAGCGGGCTGGCGCGCTGGTCCTGCGGCGAGATTGGGAAGATTGCGAACGAACTGGCGGGGGAACTCACGCCCGGAAAGCGGTTTGACGACGCGGAGCGTGCTCAATTGTTGCTGGGATATCTGGCGCGGACTGGGAAAGACGAGAACCGTGTTGAGAAAGGAGCAAAGGAATGAACGCGAACGGGAGCGATACGGATCTGGCGCGGGCCACTGGCCTGCTGGTGATCGAGGTGGTCAATTCGAACCCGAATGGCGACCCGGACAACGAGAGCGACCCGCGCACGAGGGTTGGCGATTGGGGAGAGATTTCTCCCGTGTCATTCAAGCGCAAGCTGCGCGACCTGGTCGAACAGAAGGACGGACCCGTGTGGCAGGAGATCGCTGCGGGTTTCAATCCGGCGCTCAAACCGGAGGAATTCGACATTCTGGAGAAGCGCGGGCGCGATCGTGACAAGATCAAATCCGAGATCGGCGATGGGTCGTTCGTGGGCCGTTATTGGGACGCCCGCCTGTTCGGCAACACGTTTCTGGAAGAGGGCAGCTCGACCAGCATCAAGACCGGAGTAGTTCAGTTTGGGATGGGGATTTCCGTGGCGCCGGTGGAGATCCAGAGACATACGTTGACAAGCAAGTCGGGCGTCCAGGAGGGTAAGGACCGGGGCATGGCCCCGCTCGGCTACCGCGTGGTGCAGCACGGCGTCTACTGCATGCCGTTCTTCGTGAATCCAACCGCCGCGAAGAAATCGGGCTGCACGCGCACGGATCTCGACCTGATGCTGCGGCTGATCCCTTACGCCTACACGCACACAGCATCGTTCGTTCGGCCCGACGTGCGCCTCCGTCATGCGTGGTATGTCCAGCACAAATCGAGGTTGGGGTCGTGCCCGGATTCCGCTCTGATCGACGTATTGACGCCTAAGAAAAAGGGTGACGGCGCCATCGCCTCGCAGAGCTGGACTGACTATGAACGTCCACCCGGCCTGGACGAGGAGCTGCTAAAGCGGGTCGCGAAGTGCATCGACTTGGTCACCCATGACTGGACAACCGCTGGCTCATAGCGCGACACCAAAGCGAGGAATCCCGGCACAGCCGTTCTGGAAGCATATCAAACGAGTGACCCGCGCCGCGGCGGTGGGCGCGGGCCGCTTAACTAGGTTTTGGAAGGGGAACCGGGAATCGTTCTGTGCGGAGGTCGGGGCGTCAGCGCGCTTTCACGACTGTGGAAAGTTGGCGCCGGAGAACCAGGCCGTGCTGGCGGGCCTCTCCAAGAAAGGGTTGCCGGTTCGCCATGAGGATGCCGGCGCGGCATGCCTCTTGGAGAACCGGCGGGAGAAGGCAGCCTTGCTGGTGGTTAGCCACCACGCGGGGCTGCCGTCGGTACCTCGTGAAGAGGTGAAGGTATTTCAGAAAGGTCCGCGACAGTATCGCATCACCGAGGCCATAGGCCATACGGACCAGCACCTCGCGGAGTATTCGCAGCAATACGACAGGGCCGGATCGACCGCAAAGCCAGGGCCGACGGCGACGGAGAGGTGGGCCGGGCTGACGCATCGTTTCGCCCTTTCGTGCCTGGTGGATGCGGACCACACCGACACAGCCCGCCATTACAGACAGGCCGTTCCAAAAAGGCCGGCGAAATGCAACTGGGCCGCACGGCTTGAGGCGCTCGACCGATTCGTATCCGATCTATCGGCGAAGCGTGCGGCAGACCCGCGGAATGAGGACCGCAGGAGGGTCTACGAAGACTGCCGGAACACGAAACCGGAAACGGGCATTGTGTCCTGCGACGCGGCAGTCGGGTCCGGCAAGACGACCGCGGTGATGGCGTACCTGCTGCGGGTGGCCGCAGAGAACAAGCTGCGGCACATATTCGTAGTGTTGCCGTACACGAACATCATCCAGCAATCGGTTGACGTGTATCGAAAGGCGCTGGTGCTTCCGGATGAAGATCCGGCCGAAGTGGTGGCGGAAGTCCATCACCGGGCCGAATTCGCGAACCCGGAATCGCGGGAGATGTCGGTGCTGTGGGACGCGCCGATCACAGTAACGACGGCGGTACAGTTTTTCGAGACGCTGGCGGCGAATAAGCCGGCCAGATTGCGGAAGCTGCATGAGCTGGCGGGCTCGGCAGTGTTCGTCGATGAGGCGCATGCCGCGATTCCGATCTGGCTCTGGCCGCAGACGTGGCTGTGGCTGAAGGAGCTCGCCGAAGAGTGGGGATGCCATTTCGTGCTGGCGTCGGGATCGCTGGCCAGATTCTGGGAGAACCCCAGCATCGTTCCAGCGTCCGAGAAGATTCCCGATCTCCTGACGCCGGCGACACGGTCGCGGCTGGCGCTGGTGGAAGAGGGCCGCATAGTGGTCAGGAAACATCCGGGGTTGCTGAGTTGCGAAGGGGTCTCGCAATTTGTTGCCGGAAAGGAGGGGCCGCGGCTGGCGATACTGAACACGGTGCAGTCGGCAGCGGTGCTGGCCGATTTCATGCGTACGAAGGGACATCATGTGATGCACCTTTCAACCGCGCTCACGCCCGAAGATCGCGAGAGGGTAGTGCAGCGCGTGAAGGCGCGACTCAAACACCAGAGTTTCGCGAACTGGACACTCGTGGCGACGAGTTGCGTGGAAGCGGGCGTCGACTTTTCGTTTCGAACTGCTATTCGGGAGAGTTCCAGCGTGGCGAGCGTTATCCAGACGGGCGGGCGCGTGAACCGGCACGGCGAGTGGGCGGCTGCTGAGGTGTGGGATGTCTGTCTGCAAGACCCGGCGTTCAACCACCATCCGGCGTTTGACTCGTCGCGCCGCGTTCTCAAGGAGATGCTTGAGGAAGGCCAGATCGATTCGTCAGTGGTCACGGAGGCGCTGCGAAGAGAACTAATTCTGAAGGACGTCGGCGAAAAGGTGGAGGACCTGAGGAAGTCCGAACGTGTGCTGGATTTTCCGAGAGTCGCGGAGTTGTACCAGGTGATCGACTCCGACACACGAACGGTTGTTGTCGATCCCGGACTGGTGGAGCGACTGAAAGCGGGCGAGCGAGTTCCGGCGCGGGAACTGCTGCGAGGGAGCGTCCAGATTTGGAAGCTGAACATCGAGAAATTGAGAATACGGCAATTCGAGTGGGATGAGGAGTTGTACTATTGGACGGGACCTTACGACCCGGACTTCCTGGGTTACATGGAGGGCGTGCTCCCGCTTATCCACGGGCGTGTAACGGGGCTGTTCTCATGATGTATTCCGAGGATGATCTCCTCCCCCTCTCCGGCCTCCAGCACCTCGCGTTCTGCGAGCGCCAGTGGGGCCTGATCCACATCGAGCAGGTGTGGTCGGAGAACCGGCTGACGGCCGAAGGGCGCGAACTGCACGACCGGGCGCATGAGGCGGGGTCGGAGAGCCGGCCCGGCCTCCGCGTTGCGCGCGGGCTCCGTTTGCGCTCCCTTCGGCTCGGGCTGAGCGGACAGGCCGACGTGGTGGAGTTTCACACGGCGGCGGCGGGCGTGTCTCTGCCGGGGGAAGACGGGCTCTGGCAGCCGTTCCCGGTGGAATACAAGCGGGGACGGCCCAAGCCGGATCACTGCGACCTCGTCCAGTTGTGCGCGCAGGCCCTGTGCCTCGAAGAGATATTTCAAGCGGCCGTTCCGGCGGGAGCGCTGTTCTATGGCGCCCCGCGGCGGCGTCAGGATGTGAGTTTTTGCGCCACCCTGCGCGCCGAAACCGAAGGTCTGGCGGCGCGCATGCAGGAACTCTATCGCGCCCGCGTGACTCCCGGCGCAGCGTACTCGCCGAAGTGCGAGAAATGTTCGCTGCTGGCCTCCTGCATGCCCAAGACCCTCGGCGGCGCACGGTCCGTGGAGCGCTACCTCGCTCGCGCCCTTTTAAGAGACGGCGACTAACATGAAACAGCTTCTGAATTCGCTGTATGTGACCACTCAGGGCGCGTACCTCGCGAGGGACGGCGAGACGGTGCAGGTGCGCGTCGAGCATGAGACCCGGCTGCGCGTGCCCATCCACACGATTGGCAGTGTGGTCTGCTTCGGGCAGGTGTCGTGCAGCGCGCCGCTCATGGGACTATGCGCGGAACATGGAGTCTCGCTCGCGTTCTTCTCCGAGAACGGGCGGTTTCTGGCGCGAGTGGAAGGCCCGGTTTCCGGCAACGTCCTGCTTCGGCGCGAACAGTACCGGCGTTCCGACGACCCTCAGGCTTCGGCGGCCATTGCGCGCTCCGTCGTCATCGGCAAGATCGCCAATTGCCGCACGGTTTTGCTCCGCTCTCTGCGCGATAATCCGGATGGCGCCGGCAAGCCCTGTCTGGAAGCGGCCGCTCTACGGCTCGCGCGCCTTCTCGACGGGTTGGAGAAACCGCTCGCGCTCGACGTCGTTCGCGGACACGAAGGCGATGCCGCGCGGGTCTACTTCGACGTCTTCGACCACCTCATCACCGAATCCAAGGATGCGTTCTTCTTTCGCGGGCGCAGCCGCCGGCCTCCGCTCGACAACCTGAACGCCCTGCTCTCCTTCCTCTACACCATGGTCACGCACGATGTGGCCGCGGCATTGGAGGGTGTGGGACTCGACCCGGCGGTGGGATACCTGCATCGCGACCGGCCCGGACGGCCGAGCCTCGCGCTCGATCTCGTGGAGGAACTGCGCCCCATACTGGCGGATCGCCTGGCCATTTCCCTGGTCAACCGGCGCCAGATCCGCGGCCAGGGCTTCCGGCAAACCGAAACCGGCGCTGTCACGATGGACGACGACACGCGAAAGGAGGTGCTGGTGGCCTATCAGAAGAGGAAGCAGGAGGAGATTCTGCATCCGTTCCTAAAGGAGCGGGTGGCCTTCGGGATCGTGCCGCATGTTCAGGCGCTGCTCTTGGCGCGTTACTTGCGCGGCGACCTGGACGGGTACCCCTGCTTCCTGTGGAGGTGATTGATGATGCTGGTGGTGGTGGCATACGATGTCAGCACGGAGTCTGAGCAAGGAGTGCGGCGTTTGCGCCACGTGGCCAAGCTGTGCGAGGATTTCGGCCAGCGCGTGCAGAACTCCGTGTTTGAGTGTTTGGTGGACGCCGCGCAATGGACCCGGTTGCGGGCGCGTTTGGTTGGCGAAATCGAGCGGACGGAGGACAGTTTGCGATTCTATTTCCTTGGCGACAATTGGGAACATCGGGTGGAGCACGTGGGGGCGAAGCCTTCCTACAACCCCCAAGGGCCCTTGATTGTATGATCCGCGCGAACCCTAAGCTCGCAAGGAACTCCAGGGGGGTTCGCGGAGAAAAGGATATCCTTGGATTGAGGGCGTTTTCGCAGCGCGATCAGTCTCGTCCCAGGCACTGGCGTCGAGCGCGGACCGGCGTTCGCGGAATTGGCCTTTTAAGGATCTGCCGCTCAGCGACTTAGCGGCGGGAGGGTCGCCGCCCGCGCGGGCGGCGTGGATTGAAACTTCAACGCGGGCTTGGGCCAAGCGGACACCTATCCGTCGCCGCCCGCGCGGGCGGCGTGGATTGAAACACGGGAAAGTCGATTGCGAAGAGTTGGGCGAATGTCGCCGCCCGCGCGGGCGGCGTGGATTGAAACGGCATCCTCGGCCGTCCGGTCACTTAGACCGCTCGTCGCCGCCCGCGCGGGCGGCGTGGATTGAAACGCGGTTCAGATCCGCCTTCCAGGAGCCTTTCAGTCGCCGCCCGCGCGGGCGGCGTGGATTGAAACAATACGCGCGCGTTCCTTATTATATGCAACCGGCGTCGCCGCCCGCGCGGGCGGCGTGGATTGAAACTACTCTGGCATGACTTGGAAGCCGAGCGCCACGCGGTCGCCGCCCGCGCGGGCGGCGTGGATTGAAACGACAGCGTGTGGGCGGGCCTTGAAGCCCGGTGTGGCGTCGCCGCCCGCGCGGGCGGCGTGGATTGAAACACGCTGCAAGTGACGGACTCGGGCGCAAACACGGGTCGCCGCCCGCGCGGGCGGCGTGGATTGAAACATGTTCACCGTGTACTTTCCGCCATCCAGCGGGGTCGCCGCCCGCGCGGGCGGCGTGGATTGAAACAGAACTT
>OBLW0100000384.1_pt1 | contig 38031 bp, 24 predicted proteins | sample 1520161 | NCBI WGS metagenome assembly OBLW01 (sample SAMEA3539309, study PRJEB22396) | soil metagenome | biome: tundra; feature: field; material: soil | place: USA | collected 2010-05 | depth 0.15 m
CATGTGCCCGCCCGGTACGAGAACCGCAACCCAGAGATGCCCTTTTGTCTCACAGCAAGAACCTGAGTCACCTACCTCGGGCCGCACGTCTGGTGCCTTGTCGCTGGTTGAGATAGATTCCACCCCGGAGGATTCATGGACATTCTGGCAGCAATCAAGCGTGAAGAGAGAAAGCTGGTCAAGGAACAAGCAAAGTCAATCCAGCCGATTCTCGGCCGCACCACCGCTTGGCGCAGACTAACCGCTGCCGTAGAAAACCATGAGATGGATCATCGACTGAAGGTTGGAAGATGCACTAGATCGGTCGGCGGAACCGTCTCTAGTGCATTACCGGCTTTACGCCAAGCAGGGAGCCCGCCAACAATCACGAACGTATTAAATCCCTGCTGTCGCAACAGATGCGCGACGCTGGCGCTAGTCGCTTCCCTTAATACGCAATTGGATGTGAAGTCAGCTGAAAGGGCGGGACCAAGAGGATGGTGGTGGCCGCAATCCTGCCAACGACGGCGCGTCGCGACGTGGTCGAGAAGACACTTGAAAATGTCGTTGAACTCCCGAGGTCGGCTGAGATATTTGGCTGATGGCTTCCTTAGGCCAAGGAGGGACAGATCAAATCAGATTGCCTCAGTCTGCATAGCGAATCTGCACGGATATCTTCTCTCCCGCTTTCAAGGGACGCAGCACAACTTGGCGACCACTCTCGACGAGTGTGGCGTCACCGGCAACGCTTTTGACGTTACGCTGAAATTGGAATGTCAGCCCCTCGATAGGTTCCTCTGTCGTGACTGTCAAACGAATCTCTCTACCTGGCTGGGCCGGCGTAATCGTCCAATTCAAGCGATCCCGGGCGTGCCAGAAGCGCGCAAAGCTAACTGCATCGGTTGCGATGACGCCTGGGGGCAACTGGTTGAGGAGGTCTTCCTCGGCCTTGAGCTTATAGTGCGCTTCGTTCGTGTGGATAAGTATTACATTGATCGCTTCGTTTTCGGCGTTGGCGCGAATTACCTCCAGCATATTTGCTACCCGCAAGTCCAGTCGTGGAGCCTCTTCGTCCTCGAAAGTAAGCGGGAACTCGAGGATGCCGCTGTCCTCTTCGAAGTTCAGCCCTAGCGGTAAAGAGTAAGGGAAGTTTGTCAGCACATCTGGCGCAGTGAACGAGGAATCAAATAGATAGCCACATCGTTGGAGCGCTTCCGGCATCGTCGGCGGAACGCGAAGATGACCCGCGCGGAAGAAAACCGTCTGCTGGCCAGGTAGTTCGCCGTCAAGAAGTTGCTTGCTCACTCGAATCTCGCCGAAGACGCTGGCACCGGTAGCGCTATCAAAGCCCGTACCTCGTGGCTGGTAGGTCGCAAAAGTCTCGGAACCCGTGCCCAACTCGAACTTGTTGAATCCGCGGGAGTGAATTACGGAATGGCTGCCGATGGAAAACCCCTGGGATTGTATTTCCTTGAGGTCAGCGAGGTTCTTTCCAAAGAAAAACGAAACGCTGTTAGCGTCACTGACATATTTCGTTTGAATGAAAAATGTGCTTTTGACATGATGCTTTTCTTCCATGGAGGCGAAATCGAGGGCGGGATCAAAGGAATTCTCCCAATCCACGTCGTGCGAGAGCAACAACACGGATTTCTTAGCGCTCGGGATGGTACCTAACCGCACCGCGTCTGGCTGCGTGGATTCGTACCAGGCGCGCAGCATCAGCATCCAAACGTCGGAGCCAGGTTCGAAAGCGTTTACATAGTGGCGTTCGGCGTCGTAGTCGTGATTTGTCTGGTTGCGTAGAACCGCGTCCTGAAGACTCAGGCCGAAGAGATAGGATGTCCCAGTTCCAAGCTTCTTGCGCAATACCGCGGCGGTGCCATCATCGAAATGCGCCAACACCTCGGAGGTGCCGTCGGACGAGTAGCCATTCGTCCAGAAAATCTCGTCATACTTGGAATTTCCCAGCTGCACTTCGCGCTCTTCCGGCCGATTTAGATACTGCTCGATTGGATCGGAACTTGCGTTGAAGATTAGCTGGTGGCGGCGGCGTGATGGAACGAGATCGCGAAATCCGAACAACGACTTTAAAGCTCCCGCCAAGACATTGAACGACAATACGCTGCCACCATTGGAAACATGAAGATTGAGTTGGCGGACCTGTTCGCCGTTGAACGTCCTGCCATCAGCCGCTGGATACACGATCACCAGGGTGTGTCGGAGCGCCTGGCCGAGGTCACGCGTGACGAAGAAGGGAATTCCCATTTCGAGCAGCGTGTGCTGCAGTCCCAGCATTCCTTCGTCTTCCTTCGTCTGGAGCACCGCAACTTGCAGCGCAAACGACTCGGCAAACTTGGCGGATGGGTCGGCCGAAAAATGAGCAAGTGGATGTACGCGAACGTCCGCTACATGCAGATGAGCATCCTGCTGCGCGCCGCTTCGACCGCCAACCGCCAACGCCACTAGGGCAAGGGTCGTCAGCGCGAGGATATTCAAATGTTTTTGCGATGGCATGAAGGGTACAATGGAATTTTTCTTTAAATCAGATGATGTATATACTGAGGTTTCTACAACCACAAATACAATATAAACGTATGGTTAAGGTGAGAGTTTGATTACGCTGCGCGTTTGAAACTGGGGCGGCAGTCTCACCAAATGGGTGTTTGCGTGTCAATCTGGCACTTAAACCCCGTTGTTGTTACGCCAATTGGAAATACCGTTTTGGGAAATATGCATGTTAAAGAATGTAGGCCACTTACGAGAATTGAAAGTGGTTAACGACTGAACTCGATGGCCTGTCTCTTGCACTGAACATTCGTGGAATGTTCTGCTCGCTCTCGATACGAAATAAGCTGCGGCTGCCTGCGATTTGGACTTTTCGCGGCAATCATCGATTTCTGACGTTGATCATGTGCGGTTCACTCTTCGTCAACGCCGCTGCTCGTGCGCAACAAGGGGAAGAGGCGTGGCAAACAGAGGTCCGCAAATACTCCGACGCTCGCGACTATAGCGACGCCCTGCGCATCGTGGATCAGCAGATCGCGCTTTCCCCCAGCGACCTGGATATCCGTACGTGGCATGCGCAAGTCTTGATTTGGGCCGGTCGCCTTAGGGATGCAGAACTCGAGTTCGACGAAATTCTGGCGGTCGAGAAGAGCGACCCCGACAAATGGATGGGCTTGGCTACCGTTTATATGCGCCAGGGACGCATCGAGGAAGCACTCAAGACCGCCGATCATGCCATAGAGCTCGATCCGAACCGCAGCGACTTGCGAGCGACACGCGCGCAAATGTTGCATGCTAGCGGAGATTCGAGCGATGCCCGCCTCGAATTTCAAAGAGCCCTGGTGCTCGACCCCGGCAGCTCCGACGCGCGCTCCGGCCTTTCATTGATTCGAGGCGAGGCCAAGCAAGAGCTGCGATTTGGTTATGACGAAGATCTGTTTTCCTTTGCGCCCGCAAACCGGGATCAATGGCTGACCCTGGTCTCCAAATGGACCCCACGATGGACTACCAGTATCGCCGGGAGTCTTTACCAGCGCGGCGGTCTCAATGCCGGAAATTTCATTGGCAGCATCACCAGGAGCCAGCCGCATTGGGGTGCAATCACGATTGGTGGAGCGACGGGGCACGATAATGGTGTCATTCCCGAGACCGAGGCATTTTTCGAACTGGATCGCGGTTTTAAGATCAGCGAAGATCGGCCGATTCGCGGAATTGAGATTATTTACGGCCAGCACTGGTATTGGTATACCACCGCAAGGATTTTGACCACCAACGAAACCGCCATCGTCTATCTTCCGCGCGATTGGATCTGGTCCATTGGCCTCACCGAAGCGCGAAGCCAATTCTCAGGCTCAACTGTTGACTGGAAACCTTCCGGCCAGACTCGGCTCAGTGTTCCTTTGGGGCACTGGTCGGAACGAGAACTCACCGGAAATGTGTTTTTCGCTGTCGGCACCGAAGATTTCGCGCAAGTAGATCAGATCGGCAGCTTCGCATCGCAAACATATGGTGGCGGCCTACGCTTCCGGTTTACTGCCCGGCAGGATGTAACCGCTTACGGCGCGTTTCAGCAGAGAACGCAGGACCGCGCGCAGACGAGTTTTGGATTCAGCTATGGCATCCGGTTTTGACATATTGCACAGGCTGGAGCCTTCGGCCTTCGTGTTCAAGGCTATCATCGGCGCCATCGCGGCCGATGTATTGCTGCTGGCGTTCATCCTCTTTCGCAGAAGCTATCGCATGCGCTACTTCCGGAAACGCGATGCTCGCGTTTTCGAATTGCGCCAGCAGTGGGACGCCCTGATTTCCGGCGAGATACCGTACGAAACGTGGCGAACAAAATCGTTCGACCGCCGCATCATCGAAGATATGGCGCTGGACGCCTTTGAGGCGGCCGCTGCCGACCAATCTGCCCGCCTGCTGCGATTTCTGCGCACCAGCGGATTAATCGAAAAGAGGATTTTCGAAGCTCGGAAGCTCAAGGGTTGGAGGCGCCGAAGGGCCCTTGTCGCGCTAGGGCGAACGCGGGCTCCGGAAGGTATCCCGGCACTTTCTGAAGCGCTGCGGGACCAGGACCCGGAAGCTCGGAACGCGGCGTTGCGCGGGCTTGGCCGGTTAGGGTCGCCGGAAGCCGCAGAAGAAATACTGCATTGGTTAGCCGAGTCGGGATTGAACGTGCCGATCCTCCCGCTTCAAAACGCGTTAATCAATTGCAGCCGCGAGCGGCCACAAATCTTGCTCCCTTATTTACAGCTCGCTGGCCCGCAATTGCGAGAAGTCCTGGCGCGAGTTCTCGGAGAAGTTGCGAGCCCTTCGATGGGAGCGGAACTCATCGGCCTCGCGGACGATGAGCTTCCCGAATTACGGGCTGCCGCTGCCCGGGCGTTGTCGAATGCTCAGCCCGGCCACGCGGTAGAAGTCTTGGGCGAATTGTCGCGCGATGACGTGTGGTTCGTCCGGCTGCGGGCGGTCGTGGCACTAAGTAAGCTCTACAACCAGGAGGCGATTCCGTCTCTAATCGACGCGCTGACCGATTCGAATCGTCTCGTTCGTATGCGCGCCGCGGAAGGGCTTGTCGATTTTAAATCGGAGATGGTCTCGATCTTCGCGCAAGTTGTGAAAACGCGCGATCGTTACGGGCTTCACGCGTTCCTTGCGGCGCTGGAGAATGCGAATCAGCGCAACAGGCTCGAGGCCGAGCTGCGACAAGCGCCATATCCCGAAATTGAACACCAACGCGACGAACTTCTCGCCGTTTTGGGTACTGGAAAGCTCGCCGACCCGCAGGGCGCGATCGCGCAACCAATAGAAACGGCCTCACAGTGATACATCGGTTTCTGAATCTCGCGAATTACACGCTTTTTTTTTACTACCTAAGCGGAAATCTTGTTTATCTACTCGCGTTGATCATCGCGTTGAGAACCAGCGCCGCCCATCAGCGCGGAATCGAAAGCTTTCGTCTTCGGTGGATCACCGAATCGCCGCTCGCTCCGCCGATCACTCTGCTGGCCCCGGCGCATAACGAAGAAAAGTCCATTCGCGTATCCATTCGAAATCTCCTGGAGCTTGATTATCCCGAACTCGAAGTCATCGTGATCAACGATGGATCGAAGGATCGAACTCTACTCGAACTTCAAGATGAATTTAAGCTGCGGCCGATCCGCATGGTCTATGTGCAACAGGTACCAAGCGCGGAAATCCGAGGGCTGTACCGAAGTGACGCGGATCCCCGCCTTCTGGTGATCGACAAGGAATCGGCCGGAAGCAAAGCGGACGCGGTAAACGCTGGCTTAAATGCGGTAACGTCTCCGTACGTGTGCATCGTGGATTCGGATTCGATGCTGGAACGCGACTCTCTTCTTCGAATCATGGTCCCGGTTCTTGCGGATCCCAAACGGGTTGTGGGTGTCGGCGGAATTATCCGAATTCAAAACGGGTCTGAGATCCGAGGTGGTCAGCTGACACGCGTGCGGCTGCCACGAAAAAGTATCGAAGTCATTCAGGTGATTGAGTACTTGCGCGCCTTTCTGATCGGCCGCGAGGCTTGGGCGCAAGGCAATATGATGCTGATCATCTCCGGTGCGTTTGGTTTGTTTCGCACTGATCTCATTCGAGCTATCGGGGGGTATCGGACCAAGGCGATTGGAGAAGACTTAGATCTAGTAACCCGCCTTCACCGGTATCTTCTTGAGAACAGGCAGGACTATCGCATCCAGTTCGTGCCCGATCCAGTTTGCTGGACCGAAGCGCCGTCCGATTTGAAGTCCCTTGGGCGTCAGCGAGCGCGATGGCACAAAGGCTTGATGGACACTCTCCGTCTGAACATTGACATGCTATTTCGGTCGCCCTACGGCCGTGTGGGAGCTTTGGCCCTGCCGTATCTTTGGATCTACGAATTGTTCGCACCCATTATAGAGTTGGGCGGATTCGTCACGATCCTTGTCGCCGTAGCTCTCGGCGACCTGAGGCGCGATTTTTTCATCCAGTTCATGATTTTCGGGTACGCATTCGCCACAGTGATCTCGATAGGGGCCGTCCTGCAGGAAGAACTCACCTATAAACGGTACAGCGATTGGAAGGACGTGGCTCGCCTAGTGACGTATTGCTTCTTCGAACATTTCCCTTACCGTCAAATACACATGGTCTGGCGGCTTCAAGGCTTGTGGCAATACATGCGGGGCGACATGTCTTGGAAACCGCTCGAGCGTAAGGGGCTTCGCTCTGTAACTGCACCATAAGCACAATTGCTGTTGGCCCCGGACCCGTGCGACATCTTGTCAAAGCTGGAGAGGAAGTCCAATGTCGTAAATTTGTAGTAAGGCACGCCGGCGGGATGCCGCCTCCGAACCCAACCTTCTCCTTTATCGCGCTGCTGCTAAACGGCCCCTTACGGAGACGACGCTGCGCTACTTGGCACGGGAAAATAGACAATCACGTACAAATTGTTTCCAAGGAGATTCGTACCTTGGAATCCGTTTCCAAACGAAAAATTCCACTCGAACCCTTCGGCAGGCCCATTGCTACGGCAAGCAGAGCTGGCGGTTTCCCCTTCGCACGCCCAGTAAAGATAAGGCTGAATATTGTGAAAGGGTCCGACCTTGACGTCCGGAGTCGCGACCACCGACTCGCCGCGGTGCAGTCCCAATTGTTTATAAAACAACGTCCCCATTGCGCTACCCGTGCAGTCAAACCCGGTCGTCCCTTTCATGCTGCATGATGAATCGGGCGGCCCGGTCTCAGGCAACTGCCAGTTCCTCTGACCGAGGTATCCGCGGCCTCCATCGGCATTGTTCATAGCTGCGACCCACTCCACTGCTGCGGTGTGTTCCATTGCGCCATCCGGGTTGATGCCTGCAATACCGAATGTTTGTTTGGCCGCCAAATTGGCGTCCGCGAGCCAGGTGACTTGTGCAATTGGATCGTAGACGGTTTGTCCGCCGGAGTTGACTTCCAATCCTTTGCCTGTAGCGGGGGGAGTGCCCGACAGCTTACCTTTCATCATCGGCAGCACGTACAGATAGTTTCGCCATACGTTGGCTCCTTGAAATCCGCTGTTGAACGAAAAACTTATAAATCCTTGCTTGGGATCGGCGGCCGCAGACCCGGACCAATATAAATAGGGTTGGAAATCGTTAAATGGGCCGACCTTATTGGCGGGTATGTGAACGGCAGTGTTCGGCTCACGCAGAGCCAACGATCTGTAATACAAAGATCCCAGTGCGCCGCCCCAACAATGGAACCCGAACGATTCGCCGTTCCGTCCCGTACGCGCGCAACTCTGGTCTGTGACTGGCACGGACGGAAGCTGCCAATTCTTGTGGCCGAGGTATCCGCGGCCCTGATCGGCTTTGTTCATCGCCTCCACCCATCGGACCGCCGCCGCATAGTCCATCGATCCACTTTTGTTGATATTGGAACCTCCAAACGTTTGTGTGCCGGCCAGGTTGCCCTCGGCGAGCCAGGTCACCTTCAGATTGGGATCATAGACGGTCTGACCGTCGGCGGCCGGCACCAAAGGTGCACCCGCGGGCGCCGCAACGGGGGCCAGGTCGCTTCCTTCCCGGCAGGCGTCTACCCATTGCGCGTTTATCTTCGGCAGAGGTCTCGATGCCAACTTCGGCTGCGCTGTCTCTTGGACGATCGGTTGGAAGCAATCCAGCAACAGCCCGTTACGTGCTCCGCCGCCTTGAACGAAGCCCGCATTCTTGCATGCGGCTTTTATCTGATCGCACGCGGCTCGATCGGCTCGCGCACGGTTGCCGGTGAACACCAGGTTTAATCCAACCAACATCACCAGCATTATCAGCACGTGCACGAGGGTGCGTCGCATAGAATTCATCAAAATCCCCCGCGTTCGCAAAGCATCCCAAACCATGCAGTAATTTCGGATGGGGGTGGGATGTTAAACGTCTGCACAACTCACCTGCGGACTTACCGTATGGTCCCAACTTCAAGTACTACCAGCTTACGTTACCGGACGTACCAAAACCTCTCCTTTCGAAAGACACATCCAGCCTGTTCAACGATGGCGTGCTGGTTGCGGAGCAGGCTGGACGTGGGGCTGATTCTTCGAAAGTTGACCACTATGGTCACATTAGCTAAAATGTCCTTGGAGACCAACTGATGCCTACAGGCAACATACTCCTAATGGACGAAGACCCTGCCCTGCGGGCGATCTGTTCCCGGGGGCTGTCCAAAGCCGGTTTTGCCGTAACAAAAGCGAAAGCTGGCAGTGAGACCTTGCGCCGTCTCGAGAGCGGGGCCTTTGACGTTCTGCTCGCCGACATCCATATGCCCGAGAAGGACGGCCTTGCCTTTCTACAGGAGATACACGCCCTTTCGCCCGACCTTCCTGTCATCGTGTTGGTTTCTGCGCTGAACAACCAATTCGCAGTTGATGCGGCAGACCTTGGAGCAGTGCAGTTTCTCGCGAAGCCCGTTGACCAGGGCCTGCTCCGCAGAGCGGTGAGTCGCGCCGTTGGTTTGAAACAAGCGCGGCAACCAGCCCCTGTCGACCCGCTGGTAGGGCGTGGCCAAGTGCCAGTCCGAATGAATGCAACCAAGGCAAAGAACCAGATGGGTCAGGTTCTGGACAGGGTCATGCAGGGAGAGATCGTGCTGATCACGAGACACGAAACTCCGAAAGCAGCCGTGATTCCCATGGCGGAATTCGAGAAGCTCTCGCGCATGACGGGAGAACGGCTCAGTACGCTCAGCCGCAAATACGACGCGATGCTCGCGCGAATGCAGGCGCCAGCGGCGCGCAGGGGAATGAAGGCCGCCTTCGAGGCGTCGCCGAAACAACTTGCGCAAGCCGCGTTAAGGTTCGCGCGTAAGCGTGGCTGATCGTCACAAGAAGGCGCGCATCTATGTCTTGGCTGGGGTAAACGGCGCGGGAAAAAGCAGCGTCGGCGGTGCGATGTTTGCGGAAGCCGGACAGGAGTTCTTCAATCCCGACCTTGTTGCTCAGGAATTTCTTTCAGAGTTTCCCTGGAGCAGCAAGGAGGAGGCGAACGCCAGTGCATGGCAGGAGGGGCGACGTCTCCTTGAAATGTCGATCACTACGCGGCAGGACTTTGCGTTTGAAACGACTCTTGGTGGAAACACCATCACTCGTCTTTTAAAGCAAGCCGCAAAGTCTGGAATCGAGGTTCGTGTTTGGTACGTTGGTCTCGAAAGCGTCGATCTGCATATCGAGCGGGTCCGGTCCCGGGTAGCCCAAGGCGGCCACGACATTCCCGAGGCCAAAATCCGGGAGCGATATGACCGCAGCCGATGGAATCTTCTCGACCTGCTTCCGCAGCTGGTTGAGCTCAAGGTATTCGACAACACCGCTAAGAGCGACCCACAGGCAGGACGCTGGCCGGAACCAAAGCTGCTGATGCGTTGGCGTCGCGGTAGAATTGTACATTCGTACAATCTTGTTCAGATGCCCGAATGGGCAAAGCCCATTCTGCAAGGTGCGATTGATCTTTCGGTACGAAAGTGACTCGTATCTGGGAGGGATTCCATACCGCTCGACCGAGGCAAGACCGAAAATCATCGCGAAGACTGCGACCTGTCATTGTCGCTTATATCGGTCATCCCGTGTGGCATTCAGGTCCCCAACGAAAGCAAACTTTCGTAGTGCACGAAACTATTAAAAAATCGCCAAACTCCTGGGCGATTTAACAGAGCGCTTCGGCGAACAGCTCAACATAGCTCCGCGATTCAAGTACGCCTGCCGCAAAAAAGACCACATGGTGTTGCAATTGATTGGCACAGACGTTCGGCGGCGGCATTCCCCGAGAGCGTCGGCTATTGCCAACCACCACCAAGGGCGCTGTAGAGTTGAACGAGGGTGACGGCTTCGCTTTGCTGCGCGGTCACGAGGTTCAGTTGCGCGGAGTAAAGACTGGAGTCCGTGGTGAGAACCTCGAGGTATGCGGTGGCACCGCCCTGGTATCGAATGCGGGCCAGGCGCGTGGAGTCCTGCGCGGCGGCCACCAGCTTCTCCTGCTCTTGGCGGTAGACGCGCTGCTTGTTCAGCGCGATCAAGGCGTTAGAAACGTCGCGGAAGGCTCCGAGGATAGTCTTCTGATAGCTAAGGACCATCTCGTCCTTGGTTTCACGAGAGAGCTTGAGCTGGCCGCGAAGCTTGCCACCTTCAAAGATAGGCTGCGTGAGGGAGCCTATGCCGTAAATGGTTTTGCCTGAAAGATCGAAAAGATTCGAGAACTCATTGCCGCCAAGGCCTGCGGAGGTGGTGATGGAGAGCTGCGGAAAGAATTGGGCACGCGCTATGCCGATCTGTGCGTTCGCAGCCACGAGCGTTTGCTCGGCCTGTTGGATATCGGGGCGGCGTTCCAGGAGCTGTGACGGAATACTTGTCGGAAGGTCCTGAGGTGGCGGCGCAAGCGCGTCCGGCGCGGTGTGTGCGACCGGCCCTGGATTGGCGCCGAGGAGAATGCTGAGGGCGTTCTCCTGCTGCTGAATTTGTTGTTCGATTTGCGGAAGTTGCGACGACGCGGTGTAGAGAAGCTGTTCGGCCTGACGTACGTCGGAGAGCGGTGCCGAACCGCCGCGCTCAAGTTTTTCGGTAAGTTCCAGAGAATCTTGCCGGACTTTGAGCGTCTGCTGAGTGATTTCCAACTCCCTATCGAGCGCGCGGAGTTGGATGTAAGTTGTGACCACCTGCTGAACGATGCTCAATCGGACGGCTCGCTGCGCCCAGAGCTGCGCCAGGAGCTGCGCGCGGGCGGCCTCAGTCTGCTTACGGTAGATGCCCCAGAAGTCTGGTGTCCAAGTGGCTCCGACATTGAAACTGCCGAAGGCCAGAGGGCTGGCGATGCTGGTTCCAAGTGTTGAGGGCAGCGTGGCGCCAATACCGGTGCCGCCTCCGGTGATTTGCGGGAACTCCTGCGAACGGGTGATCTGGACCTGTGCTTGCTGTTCGAGGACCCGCCGCGCCGCAATTCTAGCGTCATAGTTGTTGGCGAGGGCGGTTTGTATCAAAGCCTTCAGCTCAGGTTCTCGGAAGACATCGGACCATTGTTCATCGCCGAGGGAGTTCTGCGGTTCGCTGACAACCGAGGCATTGTCGGCTCCGCGAAAAGCCGGCGGACTGGCATAGGCGGGACGTTTATATCGCGGACCTACATTGCAGCCGGCGACGATCAGGACTCCGGCCGCGATCCCGAAAACGAGCGTGCGACTCATGGAAGAGCTCGTCATGCCAGATCTCCGACGACCGGTGGCTGCAGTCCTCCGCCGGAACTCTTGTCAACGTCGAGCGGGTTGAGGTTTTTCGAATCCATCGTCGTGTTTTTGCCCCCCTTAACAAAACGATGGGAGAGGTATTCGACAATCGCGAACGTGGCGGGAATAAATAAGAGTCCCATCACGGTCGAGAGGAACATGCCACCAATGACGACGGTTCCGAGAATACGGCGAGAAGCGGCACCGGCACCGGAGGCCGTCCAGAGCGGCAGACAACCGAAGATGAAGGCCAGCGCCGTCATCACGATGGGACGGAAACGCAGGCGTGCGGCACCAAGAGCGGACTCGGCGATGCTTTGTCCACTTTCGTAGTTCGACTTAGCAAACTCGACGATTAGGATGGCGTTCTTGGCCGACAAACCGATCAACATGATCAGGCCGACGGTAGCGAAAATGTCGTTTTCAAGCAGCCGGACGCGCAGGGCGAGGTACCCACCGAGAATCGCGACCGGAGTACTGAGCAAAACGCTGAAAGGAAGCGTCCAACTCTCGTAGAGCGCCGCAAGGATGAGAAACACGAACAGTAGCGACAATCCGAATACCGCCCAGGAGGGCACGCCCTTCTCAGCCTGCTGCTCCTGATAAGACATACCCGAATAGTCGAAGCCCGCGCCAGGCGGCATGGTCTTCTTGAACGTGTCCTCCAGCGCCGCGCGAATCTGACTGGAGCTGTAACCCGGCGCGCCGGTAATGTTGAGTTGCGCGGCGTTGTATTCGTTAAAGCGGAAGATGAACTCAGGACCAGTGATCTGCTTCACTTTAACCAACGAAGCCAGCGGAACCTGCCCGCCGTTGGCGCTGCGAACGTAAAACTGGTTGATATCACTCATGCTGGTGCGCGACGTGCCTTCCGCCTCGACATAGGTTTGCCACTGGCGGCCGAAACGATTGAAGTAGTTCACGAGATAGCCGCCCATGAAAGTCTGCATGGTGGTGTAAACGTCCGACAGATTGACTTGCTGCTGCAGGGCCTTCTCACGATCCACATCCGCATAGATTTGCGGTACGGCGGGCTGGTACGAGGGAATAGCGGCGGCCACCTCGGGTCGGTCTTTGAGCGCGCCGAGAAAGCCGAAAACGTTCTTGGTCAACGTCCCAGGGTCATCGGATCCAGAGCGATCTTCTAACACCATGGTGACGCCGCCGGAAGTTCCGATGCCCGGAATCGACGGAGGCGGGAAGGCGAAGGCGATGCCGTCCGGATCGCCGGCCAACTGCTGTTGCAGATGGCTCTGAATATATTCGAGCTGCTGTTGCTTGCTCTTGCGGGTCTCCCAAGGCTTGAGAGCTACGAAAAAGAAGCCGGCATTCGTGCTCTGGACCTGAGTAAGCAGCGAAAAGTTGGTAACCGCAATGACACCTTGCACGCCTGGAGTCTTCAGCAAGGCGGCGCTGATTTTCTGCTGGGCAACGTCGGTACGCTGCGCGGAAGCGGCGTCGGGAAGCTGCAGGGCCAAAAACATGTAGCCCTGATCTTCTGTTGGAATGAAACCGCCGGGAAGACTGCTGCCAAGGAAAACAGCCAGCACGGCAACTAAAGCGATGCCGAGCATGGCAAAGGCAGACTTGTGCACAAGTACGTCGGAGGTGTGCACGAACCCCTCCGTGGTTCGGTGAAAGAACCTGTTGAAGACACCGAACGCCTTGGCCAGCGGGCCTTTCTTCGCCTCCTTGTCGTCCTTGGGCTTAAGCAGGAGTGATGCGAGCGCGGGCGAAAGGGTGAGCGCGTTAAAAGCCGAAATCAACACTGAGATCGCAATGGTGACGGCGAACTGTTGATACATCCTGCCGGTAATACCAGGAATGAATGCGGTTGGGATGAATACCGCGGCCAGAATTAGAGCGATGGCGATGACTGGACCGCCAACTTCTTCCATGGCCTTTTCGGTCGCGGCCCTGGGGTCCATGCCCTCCTCGATGTGGTGCTCCACAGCCTCCACGACGATAATCGCGTCATCCACCACCAAGCCGATGGCAAGCACGAGGCCGAAAAGTGACAGCGTGTTGATGGAGAAGCCGAGGGCCGGGAAAATGATGAATGTCCCGATGAGCGAAACCGGAACCGCCAATAAAGGAATCAGCGTGGCGCGCCAGCCCTGCAGGAAGATGAAGACCACTAGGACGACCAAGCCCAGGGCTTCGACAAGCGTCATGACGATCTCATGAATGCCCGCCGTAACCGCCTTGGTGGTGTCGAGGGGGACGTCGTAAGAGATGCCTGGCGGGAAGGTCGCGGACAGGTCCTTGATGCGCCTGTTGACCGCAGCGGCGGTCTCAACGGCGTTGGAACCGGGGAGCTGATAAATAGCCATAACGCCCGAGGGCGCCTGATTGTAGCGGCCGGAAATGGCGTAGGCCTGGTCACCTAACTCGATACGAGCGATATCGCTGAGGTGCAGGATCGAGCCGTCGGCATTGGCGCGGATGATGATGTCGCCAAATTCTTCCGGCTTGACCAGGCGTCCCTGCGTTCGAACCGTGTAGGTGAATTGTTGGCCTTTGGGAATAGGCTCGCCGCCGATCTGACCCGCAGGGTTCACGTTGTTCTGAGTCTGGATGGCAGCGATCACTTCGGGCGCGGTTACGCCGAGCTGGGCCATTTTGTCGGGCTGGACCCACACACGCAGCGCGTAGGTGCCGCCGAACACCTGGACGCGAGAAACTCCCGGCACGCGCGCGATTTGGTCTTGAATATTGATGACCGCGTAGTTGGTAAGAAAGTCCTGGCTTAATTTGCCGCCAGGAGAGTTGATGGCGATCAACATCAGCGGCGAGGTAAGGGACTTTTGAACGGTGAGGCCGGCGACGGTTACTTGCGCCGGAAGTTGCGACTGCGCCTGATCGACGCGGAGCTGTCCGAGGACCTGGTCAATGTCTGGATTGGTCTTGACGTCAAAATCGACGAAGAGCTGCACCACTCCGTTGTTGGCGCTCACCGAGTCCATGTAGATCATGTTGTCGACGCCGTTCATTTGCTGCTCGATCGGCGTCGCGACCGCTTGCGACAGGGTTTTGGCATCGGCCCCTGGATACGTCGCGGTCACCAGGATCTCTGGTGGAACGATATTGGGAAATTGCGATGTGGGCAGTGAAGCCATGGCTACCAAACCGACGATCACGGTAAGGATGGCGATGACAATGGCAACGATCGGCCGGCGAATAAAGAACTTCGACATCGGTTACCTCCCCGCCGAGTTCGTCGTTGGAGTCGTCGCGACGCCAGCCCCCTGCCGCGGATTGACCGGGGCGCCATCACGTAGCTTCTGGAGGTTATCGACGATCACCCGCGCGCCCGGGGATACTCCCGACTCAACCAGCCAGTTTGTGCCGATCTGCGGGCCGAGCACGACAGTTTCGACGTGAGCCATACCGTCAGAGCCGACCAGGTAAACTTGATGAAGGCCTTGAAAATCCAGCACTGCCACTTGCGGAATGAGCAACGCATTATGGCGATGTTCGGTTTCGGCCTTGATTCGTCCGAACTGGCCCGGTCGAAGAATATTTCCTGGATTGGGAAACGCGGCGGCGATTCGAATGGCGCCAGTTTGGATATTTATTTGGCGGTCCACGAAGGCGATCAGTCCCTTGTGAGAGAAGTCCTCTCCGGTTGAAAGCGTGAGAGTCAGAGGAATCGCCGAAGCGTTCTTGAGGAGATCACCATGATCGTGGCCTACTCGCTGCGTAAGTTCGAGGTATTCGGAGTCGCTGATGGAGAAATATGCCTTGATGGGGTCAAGTTGTGAGACCGACGTCAGCACGGATTGTGTGTTGACCAGATTGCCGACCTGCGTGGTCGCTTGTCCCGCAATACCGGTGATGAGCGATCGAACCTGGGTGAATCCCAAATTCAACTCCGCGTTAGCAACGGCAGCCTCAGCGGCGGCGACGGAGGCCTTGGCGGATTGAACGGTTGCCTCGCTCTGGGCTTTCTGTTGAGTATCGTTGTCGAGTTGGCTCTGCGCGATAGCGCGCGCCTGCGCAAGAGGCGTATCGCGATTTACATTGATCTCAGCCAATTCGAGCTGCGCTTCCGCCTGCTGGACCTGCCCTCTCGCCTGTGCCAGTTGGCCTTTGGTCTGGTCCAGCGCCGCCTGAAATGGGCGAGTGTCGATTTCGAAGAGCACCTGTCCTTTGGAAACCTGGGCGCCTTCTTTGTAACTCTGCTTCACCAGGTATCCGTTGGCTTGCGGCTGAATCTGGGCATTCACGTACCCATCGAGTGTGGCAACCCATTCACCCGTAATCGCCACATCCGCCGGCTGGATCTCCACAACGGTGACCGGCAGCGGTGGCGGCGGCCCAGCAGCAGCGGTGTTCTTGTTGCCACAGCCCGAAAGCAGTACGGCGCCCAAGAGAAGCGCGATCGCACTGCAAGCATATGTCCATCCGTTGCCAACCAGTATTTCTGTCACCCTTGGACGCTGCTCGTTCATGATCTCCCCGCCAGCACAGCAAAGATTTTTCGCTAGAACTTTTCGCGATCGGGACCTAAAAACGGAAAAGTTAGGTGCCAGGTTGGATTCCCGCCGGAAGTCTTTGTATACATTTATTTTGGCGCTTAACTGCCATTCCACGAACAACTTCGCCGTTTGTACCGAGCCTCAGCCGAAGGTGGGGCCGTCAAAACACAGAGAAAGAGAGCAAAAAAGCATCCCGCACCACGCACCGGAGATTACTGATGGGATTTCTCTCACGTTCCCGAAGGTGCCCGTTCCCGTCCATCATGGATTTGCCAGTCCATAGGCTTCGGTCTCTTAGTCTCCAGGCACTTCGGCACGGTTCGTTCCCTATTTTTTTCCAGGCTAATCAGCGGTCGCGGAAAACCGACTAAATGTCAGATGGGGACCATTCTCCTTCTTCCTGTGTGCCTTGCTCCTCCGCATCCTGAAGAGCTTTGAATCGGCAAACACGACATAGTTCCCCTTCCTCTGACCGCGGGTCTCTCCTATAATCCGCGAGCACGATACGAGGAGCCGCGCGTTGGACGAAACCCCGGACCGCCTGGAGCGCCATCTGCTCACTGTGATTTCCGACCGGAGCGAGCATTATCGTGAGGTTCACAAACACCTAGGCGCCGTGTTTCAGACGACCCTGGCCACGACGGAGGAGGAAATCAAGAAAGTTCTGATGGAACCAGAGCTCCACGCGATTTTGTTCGACCTGGATTGCATTGGCGATGGACCAGGTGATGGGATCGAAGTATTGGAAGAGATGCGCAAGGTCCGCGAAGATGTGGTTCTCGCCGCCTTTACCAAATCCGTGCAGCGCACCATTCCCTTAAAGGCCAGCCAAGCGGGTGCGGACGAACTGTTCCTGTTACCGCTCAACTACGAGGAATTGAAGATCGTCTTGCTCCGAGCCATTGAGAAGCGGGCGCTCGAGTTGGAAGGGCGACGAGTTATCCAGCAGGCCGAGAGCAAGGTCTCGTTCTTTGGGCTGCTGGGCAATAGCGCGGCCATGCAAAAGGTCTACCAGTCAGTCGAGGCTGTGGCCGCCACGACCGCCTCGGTGGTACTGCGCGGGGAGAGTGGCGTCGGGAAGGAACTGGTGGCCCGGGCGATTGTTCAGTGCGGTAATCGCGCAGACCAGCCATTCATTTGCCTGAATTGCTCTGCGCTGCCCGAGAGTTTGATGGAGTCGGAGCTTTTTGGATATGAAAAAGGGGCGTTTACGGGCGCGGATGCTGCGAAACCCGGCCTGATCGAGTTGGCCCATGGCGGCACGCTGTTCCTCGATGAGATTACGACGCTGAACCCTGGCCTGCAAAGCAAACTACTACGTGTTTTGCAGGAACGAACGGCGCAGAGACTGGGTGCACGAAGTGCCCGCAAAATCGATTTTCGCCTGATCACCGCGACAAATGAGGACTTGGAAGACTGCGTGCGAAAGGGTAGGTTTCGGGAGGACCTTTATTTCCGGATCAACGTGGTTCCGATCGTCGTTCCGCCCCTACGAGAGCGGAAAGGTGACATTTCCATGCTCGTGGACCACTTCCTGAGGATTTTTTGCGCTTCCGCCAAGAAGCCCTTGAAGACGCTGAAGCCCGACGTTCTGGAGATCCTGGAGGATTATGCCTGGCCGGGAAACGTCAGGGAACTCGAAAACGTGGTGCAGCGGCTGGTGGTGATGGTCAACACCCAGGTTGTTACGCTGGAGCATCTGCCGCATCAATTGCTGCACTCCAGCGCGGCGGGTCAGGAATCAATGCTGATCCCGGAGGGCGGCGTGGATTTTGACGGGGAGCTGGAGCGAATTGAGATGGCGTACTTGAACGCGGCGCTGCGGCGCACGAGCGGTAAGAAGACCGCGGCGGCCGCGCTGCTGCAGATCGACCCGCAGCGGCTCAAGTATCTTTGCCGTAAGCATCGATTGCAGTAAGGGTTAAAAATTAACCAGGTAGAGGTTAATTTTTAACCGGCAGTGTGAAATTCAACCTCGCAAGAAAGCGGCGAGAGAATGGAGTTGCGCTAAGCACTTTATTTTCAGCAACGCTGCCCGGAAAAATTGTCAGCATAACTTTGGCCCTCGTCATGCAAACACCAGCGCATCAGCGGTAAAAAAAATCCGAGGAGCCAACCACTCATGTCGATTCAAAAGAAGAGCCTGATCAACACCCTCAAGACCACCAAGAAGGCCAACATTGCAAAAGAAGACTTCAGCGTCTCCGGCGCGACGGCCAGCCCAGTGATGAAGAGCGCGGTGGCGAAACAGGCGGTTGCCAAACAGGCGGTTGCCAAGCAGGCGGTTGCCAAGCAGGCCGTTGCCAAGCAGGCCGTTGCCAAACAAGCCGTGGCGAAGCAAGCCGTGGCGAAGCAGGCCGTTGCGAAGCAGGCCGTTGCGAAGAACTAAGTGATTTGCTTGCGTTAAGTTCCGCGAGGGGCGGTCACCATCTCGCTCAAAGGCCCCGAGGCAGCCTCGGGGCCTTTGTTTTGCGCTACCAGAGCTTGCGGATCAGAGATCGCCTCGCCTCGGCCCAGAGTAAACCGATAGCGCTCCGCCGCGGGCCGTAAATCCGTGCCAAGCCTACCATCCCGGGTTTCAACCTGCCGTCAGAATTCGCTACCCGCATGTCCACGACATAGAAGTTAGGGGGACGCAACCCTTTAAACTGAGTGGCCTCTGCAAGTCCTGGGTCGATGGTCGACGACTGCGGGGCCACGAAGCCTACCTGGGTGTTCACCTTACGAATGGAACCGTCGACCATGAGACGGGCTGGGGAACCTACTTTCAACTTGTAGAGGTCGTATTCAGAGACGTATGTACGAGCGCGAAGCTTGCTCAGATCGGCGATTTCCGCGAGTTCGGTTCCCTCAGAAACATAGGACGCCAGCCGGTCACCTTCACGTGGCGTCAAAACCACGCCAGAAATGGGACTGACCAGCTCCAGGGAGGCCGCCTGCGCCCCGAGATTGTGCGACCGCTCGGCGAGGTGGTTGCGTTCCTGACTGGTCGAACCGATATCCGAATAGTGGAGGACGGCGGAGTTGGCATGCATGGAAGCGACGGCGTAATCGGCCTCGCTTCGGCCCACTTTGGATTGCAATGGCAGATTGCTTAGGCGAAACAGGGGAGTCCCGGAAGCAACCTGCATCCCCTCGTTCACAAAGACGCCGGTAACCGTACCGGGCACGAGGGTTCGCACGATGGCGGTGGTTTCCGGCTCCAGAATGAAGCGACCCTGTATGGATTCATGAAAGAGTGGCAGAAAAAGAAGAGTGGCCGCAGCACCCAGCGGAACCACAGGATGCCGGGATACGGACCAGGCCTTGACGCGATCTTTTTTATCGAGATAGACGAATTTCATAAAGTTCACCAAGGTACGAATGCGGCTGCGGAAAACAATGGCAGCAGTCGCGAGTTCAGGAATGAACGACCAATCGGGATCGAAATTTCTGAAGATATTTCCCACGAATCGGGCGACGACGTACAGCACGGTATAGCTGTAAAGGCCGGAGAGCAGCGCATAGGCTACATAACCAAATCTCCAGCGCCGCGGAACGTAAGGGACCTCGACCGGAAGATGCCAGATGTGCCGCTTCACCCAAGCGGAGACGTAGGCCGTGGAGTTTTCCTTCAGGTCCACCAACCCCAGGGCTTCGGACATCATGTAGTAGCCGTCAAGTTTGATGAGCGGATTGAAGTTAATAAGCAAAGAGGCGATGCCGGTGATCAACATCATCATGTACGCGACGGAATGCAGCGTGGTGTCCGGAGCGGAGACCCACCAGATGATGGTGGCGACGGCGCAGATGTACAGTTCCGCCCACGCGCCGGCTAACGCGATCACCAATCGCTGGTAGCGCGTGGCCATGACTTGGCCTTCGGTGGTATCGGTATAGAACCCGGGGGTGAGATAAATCAGCAGGAATCCCATCGACGGAACACGTCCGCCAAAGTGCTTGCAGGCGTGACCGTGGCCGATTTCATGCCAGCACATGGCCCCGACTGCGACGAGATAGAAAATGCCCACATCGCCCCAGGTTTTGGCGGAAAAGTTGAAAAACTGCAGCGTGTCGCGGCCTATTTCACTCCAGTGGGTGAGCGTGATGCCCGCCATCACCGCGAATACCGCCAGCGTAATCGCCGTCCACCACCAGGTATAAACCCAATAGGTATAGTTATGGAACCAAGTCAGGAATTTGTCGGGGTTCACCGCGGGGAAGGTAATCTGGGCCAAGTCGCCGTATTTGCTCTTTTTTGCCTTTAAAGCCTTGCGCCGCTTCTGCGCGTCTTTTTGCATCAGCAGAATGTTTCTTTCCTGCGGCGTCTTGTACCAAAATTCAGCGGCTTCCAGTCCCGCGGCAAACTCGCGCACTTCATCGGCACTGTACTCCGCACCGGTCTGGCCGGAATATAGCTGTGCAATATCCTCGAAAGAGCGATCGCCGTCGAAGAGTTGCGCGAGTTCCCAATTCGCCGGCGGAAAACGGAACATCGCCTCCTGGCTGGGCACGAGGACCCGCACGATGGGTTTCCCCTCTTCCACGTGTTCCTTCCAGACGATGTCGGGAGGTAACCGCGGGGCGTTCTGCGAGATCATGCGCGCTGGAATGTCCGGTAGGGCGACGTCGAGAACGCGAGTGAGGTTCATTGGGCGTCGTTGATGTGCAGCGCCGCGGTCATACCCGGCCGCAGACCGCCGTGATTTCCCACGACTTTGACAAGGACTTCGAAAGTGCCGCTGGCCGGATCGATCACCGGGCTGACTTCATGAACGTTGACCACGTGCTTCTCGCCGGGAAGGTCGACCGAAGTGATTTCGAATTGCTGACCGTGATGAACGCGTCCGAACCATCGTTCCGGGAGAGTGAAACGCATCAAGAGCGGAGATTCGGCGGTGATCCAGAAGAGGCGATCTCCCTTGGCGACATTCTGACCCTCGCGCACGTACCGGCGGGCTAGTAGGCCGCTGAACGGAGCAGTGATTTTGGTCTTTTCGTATTCCAGTTCGAGAGATCGCTCGTCCTGTTCGGCCGTATTGCGCTGTTCAGTGACGCGCTTGATGTCCCACTGTTCCGATTCGGCTTTATATTTGGCGTGCTGCAGCTCTTCGTCAGAAATCAGTCCAAGATCATAGCGACGCTGAGCTCGGGCATAATCCGCCTTGAACACTTCAGCCTCGGCCATCCAATTCTTGATTTCGGCCTCAATACCTCGCGTTTTGGCACGGGCGGCTTCTAAGTTGGCGTTGATCTGGCGATCGTCCAGCTTGGCAAGCAAGGCCCCAGCTTTGACGCGAGACGGTGAATCAAAAAAGATTTTCGCCACGACTCCGTCGCGTTGCGCAGCCAAGTCGAGCTGATGTTCCACGATAATCGGTCCGGTAACCACCAGAGCAGAAGTTCGCGTGTCGGCTGGAGAAACCGAAGCGGTGGTGGAATCGGTGGCGGAAGCAGACGTGGCGGCGTTGGTAGTGGACGGCGGAAGTGGTTTTTCGTCGCTACAACCCACCACCAGAAAGGCAGACGCCCATAAACCATACCCTAACGCCAAAAGAACTTGCAGACGCCGCATTTCTATCCCCCCTGCACGTTCACCAGCCGAGCCAATTCCAAAGTTTGGAGCAAAACCAAATATAAGGATGACGTAGGAATACGTAGCCCGCTGGATATGTTCCCACGCGCACTTTGCCGCGTCCCTCCATGCCGGCGCGAATGGCGCCATCGGAATTCTCCACAGCCACGCGGGCATAGAACACTGGAGTCTCATGAACGCTTTCCGCTTTTTGGCTGATCACCGCCACTTGTCCGTGAAAGGTTCGGGCCGGGTAACTGTTCAGCTTCACCGAGGCATTCTGCCCATCTTTAAGTAACCCGGCATCTTCATCTTCAATCGCGACATCGACAATGGCCCGCGTGGCGTCCACCACCTCGGCGAAGGAATCGCCAGGGGCCAGCTTGCGGCCCGCAAAACTATCGACGTGCGGCGTGGAAACAATCCCGTCGATGGGCGATCGTAATTTGGACTTCTCCAAAAGTTCTTGGGCGCGCGAAAGTTCGGCTTTCCAATAATCTGCCTGGACGCGCTCGGCACCCGCTGTCGAACCATCGTTCACCGCCAGTGCGTGATTCATTCGCATCATTGCGGATTCGTACCTGGACTGGGTTTCGGCCAGAGCCGATCGGGAGTTCCAACTTTCCATTTCTGCCAGGATCTGGCCCCCGTGCACACGCTGTCCCTCGCGTACAAAAACTTTGCTTACCACGCCTTCGTTGTCGGGTTGCACCTGAACTCGATGAGCAGGGGTGACCACAGCATCACCGTCAACGCGAAGCGGAAGCGGAAAGGCTACAAGGAAGAGCAGCGAAGCTGCTGCGAGCGCCAGAATGACCGTGCGGCGCCGCTTTTCCATGGCCATGAACTTACGTTTGCGCATGAGCACCGGCTCAAGCACCGATATAAAGGGGACTTCCTTATACATCTGCGCATTGCGCAGCGCGACCGTAGCCTGGCTCGCCAGCAATTGCAGGATCTCGATGTGCGCCGGCGCCAGAAAATCGGGATCGCCGCCTTCCAGCGCGAGAATGCCAACGCGCCCGGTATCGTCATTGAGCGGCATGGCATAAAAACCTCGCATCCCAGAGTCCGCAAAGTATTTCTTGAACTTCGCTCGGGTCTCTTCCCGGTCGGTGTCGATGTCGTCGCCATGTTGGCGGATGTGCAGCACTTCGTTCGACAAAGATGCCCACTGCAGAATATCGTTGAGCGGCGCGATTTCCGGAGCGTCCGCGTTCACCTGGGCAAGACCACTGACCGCGCTTAGCTTGAACCGCCCTCGTTGGTCCAGCGCGATGGCCGCGCGCTCGTATGGAATCACCGCCTGCGGCGCATTGACGATGGTTTGGAGCATGCGGTCAAGATTCAGCGTAGAGGTGATTTCGTGGCTGACATTATTGAGCGTTTCAAGGATTTCCACTTTACGCTCGGCCATCAACAAGCTGGCGTTGTGCAGGGCATTGGAAGCGGTATCGGTCAAACTGCTCAAGACGAAAAGGTCGTCGTCATCAAATAGAGTGCCGTTCTTGTTCACCGCCTCCACGATGCCCACGAGCGATTCGCGGTCCATGATGGGCACGGCGATCAGTGAGTGGACAGCCTCTTGACCGGCGTGTTGGTTGCGTTGCACGAGGCGCGCGTCCTTGGGATCGGAAATGCACACGCTCTCGCCAGTATCCGAAAGAGCTCCAGCAATACCTTCTCCGGGTTTTACTACTTGTCCTTTAAAGACCGTGGGGTCGTGACCGGCCTGGCGCAACAATTCCAGCGTTTCGTCCGGATGCAATAACCATATATTTACAGCCTGGCAAGCAAGAATCTCCTGGAACTTGGCAGCGATCAACGGAAGAAGCTCTTCCATCTCGAGGGTGGATGAGAAGACTTTTTCCAGATCGTAAAGCTGCGTCAGGCGGGTAATCGAGGTCAGAGTATCGTGGCGGTTGCTCTCATACGATTGCGCAGAAGCAATGGATGCCGCGGCCACGCCGGAAAGTGGGAGCAGTGCCTCAATGGTTTCGCTGGACAATTCCCGTTCGAAAGACAAGATTTCCAGTGCTCCAACCAGGTTGTCGTTGTGAATGAGAGGGATGTAACATAAGGATCGCAGCGTCCTGCGAGTATCAATATGCGGATAATCCTCGCGCTTGAGTTGCGCCGCAGTCCGCAGCACCGGTTCAGCGCTCTCCAGCACGGAACCTAGAACGCCAGTATCGGAAAGAATGGACTGGTCGTGAACCGTGGCCTCACCAACCGTAGCCCTCGGCATCCAATAGGTATGCGAGCCATCCGAGCCAAGGGTATACACGCTGACGGCGGATTGCGCAACCAAGTCGGCGACGAACCTGGCCACGGCACGAGTGCGTGGCATAACTTCCTGCTCTCCCAGCAGGCTGGCGGATAAAATGGAGAGGTCAACAATCGAATCTCGGCCTGAACTGGGCAACGTTCGACTTTCCGCGGCACCCTTTGCCAGGGGGGCCACCAAAGGACTGGGTTCCTTGCTTTTTCTGGGCAGGTTATTTACTTTGTGCGCGCACTCTAACAAAGGGCTTCCGGAGTGTCAACGCCGGGGCAGTCGAGAACACCGACCAGGGAGGGGGCTTACAGTTGGAAATTGAGATCAGCACTCAGGATGGCGTTAAGGTCGTTAAATTGAAGGGCCGCTTGTCCATGGGAGCTGCCCTGGACCGGTTTAACTCCACCATGACGGAGGTGCTAGGGCAAGGCGAATACAAAATCATTCTGGATCTAGAAGAGATGCCCACCATCGATTCCAGTGGCATTGGCGCGCTGATGCGCCACCTCACCACCGCCAAACAGGGTGGGGGCTCCATCCGCTTGTACAAGCCTTCCAAGTTTACGGTGCAAACACTGAAGCTCGTCAGTCTTCTAAAGCTCTTTAGTACCTACGACGATCTTCCCGAAGCAATTGCTTCCTTACAGTAGGGCTTGGCGGGATTGATACAACGATTCGGTTTAGGCTGACGACGACTGCTTTACGTAATTGCGGGCAGACTTCACCACAAGAACTTCAGCCCAAACTGGATTTGACGAGAACTGGTCGCCGTCGAAGTGATAACCCCCGCTGTGGGCGAGGGACCGCCGGTCGCCGCGGCGTAGACCACAGGATTGGGAGTGTTGAAGTTCGTGTGATTGAAAATGTTGAAGATCTCCGCACGGAATTGCAGTGCTCGGCGCTCCGAAAAGGCGATTTTCTTGGCAGCCGACACGTCCGTTTCCACCAGCGATGGCCCCGGCAGGGTATTGCGCCCGACATTTCCGTAGGTTCCGGGCAGTGGTTGCACGAAGGCGCCGGGATTGAAATATTGGTTTGGCCCGCCTTCCATTACGGAGCCGCTGAAATTTGGATTCACCGACGGGCGCACCGGATTCCGGGAATCACCGTCGTTGGAGGGGTTGTAAGACAGCTGAGGTGTGAACGGCAAGCCCGACTGCAGCGTCTCAATCGCGCTCATCTGCCAGTTTCCGAGAATCTTTTCTACCCAAGGATGCGCGCCCGAACTCTGGCGACCAAATGGTAGATCATACGTGGCGTTCACAATGCCAGCGTGCCGCACGTCAAACGAGGCCCGGCCGTAGTCTGCTTTGGGATCGAGCGGATTCGCGACGAAGGCAGGGGAATTGGTGGCCACGCTGGTGTTGACATTGTCGCCGTCGTCCAGCGCTTTGGAAAACGTGTAAACGCCACGGAATTGCAAGCCGCTGCCGAGACGGCGACTTACATCCACCGCCAGGCCGTTGTAGGAACTGACGCCTTCGGAAAACCACTGGGTCGTGTTCGAAACCGTATTGTTCGCCAAGGGCGCGTTTGCCGGATAATAGAGCGTCCCTGCCGGATACGAAGCAGGGCACGGCGACGCTGGGCAGACCGTTGATACCGGAAGGTTCGCGTCGGCGGAAAGCAATTCATGATATCCGTGCGACCCGACATAGCCCACGCTCACCGAAGTGTTGGGAGAGATTTGCTGCTCAACCTTCAACGACCAGGAATCGACCGTCGGCGTGCGTAGGTCGGGCTGTACGCCGCTTGGAATGACTTTCGAATTATTGTAGATAGCGCCTGGAGCGATGCTCGCAAACGAGATACTCTTTGCGGCAAAGACCGTATTAAAAGGCGCGTTTTGGTCCAGGCGGTAACTCAAATTGTCTAGAAGAGCGTAATAGACGCCAAACGCTCCGCGTATCACGGTTTGCTTCGAAGAGAACGGCGACCAAGCGAGCCCGAGGCGTGGCGCAGGCAGAAATCTTGCGCGGTTCTCTGAAAGAGCAGAATCGCCGACGGCTGGTTGGGTGAGAATCACGCCGTTCGAATTGAAAACATAATTCGACGCACGCCCGTTTACTTCATTCCAGCCGTTGGTAGACTCGGCGCGGAAACCGATCCTCACTTCAAGGGATGGCTTCACGCGAATGGCGTCCTCCGCATAAAACGCCCCTGCCAGCGATCGCCATCCGAGCGGCGTGTAACTCGGGGCGTACGTGTAAGTGCTCACCGTTCCCTGCAGAAAGCTTTGCAAATTTGTGAACGACGCCTGGCCGTACTGATCTTGAACGAGAACATCGTTGGCCTGCACACGCTGCAACCACGCTCCGAAACTCAGCAGATGTTTGCCGTGCGTGAGAGTGAGTTGATCGCTGCCCGTGAATAGATTGCGTTTTGCGGCCAAATTGCTCCCGGCATTGGTGCCTCCATTTGTGATCTGCGATGCCCCGTTGAGGGTTGTGCCGCCACCCACTACCACCGCGCCCACCGGCTGACTATCGTGGATCCAGCCTGGCAAATCGACGGTTGTTCCGCTGTTGAAATAAAACGCTCCACGCGAAAAGCCGAAGGTGGCGCGGTTTACCACACTCGGTGAGAACACATGCGTCTCATTCAAGCTGGCCACCTGCTCGCGTAAGAAGATGTCAACAAAACTGATCGGATTGCTCGTCGGTGACTGCGCATCGCTGTCGTCCACCGTATAAACAGCCGTCAACGAATCGTTGGTCGACAGTGTCTGATCGACTCGTAAGGTTCCGAAGTCTTCCCGAATGTGCTGAAGCGGATTGCTGAACGCTTCGGCGATACCGCTGGCAGCTCCAGTGGAGGTGAAGAGTTCGGGGCCGTTCGCAACCGGCCAAAGGGCAAGCAGTGGGCGGACACTCGCGGCCGCCTTGGCCCGCGAAGTGTTGTCCGGCACCAGCGTGAGATCACTCAGACCAAGGCCCTGCCGGAAGCCTTCGTAGTTCACGAAGAAAAAGGTCTTATCTTTGACGACGGGACCGCCTGCGGAGGCGCCGAAGACGTTACGTTCAAAGTGCGGTATATCGCCGTGATCGAAAAAGTTCCGCCCATCGAGCGCGCTGTTCCGCACGAATTCATAAAGGGAGCCGTGGAATTCATTGGTGCCGTTAGCGGTCACGATGTTGACCTGCGCTCCGGGCCGCTTGCCATACTCCGCACCGTAAGTGTCCTTGATTACCGCAAACTCGCGCACCGCATCCACTCCGAGGAGTTGGCCGCTCGCGCCCCCCGGCGTGTTGTTAATTTCGGAAGCGCTCGTGAATTCGACGCCGTTCAACAAAAATAGATTCTCCTGCGGCCGGCGGCCCGACACCGCAAACATATTTCCGACCACGGAGTTTGACGTTCCAATCCCGCCGGCACGCTGCGACGTGTAGTTGACGATCCCCGGATTCAGAGTAAGCAACTGGTCGTAGCTTCGTCCATTCAACGGCAGCTCTTTCACCTGCCGTTCCCCAACCAAGCCGGAAATGTCCTCGGTCGTAATCTGCACGATTCCCAGGTCGGCGGCGACCTCGACGGTCTGGTGAACGTCACCCACCTGAAGTTTGAGGTTCAGCTCTTCTCTCTGGCCGATGACCAGGATGATGGAGGTTCTGCGATCCACTCGAAAACCGGTCTTAGTGGCTACCACCTGGTAGTGCCCGACGGGAAGAACAGGCGCGTTGAAGCGCCCTGCTTCGTCGGTGACGAGCGTACGCTGCGTTCCGGTTTCTATATTTGTCACGGTCACGGCAGCCTCGGCGATGCCCGCACCTGTCCCGTCGGTGACTGAACCCCAGAGCGAAGCGTCACCTTGCGCGACAAGAGCCGGGCAAAACATCGAGGCAGCCAGAATTAGCGACCACGTGTACAACGCTGATTTTCTTGCATAGGAAACAAAAATCTGAAGCCAGTTCATATCTACGCTCCTGTTTTAATCTTGTGCGCCAGCGCGGCGGAAACACTTCACGATTTGGTAAGAACAACGCAGAAGTCGGAAACTATTTCGCTTGGCGACAAACCGGGAGGGGGCGACAACAAGGACAGTCAATGGCGAACACGGACGAGCTGTGAATCAGGGACGCTGCGGCCCGGAGAAGTACATTCATGGCCGGGACACTCTTGGCAACCGCGCATCCAGCTTCACAGCCGCCGTGGAATGCTGTGCCGCGATGGCGCGCGCACCAGACCATACCAACTGCAACCCGGCAACCAGGGCCACAGCCGCAACCACGGCTTTCAATTTCTGTGCCGGTACTTTTCGCGCGAGCAAGCAACCGAGCACGACGCCTGGCACGCCACCCGCAAGCAACTGCAACAAGATGGGCGTGCTGATCGAACCGAAAGTCCAGTGCACCGCGCTTCCGATCGACGCCAGGACCAATCCGAACACAATGTCCGTACCCACCACTTGCGCCGGCGCCATTTCCGAATAATTGAGCAAGAGCACCGTGCCGAGCGCACCCGCTCCGGCAGAGGAGAATCCCGACTCGACGCCAATCGGAAATGCCAGCCACGGTAACCAACGCGAATTGTTCAAAGCGAAGCGCGGATTCTGCACGCGCGGCACGAAGCTCACGCTGGAGGTCGCCGCCAGCAATAATCCCAGCACAACAATCACCAGTGGGCTGTTGCCAGCCTTCGCCATGAAGCGTAACGCCACGATTCCGACTATCAGGCCCGGCACCGCACCAATTAGCAACAAGCGGAAATAGCGCGAGTGAACATGCCGGCGCATCAGGTAAAAAGGCGCGGCGATCAGCCGGAGTACGCCGGCGAATACAAACGCGGTTCCGACCGCTTCTCCTGCAGGAAGACCAACAATCAGCAGGAGCGCGGGAACCGTGAAACTCCCGCCGCCGATACCCGTGAGCCCGACGGCCAGCGCGATCAGAAAACCCAGTAAGAAATGAATCACTCAGTCTTCTCCGAAAAAGTATGAATGCCGCACTCGAGTTTCTTGCCGCTCCAGCGCCCCGACCTTGGATTGGCGGGATCGTCCGGAATCGCCGTGCATGGCTCGCAGCCGATGCTGGCATATCCTTGGTCGTACTGCGGAAGGTAGTTCAGTCCATGCTTCCTGGTGTACTCCCAGACCTGCGCCCAGGTCCAATCGGCCAGAGGGCTGACCTTTAACAGGGTTTTGCCGCTCGGCAAACGGTGGTGTTCGATTTTCTTGAGATTCCGCCGAGTAGGAGACTGCTCGCGCCGCAGACCCGTGAACCAAACTTCGAACGGTTCAAGCGAAGCCATCAAAGGATCCACTTTGCGAAGTTGGCAGCACCTGGCTGGATCTTCGCGATACAGAATCCCTAATCGGGATTCCTGCTGCCGAACCGTTTCCTCGGGCAGCACATTGACCAGATTGAGTCCCCATTCCGCCGTAAGCCGATCGCGGAATCGGTAGGTTTCGTCAAAGTGATAGCCCGTCTCCAAAAACAAGACCGGAACACGCGGCAACCGTTCGCGCAAAAAATGAAGAACGATGACGTCTTCGGCCTGGAAGCTACAAGTGAGGCAGACGGGCGCCGTGCCATGCTCATTCAAGAGCGTGGTCACAACGGTTTTTGCGTCCTGATTTTCGACGGTTCCTGGCGGGAGGGTCGCGAACATATTAGTCAACCTTTCCTGAATGGGACGAGAGCCGTGGAATCCGGAGTGACTCCGCACGCAAAACGGCCTCGGCTGTCAGCTCTTCGGCCGCCCGGCTTTGGGCCGCAGTCACAAGGTCAAAAAACAACTCTCCGGCAATCGTTTCCAGAGCCCGCCGCGTTTCTGGCTGAATTTTGTCAACCGCAAAAATGACCACGAGTCCGGCTGAGAATAAAGGAGTGACGGCCAGATGAACGGCCGCGCAGGGAATTCGATAACCATCCAAAGTGATGGTCTGGAAGCCGCCGTCGAACAGCGCCCGCTCCACGGACTCCGCGAGAACATCACGATGGGGAATAGCAAAGACTGCGGGCCGGTGCCGATTTCGCTCGGATCGCTCTTGAAGAGCGACCGCTTCACGGCGAATGGCGCGCCCCACATCCTGAGCGGTCGGCGTAGCGCGCGACCCTGACAAATCCTCCCGGATCATTCCCGCGGCCACCGTGGCATTGGACAGCGGATCAATCAGAATGAAACTACCGGTCACACGGCTGCGATCGTAAGCGTCGAAAAACAGCGGGCTGCTCGTCTCTAGGTCCACGAGCCCTATGCCATTCATGGGCAGTTCTCGCGCCGGCTCGTCGTTCAGCGTGTTCACGTCAACGCGCTGCTGAATGCGCGTGACTTGTGCCTTCACCAGTCGCGTCGTGTGTTTCGCGAGATAAGTGCGATTCAATTCCAGCGGCTGTTCGTACAACCAGACAACCATCGCGCTCAAAGATCGTGAAACCCGAGGGATCGCATCGGAAGACACCAGCATATCGCCACGGCTGACATCAATTTCATCCTCAAGTTCCAGGGTGACCGACTGGGAGGCCACCGCGCTGTCGAGTTTGCCGTCATACGTGACGATGGATTGCACCCGCGTAGTCTGTCGGGACGGCAGGGCCATGATGGAATCGCCAGCGCGAATCGCGCCGCCGCTGACTTGTCCCGCGAAACCACGGAAAGCGGAGTCGGGGCGAATGACGTACTGCACGGGAAATCGAATCGCGTCGATACTCGACGGCGGCAAAATCGGCACTGATTCAAGATGCTCAAGAAGGGTCGGCCCCGAATACCACGGCATCTTGCTGCTGCGCTCGACAATGTTGTCGCCTTCGAGGGCGCTGACGGGCACGCATTGAACAGCGGGAATGTTTAATTGCTCGGCGAGAGCCAGAAAATCAGATTGTAGCTGCAAATAAACGTCTTCGCCGTAACCCACCAGGTCCATCTTGTTAATCGCGGCGAGGACATTGGGTATTCCCAGCAGCGAAGCGATGTAAGTATGGCGACGCGTTTGCGGCAGCAGTCCCTTGGTTCCGTCGACAAGAATCACCGCAAGATTCGCCGTGGAAGCCCCTGTAGCCATATTGCGCGTGTACTGCTCATGACCAGGTGTGTCAGCGATGATGAATTTTCTTCGCGGCGTGGCGAAGTAGCGGTAGGCAACGTCAATAGTAATTCCTTGCTCGCGCTCGGCTCGCAAACCATCCGTCAAGAGGGAAAAATCGATCGGTCCGGTGGAACGGTTGATGCGGCTCCTTTTCACCGAAGCGAGCTGATCCTCGTAAACTCCCTTTGCGTCATGCAACAATCTTCCGATCAGTGTGGACTTGCCGTCATCCACGCTACCCGCGGTGGTAAACCGCAGTAATTCCTTGGCAAGTTCCTGCTGAAGAAAAACGTCAAACTCTTCGCCGAGCAAAGAAGCAGTCAGCATCAAAAATAGCCCTCCCGCTTCTTCAGCTCCATGGAGCCTTCTTCATCGTGATCGATGACGCGGTTTTCCCGCTCCGAGCGCCGGAACGAGATCATTTCCTCGACAATCTTGGGTAGCGTGTCGGCTTCGGACCGCAGCGCCCCGGTGCACGGCACGCAACCCAGAGACCGCATCCGGCACTTCACGATCCTCGATTGCTCCCCGACCAAAAGTTCGTCCTTATCATGAATGAGTACCAGCGAACCGTTGCGGACCACCGTTTCGCGCTCGCGAGCGTAATATAGAGGCACGATGGGAATATTTTCGGACAGAATGTACAGCCAGATATCAAGTTCGGTCCAATTGGAAAGAGGAAAGACCCGAATGCTCTCGTTACCATCCAGCCGCGAATTGAACAGATTCCACAGCTCCGGACGCTGGTTCTTCGGATCCCACTGGCCATGCGAATCGCGGAACGAGTAGATCCTTTCCTTGGCGCGCGATTTTTCTTCGTCGCGACGCGCCCCTCCGAATGCCGCATTAAATCCGCCCTCCGCCAGGGCGTCCAAAAGGCTCTTCGTTTTCAGCAGCCCGCAGCATTTCTGAGTGCCCAGCAAAAATGGATTCGCGCCGCGTTTCAGCGCTTCTTCATTTTTGTGCACAATCAGCTGCGCGCCGATTTCTTTCGCATAGGAGTCTCGAAACTCGAGCATTTCCGGAAATTTGTAACTGGTGTCGATGTGCAGCAGCGGGAACGGAATCTTCCCGGGGAAAAACGCCTTCTGAGCCAGCCGCAACATCACCGACGAATCTTTTCCGATGGAGTACAACATCACTGGATGCGAAAACTCCGCGACCGCCTCGCGCAGAATGTAGATGCTCTCCGCTTCCAGCGCCCCCAGGTGATTCAGCCTTTCTCCACCGGCCGAAGAGCGCGATTCGCCCGCTGCGCCGCGAGTGCGAACTGTATTCAACAATTCCAGCGTGGGCTGAGACATTTCCGTCCTTGGTCTGCGAAAAATTGCGTCCAAAAAAACAAAAATCCCACCTGCCTGCGATTCTGGCGGTGGGCTTAATTACGACTCGACTAGAGTGAGATTCTAGACTTCGAGCCTCCCGGCGCCAGAGCGCACCTGTAGACAACACGTACAACACGCGCAGGCGGAGATCTGGTTGTGGGAGCTCAATAACATCCTTTGAAGTCTACGCCGGAACCGTCCTCGACTGCAAGAACTGCATTCGGCTGTGTATGGAACTGCTCAGTAGCTTCGATCGGTCCGGACCTTTCCCGCAGCCTGCTAAGGCGCGCCGTAGCCTAGCTCAATAGTTGCTTCATGCTCGTGAGCGCGTTGGATTGCGTGCCGGGTGGCCACTCTGGTCCAATCGCAACCGCTTCATTATGACCTTCAAACCATACCAGGAAGGACGCCTTCTCGGCGCCCGGGAGCCTCTGCTGGTTCAGCCAGTTGTAATAGGCACCGAAATCAGCATCCACTAAGGATCCGACGGGATCAAGCTCCGGCGGATTCTGGCTTCCGGAGATCATTTCGTTCATGGGCTTTTGTTTTTGGCGTGGAGCAAAGCGTACCAGCAACGTGAGCGGTTGCGCGCGGCGCAGTGCTTCGCGCGCGGTCCACTGCGCGAAGGTGGTAGCGAAAATTTGGGTACCCGAGCCTTCAGTCAGCACTTTGAGTTGAAAGCGCGCCATCACCGGATCACTTGCTTGTCCGGAAATTCCATTGAGGCCGAGGTCTTCGGGACGCATCCGGGCCATCAGCGTTCGCAGGGCTTCGGGTCCCATTCCAGGCCGCTCGATTTCAACGCGCATTTTCGCCGCTAACGCGCTACGAGCCGATGCCAGAGCGTGATAGGACACACAGGTGAGCGCAGCATCGTAGTTCGCTTCCTGGCCGCCATCGACGTACCAGTGAGCGTAAGGAATGGGATGCGCTTTCGCTCGCGAGGCAACCGCATCCAGCAAGAGCTGCGTACCGTTTTTCGGTTCGACGTGATTGAAGTACGCGCCGTGGGCGCGGAGCTTTCGGAATAGCGGCGCATCGTAGCTGGCTACTCCTTGCCCGATGACGGCGATGCCCAGTCTCGGGATCGGCGGCGGGTCAGGCGGCGCGACTGCTCGCAGACGCTCCGCATAACCCAAAGCTGCCGTGCGGAACGCGTCCATCTGATGCGTGGCCCAAAGGTGCGCCGACAACTGTTCCACAAACTGCGCGGGCGCGTTCACCCAATCCGCATTTTCGAGTTGGGACGAAAGGCGAATTTGCGTGAAGCCGCGGAACCAGTCCTTCCGTTGTTCCGGAGAAAGAGAAGCAAGATTCGCAAGTTCCTTCTCGACCGTTGTGCGCTCGACGGGAAACTTGTAATCGTATTCAATAATCTCCCGCAACAGGCTGGGCAGAAAAGCCAGCGGCAGTTGCTGCAGCGCCCCGATGTAATTCGCAGCGAATCTTCGAGCCTCTGGCGGATAGCCGTTGAACTGTTCGGGCTTGAGGTCGATTGGCCGCATTGCGATTACAACAATTCCGGTATGGGCTTGCCTTGCGCCAGCGAAGCCGAGAATCCCAGCATCGATCCAAGCGTGGGCACGAGATCGGTCGACTCGGTCGGGCGATCGTAGACGACGCCTTCGCGGACGCCAGCGCCCATGGCCATCATCCAGGTGGTGCGAGAAAGCGCGTCGCCGGTGCGGTGATGCTGGAAGCCGTTTCCGCCGGCGTCTTCGTCAGAATCGCGACCGAAATCCGGCAAGATGAACAGGGTGGTGTTGCCCGCGTATTCCGGCTCGGCCTGAATGGTCTTCCAAAGCTCGGCGCAGAGGCGATCGGTGCGGCGGATCCCGTCAATATATAAGGAGTATGCGCCAGCGTGAGCGATGTCGATGTCGTGCATAGTGATCCACAGCAGACTGGGCGCAACCTGGCGCATCAGTTGGCGCGCAATGTAGACCGAAAGCTCGTCGGGGCTGGACAGAGTGAGGGCATGGGATTTGAAATCGTCGACCGAAAGCTTGAGCATCATCGCTAACTGCTGCAATTCAAACTCGTTACCAGCGAGTTCCGGCGTGTAGAACGGCGTCTCATAATTGTCGCGGAGTAGATGTTGGTAGTCGGCTCCGCCGCCCGACGTGGCCGCGGTCAGCAAGTGCTTCGGCAGAATCACTTGCGCGCCCAATCCCGGACCGTAAGAACGGTGACTGCTCTCGCCAATCCGGTTGAAACCGTTGCTGGGAGCGATCACCCAAGCGTCCGATGCGGGACGGTGCAAGTCCTTGCGGAAGTATTCAAACACGGTGGGGTGTTCCGGCGAGACCGCGGCAAAGTTGTTGAACGTCTCATAGGTTCCAGTAGCGAGGCTTGCCGTTGCGACGTAGTGCCCGAGAATGCCGCGATTCACAACCTGGGTGAAAAAGGTGGATTGCGGAATCATCTCGCGCATCAGATGCGGAATATTCTCCTGGCCCTCAGGCGCAAAGGTCTCCTGATCGCGCGCCCCGCCGCCGAAAGTGATGACCACGACTTTTCGCCGTTTCATGGCGGCGCCGGCTAAGGCCATCGGGGAGTGCAGCAGAGTGCCCCCCAGCGCGACGCCTGCGGCGGAGCGCAAGAAGTCGCGGCGCGTAAACGCCAGTTGTCGCGCGAGTTCCGCGGGACGGGAGATTCGAGCGCTCATCATCTATAGGCCCGAAAGAAATCGGCAGCGGGTGCCCGCGGGATGTGTAGTGTAGGTCATTGGAAACGCGATGCTTAGCGTAAATTACGCCCGGCTAATAGCGAAGTCAAGGATCGGATGCCAGCCTTCTTTCCGGGAAGGGTACCCCGCCCGCTTTACGTAAGTGTTCATTCTAATAACGTAAACCTGCTTTGCATCAACACCTGTACAGGTGCGGAATCTAAAGGAGTTATCTGGCCCCGCTGATTCACAAAAGTAACGTTGCCTCGGAGCCCGCATGCAGCAAGGGGCGAGCCCGTAGAACCTCGACGACTTTCTCATAGATTAACATATTGGTACTATTCCTCAAGAAGATCTATAACTCGCTGCGAATCTTACACATTGCACTCGGGAAATGGCCTATTCGAACAGGCTTTCGTTCCACTGGCTCTGCGTACCATTGACCAGTGCACGCGGTGCGGATAATTTCTGCTTTCAGAAAAAAAATCTTAAGTATGTTGGTTCGAACACGGACCCCCGCTGCCAAAGCCGGACTGAAAACACAGAGTTTGCGATACGAGCGAAACGCAAAAAGCCATGGAGTGTCTTCCAAGGCCAAGCCTGTTGGGAGTCGGCGGTTTTCGTCGGGCCTAAAGCTCCGACCTCGAAAGGAACCGATCTCTTCGGGGTGCTTGCTTCGTTCGGAAGCCGCTGTTCTAACAAACCGGCTTTTTCGCGTTGGCACACGAACTTGACTTTGTGTCCAGGGGCCGATCATGGGTCGAAGATGGTTTCGATGGATCTGCTGGGTTGTAACGGTTACTGCATTCCTAGCGGCGATAGCTCAACGAAGTTTCGCTCAAACCCCTCCAACCCTGACCGTGGATGCAGCTAGCGATCCACATCCGATCAATCCTGATATTTATGGGATTGCGAGTTACGGGCTGGACGCGACGTTCGCAAAAGAGATTCAGGTTCCCAACATTCGGTGGGGCGGGGACGGTACTACCCGTTACAACTGGGGAGTGGATTCGAGCAATGCCGGTTTCGATTGGTATTTTATGGGCGGAAATGGGCAGGCGACTCCCACGCCTGGCGGTTCTGCCGACTTGATGATCAACACGTATAAGACGGCTTCGAGGGCGCATACCCTTTTGACGATTCCGATTATTCCTTATGTGAATAAAAGCGCCGCCTGGAATTGCAGTTTCCCGGTTTCGGTCTACGGTGCGCAGCAATCGACGAATCCTTACGTACATCCCAACGGGGACAATTGCGGGAACAGCATTACTACCGGCGGGGCGCAGCTCACGGACAACAATATCTATGCCAATCATATTGATAACACCGTGGCACTGCAGCAGGGGTGGGTACAGCATTTGATTTCGACCTTTGGCACCGCGGCGAACGGGGGCGTTGCTTACTATCAGCTGGACAATGAGCCAGGTGGGTGGAGCAATACGCACCGGGACGTCGAGCCGGTGCAACCCGACTACGACACGATCCTCAGCCTGGGGCAACAGTATGCGGCGATGGTCAAGCAGACCGATCCTTCGGCCAAGGTCTTTGGCCCGGTGGATTTCACATTGGGCGGATGGATTGGAACTCCCAGCAAACAGAACAATCTTTACGCCGGGGAATATTATCTGCAAAAGATGGCGGCCTACGACCAGGCCAATCATCAACGGATACTGGATTATTTTGACGAACATTATTATGGCGGCGGGTCTACCGATGCGGCGGAGCTAGCTTCCACGCGGGCGCTGTGGGATCCGACGTTTAATTCGGGAAGCTGGGTGGAACAATATTTTTTTAATGGACCAATGATGCTGCTGCCGCGGTTTCAGAGTTGGATTCAAACATATTATCCGGGGACGAAACTGTCGATTTCGGAGTACAGCTTTTCGAGTGGCACCAATCCGTTGGTGGATGCCTTGACCGAAGCGGATGTGCTGGGCATTTATGGGCGGGAGGGCCTGGACTTCGCGAATATGTGGAATGTGCCGAAGCCCACCGATGCGGTGGCGTACAGTTTTCGTTTATATCGAAACTACGATGGAACGGGCGGGCAATTTGGGGGCACTTCCATTACTGCAACGAGCACCAATCAGGGGCTGCTTTCGGTTTACGGTGCACTGCGGGCGAGCGACGGGGCTTTGACAGTGGTAGCCATCAACAAGACTACCAGTGCGATTGCGACCAGTCTGGTGCTCGCGAATTTCAAATCGACGGGGACGGCGGCAGTTTACACGTATAGCAATGCGAATTTGAGCCAGATTGTCGCAGGAACGCCGGTGCCGGTGGTTTCTGACGCGGTGAGTTATAGTTTTCCGGCTTATTCCGCGACGGCGTTGGTTTTCACGCCGGAAAGCTCTTCCACGGAAGCAACTACCACTTCTCTTATGGCTTCCTCTGCGCAGGTGACTGCCGGGCAAAACATCGCGTTCACTGCGAGCGTGGCGCATTCATCGGGAACGGGCGTGCCTACCGGCAGCGTGACGTTTAACAACGGGGCAGCACCAATTGGGACGGGTAGTCTGAACTTGTCGGGAGTGGCGACTTTCACTTCATCAAGTCTTGCTGTTGGGTCGTATACGGTTACGGCGACTTACTCCGGCGATTCGAATTTTTCCTCTTCGACATCGTCGGCGACCTCGGTAACTGTCGCGGCCGCTGCCAGGATTTCTACGGTTACGTCAGTCTCCGCTTCGGGAACGCAGGTGACGAGCGGGCAAAACATGACCCTGAACGTGAAGGTAGCGCCGACTACCGGTACGGGCACGCCAACCGGCAGCGTGACGTTTCTGGATGGCCAAACGTCGATCGGTGCGGCGACGCTGAGCGGCGGGGCCGGATCGTTCAGCACCACGCTTTCGGTGGGCACCCAAACAATCACGGCGGCGTATTCGGGTGACGCGAACTTCGCAGCGTCTAGTTCTGCAGTACTGACCGTGACCGTGGCCGTGATTGTTTAGATCGGAAGAGCACACGTCTGAACTCC
>OBLW0100000386.1_pt1 | contig 37980 bp, 47 predicted proteins | sample 1520161 | NCBI WGS metagenome assembly OBLW01 (sample SAMEA3539309, study PRJEB22396) | soil metagenome | biome: tundra; feature: field; material: soil | place: USA | collected 2010-05 | depth 0.15 m
CGGCTTCGTACAAATCCTCCTATCGCAAGTGCCCCGGCGGGAAACACTTGGGTCCCCGCGGAAGCTCACCGCCGGCGCACTTGTCGATAGGAAACTAAGATTTATCGACAGTTTGCTGATTGCGAGGATTTCACGACCGTCAGCAACGTCACGCCCGCTGCCGGGATCGGAGGGGCGGTGAACGCGGTCAAAGCGCGGGGCAATTGTGCAACGACCTGTTGCACAAATTGCTGTTCGGGTACGCTTCAGCGAAAGCTCGCATATATTTGAGGTTTCGCGCGCCAAACCCAGTCACGCCCGGAAAGGCTTTGAAGAGGTCATGAGCCAGCCTGTCTACTACCTTTGCTCCCCACCCTTCCGATTGCTGACGGCTAAGAATGTCTCTGCCGATGCCCCAATAAAGCAATACGAGTTCCCGATGGACGGACAAAGCGGCGCGCACCTGCGCGCTGCGGATCCGCTCCTTCAGTTCCTGCAAGAACGCGTCATACCGGTCCGGTGGCTCAGGATGTTTTCGCTTCATGATAGGAAACCAGCATAGCCTAAGAGTCAGATTCGATTGCACCTGATCGGGCAACATACCCCGCCAGGGCTCCGGCGTTCACTTTTGCCAAAGCGTCTTTAGATTGCACCCCCCTTCAGATAAACCATGGTCGATTTGATGTCGCGATGGCCCATCCACGTCTGAAGCGTGCGGATGTCCACACCGTGCCGCAAGTGCTCGGTGGCAAATGTGTGGCGGTTATGCCGAGTTCCGGACTATGCCGCATGGTGCCGCAGAGCAACACGGTGTACCTGCTGATTCGCTTTATGTGAGCGAGAACACGGTCAAGACGCATTTCAGCCGTGTTCTCGACAAATTAGGAGCTAAGCGACGGACGCAGGGCCGTGCAACTCGGCAAGGAATTCGGCTTGCTTTCTTGAACTACTCATTAGGACGAATGATTTTTCTCCTCTGGAGCCAAAATCACCCAAAAGGATGATGACAGAAACCCAGTCCGGCGCGGTATATTGCGTCTGGATTTGCGTTTAGTATCCCCAGTGGCCGATTTTGTTTCATCACTTACATTACAGAAGGGGCGAACATGGAACTTGGTGCGTTTTCCATCAGCTTGGCTGTTAAGGACATTAACGAGAAATTCGGCTTCAAGCCCTTCGCCGGAGATACCTCGCAGCGCTGGCTGATTCTAAAGAACGGCCCTCACGCAATCGGTCTCTTTCAAGGCATGTTCGACAAGAACATTCTAACTTTCAATCCTGGTTGGCACAGCAATGCTAGCAAGCTCAATGCATTCACCGACGTTCGCGACCTACAGCGCAAATTGAAGGCACAGGGTGTGCAGCTAACGACCGAAGCAGACGAGACGTCCACGGGGCCAGCGAGTTTTACCGCAATCGACCCGGACGGGAACCCAATTCTAGTCGATCAGCACGTCTAGAGCTGAACGGAGACACCCACATGAGAAGGACCGTACTAACTTTCGGGCTGATTTCCAGCGCTCTTTCCTCGCTGATGATGGTGGCCACAGTACCATTCGCCGACAAGCTCGGCTTTGACAAGGGCGAATACATTGGCTATACCACCCTTGTGCTCTCGTTCTGGCTGGTGTTTTTCGGCATCCGCTCGTACCGGGACAACATGGGCAACGGCCAGATCAGGTTCACTAAAGCGTTTGCCGTCGGGATCTGCATTACCTTGATTTCGTGTCTGCTATGTCCTGGCGTGGGAAGTTCTCTACTTCAACTTCATGCACGATTTCATGGACAAATACGGCATCTATATGGTCGAGAAGCTTAAGGCCTCGGGCGCGAGTCCTACAGCCATCCAGGCGCAACTTCAGCAAGTACAAAAATACAAGGAGTGGTACTAAAACCCGCTTATTAACGCCGCGATGACGTTCCTCGAGTCTCTCCCGATTGGGCTCGTCATCACTCTGATTTCCGCAGCTGTCCTAAAGAGAAAGGTGCAATCGCAACTGGCACAATCGCTTTTGACGGCATCCGATTGAATCGCCCTTTCGCAACCGATGCGAGGCATAGGGCCACCCAGCATATTGGAAAGGATTCCGACTTTTTCAATTTATCCTCTTTGCCTTAAAACTCTGGGCCTTGAGCTCTCACCCCAAAACGCGCGCTTCCGCATTCCGTTCGATTATTTCCCTGCGCTCATGTGCTTTCCCGCTTACGGAGCAATTGGGTCGAGCGTTACGCGAGCGATCACTTTCTGTTTATACGAATTGATGAACCCGAACAGACCCGGGCTGCTCAGGAATCTTCCTGGAGTGAATCGTGTCAGCGGAATAAAATGCGGATCGACCGGATCGCCACCTTGCGCCGTGAGGTCGAAAGCACCCGCAGCGAATCCAAACAATCGGTCTCGCGTCAGCAGCTCTGCTCAAATCGCTTCTCCTTGCCAGATCTAGTTTCAACCTGCAGACAGTGATAGTTCTGTTTCGCCCACCACCACCGGCACTCTTTTCTCGTATGCATTCGCGAAGCGAACTCGGATCAGCCAGAAAATCATCAAAATCAGTGGCAGGAAGCTCAGCAGAAGAAGCATCCCTGTTTTGCGCATCAAGGCTGGAAACAACTGTTGCCGTGCCAGGAATATGGACGCTGCGGCGACGAACAGAGCAAAGCACATGCGCCAAAGATGCCGCGCCAGGCGCTGGGTGCCGGAAACCCCGCGGCATACCAGCATGCGCACGTCCCCTACGGTAGCCAACAGAGCCACGGAACCAAAGAGAAAAAAAGGCCACGGAGGATATTCGTACTTCAACCCCGTTGGACTAGTCGCCGCTTCTATCCCAAACGTTACTTCGATAACTCCGATCGCCAGGACAACGAAGAGCGCGCCCCAATCGAAAATGCCCGGTTTCCCGTCGCTACGCCTGGCGGTGAGCCACGCTGTTATCACCAGATAGAACGTTAAAGTACCTCCCAGAATATTACCCGGTTCGGCTTTCAGGACCGCCAGGAACGTCCCGGTAGCTGACAGGCACAGCATTGATACGACAAATACTTTTCCCGCGAGACCGTGCCGGCGGGAACCCTTGAGGAGAAACACTGCCACGAATCCCGACAGCATTCCCAAGGTGCCAGCAGAAATGTGAAGAAGTAGCATTGGCGAGTGCGACATTTTATCCTCCTTTTTAGTGCTGTCCGAGATCCGGCCGATCCCATCAATCCATGTTCTTGTTCGCCTGTTGTCGCGCTAGCTCGTCAACCCCGCAGGCGTGGATACCGCGAGCAAAGAGATCTCTGCTCACCGGCTCAACTCATAGAAGAGAGCCGTCACCGCGATATAGAAAATGGACGCGATGAGATCGAATACCAAACCCAAGCGGCCATGAGCGAAGATTACGACCCCTCCCGTCACTATGGTGACGAAATAAAAAGCACCGGTGATTCTGGTCTTGAAATGTGGAGACGCTTCTGCAATCCGTTCCTTCACTTCAGCGAAGCTCATAATCTTTCTCCTTTCGCGCGAATGAATTCAGTGCTCATGCGAGTCAGACCGGGCTTTGATAGCGGCGCAGCCGGACCGCTGCGGCGAGGAAAGCCGCGCTAAGTGCCAGCCCTAACCAGAGCTCCGGGCTGCTCAGGAAATTAAGCGGAGTGATGTGTGTCATGGGATTCGTGGGGAACGTATCCGGCGACCCAAAGTCGATCGCTGGCGCGGCGCCGATCAATCGAGTCCCTACCAGGGCAGCGAAATGCCATGTACGGAACACAATCGCTTCGAGGCCGCCAATGGCGACAACCGGTAACGCCGCCCATAGCAGAGTGGCGCGGCGCGCCCAGCCGGACACCAGCAGCAGCCAGCAATAGACTGGCGCGGGCCAGAGCGTATGGGCCGTCAAAATGTGGTAGAGCAGCAGCATAGACATCCGGAAGAACGACACCTCCGTCCATAACGCCGACACGCCCAAACCGTTCGCCAACAGCACGGCGGAGCTGAACAGGAGCATGATCCATTGCACAGCGACGGCGATGACCCATGCGAGCACCGGCACGATCACCAGCGGAATACTCGCTTTCGCGAGTACTGTGGTGAGATCGGAGACCGGCAGCGACTTCCAGAACAGGATGCTGCGATCGCGGCGTTCCCCGTATAGCGCGTCGGCACAATAAAACACATTCACCAGGATCGTGGTGAGCATCATTAGACCGGCCACGATGTCGTACGGGGTTGCGATTCCGTCCGACTGGTGTTCCAGGCCGATCATCCACAGGCCACGAGTCTTGCCCGGGAGATGAATCGTGGTGATCAGAAAGCCAAATAGAAATACGGCGGCCACGCCCAGAGGCGCGAGATAAATGGAACGGTTCTCCCACAACTCGCGACGCACTGACCAGTAGAACGGGTGAGTCACGAAGGTTGGCGCCGGTGCGGCAACCGGGGAAGCAAAAGACTCGGCCGCAGGATTCGATTGAATATTCATCTGGATACTCCTTGTTGCTGGCTGGTGTGATTGCTCATCAGGGCAACGAACAAGTCGGCGATGCTGGGCGTGCGCAAGTCGCCAAGCGCTGCGAGTTGCTGGCGATCGACGCGATCGAACAGCAGGATGCTGCGACCGAGCACCTGGCGCTCGTGAATCGGTTTGAGCGCCCGTGCTGCGGCGACCTGCTCGGGATGCACCGTCACTTCCAGATAGCGCGACTCGAATTCTTCCATGCTGCAATCGAGTACGATGCGTCCGCGGTGGATGAACATGAGATCGGTGAGGACGTTCTGGACGTCTTCAACCTGATGTGTGGTCACGACAATGGTGCGGCTGCGATCGAAGTAGTCGTTGAGCAGCGCATCGTAGAACTGCTTGCGATACAGGATGTCGAGGCCAAGCGTCGGCTCGTCCAGCACCAGCAATTTCGCGTCAATGGCCATGACCAGAGCGAGGTGCAGCTGGGTCACCATGCCCTTCGACAGTTCCCTGACCTTGCGCGCGGGCTTGATGTCGGTCTTCGCAAGAAAACCTTGCGCCTTCGTGCGATCGAATCGGGGATGCACTCCGGCGACGTAATCGAGCGCCTGCGAAACCCGCATCCAGCGCGGCAGCACGGCGACATCGGCGATGTAGCAGACATCGCGCGTGAGCTGATCGCGCTCCGTCCAGGGGTCGCGTCCAAGCACTTTCAATTCTCCCTGATACGGCGTGAGGCCGAGAATCGCGTTGAGTGCGGTGCTCTTGCCTGCGCCGTTGGGGCCGATAAGTCCGAGGATGCGGCCCTCTTGGACGCGTAAATCTATGCCGTCCAGCGCCATGGTTGTGCCGAAGGCCTTGCGTAGGCCGCGTGCTTCGATGATTGGCAGAGCGGCGATTGGCGGAGCGGCGACGGTCATGCCTTCGGCTCCTGTTCTGCGGCACTCGACGACGGGCGACTGACGGCATCCAGAAGCTCCGCCGTGGTCAGGCCGAGCCGCTGAATAGTTGCGAAGACCCGGGGCCATTGTTCCGCAAGAAACTTTTGGCGTTCGCCTTGCAGCAGCAGATTGCGCGCGCCGGCGTTGATGAACATGCCGCGACCTCTTTTGCTCTCGACAAGTTGCTCGTCGACCAGTTGTTGATAGCCCTTCAGAACCGTGAGGTGATTGACCCGATATTCGGCCGCGACATTGCGCACCGATGGCAGCGGATCGCCTTCCTTGAGCACGCCGTCGAGTATCATGTCGACAACGCGGTCGCGAAGCTGGCGGTAAATCGGCTGACTGTCATTCCACTCATGATCCATCATGTGTTCCCAGATATTCCCTGTGTTCTAAGTAGGCCCCACGAAACCATTTAGCCCTTCCGAGAGAGGCGCGAGCGATCGCTAAACTCGACCACTGCGCCTCCTCGGAGTCCACACGATACATGGCTGCAGAAAGCAGCGTCACCTTGCCCTCTGCAATTCAAGGTGCGCCCGGACCAGCTTGTCCCCAGGCTCCATGTAAGTCCAGTCCTCCGTGTGATGGTTCGCATCGATCATGGTGAACAGTGCATGGTGCATATGCCCGTACTCCGTGCTACCGGCGACATCGAGAAAATCGAATTCCACGGTTTTTCCTTCCGGCGAAACCTTGGCCGTCATGCGTGGCCGATTTCCTGCATCGCAATAATGCGTCAGGAGCAAACGGTCCCCGTCCAGATAAAGCATGGTGATCGGATTGTCGTAACGAGCGGGGTCGTCTGGCTTTCCCGCTTCCTTCATTTCATGTACAAGCGCGTTTCCCCTGGATGTCACGCGCAGCGTGACCCGGGTGGGCTTGCCGTTCATGTCGGGGTCCAGCGGGACCGTTGTCACAGGGCCTTCCCAGGAACCCGCCAGAGTTTTTAGTTTGTCGAAGGACTTTTGCGCGTCGGTCTGGGCAAAGGCCAGGGTGGAGAGCGAGATCAGAACAACGGACAGCATGAAACGAAGGGATTTCATATTTTCATTCTCCTTAAGCTTTCTACTTTCGGGTTAGGGTTTCGCTTCGCGTACTCAACGTGTAAGCGGTGATACCCTTGGTCTAGATCTACTGATATAGTTAACTATATCACTATCAGAAATGCAAGCTTTTTCTTTCTTTTTATTTGGTCGTTTCTTTGCCGCCAATTTGGGTGGGAGCTGCCAGTGGACGATTCGACTGCGCAATGCGAGGTCGTGTCGCCGGGAAAGGCCGAATTCGAATAGAGCACCAGCAGCGAGTGCTCTCACCTGGTCGAACCTGGTGCTGATCATGTCGCGAAGTGAACAGGTACTTGTACTTGTCCCTTGATCGAAAAACCCGGAAACGCTTGAGGGATGAAAGAAACTGTATTCTCCATCTCGCGCAGCACTGCAACACCGGGCGGACGCTTCACTCTTTCGCAACCGTCAACTATTCGTGCAGCCCCGACGGCAATGGGCCTGCTTCCATAGTGGAAGTGTCCGCTCAGGCCCATCACGGAGCTTTGTAGGTTAGTCGCGAGGATTCGGCGGATAGACAAGCCTGCCATCGTCAACTCGCTGACTCACTGTCCGCAGGTCGACGTTGCAATGTTCATTCGCACCGCAGCCCTGAGAATTGCCAAAGTTTGCTGGACGTTTACCCCGTTGCGGGCGCAGCCGTAGTAATAAGGAGAGGTTCGCTCGCCACGTCTAGAGCACCTGCGCACCATTCCGTGACTGTCCTACTGCGATGCGCTGCGCGCTTCGGATTGATCCTTGCGATTGCGGATTCGAGGAGGAGAGTATCTGCACGGTGATAGCGACGGCAGGAATCAGGTATGCGAATGTCACCCAAACCCACATCAGGGCGCCTGCACATTCCTGATCCTGAAGAGAGGCCATACTGAACAGCTGGGGCGTGGCCAGATAGTAGGGATAGACGAGTCGATTACAGAATACGAGGAATGCAGAAAGAATGTCGCAAGGCAGCGTGGCGAGGAAGAGGTACAAAGCCATGGACCACCGAGGTGACTTCCTCACACACGGCGAAGACTGCACGATGGGACACCAGAACAACAAGCCAGCCGCTAGAAAAGACAAGTCTTCCAAGTCATGAACCCAGTGAGAGTGCATGCCCCACTGAAACGCAACGGGAAGATGCCATCCGATGACGGCGGCCGTTCCCGCCAGCCAGCACAACACAGGATGCATAAGACAGCGTTCGAGCCATCGTGCTGGCCGCCTGCGGGCAGCGCTCGCAATGAAGAGCTTCGGTAAGCCGCACGCCAGTGGAAACGCAGGCGCTCCCGCTAGAACCAGCGGAGCCGCAATCGTCATCAACAGAAGGTGCTTCAGCATGTGAATCGTGAGTGACTGATGATCCAGTGCGGCGAGCGGAGACGCGACCGCAGTCCACACTGAGACCAGACCACCCATAAACGCTGCGAGCCGCCAACCGGGAATTAGGTTGGGAAAAGCATTTCGAAGAGAAAGCCAGCCGCGCAAATAGACCACTGCCGCGACCGCCACCAGTGTGGATGTGATGGCGAACGGGAGCGACCACGACTGCACGTGGGCATGGGGCTCGAACATGGCTAGGTTTACCGTGGAGAGACCTCGCTTGCGCCGAGCGCCACCGCTTGAGAAGCATTGCGTGCTGGCTTTTGATTTGCCGGATGCAGTGTTTCCAGGAATGCTACGAGCGCAGTTGTTTCCGCCGGACTGAGATTTTTTCCGTACGCTGGCATGTTTCCTCCGCCCTGAATCACCTGGTGAATAAGTTGATCTTCGGTAAGGCGCAGAGCAACACTGTCGAGCGCGGGTCCGCGCTGACCTCCTTTGTCATCCAGCGAATGACAGTTGTGACACTGCTTCGCTTGGAAAACGAGCGCACCATGGCGCTCTAACGCAGTCCGACCATTCAGGAATTCAGACGGAATCGGCTGACTGCTCCAGGCATCCATCACCGGGCTCCAAGGTGTGTGTTCAGCCAGATGAGTCAGAGTGCCGAGGCCTACGGCGACCAGCAAAATCGTGAGGACAGCAATGGGCCTGCGTTTCCAGCTCTTCTCACCTTCGCCTGCCACAAACGGAAGCGCCAGCAGGATAAGGATTCCGATGGCGGGACCAATCAGAAGGATGGGCGTCTCCGCCGAGGGAGGAAGGAACGAGAGCAGAGCATACAACCACAAGAAGAAAAAATCGGGACGCGGGGCGGTCTGAATAATCGTCGGATCCGGTTGGCCGCTGGGACCAAAGGGACCAAAATGAACCGCGCAAATAGCAATCGCAATAAGAATGAACCCGGAGAAAAAAATGTCTTTCCACACCGCCTCGGGCACGAATGGTATGCCTTGCTTATGAGTGAGTTCGTGATATTCCTGCATGTACGTGGCGCGCCGAACGATGCGTCCCGGCATGGGCCACTCGTTGATTCCCAGTTTCAGCACCATGAGCAAATGCACGCCGACAAAAGCGATCAGTAGTCCGGGGACAACAAAAACATGTAGTGCAAAGAATCGCGAAAGCGTTGCACCCGCGATGATTGGGCCGCCGAGCATCAGGCTCACTGCCCAAGGTCCGATCACCGGGACGCGGCTCGCGATCGAGGCCCCGATGCCTAATCCCCAGTAAGCGTCCTGGTCAAATCTCAACACCTGTCCGGTAAAGGCCATGCCAAGCGTTACGAGCAAAAGAAGGACGCCAACGATCCACGTCAATTCTCTCGGAAACTTGTACGCTCCAAAGAGGAAAACCTGCACCATGTGGATCAGGACAATCGCGACCATGAAATTCGAACCCCATCCGTGCAGAGCTCGTATGAACCAACCCAGGGAAACGCCGTGATTGAGTGTCTGGAGGCTGTTCCACGCCTCTCCCGCGGAAGGCACGTAGATCAGCGCAAGCAGTATGCCGGTAACAATCTGGAGCATGAAACATGTGAGCGCGGCGCTGCCGAAAACATAGAACCAGCTTGCGGTGTCGCGCGGAACCGGGTGCTCGGAAATTTCGCGAATCGGCGTGCTCACTTGCAGCCGCAGATCGAACCATTCGACGACTTTTTGGATCAAGCGCATGTCGTGTTCCCTCCCGCCTTATTTGCAACGGGCTGACCGGGAGTTGGCATTTCGCCAGCCTTAATGAGAAGTTTTCCGTTTTCGATTTTGTAGCTGTACTGGAACAATCCACGCTCGGGAGGGCCCGAGGCCCGCGAGCCATCCTGGTAGTAAGCGCCACCATGGCACGGACACATGAAGAGGTTCGACTGGGCGAACCAGCGAACGGGGCAGCCAAGGTGCGCACAGTTGATGGCAAAGACCTGGAATTTCTGATCATCAACATTTCGAACCCAGCACGCGATATCGCCGGTCTCTCCGTCCCAGGCATTGACCACGGGATTCTTGTATGTGGCGAGCCGGGTTTGACCGGCGGGAAACTGTTCTAGTCCGCCGAGAGAGAGCCACGACTCGTATCCAAACTTCTTTTCTCGAATCACCGGCGAAAGGAGATAGCGCACGATCGGCACGGCTAAAGCCGCTCCGACGATACCGTTGAGAAACATACCCAGTTTCACAAGAGCCGCGCGTCTGGAAATTCGGTTCTCGGTGCTCATCGAGATCCTCCATTGGCCGGGTTTATCGAAGCAGTCGGGTACGGCTGGCCAGGAAACTTTGGCCGTTGACTCGACAGCCACGCCACCACATCAGAAATATCTTGCGGCGACATGGGCCGGCCCTCGACGTCGCCGCGCCAATCCGGCGCACCCAACTCGGGCCGGCCTGCAATCACGATGGTTCGAAGTTGTTGGTCGCTCACCAATGCAAGGTACGAACCATCTACGATCGAGCTGGCCTTGCTCCCTCCGCGGCCGTCCGCTCCATGACAGGAAGAACAATAGGTCCGATATGCATTGGCACCGCGTTGCGCATCGCCGGAAGCCTGCGCCGCATAGGCCGGCGCAGTCGTACCGCGGAGAGCCTCGGGCTTCGCCCACGATCGAATTCCGCGCACAAGAGCATCGATCTGCTTGTCGGTAAGCATTCCACCTGCACTCTGCGCAAAAGCGGGCATGGGCGTACCTGGCACTCCGTTCGCTGCCGTGTGACGAATGACGTCATCGTCAGCAATGGCGAGAAAAGTGGGATTCGCCAAGGACATAGCTGCTCCGCCGCTGCCTTCCACGCCATGGCAGCCTGCGCAGTTCTGGCCATAGAGCACATCAAAGTTCACAATCTGATCTGGCGGAACATCGGCCGAGTTTCGTGCAGGACGGCCAGATGAGTTGCTACACGCAACACACACTGCAACGGCAAACATTGCGAGCGTGGAACCGATGATTTGCCAGTTCATCACCGGGGCTTCCCTTCATCTTTCCCGTTGATGCCTCCCAGCACTTCGAACCCTGCGCGGACAGCAAAAGGAAGATTCTGCCGGGTTGGTACACGTTGTTGTCGGGAGACTACTATGCCAGCGACAATCCCAAATCCGACCTGGGAAAAAACGAACCACACCCAGTCGATCTCCTGGTTAAGGGTTGGATCGATGAGTTCAACAAAGCTATGGACTAAGCCCGACCATAAGACGGGTGCGACTAAACCACCCAGGAGAATCGGGTGCCGTGGAAGCATGGGTAGCGTCGCACCGTAGAGAAGTCCAACGCTCAAGGAAACGAGCAAGTGGACGACACTCGCGATGAGCAGGGAGTCCCATTGAAACGCGCCGATCTGCGATAGCGCGTGCCTGCCAGGGAAAAAGCCCGCAGCGAGAACATTGATTGCATACCACATGCCGCGCCCGCTGATAATTCCATACATGACCGCCAGAAAAGCCATCGCGACGCTTCCTGCCATTCCACCCTTCACACCGGCTCTAATTGGGTAGACCTCCAGCGGCAATCGGGCTCGGTGCAGTTCTTCTGTCATCCACTTGACTGCAGCTACTCGTGGACGACTGGTGCTCACGGGCCGAACTGTCTCAATCGCGGAGATAGATTCATGCTTCTCGTGCGGCAGGACATCGCGGAACCACCCGATGCACCCGCTCACGGCCAAGATCGCTCCGAGAAAACTCACAGACCAACTGGTAACTAAGCCGGCAAAAACCAAAGTCAGCCCGAAGGCCAGAATGATCGGCCAGGCTGTAGGCGCAGGCATTTCGATCGTCTCGGCTGCCCTGTCAGCTCGCGCGAGTGTGTCCATGCTCATCTTGTTTTCCATTCAGCGCCCAATGGCGTAAACGACGGTGAAGACCACAACCCAAACTGCATCCACGAAGTGCCAATAGAGAGACAGCACCTCGATGCGCTCGCCGTGTTCTTGCCTGACTGCTCCAAAGATTGTGAAAAGCATCACGGTGGTCAAGCCCAAAAGACCCATGACTACGTGAAAGCCGTGCAACCCGACCAGCGAGTAGTAGGTGGTTCCGAACAAATTGGTAGTGATCGTCAGTCCGTCTTCATAAATCAGGCGGTGCCATTCTGAAGCAGTTCCGTAAAGGAAGATCGCACCGAGGGTGATCGTCAGAAGCAACCACGCACCAAAACTTGGCACCTTCCCGCCGCGAAGACTCTTGCCTGCCAAGTGCATCGTCAGGCTGCTCGAAAGTAAACAAACGGTATAAAAGATTGGGGGCGAGAGGACGTCTCTTGGCATGGGTCCAGAGAGGCTCTTGCCGATATAAAAAAGATAAGCTACGACAAAGATGGTGAAGATCGCAGCCTCGGCCGCGATCAGAGCATACATTCCCACCCTTCCGCGCGCGGGGAGTTTCCACTCGAGTTCTGGCGGTGGCATCGTCGTGGATATCGCATTCATCCCGTTGGCTCCTTTACTCGTACTTCCAATCCGGATCGTCGGTATGCTTGAGATCCCAGAGCGGACGCCGGCTCTTTACTTCTGGAATAGAAGCGAAGTTGTATGCAGGCGGCGGCGAATTCGTGGACCATTCGAGAGTCCACGCATCCCAGGGATCGTTTCCGGCGGCTTCGCCACGGTAGTAGGACCAGATCAAGTTTCCCAGGAAGAGCAGGATCCCGGCAGCCTGGAAGAAAACTCCGACGGTTACGATGAGATTCCATGTGTCCCAACCGCGGCCCGGTTCATAGGTATAGATCCTTCGCGGCATGCCCAGCAAACCTGGGATATGCATGAAGTCGAAGGTCAGGTGGAAGCCGATTAGGAAAAGCCAGAAATGCAGTTTGCCGAGCGCTTCGCTGTACATCTTCCCCGACATTTTCGGGAACCAGTAGTAGAAGGCTCCGAAAAGAGTGAAGAGGATGCCGCCGACGATCACGTAGTGAAAATGCGCAACCACGAAATACGAGTTTCCTAACTGCCAATCGAATGGCGCTGCACTCATCATTACCCCGGTGAGGCCTGCAACCAAGAACTGGAAGAGGAAGGCAATGCAGAACAGCATCGGCGTCTTGAACTCGATCTTTCCTCCCCACATAGTCGCCAGCCAGTTGAAGATCTTGATGCCGGTCGGGACGGCGATAGCCATGGTCGAGATCACGAAAAAAGTATTCACGTTTGCGCCCATCCCGACTGTAAACATGTGATGAGCCCAGACGCTCATGCTGATGAATCCGATCGCGACGGTCGCCCCTACCATTACCGGATAACCGAAGATCGGCTTGCGGGAGAACACCGGAATGATTTCTGAAGCGAAGGCGAAGGCCGGCAGGACAAGAACATAGACTTCGGGATGTCCGAAAATCCAGAAGAAATGCATCCAGATAACCGCTGAGCCTCCTGCCTGGGTGTCGAAGAAATGGCCGCCAAAGTAGCGATCGACCAGCAGCATGATCTGTGCCGCCGTCAGCGGACTGACTGCGAGGATCACCAATCCGGCCATCACGAGGTTGAGCCAGGCGAACAATGGCATTTTGGCTAACGTCATGCCTGGGCAACGCATGCAGAGAATGGTTGCAACGATATTGATCGCTGTACCGATGCTGCCAAAGCCGGAGACCAGCAGTGCTAGAGTCCAGAAATCGGTGCTGTGCCCCAAGGAAAAAGTCTGCGAAGTGAGTGGTGCGTAGGCAAACCATCCGACGTCGGGAGCGTTACCCGCTCCGTATAGTCCGTTGGCTCCTACCAGGCTGAAGTAGAGAAGCAGGCCGCCGAAACAAGTCATCCAGAAACTAAAAGCATTCAGACGCGGAAACGCCATGTCCCGCGCACCAATCATGAGCGGAATCAGATAGTTTGCAAATCCGAACAGAACAGGCATGACCACGAAGAAAATCATGGTGGTGCCATGCATCGTGAACATCCGATTGAAGACCTGGGGAGAAACAAAGTCATTGTGTGGACGGATAAGTTGAATTCGAATTACGGTCGCTTCGATCCCTCCAATCACGAGAAACACTAAGGCATAAACGATGTAGAGGATGCCCAGCCGCTTGTGATCGACCGTTGTAACCCATTCATGCAACTGATCGATGAACGGACGAGATTCCGCGGTCGTACTCGGCCATGCGATGGACTCAGTCGACATTGGACTTTCTCCTCATCGCATTAGCGAAGCGTCCCCAGGTAGTCGGTGAGCGCATCCAGATCCTGATCACTCAACTGCATTGCTGGCATCAGGGAGCCAGGTTTGATTGCGTCGGGATTTAAAATCCACTGCCGGAGGTTCTCTGGCGTGTTGTTCGCCGCACCCGCTGCGATGGTTTCTCGGCTCATCAGGTGTGTAAGGTCTGGGCCGAAATGGCCATTGGCCACGGTTCCCGCCACGGTATGACAATTGATACAGGCGGTCGTTTCGAATATTCGTTGTCCTTGGGAAGCAGCGCTACTCTTGATTGCCGACTGGCGTTGCCCCTGAATCCAGCGATCGAAGTCAGCACGTGGCTGAACGTAGACGCGCAGCAGCATCTTGGCGTGCTGCGTCCCGCAATACTGAGCGCACTGGCCCAGATAAACTCCCGCCTCCTGGGGATCGATCCACATGCTGTTCGGATGATTAGGAATCAAATCGGTCTTGCCGGCAAGGCGCGGGACCCAGAAGCTGTGGTCTGTATCAGCGGAGAGTAACTTGATGAAGGTCGGCGTCGGGTGATGGTTATCGCTAACCGGCACGTGCAATTCGTTGGCAGTCACGACACCCAACCCCGGATAGCGGTATTCCCACCAGAACTGATGGCCGATGGCAACGACTTCGATCGCGTTGTCGAGTCGTGCTTGCTTCTGCACACTTGCGATCACCCGCGCGGTCGCCATGAACAAAGCAACGACGATGAGAATAGGAATAATGGTCCATGCCAGTTCCACCTGATTGCTGCCGTACACTTGCGGAGGTTCGCGTCCATCGTCACTCTTTCGCTTCCTGAACTTCACGACGGAGTAAAGCAGTAAGGTGAAGACGATTAAGAAAATGGCGCCGGTCACCGCGAGTACAAACAGAGACAGTCCAAAGATTGACTTCGCCGGCGTCGAAGCGGGAGCGAAAATATTCGTCGGGCTCAAGGGCGGGGCGGGGTCCGCAAAAGCTGCCACTGTACAACAGACGCAAACGAGAATCTGCGAGCCCGGGGGGTGCCATTTGGTTAAGCCACGGGATTGCAATTGGTTCCCCTTAGTTCGGCTTGAGTAACATCGGACCGAATCTCAGAATCTCAGTTTGTTCGTCACTATCCACATCTCACAACGCATCCCCATGGAACCCGTATCGTGCCACTGCGATGATTGATCCCGTAGCAAGGTACTTGCCAAAGTGCGGCTGACGGGAACATAGGAGCGTGGCACTTCAGGTGGCTGGAACGAAACCGAGTCACCTTTGACTCTTCACCAAAGCCTTGCGAGGAACGCAACTGCTCCGGATGTTCGTTTTCTCCTTGTCGCTTGCTATTGCGACACGTTATTAGGCATCCAGAACTTCTGAACACCTCAAAAACCATAGAATTCATCCTAGATTTTTCTACAGGTGTCTTGGCGAATGGTTCGAGAACTGCGAATCCCGATTGGTCGCATTGGACATCTGGTCTTCTTATCGTTGTAAACAAACCGCGAGTACAAACAGAGAAATCTGCAAACCCAGAAAATGCCATTTGTCCTGGATCAAGACTTATGTCTTGGAGTCTTGGCATCGAGTGTGGAAATCATTTTTTCCGCTGCTGGCGGGATAGCAACATGGCCGGACAGCACGATCTCCCTTGCTGGAACTTCCCTGCCGTAAATCTGCTTATTAGCGCCATTATCGGGACGAACGGTTGATCCTTCTAGAGAGATGCCGGCAAACGCGCCGCGGGCGCGAGAATAGCTCAAGATGTCCGCCCGCAAGGTGGCGTCCGTTTCTGCCGAGGCAGTGCGGCCGACCGGGCCTGCCGCTACCGATGCATCCGCTCCAAGCTTCACTTTGCTGGCCAGAATTCCCCTCGCACCACTTTCGTTCATTACCAGCAACACAAAGTCTGTGGCCTCGCCACCGATTTGGAGGCCAAAGCTGCCGCCCTCGAGAGCCATCATGGTCGGTGCGCCCCACGATCCGCTGAAATCCTCACCTCTGCGACAGGACATAGCACCTCGCCCGTAACTTCCACCAACAATGAATGCAGCTTTCAAAACGGACGGGAAGACGACCACGCAATCGGCCTTGTCGAGCAAGTCCTGGGGGATGTCGTCGGGAACATCGAGAATCTCTTTCAACACAGTGCCGCCGTTCCTCAAGCGATCTTCGTCTTTTTCCTGGTCAGCTGCGGAAGCTGAAGAGGAGAGAAGGGGCAGAACTACGAACAATATGCTCATGAGATACGGAATCGGTTTCTTCATGATGGTTTCTCCTTGCGCGGTTTTGAACGACCAGATCAGACTCTGCTATGGCTTCCGACTAATAGCAGAAAAGCAAGAATCTGCCACCGCGAGTCCTGATTAAACTCTAAGCAAAGCACTTGCCAAAGTACGGCTGAGCGGGACAAACGGCGGGCGCATCAATTGCAGAGAAACTCAGACGGGCTAGATCGCTATTTCAACAATGTTGCCGGAACCAGTGTCCGCCGTCCGACACTTGTCATCCCGTGGTCACGGAGTCCTGAGATACGGCCGTGGGATGCGCGGGCTGAGCTGTGCAAGGCAACGCACCGAAGAAAAGGATTCTTTGAAGGAATGGATCTAGTTTCATCCTCTACATCAAGCATTTGTGCTAACTGCATATCCGGCCTACGATTCCAGTGGTTATCTAGTCGCGCGGAAGCGAATTCTGCGCCGAACGCAGGTGGCGTCCAAAGGCTTGCAAGAAGTTAACAGCTCCGGCCAGACCGCGGAGACTGTCTTTGCTGGTGAGCCGCCGGAACAGTCTGAAGAAGCTAACCGGTCGGTCGCCCTCGGCTGTTGCCCGAGCTATCCCTTCGGGAATTGCCTGGGCGACACCCTCGAGCCATTCCGGCTGGATGCTCCCGAGAATGCGCTGGAGGAGGAAAAGATTCCTAATGGCCCGAATGGCTCCCGGCGCTTTGGCATTGTCGACTACTCTCTCCAGAAGTTCGTCGCTCGCCGCCAAGCCGCCACGCATAATTTCCAGGACCCCGCGATTGTGCAACTCCTGGAGCACTTCGTACGCGGCCAACACAGCTTCAGCATGTTCTTCAGGAGCATGCTCCAGGCGAGACTGCAACTCTGCACGCGGGTTGCTCGGGGGAATTTTTAGAGGAATCGGTTGAGCCATGTGGTTCTCCTCACGTCACTCCTTTGTCTGCAATTGCACTAGACCATTTCCCGGAGGGCTGTAGTCCGGACGCTTCCACTTACGTTCCACTTCCACCCCGTTCTGCGGCGTCGGATGACCAAAGCGAGAATTGATGCGGGGCAATGGACTCTCTCCAACTTCGGCCAACACATTCATGTGAACGCTGGTCTCCTTGTAGGCGGGCGTGTTGCACACCGGATCCGTGTGGCTGCTGGTTAATCGGTTCACGGGACTCTCAAGTGAGTTCATCGGCATATAGAGCTCCCGCCCCTGGACCCGATCTGTCACCAGCGCACGGACCCGTACCTGACCATATCGCGAAACCAGTTGCACCCATGTCCCGCTTTGAATTCCGCGTTCTTCCGCAAGTTCAGGAGAGACTTCCACAAAAGTGTCGGGAGCCTTCTCTCGAATTCCTTCGGTGCGATAGGTCAAGTTGCCCTCATGGAAGTGCTCGAGAAGCCGCCCATTGTTTAAGTGCAAGTCAAATTCAGAGTCCGGTTGATCGGTCGGGCCAATCCACGAGACAGGGAACAGCCTCGCCCGTCCGTCCGGGAAGGCAAATCGTTTGGTATAAAGCAGTGGCTCATCGGTGCCATCGGCCGCGACCGGCCATTGCAGAGATTTGTAGCCCGCCAGCCTCTCGTAGTTAACTCCGGCGAACATCGGAGTTAGAGAAGCAATTTCATCCATGATCTCGGAAGGATGCTGGTAGAGCCAGTCTGCGCCCATCCGGTTCGCAATCCCCTGCGTGATTTTCCAATCCGGCTGACAACCCTCGAGCGGTTCCAGAACTTGATAGAGTCGCTGGATGCGCCTCTCGGTACTGGTGAAGGTGCCTTCCTTTTCCAGGCTCGGTGCTCCGGGCAGAACAACATCGGCATAACGGCAGGTGTTGCTGAAAAAGATGTCCTGCACGACAAAGAAGTCGAGCTTGGCAAATGCATCTCCCACGTAGTTGGCATTGGAATCCACAATGCTCATTTCCTCGCCGATGAGATACATCGCCTTGAGCTTGCCCTCCTGAATCGCTTCCACCATCTGGTGGTTATCTAATCCCTTGGTGGAAGGCAGTTTAACCTTCCACCCAGTCTCAAATCGCTGGCGCACTTCGGGATCATCCACCGACTGGTAACCCGGCAATAGGTTCGGCATGGCCCCGTGGTCGCTGGCGCCCTGCACGTTGTTATGGCCGCGCATGGGATAAGCGCCGGTTCCGGGGCGCATGTAGTTGCCGGTAACAAGCAGCAGGTTCGAGATAGCGGTCGAGATATCGGAGCCCTGGCTGTGCTGGGTCACTCCCATCGCCCAGAGAACGCACATACTCTTCGCCTCAGCGATCATGTGTGCGATGGTTTTGATGGTCGCCTCGGTCAGACCGGTAGATCGCGCCGCGGCGTCGAGGCTGAAAGGTTCCAAGCTCTTTCGGAATTCCTCCCGGCCATTTACCCACTGGTCCAAGAATTTAGTGTGCGCGAGGCCGTTGTCCAGAAGGTAGCGAGAGACTGCGTTTATCCAAAAGAGATCGGTGGCCGGCTTCGGGTGCAGGAAGAGATCGGCGCGCTTGGCCATCTCGTTCTCCCGAAGGTCCGAGACGATCAGCTTTTGGCCATTGAATTTGTGTGAACTTTTCACGCGAGTCGCGATGACGGGATGACTCTCAGCGGTGTTGCTGCCGACGATCAGGATTAGATCGGCCGCCTCGATGTCGGTGATGGAACCCGAATCGCCGCCGTAGCCCACAGTGCGGAACAACCCCATGGTCGCAGGCGCCTGACAATAGCGAGAACAATTGTCGACATTGTTGGTGCCAATGACGGCTCTCGCCAACTTTTGCATCAGGTAGCTTTCTTCGTTGGTGCATTTGGACGAAGAAATGAATGCCATTGAATCCGGACCACTCTTCGTCTTGAGTTCCGACAGTTTGCTCGCAACCAGGGCGAGAGCTTCGTCCCAGCTGGCCTGGCGAAATTTGCCTTCTTCGCGAATCAGCGGAGTGGTGAGGCGATCCTCGCTATTGATGTGACCCCAGCCGAACTTTCCTTTCACGCAAGTGGAGATGCCATTGGCTGGTCCATGCTCCGGCGCCACTTTCAGAATGTGGCGGTCTTTGGTCCAGACGTCGAAGCTGCACCCAACGCCGCAGTACGTGCAAACTGTTTTTGTCTTGCGGACGCGGTGAGAGCGCATCGCCGATTCCGCCTCGGAAACCTGAAGAATGCTTCCGTATCCGGTCTCCGGTTCCAAACCTTTGACAATCTCGATCATGCCGCCGAGGGCAGACTTCTTCAGAGACGTCAGAAATCCAGCATGACCCAGCATGGTTTTTTCCATCAGCGCATTGCAGGGACAAACGGTTACGCAATGGCCGCAAGAGACGCAGCTCGACTCTCCAATGGTTGAGCCGCCGTCCCAAAGCACGCGGGGATTCGGATCTTCCCAGTTGATTGAGAGCGTTTCATTGACCTCGACATTCTGACAAGCCTCTACACAGCGGCCGCAGAGAATGCATTGATCAGGATCGTACCGATAGAACGGATTCGTGTTATCAACCTCGTAAGGCTTCGACCGAAAGGGAATTTTCTGGTGCTCAATGGCCAGCAACTTCGTAGTGTTATGTACCGTGCAACTACCGTTATTGTTGTCGCAGACGGTGCAGTAAAGAAGGTGGTTGCTGAGGATGCGATCAAAGGCTTCCACCTGGGCAGCCGCCGCCTTCGCTGACTTAGTAGCGATCTGCATCCCGTCGGCAACACCGGTCGCGCAAGCGCGGACAAGGCGGCCATTCGCTTCCACCATGCATGTGTCGCACGTCTGAACCGGGCCTAGTTGAGGGTGGTAGCAGACCTGGGGAATCGACCCGCCGGTACGGTTGATCAGATCGACGAGAAGTTCGTCGGGTTGAGCTTCTCGAACGATGCCGTCAATCGAAACCTTGACCACAGTTTTTTCCTCTACTCGTCTCGTAGTAAGTCCGTTCCGGGCGCTTGGGCGTACGGATCAACTCGGTTACCGGGACCGACTAAATACCTTCGACGACTGCGACTTCTTCCATTCGCCTCAGCACAGCCGAGAAGTCCTCTTCAGCATTGCGTGCCAACTCCTCTGAATTGACATAAAACGCCGCTTCGGTCGCAGGCATGGCGACATTCTCTTGTGCCGCAGCCTCTAGGATCAACTGAAAATCCTTGTTCATGAGACGCAGTGGAAACTGCTGAGCGTAATCATTGATCGCTGCCTTCGCCAGTTTTCCCACATGGGCCGGAGCGATCACGGCTGTCTTGGATAAGACTGTAAGCAACCGTTCGCGATCGATACCAGCTTTCTCGCCAAGCACTACAGCCTCAGCAATCGCCTGCATGCCGACACCTAACAGCGTGTTGACGACCAGCTTCATCGCCGTTCCGGAACCTGAACCGCCCAGAAGAAAGTATTGTTTTGCAATGGCCTGGAATATTGGTTTAGCGGCGCGGAAGACCTCTTCGTTGCCGCCTACCAGTAGCGTAAGTATGCCTTGCTCGGCGGCGGGAGTGCTGCCCGAGATGGCGACATCCAGTACCTCGATGCCACCTCTGGCGCCGAGCCGGTGCAGCTCGCGCGAGCTTTCGGGAGAGATTGTGCTCATCTCCAGTACGACGGTTTTCGACCGTGCTCCAGCAAGAACTCCCGCAGGTTCGCTATAAACGCTCCGAACCGCATCATCGTTGGTCAGGCACGAGAGAACCACGTCGACAGTGCGCGCCAGTTGAAGAATATTTTCCGCCACGACAGCGCCTCGTTGAGCGATGGCTTCCACCTTGGTGAGATCCCTGTCGTATACACAGAGTTGGTATCCGTGATCGAGCAGCCGTTGCGCGATCCGACTTCCCATATTACCCAGGCCAATGAATCCGAGTTTCGCCTGATCTGCAGTAAGACGTTTCATAGGGTCTCCGTTGTTTTCTGAATGTCGACGTGCATGTGACAGCGCTTCGACGCGGCCGTCAAGATGTGGTCAGCGTCCCTGCCGAAAGTTTTGCTCCCAAATCAGACGCCAGTCCGTCAGACATTCACCTTGGCACTTGAACTCTTTGCCAGGGCCACCCATTCTTCCGCCGCACCCAGGGCACACCCAATTCAGAATGCCCGATATCACATCCCCACTCCCCGCAACTGTAATCCAATTCATTTTCATTGACTGCATAAGCACCTCGCGAAAGAAAAGTTTCCGGGCTTCCACGTTCCGGAGGCAAGTACCAGGAGCTCCGCTGGCGCCGTCCGGTTGTCAAAGAAGCCACACACTTAGGACTGAATGCATTTTCTGTTCCAAACGAGAGGAGCGGTAGTTGTATTCAAGGACGTCATGTCAATTGCATTTACGCAACGGAGTTCCGCCCCGCGGCATCAAAGCGGTATATGGCAATGTGCCAAGAGCAGCAGTCGCCTTCGCAGTCCCGCCTACTCCCGTTTCATCATTCCGCTGCAAAGGCGGCTCATGCTCTACGCATCTCCGAAACAAACAAGCTGATTCATTATTCTTGCTTCTTGATGATTCTTGCCTTGCACGTCCCTTGAAGCAACACACTGAAAACCCCAGGCCACCCGTTTCTCCGCGATTCGGCCTTCGAGACCTCGTTAAAGTCCCTACCAGTCGATATGCGGACAGTCGCGTCCGCCGCAGGATACGTCCCCTTATTCACAGCGCCATCACCTGGGTGGTCTATTTCGTTGAAAACGCGCGACTAAGCTAACTGGCATTTGATTGGGCAGCGGCGTGCATTTTATTGCTCTGAGAAGTCAAGCGCGAATCGGCAATGACCTGCAGTCCTCAGCCAGTTGGAGCAAGGAAGAAAGTAACGCGAATTACGTCGCAAGAAAGATCGGGCAAAAATCATGTGGATTGTTCGACTAGCATTACGGCGGCCCTACACATTCGTGGTCATGTCCATACTCATCCTAGTCATGGGTGGGCTCGCGATCGTTCGCACTCCAACCGACATTTTTCCGAATATCAACATTCCTGTCGTCAGCATCATCTGGACCTATAACGCTCTCATCCCGCAGGACATGGCCGACCGGATTGTTACGATTACGGAGCGGAATCTTACTACCACCGTCGACAACATCGAGCACATCGAGTCTCAGTCGCTCTATGGAATCGCGGTCGTGAAAGTGTTCCTGCAGCCGACCGCGAACATACAACAGGGCATTGCGCAGATCACGGCAAATTCTCAGACCCAACTTAGGCAATTGCCTGCCGGCACCACGCCGCCCCTCATCATCGCCTACAGCGCATCGAGCGTGCCTGTTCTGCAGTTGGCTCTGTCGGGGCAGAATCTGTCAGAACAACAACTCAACGACTATGGCCTGAATTTTATTCGGACGCAGCTCATCACCGTGCCGGGAGCATCGGTGCCCTATCCCTATGGCGGCAAACAACGTCAGGTGCAGGTCGATCTGAACACGACTGCATTGCAGTCGAAGGGCCTGTCCGCGCTGGATGTAGTCAATGCGATCAGCGTGCAAAATCTGGTTCTGCCCACGGGAACATCCAAGATCGGCCCTACAGAATACGATGTTTCCATTCCGAACGCAGCACCCCAGACAATTGCCGACCTGAACCGGATTCCGATCAAGACGATCGGCGGAACCACAATCTACATGAAAGACGTTGCCTGGGTGCGCGACGGCTTTCCCCCGCAGACGAACATCGTGAAGGTGAATGGGCAGCACCCGCGCTGATGGGAGCCATCATGTGCATGGGTGTCGCAACGTCGAACAGCATTCTGGTTGTGAGTTTTGCCACCGAGAAAATGACGGAAGGAATGGATTCTGTTGCGGCCGCGCTCGAAGCTGGCTTTACGCGTTTTCGCCCGGTGCTGATGACCGCCCTGGCCATGATCATCGGCATGGTGCCCATGGCTCTCGGACTAGGTGACGGCGGCGAACAAAACGCCCCCCTTGGCCGGGCGGTGATCGGTGGATTGACTTTCGCGACGGTTTCGACGCTGTTTTTTGTCCCGGCATTTTTCAGCGTTCTTCAAGGTTCACGCCGGCATTCAACCCACGCGGAAAAAGCACACTAGATATCGAGCGGTATGGAGCTAATTTATGTCGGTTCAAAGTGAAAACACAACACGAAGCAGCGGTGAAACGATGCCGCCTAACGTGCAAACCGGAAAGCGTTCGCACAAGCATTGGCTGGGTTTGGGGATCGCGTTGATTGTGGTTGCCGCTCTCCTCGTATCGGGCATCTGGTTGCGGGTTCGGGCCCGCACCAACCTAAACACGGAGACGGGCCAGGCAGCTCTGACGGCTGTGTCCGTGGTTTCGCCGAAACAGACCGCGCCGGCCGACGAAATCGTCCTGCCTGGAAACGTCCAACCATTCATCACTTCACCTATTTACTCCCGTACGAATGGTTATCTGAAAAAGTGGTATTTCGATATTGGAGCGCACGTCAAAAAGGGGCAACTACTTGCCGTAATCGAAACGCCGGAGGTCGATCAGCAACTCCAGCAGGCTCGCAGCAACCTATTAACAGCGCAGGCAAACCTCGAGCTCGCTTCAATTACGAAAACCCGGTATCAGGGATTGTTGAAAACGAACGCCGTCTCCCAGCAGGATGTCGATAACGCGGTCGGCACCTTCAATGCAAATAGCGCAATCGTCGAAGCGGACAAGGCAGCCGTACAGCAGTATTCGGCGTTGGTATCTTTTGAGAAAGTCTACGCGCCATTCGATGGTGTGATCACGGCGCGTAACACCGATATTGGCGACCTGATTAATTCTGGGAACAGTAGCAATGTGAAAACCGATCTCTTTCACATCGCTAAACCCGAAACACTGCGTGTCTACGTAAACGTCCCGGAAGAATACTCGCGAGGAATCAAGGTTGGGATGACAGCAGATCTTAGTCTCGCGGAATTTCCGGACCGCAAGTTTCAGGGAAAGGTGGTGCGCACTGCCGACGACATTAATTTGACGACCCGCACTCTGCTGATCGAAATCGATGTCGCCAACCCGAAGGGCACGCTGCTCACCGGCTCGTATGCTGAGGTCCACTTGGCAATCCCGACGCAGGCCTCTACCTTCTTGATTCCAGTTAATACTCTGCTCTTCCGGACAGAGGGTTTGCGTGTCGGAGTTGTTAAGGACGGGAAAGTTGTGTTGACTCAAGTCACTCCGGGCCACGATTTCGGCAATGAGATAGAGATCGTGTCTGGCCTCAAGGCGAACGATCACGTCATCATCAATCCGCCCGACTCAATCCTTTCTGGACAGGCAGTTCAAATTGCTCAGGCAACATTGCCGGGAGATACCAAATGAAGCGACCTCGAAAACTGATTTTCAGTAGTTCACGTAAAACGGCCGTGCAGGTTCTGGTAGCGATAGCAGCACTCCAGTTGACTGGATGCGTGGTTGGTCCGAAGTACCACCAGCCGGCGGTACAGGCTCCTCCTGCCTATAAAGAGGTAGGGGATTGGAAGCCCGCCGAACCCAATGACCAAAATCTTGGCGGTAATTGGTGGACGGTTTTTCAGGATCCGCAACTCGACGCGCTGGAACTCCAGGTCAATGTATCGAATCAGAACCTGAAAGCCGCAGAGGCGCAATTTCAGCAAGCGCGAGCCGCCCTGCGCTACAACCGGGCTGACTACTACCCAACCGTGACGGCTGGGCCGTCGGCGACCCGAACGCGCGTTTCTGCTAATGCTCCTACCAGTTCAGTGTTGCGCGGCACCACCTACAACGACTTTGTGTTCCCGTTCGACGTTTCCTATCAAGCCGACGTCTGGGGACGAGTTCGAAAAAATGTAGAGTCCTATCGAGAGCAAGCGCAAGCCAGTGCCGCGGACCTGGCTACCGTTAACCTGAGCATGCACGCGGATCTGGCAGTCGATTACTTTCAGGCTCGCAGCCTGGATGCCGAGGAACAACTTCTGAACACTACGGTTACACAGTACGAGCAAGCCGTGGAATTGAATGAAAGCCGCTTCCAGGGAGGTATTGCTTCGGAGGTAGAAGTTGAGCAGGCAAAGACCATACTTCAGACCACCCGGGCACAAGCGATCGATGTTGGGGTAGCGCGAGCGCAGTACGAACACGCAGTGGCAATTCTGATCGGAAAACCTCCCGCTGAGTTCAGCCTTCCCCCGCTGCCCCTCACCGCGCCGCCTCCTCACATCCCTGTCGGCGTGCCTTCGGTATTGCTGGAAAGACGTCCGGATATTGCAGCTGCGGAGAGACTGGTTGCGTCCGCCAACGCCCAGATCGGAGTTGCAAAGTCGGCCTACTACCCGACGATCAGCTTGGGCGCCTCGGGAGGATTTGAAAGCTCCAGCATAACTACCTTGCTTAATGGTCCTAGCGGCCTCTGGTCTTTTGGACTGTCTGCCGTTGGGACCGTGTTTGACGTGGGAAGACGTCGCGCTCTCACCGACCAGGCGCTTACGGCTTATGACTCTCAAGTCGCTAACTATCGACAGACGGTCTTGAATGGATTTCAACAGGTGGAAGACAATCTGGCGGCGGTGAGGATCCTGGAAAACGAGGCCAAAGTTCAGGACCAAGCGGTTGTCGCAGCGCAGCGTTCGTTAGATCTTTCGATCACGCGCTACAAGGGCGGCGTTACAAGCTATCTCGAGGTGATTACCGCGCAAAATGCCGCACTTACGGACGAAGTGACAGCGGTCAATATTTTGGGACGCCGTATGGCCAACACGGTGTTGTTGATTCAAGCCCTCGGCGGCGGGTGGGACCGATCAAGTTTGCCGGAGCGTCCCGAATGCTGCGGCAAGCTGGTGAGCAGCACAGGCTCAAAGTGACTCTTCTGCCAGAACGGCATGGGAATCGGTTCGCATGAAGCCGGAGCATTGATGTTCGGTTCCCAGAAATGATCGACAAGGTCATGGGTCTGATTACCGATCCTAAGCAGATGGCGACCTATTCGTCTGCCGAGCAGATTGCCGAGGTGGTATACGAAGCGGTACGGACGGAAAAGAGCAGCTCCGCTATCTAGCGGGTGACAATGCAAAGCGTTCGCCATTAGGAGACGACAGTTTCCGCAAGAGAATTGCCGCGAACGGAAAGTATTTTGAGACAGCAAGGGGTTGAATGCCCTCGATAACGGCAATCTCGTCGCGTTACTGTTTCTGAAGATCACTAAAATATTGCTGCCGCGTCGCGCACTTTCAGTTAGTTCTCACGCTGGGAGCAGTGGTAGGCAGTATGATGTCCATTCTCTCGTCGTTGGGAATCGCCTGGAGTCAGCAGCCTCTCAAACCACCTTCTCCGTCGCGAACCCCGGTTCGTATCCAGCACCGAGTGGAGTCGGGAGCTTGGGGCCGGTAGCGCCAGTTCCCTTGGCGTTCGCGCGTCGGTGGGCGGCAATTTTGGCGGTGAGCAGGAGCGCTGACAAGCTTCCGAGGATAACGACGATCGCTCTCCAATCTCGCATCACCGGATCGCTCTTCATGAGGGTGAGTGCGAAGAAGACGCACAACAGGTGCACACAGAACACCGAGAGCGAGGACTGGCCGAGCATCACCAGAGGCCGGATCGCAAAAGGCCTCAAAACCGATCGAAACCTGATCGCCAAGACTGCGACCGCAGTGAAATCGATCATCCGGCCCACTCCAAAATCCCACTTATCGAACAGCAAGCCGGACTTCCCGAATGTGACGACCCCGGCTACTTGCGCATAGCGCAATACCAGAAAAAAAACCGCCACTATCGCCGCCGGAACCGCCATCTGCTTCACCCAGTCAAGACGAAAATCGTTCTTAGCCCAACGCACTCCCAGCCACAGCCCGACTAACCACCATAGCTGCCATGCCCAAAGATCGAACGCGCCCATCTCGTTCAACGGGATGTGCAGGCCGAAAGCGCGACTTTGCACGTGATATACGAAACTCCGGAATCCGAACTGCGCGAGCAGCCAGAGTGTGAAGCCTCCAGTGAGGGCGTACTTCCATCCAAATCGCTCCCCCAGTGTTAGTGCGAGGGGAGTCAACGCGAGCAGTACGATGTAAATCGGCAGGATATCCAAGAGCGGCGGCCTGTAGAGCATCAGTGCCGCATCGATGAAAGCGCGTGTGCGGCCCGCAGAAAAGTAGAAGTCGAGAAGATTATGCACTGCAGGTGTATTGCCGTGCGCCGCAATCGGGGCTTCTATCACAAAGGCAAACGCCAGCAGCAACAGTTGGTAGCAGTACAGCTTTCCGGTTCGCATCCCTAACTTCCGCCACATCGCGCCGTAGCCGTCGCGTTCGGCGATCCGGAAATAAATGCGGCCTGTAAACAGAGCGGAAAGAAAAATGAAGCCTTCCGTGGCGGCGAAAAACCCAAACGGCTGATTGACGTATGTGCTCAGGATTGTTGGCAAATGAGTGCAGGTGATCCACACCAGCATCAGGCCGCGAAGGGCATCGAGTTCTTCTATTCGCTGTTGCATCGGTTCCCTGTCATCACTTGTTTGCAAACCGGGCAATGTCTCCGCTGAACTTCTGCAAACCATGGGACTCTACGTATTGCCTGGCCTTCGGATCTTGCTTCAAAAAGGCATCCCAGAACGCAAGCGTTTCGAGCTGCGCGCATTGGAATACCTGAACACGATGGCCTTCGTCCCGAAAAAGGCCGGCGAATCCCATGTGCGTTCCACCCTCGAGTTCGACCTCATATTTGTTGCCCGCGGGCCCTTTTGCGAATGCCTCACTTCGCCAAACTGGCTCCTGGCCAAATGGGCCGAAATCTCGCGAACCGTACATAAGCAGCATGGGCACACGAACGGCATCCCACGAGCGCGCGCTCAGCCCCATGATGCCTTCCCCTTGAGGCGATAACAGCACAACGGCAGAGACCCGCTTGTCCGCAAAACTCTGCGGCGCGGCTTTTCCCGGCAGCAGTATCGTCGTGCCACCGATCAGACCAGCCGTATAAGCGCCAAACGAGTGTCCACCCACGCCGATATGCCGGAGATCGAGTTTGCCCGCGAGTTGCGGAGCAAGGGTTTCGACATGCTCAAGCGAATCGATGATGAAGGAAACGTCCTCGGGGCGGTTCTCCCATCCCTGGGGATCGCTGAGCGCCTGGCGCAGGGTGCCGCTGAAGCCGGAGTCGGCAACGGAGTCGGCGTGAGAAGGATGAATGCTTACATATCCGTAGCTGGCCCAGTATTGGCCGAGTCCGGAGTAAGAATCTTTGGACGCCATAGCACCGTGGGAAAAGATAATGACCGGAAACCGTCCTAAAGCAGCGGGATAATAGATTTTGATTGGGATGTTCTTATTGCGCGCCGGATCGTGTAACACAATATTGCCGACCGTCAGTACCTTATATGGCCCTGAAGTTGGGGCGTATTGGCACCAGCCAATGCCTGACCACAGGCAAGCTAAAATAACCGCAATGATTGCCATCCAACTGGGTTGCTTATGACGCACAGCTAAGATTCCCTCCGCCTTCTCGCAACTATTTCGCTACTAGTTTAGAGTTGGTCTCGGCAAACTTGGTTTCACGGAAAACACTTCCGAACCTGCGTTGGCGCGAGGTTGCGTGGCGGAGCAAGAACAACGCAGCGGCTCGGTCGCGAGTAACACTGAAATCTCAACACGAATGCCCGATCCGCTGCCACCCACATGCGACGTTACCTTTTCTCCTCCGGAGGGAAATGTGCGAACATCTTCTGCACTCCCTTGTCGAGATTCTTGGTGTTCTTCTGTGCATTGTTGGAAAGTGTGTCGCTGGACGAGCTCCGCCAGATTAAAGTCTTGGTCTTGGCGTCGAACATATCGACTACGAGAGAACCGACCTGGTAGGTTTCAGTTGTCGTTGTTGCGTCTCCAAAGCCTCCGCCCCCGAATCTTCGCCAGCCCCAACCCCCTCCAAAGCCGTCATAAAAAGTGTTGAGAGTCTGTTGCTGCTGCGTGATCTCCATCGCTACGATAGAGACATCGCCGCCCGAGTCGACCTGGGTCCAGCCTTTTGCTGTTAGAGCCCCGTTCACAGCGTCCTTAATACGGTCGACCAATAACGGATCTTTCGTTTGGACTTTCTCCCAGGAATACGTTCTGTATTGTCCGACATTTGCGTTGTGATCGTAGTCGGTCTTCACCTGCTCGGAGAATGACGCAGCTGTTAATGCAAAGAACATCGCGATCGAAAACAATATCGTGCTTTGTACCTTCATGATTTCTCCTTTAGTTTGTTGAAAACATCCGGCAGGGCCGGCTTCGTTATTACGGTTTGCCAGCGCTCTTGGCTGACAGCGTGTGTTTTTCTGCGGCGGCAGCTTTGGCAGCATTTTGTTCAACTTTCGACGGCATAATCTGTATCTCGGAATTTTGTCCCTCGACCCAGATGGCGCTCAGGAAATCGACCTTGCCGTACTTGTCGAAAGTGACATCGCTTTGAGCCTGAGGAGTATTTGAGGTAACAATTTCATACTCCACGTAGGCCGAGTGTGAGCCGTTGTCGTCTTCGATCAACAAAAGGTTGGCATCCACGTCAGGCTGAGTCACTGTGTAACTACCTGCAGGCATCTTGGCGTTCCCCGCATAAAACGCGGCTGGCGCGTTAAACTTCACGCTATTGATGATCTGCGCCATGCTGGGGATGGCACAGAGGACTGATAGCCATCCCATGGACACAATCAGTTTCTCTAAAGTGTTCATTCTGTTTTCTCCTAAGATTTCGGTTGTGTTTGGGCTGGGCATTCAGACGAGAACGCCAAGCTCACAGCCATGCATATGCACTAGGGATGCCAAACTTGAACACAGCAAAAGATCGCAGCAAGTGATTGAATGCAGGAACAATTAGCACTGCTACGATCGCGATTAGGTCCGAATAAACATGCGTCCCTCTAAACCGGGCCTCCCTCGGTCGACACTCGTCGGCCCGCAGTCATTCGCAGAGAAGGGCGTGAGTTCTGGGCGGCTACGTCATCTCGACGGATGGCCTGCAGATCTCTAAACACTGCCCTGCCCCAAGCACGCGGCTTTCCAAGGTTTTGTGCTCAGTAAAGCTCGAATAGGTCTCGAATGTCGGCGGGCTGATAGCGCGTCGGCATTCGGACGGTCTCAATGTTTCGCGTCACCGTTGAGAGCAGCGGGGTGTGGATTAGTACCGACATGTCGTGGTGTCGGATGTTGCAGCAAGGCGACCATCCAATGGACCTTCAACTGCTGAAGACCTTGTGAAGATTAGTAGCCTGGGCGCTTTCTCCTATGGGCAGATGGAGCGCCCAACAATTGTTAGGAGTATGAGGTCGACTTTTGAAGGAGCGACAAAATGAAGAACCTACGGAATGTGAGGCCCTCGTTTGCCTTTATTACATTTGTTTGTGCCGCGGTGATATCGGGAACTGTTTCGCGAGCAGCGGGACAAGTGGGAACAGGCGAGACGGTCATCCAGAAGGCCACTGAGCAGTTTGAGAGCAGCCCCCTGAAAACGACACCTCTGGACAAAGGCGTGTGGATGTTTTCAGGGGACGGAGGAAACGCTACGGCGATCGTGGCTGCAAGTAGCACTCTGCTGATCGATAGCGGAATAGACTCGCGGGTTTCTGAGCTGGGCGATGCGATCTTTAAAGCAACGGGGCGCCCGGTCACACGGCTGGTAAATACTCATTGGCACTTTGATCACACCGGAGGGAACGTTTATTTCGGCTCCGGAGGCGTAACCATCTTAGCTCAGGAAAACGTAAAGAAGCGGCTATCTTCGGTGCAGAACGTGCCTTTCACAGGCTTGCGCGACGGCCGTTATCCAACTCAGGCGCTACCCACAGTGAATTATTCCGACAGCACGACCTTGCAACAGGATGCTCAGAAGTTGACATTGGTTAACTACGGTCCTGCACATACGGATGGAGACACAATTATCTACATCGCTCCGGCGAATATTGCCGTGGTTGGGGACATTTTCTCGAATCACTTTTACCCCATCATCGATCTGGCGTCGGGAGGATCTATCGATGGGATGATCCATTCCGTCGATCAAATTCTGGCGCAAACTAACGAGCAGACAAAGATCGTCCCAGGCCATGGGCCAGTCGCGACTCGTTCAGATCTACAGAATTACCGTGACATGCTAGTGCAGGCTCGGCAGCGCATCAAGGTTTTGGCGGCGGCGGGAAAAACAATAGATGAAGCAGTGGCCGCAGCGTCGACTAAAGACTTCGATGCCAAATGGGGCAGTGGTTACGTATCGCCGGATGTTTTTGTAAGAATGGTCTTCACTAGTCTGATTGACAGCAGCAATACGAATCGGTAGCCACATCACTCTGCGGTGCAAAGAATCACAGTCACCGAGGGGCCGATTATCGAGCGCTCGAGTCATGATCGGCGATGATGGTTTTGTCGGAGCCATCCACGTGCTCTTTCATCGCCGATTTGAAACCGCGGATACCTTCTCCGATTCCTTTGCCGAGCTCGGGCAGCTTCTTAGGTCCGAACACGAGCAACGCAATTCCGAAGATCACCAACAGATGCGTCGGCTGCAATAGTCCTTCTAACATGAATCACCCCTTTTATTGAAAGTTACAGAACATCTCAGTACGAGACTTTGCAGGCGCCGCTTCCGTGCTCGGGAAACAGCGCCTTCCATCTCTGGATTTATCAGCGAACAGCTATCGCGGCAGGATCTCGAACTTTTCTGCCGGAATGGTTTGGATCGCGTTCTTATCGAGCTTTAAATGCGAATAAACCATTTCAGGAGGGAGCCGCCGGATCCACTGGTTGAGAGACAAGTCCAAGACTTCGCTCGCCTTGAACAGCTCCAGAAACACCAGATCTGTATCGCCAGTGTTTTCCACGTAGTGACCAGCGTTGAATGGAACGAAGCCGACATCGTTGGCATTGAAGTCCATGGTACGTGCCGATCCAACGGGCATAAACACCGTCATTCGCCCCTTCCCTGCCATCCAGAACTGCCACTCAGAGGCATTGGGATGCCAATGGAGCTCGCGCATGCCTCCGGGCTTGATCGTATTCAGGGCAGCCGCAACATTCTTCGAGACAGGAAAGTTATGTGAATCGACGATGCGTATTTCGCCCCCGGTAGTTCGCTTGGTCGGAGCCATCCCTTCCATTTTGAAGGTGTACTGGATGGGAGACTGCACCTTTTGCCCGCCAACTGCTGCCCTATCCTCCGCCAATGACTTCGGCAAGTCTGCGGGAAAAATGTAAAGAGGACCAGTCGGCAGATTGCTGAGAGCGCTCTCCGGTAGTCCAAAGTTCTTCGACAACACTTCCGGAGGCGTATGCGCCACCCACTCCGAGAGAAGCATTGTACCGTCTTCAGAAAACATACCTTGATCGAAGACCAAGAGAAACTCGCATCCGTCTGGCCCCAGGCCCTGGATAGAATGAGGATAGCCGGCCGGGAAGTACCAAAGATCGCCCTTGGTCACGTCGTCGATGAAGATCGTCCCATCAGGATTCAATAGCGTAACGCGGGCATTTCCATAGAGCATGATGGCCCACTCATCGGCCGTGTGCCAATGCAGTTCGCGAAAGCTGCCGGCGGTCAAACGCATGTTCACGCCCGCTAAATCCGTGGAAGACGGCAATTCGCGCTGCGTCACCTGATGGGTCCAGCCGCCGTCTTGAACTCGCTTCTTCGTCAGATCGTAGGAGTACCAAATGGGACCGACATCCCCAAAATCCGTCGGGGGAGGCGTGTTCGAGTTGGGATTCTCGGCCAGAAGCGGCTTGTTCTCCTGTCCGGGGTTACTCAAGGAATGGTCGCCTTCTGCCTTTTGCGCGCCTTCCCGCGTTTGTGCGTGGGCGCTCAATCCTGCGAATGCAGCCGCAGCCAAAGCAGCGGAGCCTATTCCCAGGACGCTCCTTCTGGAAACTCCATCCTGCATCATCTTGTCTTTCTTCTCATCGTTCATCGCTTTTTCCTCATCCTTGGTGAATACGACTGTATTAGTGCTATGTACGCAGGAACAAGCCAGAGCAAATACAACCTCACAATGCTTGCAAGCTGATTGAGCGTTGTACCTGTTGCTCTGACGCTAAGCCGATTTTTTCGTCGGTAGACAAAACTCGACAATTTTTCCAAATTGCGCCTGCGGAGCCGTCTTCAACGGTCTGCGAAAGCGCGTCGGTATGTAAAACTCGACCACCTTGGCCATGACAACCTCCTTGATCTCTCGAACTCCAATAGCCCAAGCAATCCATCCGCAGCAACGGAAGGAATCGCGCAGCCGAAGCTTGAGCAAAAGCGCTTTATGAATCGCGCCTGATCTCATCCACATAGCTCTCTCTCCAGGATCGTGCCGGAAGAGGGTTGCGTCCGTTTTTCCACCTCTCTCAAGCGACGCAGACCTTTCGAAAACATCGCTGCGGCCAGTGCTCTCATATCTGGATCTGCAACATCGGCAGCCCTGAGTAGTTCCTTGCCTGCGTCCTGCTGTCCGAACCTGCACCACATCACTCCGCAAAGAAACACATAATTGCTGTCTATCATGGTCTCCTCCTGTCCTGCCGGGGTAGCATGAGCCGTATTTCCAGCACCCTGGGGGTAACGGCCGATTCAAACATGGTGATTGCAATCGTGCTGCCAACCGCGGAGGTTGGGAACCGTTGACGCGCTTCCTACTTCCGTCATGGCGGTGACGGTAAGGGGACACCCGCGACCGTCGCGACCTCGCGCCGTCTCGGCTAAATCGTGATGTAGGTGTAATGGCCTTCGGCCTGAAGAAGCGCAATAGCGGCGACCATGGACGCTACTACCAAGGTTCCCGGAACGGTGTGCGCAAGCATGTCCTTCGCGATATCTTCCGGCGATTGCGACAGCTTGTTGCGGGAGATGAGGACCCGCACCTGTTCTTCCAGGGCGGTATGGCAACTCAGAAACTGCGCTCCCCTCGATTGCAGCGCTTGCATGCTCGTATCTTGATAGATGGAGTCCTGATTGTCCGGATTCTTGGCGGCAGGCGCTTGGTTCAAGGAAATTTTGCCGGCGTAGAATAGGTTCTTCACCGCGGGCTTCCCTGTTGCCGAATCGGTCACCTTCAACCACTCGCCGATCTGGTACTTCTCCCAGACGTAGTCGTCGTAATTGAGCATATTGGCTGGGCCGTGCAGCGCCACAGCGATCTTGATTTGCCGTTCCGGGATGCCGAAACCGAACCGCAGGCCATTGAGAGAATTCTTGACGTTGTTCAGGAATTTCCCGTCGCCAATCTGCACGACGTCGTACAGCTGCTTGATCCGGGCCGGATCGTTCACGAGTTTCTGGAAGTCAGCGAGTTTCCACTCTGAAGTCGTCTATACAAGCTGAGCCTCCGCGGCGTGGGGCGCGACGTCCAACAAGCCAAGCGCAGCTAAGCCTGCTGCGGCGCGGGATATTAATAATCTACGGGTTACGTTGTTCATGGTTCTCCTGTTGCAACGGAGCATCGTCTGCAAGCGACGCTACCAGTGCGCCTACTACTTGAACAAAATCTTTGCCATCATTCCCTTGTCTTCGTGATTCAGCAGATGGCAGTGAAACACCGACATGCCTTTGATGATGGGGTCGGTGAAGTCCAAAATGACATCAACGGAGCCGGCATACGGAACATTCACCGTATCGAGCCACTCCGGATGCGCGAGCGGCACACCATTCTCCGCATAGGCCAGAAAGTGCACCTGGTGAATGTGGAAAGGATGTAGTTCGGCGGTTCGATTGAGAACTCGCCAATGGTGATAAGTACCTACGCGAGCGCTGGTCATCGGACTTGCGTCCGGCGCATACTTGCGGCCGTTGATGTAGAAGCCATTCTTGTCCTCGGTGAAGATGACGGTGAAGTCCGGTGCAGCTTTCTTCAGCGGCTCTACGTCGATCGGCTTATACAGCGGCGCACGCTCATCGATAGCATGAGCTTTCAGGCGTGTCGGTTGTGTATCGGTTTTATGTCGATTAGGTTGCGCTGAACTGTGCTCTATCAGATCCGCCAGCACCATCTCTGGATTGGGATCTCCGTCCGGACCTGTATTTACGCAGAGGGTTCGCAGGGACTCATGTATGCCGGGCGGCGGACCAGTTACGATGGCTTCGAGACGTCCCGCGGGTGCAACCAATAAGTGATCGGCCACCCTCGTCGGATGTTTGGGGTCGTGGTAGGCAAGCGGCATCCCGTCAAGCGCCAAGATTTCAAACGTCTGTCCATCCAACTGCAGATCTAAATAGCGATCCGCCGAAGCGTTCACTACCCGCCAGAACTGCCGCTCGTTAGGCGCGATTTCGATTCGCGGTCGAACTACTCCGTTCACGGTAAAGATTTCCTCGACTGCCTCGGCTTCTCCACCGCATCCCTTAGGTGGGATTTCAACAGTGCGCATGAGTGTGGCGGCATTCGGATCATGCTCGATGGAGCGGCCGCGCACAACCATCACGCGCTCGCGCAGTCGTGCGACGTCTGGAACATAACGTTCCATTCCCTCGATGACGATGGCTCCTGACATTCCGTCCAAGGCTTGCCGGTGACTCTCGCCATGAGGGTGGGTGTGGTACCAGAACAGGCCGGGAGGATGGCCGCGTGGAATCTCAACCGAGTAATGCAAAGTCTGGCCCGGCCTCGCCATCATTCCGATCACGTCATCCTGTGGGGATTCGGTGAAACGCTCAGCCCATGAAAATGTAAGTTCGTCATGTCCATGCAGGGATTGATCGCACACGTCTCTGAGGACTTGGCGGGAAGATCGTTGATGTAGGTAATTTTGAGAACGTCACCCGGAGAGGCACGGATCACGGGGGCGACCGTGTTCCCTTCGAAAGAAAAGGCATCCCGGCCATTTTCATTCACTGCATGCAGCGTAAACGATGCGACGTGATTCCGAGCTCGCGCCTCCGGAGCTTCCGGCAGGAAAACCGTCTGGGCGCAACCTGAAACTGCGAGAGATATCTCCGCACCAAGGAGTAACAAGATACGCGCGTAGGTTCTAGTTCCTTGATTCGTCAATAAGATTTCCATGCAGGCCTCTCCGGATTCATGCGTCGCGATCTGGCTGAAGCTCCGCTTGACCTCCAGTTCCCGGGTCAGACCGCACCTGTAACGACATTCCCGCCAGGGTTGCGATCAGGATCGAAGGATAGAGTTGTCCTATAAGTGCCTCTGCCATGGCCAGCGAGTGAGCAACACGGTGCACCGGATAAGCGTCTCCATAACTTACGCTCGTCAAGGTGGAGAAACTGAAGTAGATCAAACGGCTCGGTTTACCTGTCGGGATTCCACTGACGAGCGACTGGAAATGAATTGCGTCCGGTCGCCTTTCCATGAGCAGCTTGTATCCGAACGCCCAAGTCAAACCGATCAGTAGATACGCAGCAACTCCACCCATGACCCGATGCACGCTAATTGGGCCGGGACGAAACGTGTGCTTCAACGTCATAACTACGAGGATGGCCATACCGGAGATCTTCACCGCTGTATCCCAGCCCCGGTGGCTGAGCGACGGATTGAATTCGACGATCAAGTCCGCCGTGAACTCCAGGGCAGTCAGGGCGATGATTAGAGACAAAAGAACTCTATGGCGAATGGTTGCGATCGCACCCGAGAAGAGCATGAGCGCGAAAATCAGGTCCAGTCCGATTCGCCCGGATCGTGACAGGCGAACCATTGGAACAAAAACAGCGATAAGCACTAGAAACCCGAGGAAGAAACTCAGTCCCCGATCCTCAACCCGAAAAGAGAACACCGTTGGCCGCTTCTGTTTCCCCATGCTCACTCCGCGGAGTGCCACCCCGAACCTCGCACGTTTATGCCTGGCACGACCGTCGTTGAGTCAGACCCGAGGTCTTTTTCGAAGACAACGCCCTTCTTCGTAACTACGAAGGTCTGGATCCCGGATGACTGATACTCCGCCGGATACGCGATCAACGTGAGACTCGTGGTCCTCTTGCCGCGGCCACTCGTGCCCGATGCGGGATTCTGTGCAACAAGGCGAAAGTAGTACCCGTGGAAGGGGCTAGGCTGCTTGTTCTCGGCATTCGTTGTAGCCCCGGAGGCCAGGCTCTCGGCGAACCGAGTGATTGAGTCTTCGCTAGCGGCCTTGGTGCCGGCCTCATTCTTTGCCATCACAAATTCCTCACACACCTGGATCGCAGTGGCCTCGTTTTCTCCGACTCTCCGGAACTTGATTTCCTGCATACCGGTTTTGGAGTCGAAGTACCAAGCACCATTACTCGAGACGAGAGGAATAGGGAAGGGCCAGTTCTCTGCACCGATATACAGCACCGTGGTTCCGTCTGCCTCACGGACTAGGCGATGCATCTCCTGATACTTCTTGCTGAACTGCTCGCGTTCGAGTCTGTCTTCTACTTCATCGCTCGATGAAGTGACTTCTTTTCCTGCCCCGAGGATGGCTTCCAGAGCCGGCTCATCTCCCTTTTGCGCAGCGTCGAACAGAGCGTTACTGGCTTCGCCGGGAGAAGCGAACTTCTTTGGCGCTGACTCCTGAGCGAAACTCGACTCAGCAAAGGCCGCCACTAGCAGAAGACCTAACAGCGCCAAAAGGACGGTGGCAGCGAACCCGCAAGCAGTTTTCACGATAAATGTTTCAAATGTTTCAAGCTTCATATCATTTGTGCGCATGAGTTCTGTCTCCATATCATCAGTTGCATTCGCAGGATTGGCACCGATTATCGACGACCGCCGCCGCCGCCGTGGAATCCGCCGCCTCCATGGAAGCCTCCGCCAAAGCTAGACTGCCCGCGGGAAGAAAAGCTCCTCGCGACTCCTCCATGATTAAAGCCGCTGAATGCGCCGGAATGCGTGCCCGATTGCGCATGCGATGCGAATCCATGTTGGCCACCGGCGAATCCCCTCGCTCCGCCTCCATGAAATCCTCCGGCGCGATTGAAGTTGTTGCGATTGACGAAAACTCTGCTGTGGGAAACGTAGCCGTGGTGGTCGAAGAGAATTCCATGACC
>OBLW0100000387.1_pt1 | contig 37951 bp, 34 predicted proteins | sample 1520161 | NCBI WGS metagenome assembly OBLW01 (sample SAMEA3539309, study PRJEB22396) | soil metagenome | biome: tundra; feature: field; material: soil | place: USA | collected 2010-05 | depth 0.15 m
TGGATGGCGCACAACAACCTGGGGATGGCTCTTGCAACGATTCCCGGGCGGCTTTACGAAGCCATCGATCATTTCCAAGCCGCTCTGCGGTCCAATCCGGAGTCCGCGGAGGCGCACGACAACCTGGGGTTGGCGCTGTTGCAAGTCCCCGGCCGCATGCCGGAGGCCCTCGCGGAGATCCACGAGGCTTTACGGCTCAGCCCTGGGTACGCGGAGGTGCACATGAGCCTCGGCCTGGCTCTGACGAAGATTCCCGGCCGGTCGGCGGAGGCCGTGGCTGAGTACCGAACCGCGGTTGGGCTTCGTCCTGGCTACGCCCCGGCGCACTCCGGATTGGGCGACGCCCTCTCGGATGCCGGGCGTTATACGGAAGCGGTAGCGGAATATCGGACGGCCCTGCGCATCGATCCCGACGACTCCGGTACGCACGTCAACCTGGCGGCGGCCCTCATGGAAATCCCCGGCCGGTTGCCGGACGCCATCGCTGAGTGCCAGGCCGCGCTGCGGCTCGATCCCAAATCGCCGGACGCGCACTTCGGCCTGGGGAATGCCTACCTGAAGCTACAGGACCGTTGGCCGGACGCACTAGCCGAATACCAGACGGCGCTGCGGCTCAAGCCCGATTTCGCGAAAGCCCATACCAACCTCGGCGACATCCTGCTGCGGATGGGGCGCGCCCCCGAAGCGCTGGCCGAATACCAGGCCGCGTTGCGTATCCGGCCCGACTACGCCGAAGGGCACTACAATGTGGGCAATGTGCTGTCGGATATGCCGGGGCGGGTTCCGGAGGCAATCGCCGAATACCGGGAGGCGCTGCGCATCCGGCCCGACTACCCCGAAGCGCATGTCAACCTGGCGCTAGCCTTGTCGGATATGCCGGGCCGAATGCCCGAGGCGATTGCCGAGTACGAGGCGGCGTTGCGCGGCGACCCGGACTCGGTCGAAGCCCACTATAATCTGGGACTCGCGTTAGCGAAGATGCCCGGCCGTTCGGCCCAAGCCGTCGCCCACCTGGAAGCGGCGCTTCGCCTCAGGCCCGATCTGCAGTTTGCGCGCGAGGTTCTAGCTCGCCTGCGGAGCCGCGAACGTTAGAGAGCGGTTCGAGCCCGCTACCTCACCGTAAACTGAACCGAAGCGCTGTAGTTCTCCCACGCCAAAGCGAGCTTGCCCTTGTTGCCGCCCAAATCGGTGAGGGTATACATCAGATTCTCGATCGTCCCCTTCGGCTTGGTCATGGTCATCTTGGCGCGGCCGAAATCCTGGGATTTATCGTAGTCCAGCCCCGACTGGCCGGTCTGCTTGTTGAGGATCAATTGCCAGTTGTTCGGATCGCCGATATCGACGAAGAGGGAATAATCGCCCTTGGGGACCGCCAGGCCGCCGATGTTGAGATCGGCGTCGGTATGCAAGACCGTGGCCGAGTTAGCGCCCGCGCGCCACACTGGATAAGTCGAGTCTTGGCCGATGAGTCCGTCCTTTGTAAAGATTTTGCCCGCGCGGTTGCGCACCCTGGGCGAAGAGTACTTGATTTCAATCTTCTTGCCTCCGACGGTCTTGGATTCCGTGGCGGCCGGGCTTTGCGCCCATGTCAGACTCGCCGCGCCAAGCATCGCCCCGCATAGCAGGAGCAACCTCATGTTCTATTCCTCCTTCGGCATAGCGCCGAAGCCATTCTACCAGCAATGTTTGACAGAGGCGGTCCCCCCGTTGCCGCATGCCCTCGAATACGCTACGCTGAATCGGGGCTAGGGGTCCGAAATGCGGATTTCCGGAGGACCAAATGAAGAAAACGAGGAGACAGTGGCTTAAGAACACGCTGCAAGCCGGCGCTGCAATCGCGGCGGCTCCGCGATCGCTGATGTTGGCCGAGCCCGCGCCGCAGCCGGTGCGCAATCTGGCGCTGAACCGGGCAGCCTATGCCTCCAGCTCGGCGAACTTCATCGACACAGGCCACATGGCGACTGACGGCCAGATGACCACCCAATGGTCGAGCAAGGAGTCCGATCCGCAATGGGTCTACGTCGACCTGGGGGACCTTTGCGACGTGAGCAAGGTGGTTCTGCGCTGGAGCCAGGGTTACGCCAAGGCTTACAAGATTCAGGCGTCAACCGCGGCCGGCCCTTCGCCTCTGACGGGTTTCGTGGAGACCTGGACGGACATCCATGGAACCAGCGCCGGAAAGGGCGGAGTCGAGGAGGTCGCCTTGACGCCAACAAAGGCCCGTTACGTGAGGCTCTTGTGCAGCGAGCGCGCCGCGCCTGGCGGGTATTCCTTGAGCGGGCTCGAGGTCTACGGGACTGGCGGTCCGAAGAGCAGGCCCGCGCTCGTTCCGGCGCCGCGTCCGGATGGGACGCTGGAGCTCTCAAGCGGGTGGAAACTGGTGAATCAGGCGTTTGTTCCCACTGAGCCCGCCCGAATTTCGACTGCCGGTTACGACGATAGTCAGTGGCTCGCGGCCACCGTGCCGGGAACGGTCCTGACCACCTACTTGAACGTGGGCGCCGTGCCCGACATGTATTATGGCGATCATCAATTCCAGGTTTCCGATTCTTTCGCGCACTCCCAATTCTGGTATCGGACCGAAGTAACTGTGCCGGCCAGTTACAAGGGCAAGAGAGTGTGGCTCAATCTGGATGGCATCAATTACAAGGCCGACATCTATTTGAATGGCTCTCTGGTGGGCAAAATGGCCGGCGCTTTTATCCTCGGCCGCTTCGACATCACGGACAAGGTCGTGCTTGGCAAGAAGAATTGCATTGCGGTCCTGATTTATCCAGTGACCAACCCCTACAGAGTAGCCGTCAGGGAAATGAGCGGCCGAGACGCTTTCATGGAGGAATTTACGCGCAATGCGCCCACCTTCGTGGAGTCGGGGGGTTGGGATTGGGTGCCGACCATTCGGGACCGGAATATCGGCATTTGGAACAAAGTGACGCTTTCGACGAGCGGCGACGTCACCATCGTGGATCCGTTTCTGATCACCGATCTGCCGCTGCTTCCGGACGTTTCGCAGGCCGACTTGACCTTGAAGGTGGAAGTGCGCAACCACTCCCAGGAGCGGCGCTCGGGAACCCTGCGCGTCGAATTGGGCCCGGTCCGCTTCGCCCGCCCGGTTAGCCTCGAGGGCGGCGAAACCAAGGCTCTGTCGCTCGATAAATCCGCGCACGCCGAGCTTTCCATGCGTCAGCCGAAGTTATGGTGGCCCAACGGCTACGGCGACCAGTACCTGTACGATCTCTCCGTGCGCTTCGACGTGGATGGCGCCGGGACGTCCGATACCAAAACCTCCAAGGTGGGAATCCGCAAGTTCACTTACAACCAGGACTTTGCGGCCAATCGTGACGCCGTCCAGCCAGCGCGGGGAGCAGGCGGAGGGAGCGGCCCGGCCCAAACCGTTGCCAATCCGCTGATCCTTTCCTGCAATGGGCAGCGCATTCTTCTCAAGGGCGCATGCTGGGGAATGGACGAGGGCATGCTCCGGTGCGATGCGGAGGGCTATGAAGACCGCGTGCGCCTGGAGAAGGACATGAACTACACCATTATCCGCAACGCCTTGGGCAACGTCGCCAAGCAGGAGTTTTTCGATTCCTGCGACCGCCATGGCGTGCTGGTGTGGGAAGAGTTCGGACTCAATCACAGCAGCATGCCGTACGACCACGATTTGTTCATGAGCAACGTGCCCGACCGGATACGGTCGAAACGAAATCATGCCTGCCTGGCCCTGTGGTGTACGGCCAACGAGGGCTTTACTCTCGAGCCTATCCGCACCGAAATACCCAAGTTGGTCGAGGCGCTGGACGGGACTCGCCTGTTCCTGCAAAGCTCCACGCAGCGCCCGCCGACCGACGGCGACGGCCCTTACACTTCCAATCCGCCCACATTCTACTTCGGCAATCTGGCGCACGGATTTCGCCCCGAGGTAGGCTCGTCCGTTGTGCTGCCCATCGAAAGCATGCGGCGGATGGGCCCCCACAACGATCTTTGGCCCATCGGTCCGCTCTGGGGCACGCACGACTGGTGGCGGTCGGGGTACTCCGGCTCCACCGAAAAGGCCTTTGCCGCCTACGGCGCCCCTACCGGCATCGAGGACTGCTGCCGAAAGGCGCAAATGGTGAACATGGAGGTGTTTAAGGCGATTTACGAGTCCTGGAACGATAAGTTGTGGGATAACTGCACGGGCGTCATGATCTGGATGAGCAATCCCGTTTGGCCGTCGCTTGATTTTAACACTTACGATTACTACCTTGAGCCGACCGGCGCCTACTTCGGCATCAAGAAAGCCTGCGAACCGGTTCATATCCAGTGGAGCATGTCTTCGAACAATGTCAAGGCTGTGAATTGTACCTTGAAACCTTTGAATGGTCTGAGCGCCGAAGCGCGCGTCTACAATTTGGACGGCTCGCTGCAGCTCAAGAAGTCCGTGGCTCTCGATTGCCCCGCGAACAGTGCGGAACAGTGTTTCAATCTCTTTGAAGGGTCCGATCCATCGGCCCCGAACTTATCCAGCGTCCACTTTATCGCTCTGGAGTTGAAGGACGCCGCCGGCCGTTCCTTATCGACCAACTTCTATTGGCGCGCCAAGGAAACCTGGAAGTACGACGACTTGTCTTCCATGAGTCAGGTAGCGGTGAATGGGACAGTAAAGAGCGCGCAGGAAGGCGACGCCTGCAAGCTCACCGTCAATCTCGCGAATGCGAATAAGACCGTGGCGTTGATGACACGGCTCAAGGTGGTGGATCCGGCGTCCGGGCTGCTGGTCGCGCCCATCTGGTATTCGGAAAACTATTTTTCTTTGACCCCCGGCGAATCCCGGGCGATCGCCATCGACTTCCGTGCCAAGAAGGTCCTCGGGAGCGAGGTGCGAGTGATGGTCGAAGGCTGGAACGTGGCCCCTAAAGAACTGGCTCGGGTACAGGTGAAACGCTCTCGATAATCCCAGAGCCATAGCGAGTCTGGTATGCGAAACAATCCATTGCGCCGCCGCTTCCTGATGGGGCTGGCCCCCGCGGCGGCCGCCGCCGCTCCGCAGGCACGGCCGGCCACTGGCCAGGCCGGCTTCAATGTTCGCGATCACGGCGCGGCCGGCGACGGCGCGCATCTCGACACAAGAGCGATCCAGGATGCCGTCGATGCCTGCGCGCGGGCAGGCGGCGGGACGGTCTTGTTTCCCGCCGGCGCGTACCTCTCCGGAACCATCGTCCTGAAGAGCCGGGTGACGCTCCATCTGGACGCCGGCGCGGTGCTGCTCGGCAGCAAGAACCTTCAGGACTATCCATCTTTCGTGCCAGCCCTGCGTTCCTTTACGGACACGTACACGGAGAAGAGCCTCATTTACGCGGAAGGTTTGCAGGACGTCGGCATTCGCGGGCGCGGCGCGATCGATGGACAGGGCGCCGCTTTCCAGGGTCCCTACAAAGTGCGGCCGTTCACCATGCGTTTCGTGAGCTGCCGCAATGTTTCGGTCGTTGATGTCAGCCTCAAGGACTCGCCCATGTGGATGCAGCACTACCTGGCGTGCGATCAGGTGGAGATCCGGGGCATCAGCGTCCATAGCCGCGTGAATGCGAACAACGACGGCATCGACATCGATGGCTCCCAGGGCGTCCGCATCTCCGACTGCGAAATCGTTTCCGGCGACGACGCCATCGTGCTGAAGGCCAGCGCGGACCGCCCCACGAAGGATGTGGTCATCGCCAACTGCGTATTGAGTACGGCGTGCAACGCCCTCAAGCTGGGCACCGAATCGAACGGCGGCTTCGAGAACATCGTCGTTTCGAACTGCACGATTTACGACACCCGCCTGGCCGGCATTGCGCTGGAGATGGTGGACGGCGGCGCGCTCGAACGGGTCGGCATCTCTAACATCGTCATGAACGGCGTGGGGGCGCCGGTTTTCATTCGCCTCGGCGACCGCGCACGGCCGGTCACCGCCGGCGGCGCGCGCCCGCCTGTGGGAACGCTGCGCAACGTCTCGATCGCCAACGTACAGGCCGTGGGCGCCGGCAGCATGGGATGCGCCGTTGCGGGCCTCCCCGGTCATGCCATCGAGAACCTCGTCCTGGAGAATCTGCGGCTGACGTTTGCCGGAGGCGGCAAGCGGGCGGACGCCCTCCGCGAGATCCCCGAGAACGCTGAGAAATATCCCGAGCACAGCATGTTCGGCGCCCTGCCGGCGTACGGATTCTATTGCCGGCACGTGAAGGGCCTGAGCCTGCGCGGCATTGAGACAGGCTTCCTCCGGAACGACGAACGCCCGGCCCTGGTTTGTGACGACGTGGAAAGTCTTGAGTTAACGGGCTCTGCCTTTGGCGGTGCGCCCGGAGCCGAGCCATCGGTGCGTCTGAAGCAGGTGAAGGACGCCTTCGTGCACGGCTGCCGCACACCCGGACCCATCGAGACCTGGATGCAAGCGTCCGGCGACCGGTGCGAGCGTCTCACCGTCATGGGCAACGACCTGGGCAATGCAAGCAAGGCCATCGATATCGCCGGCGATGTCGCCAAGGCCGCCGTGTTCGTGACCGGGAATCGCGTCCAGGGCGCCTAGCCAGGCACTATGCGCCGGCGCCCATGAACTTTATCAGGCGCTCCAGGGCCGGCTCCAGAATCCCGCGCTCTGCGGCATAGCAGATCCTTACCGAGCCTTCTCCGCCCTCGCCGAAGGCCGAGCCGGGCGCCAGGCCCACGCGCGTCTCCTCCAGCAGGCGGCGGCAGAATTCGAAGGAATCGCGCAGGCCGTCGATGCGCGGGAACAGGTAGAAAGCGCCGTCCGGGGCCGGCACGGTGAGGCCGCCGATTCCCTTCAACGCCTCCAGGCACAAGTCGCGGTTGCGCTTGAGCCGATCCAACATGCGGAGCAACTCCGGCTCGCCCTCCGCGAGGGCCGTTTCTCCAGCCTTCTGCGCGAAGCTGGGCGCGTGCGAAACCACGAATTCGTTCAACTGGGTGGCCTTGGCCGCCAGGTCGGCGCGCGCCACCAGCCAGCCCAGGCGCCAGCCCGTCATGCAGTAACTCTTGGAAAACGATTGCACCACCATGATCGCGTCGGCGCGTGTGGCCATGCGCAAAATGGAGGGCACGGGGTCGCCCAGGCTTGCGCCGGAGTAGTACAGGCGGTCGTAAACCTCGTCCGCCAACAGCCATAGATCGTGGCGGCGCGCGAAATCGAGCAGGCCCCGTTGTTCCTCGCCGGTGGCCACCCAGCCCAGGGGATTCGAAGGCGAGGTGTAGACCAGCAAACGCGTGCGCATTGTCAAGGCGGCTTCGAGCGCCGGAAAATCCACGCAGTAACGGTCGCCGCGCAGCGGATGCGAAATCTGGCGTACGGCGGCGTTAGCCATCAAAACGCTGCACGACCCGTTGGGCCAGGCGGGCGTGAGCACCAGCGCTTCATCGCCCGGATCGAGCGCGCAGCGAATCCCCAGGTTGAGCGCTTGCACTCCGGAGGCCGTGACCACGATCTCATTTGCCGGGTCCAGTTCCACTGTTTGGAGCCGGCGGTAGTGTTCCGCGATGGCGCCGCGCAACGACGGGAGGCCCGCATTTTCGGTGTAAAACGTGTAGCCGTCCCGCATAGCGCGGATCGCGGCCTGCTTGATGTAATCCGGCGTGGGCAGGTTGGATTCGCCGAAGTACAGGCGGAGAACGCCATCCATGGACATGGCGATCTCGGCCAACTGGCGGATACCAGACTGCGGTATATTCCGGACGGAGCGGGCGACGGCAGGCATGGAATCCATATTATGGCGCCGCTGCACGCTCTTATAATGGAGCCATGCTCTTTCGCCTGGCCGCTATCACCGACGAGTTCTCCCCCGATCTCGAGACCGCTTTATCCGCCATGTCCGAGGCGGGACTGAAAGGCGCCGAGCTGCGCATGGTGTTCGGCAAGAACATCGTCGCCCTCACCGACGAGGAGCTCGACCGCGCCATTGCCATGGTGCGCGCGCGGGGTTTTGAAATTGTTTCGATTGCGTCTCCGCTCCTGAAATGCGTGCTGCCCGATGCGCCCGAGGTGGAAGAGAGGTTCCAGAAGGATATGTTCGCCGCCTCCTACGGCTTCGACGATCAGCCGTGGATCGCCGAGCGGGCGTTCCAGATCGCGAAGCGCGCCGGCGCGCGGATCGTCCGTGTCTTCTCTTATTGGCGGACCGTACGGCCGGAGGCGTGCTTCGAACGGGTTGTCGAGGCGTTGGCCGGTCTGGCCGGCCAGGCCGCGCGCCAGGACCTGATCATTGCCTTGGAGAACGAGCAAGCCTGCAACATTTCCACCGGCGCGGAGTTGGCGCGCGTGCTCAAGGCTTCGGATCACCCCAACTTGCAGGCCGTCTGGGACCCCGCCAACGCCCTGGTGTCCGGTGAGATTCCGTTTCCGGAAGGGTATGGCGGCCTGGCGCCGGCCAGGATCGCGCACGTCCACGCCAAGGACTGCCGGATGGAAGACGGCCAGCCCGCGTGGGGGCCACTGGGGGAGTGCGGCATCGAGTGGCCGGGGCAGATTGCCGCGCTGTGGCGCGACGGCTACCGCGGATGGATCAGCCTGGAGACCCATTGGCCCGGTCCGGGCGGCGACAAACTCCAGGGAAGCCTGATCTGCGCGCGCAATTTGCGCCGGCTGGCGGGCGTTGCCGAGCCGCGAACGTAAGAGAGCGGTTGCCGCGTTGCCGCGCGAGATTGGACGCATCGTGATAGCATGAATGTTCTCCACTAACATCTGAGGTTTTCGTGGCTAGGATCACCCGTAAAGAGTTAAAGTCCGACAAGTTTGCCCAGGAAGTCGGACTCACCGTAGACTTCTTCGAAGAACACCGCAAGGATCTCGCCCGCTATGGCGCGATCGCTTTGGCGGTGTTTGTGCTGGTCGCGGGCTACATGTATTATGCGCGCCACCAGCATGCGGTGCGCCAGGAGGCGCTGTACGCGGCGGTGGAGGCGGCCGAGACGCCGGTTGGGGCGGCGCAGCCCGGCGGTCCCAGCTTTCCGACCCAGCAAGTCAAGGACGAGCAGACCGTCAAGCTGTTCACCGACCTCGTGAGTAAGTACGGCGGGACTGCCGAAGGCGATATCGCGGAGTATTTCCTGGGATCGATCCGGGCCGATCAGGGCAAGCTGGCCGACGCGGAGAAGTATTTGCAGGACGCGGCACACAAGGGCGACGACAAGTACGCCTCGCTGGCCAAATTGTCGCTGGCCCAGATTTACTTCGAAGACGGACACGCCGGCGAGGGTGAAAAAGCCCTTCGGGACTTGATCGCCCACCCCACCATCTTCGTCTCGAGCGATCAGGCCACCATCGCCCTGGCGCGTCAGATCATGGCGAAGAATCCGGCGGAGGCGCGTAAGCTGCTCCAGCCGCTGATGTCCAAGCGGGGCGAGACCGGTCAGGTGACGACCGACCTGAACGCCCAGATTCCGCAGTAGGCCGCGCACAATCGCATGCTGGCTCGTCTTCGATTTCCGGTGGAACGAAGCCGCGGCCGGCTCTATCCCGAACCCGGCCATCCCTACCGTAACGCCTTCCAGCGGGACCGCGACCGCGTGGTTCATGCGCGGGCCTTCCGCCGGCTGGAAGCCAAGACCCAGGTGTTCGCGCCGGACCTGTCGGACCACTTCCGGAACCGCCTGACTCACACCATCGAAGTGGCGCAGATCGCACGCACCGTGGCCAACGTCCTGGGGCTCGATGAGGACCTGACCGAAGCGCTGGCGCTGGCCCATGACATCGGGCATCCGCCGTTCGGGCACGCCGGTGAAGAGGAACTGAACCGGCAGATGCAGCGGTTCGGCGACCGCTTCGAACATAACCTCCATGCGCTGCGCATCGTCGAGAGCTTCGAGCAGCGCTACGCCAGGTTTCCGGGGCTGAACCTGACCTTCGAAGTTCGCGAGGGGATTGTGAAGCACTCGAAGGATTTCGGCGTCGGAGAGTACCCCGAGCTGGACGCGTATCTCCCGGGCCAGCGCCCTGTCCTGGAAGCGCAGTTGATCGATCTGGCCGACGAGATCGCCTACAACACGGCCGATCTCGACGATGCCTTCTCCGCCGGGATGCTGACCGCCGAGGACGTGGCGGGCAGCGTTCCGCAGTACCGTGCGATTTACGAGGCCGTGGAAGCGCAGTTTTCCAGAGCCACCGATCGGGAGCGCTTCAATGAGTGCTTGCGGCGGTTGATCGACGGCCTGGTTTCGGGCCTGATCGAAGGCATCGTCGAAAGCGCCCGTCAGGCGGGAGTCGGCGACGCCGAAGCGGTGCGCGCCTACCCGCGGCGCATCGCGGCCTTTACCCCGGAAACCGCCGGCACGAGCCAGGCGCTGAAGCGCTTCCTGCACGCCAGAGTCTACTCCACGCCGGAGTTGGGCGAAGGCCGGCGGCGCTCCATGGCCATGATCGCAGCCCTCTTCCGGTTTTTCCTGGATCGTCCGGACCGCCTGCCCCAGCCGTACTCCGATCGCGCGCTCGCAGAGCCGCCCCATCGCGTGATTTGCGACTATATCGCGGGCATGACGGATGCCTTCTGCCACCGCACCTCCGAGCAAACCGCCGGCGCCGCCGAATAGGGTGGCCTGAGGTATCACAGCAGCTCCGTTTCTCCGCTGCCCGCGAAGATTTCCCTTCAATCTGGCGCGGCCCGGTGGGGCGGGCCTCCTGGCCTGCCTTCTTCGACCGCCCCACAGTGGTTGCGGATATGCTGCCCCGTGGGGCAGGTATTACAACACCTCCGTCTCGTCGCGCGCCGCGACGATTCGTGGGCCTCCGGGCCTGCTACGCCGGCGTCCCTGCCGGCGTTCTTGGTTGCGGCTACGCTGCTCAGTGGAGAGGTGGGGCAGGCGGCGCCACCTGCCCTCGCACGCGTTCCGCGCAGCGGACGCGCCGAACTCCGCCCCGCAGAATTGAGGGGCAAATCGGAGGGCGCGCTCGTTATCGATCCGGGCGGAGAGCTCAAGCCCTCCCGGGCTCGTGCGAACAACGCGGCGAACTTGCGTGCGGAGATTATCCGTGTGTTCTTGTGAGGGTCCAGAGCCAGCAGCCCGCCTTTGTCGCCCGTCACCTATTCACCTGCCCCGGACGGAAGCCGTCCTATTCCTCGGCTCTGGCGAAACTCGAAAGCTCGGCCTCCCGGACGCCATACAGCTTCAGGAGGTGGCGGCGAATTTCTTCCGCGATGCGCTCCGGCCTCTCGCCGGGTTCGTGCTCCACCTCCACCTTGAAGAACAGATTGGTCCGGCTCATTCGGCGCTGGGTCCTCCGACTCTTATACTAAGGGAATGAACTGCCCTCTTTGCCGGGTCCGCCGCCCGCGTCGCTTTTGCCCAGGACTCGGGAAGGACATCTGCGCGCTGTGCTGCGGCACGGAGCGCGAGGTGACGGTCGATTGCCCACTCGATTGCGAATACCTGCGGGAAGCGCGCAAACACGAAAAACTCGCGCCGCTCGACGCGGACCAGGTTCCCAATCGCGATATTCGCGTCTCCGACGAATTCATGGAGCAACACCAGCCGCTGAACGCATTCCTGGGGCGCGCCATCGCGAACGCCGCGCTCAGCGTCCCGGGCGCGGCGGACCCCGACGTTCGGGAGGCTATGGAGAGCCTTGTCCAAACCTATCGGACCCTGCAGAGCGGAGTGGTTTATGAAACCCGCCCCGCAAGTCCGTTGGCCGCGGCGATTTACGATGCGGCCCAGGCGGCCGTGCCCGAGTTCCGGCGGCTCGAGCAGCAGAAGTTTGGCATGACCAGAACGCGCGATGCCGACGTGCTGGGAATCTGGGTTTTCCTGCAGCACTTGGCGCTGGGCAGCAACAACGGACGGCCGCGCGGGAGGACGTTTCTCGACTTGCTCTGGGACTTTTACGGCGGCGGAGCAGCCCCTCCCCGGCCGGCATCCTCGTTGATTTTGCCCTGAAAACCCAACGGTGCGAGAGTGTCCACGATAATCCCCCTCTTTCGCCCGGCGGCAACGATGTGGCCGGTGAACCGCGCCGTTCCGTTCACCAGCAGATCGATAGGGCGCCCGACCGGGTAGTCGAAGGCCATCAGGTGGCCTTCGTCCAGGCTGAGGAGGTCCGCGACCGTCAGGGTAGGGCCGGCCAGCCGCCCTTCCATCGTCAGCCAGGACCCGCGCAGGATTCGCAGCACCCGTTCCTGCTCCGCCACGCTGGCGTGCGTCTTGCGGACCGACCACTGCTGGTCGAATTTCTGCCGCATCATCTTGATCACGATCGACGGCATGGCGATATTCATCATTCCCAATGTCTCGCCGATGCGAACCTCGACCGCTATGGCCACCACCGCCTCGTTGGGCGCGAGGATGTGCAGCAGTTGCGGTTCGGTTTCCATGGCCTCGATGGTGAAATCGACCGCAGTCACTCCCTTCCAGGCCTCCCGCAGGTCGCCCAGAATGATGCGGAAAAGGCCGTCGAGCAGTTTCTGTTCGATCTCGGTGATGTCGCGCTGCATGGGAGGCGAAGTTTTCCCCGAGCCCCCCAGCAGCATTTCGAGAATCGGGAAAACCAGGGAAGGGTTCAGCTCCAGCACGCCGTTGCCATCGTAGGGGCGCAGCCCTAGCGAAACCATGCACGTGGGCGACGGTAAGCCGTCCAGGAACTCCGAGTAGGAGAGCTGCTCGACGCTCACCAGGTTCACGATCAGATAGGAGCGCAGATAGGCCGAAAGGCTCGACACCAGGTTGCGCACGAAGGTGTCGTGCAGCAGGTGAATGGCCCGCACCTGCGACTTGGGAATGCGGTCGGGCCGCCGGAAATCGAACTTCGCGGCGGGCGTCTCGCGTTTGCGGTCGCGCAGGCTCTGGAAAACCGCGTCGATTTCCACTTGCGATAGCTGGCGGCTCAAATCTCGCTCCCGCATTTGCTATCGGCGGATCGCAAGAAAACATTAGCCCCGCCGCGGGTGGCCCCCCGCGGTTTCTTTCCCGAAAACCCTAACAAAAAGGAGGGAGAGTCCGATAAATAGGGGTGTAAGGAGTGGAATGGAATCAGAGATTCTGGTGGTTGACGATTCCGCGGCCATCCGCAAGATCCTACAGCGCGTGCTGCGCCAGACGGGGATGTCGATCGGCACGATTTACGAGGCCGGCGATGGCCAGGAAGCCCTGGAGACGCTGCGAAGGCACAGGATCGACCTCGTGCTCAGCGATATCAACATGCCCAAAATGGACGGTCTGCAACTGCTGGCTTCCGTCAGGGCCTCCCCCGAGTGGCGCACCATTCCCATGGTGATGATCACCACCGAAGGCGGCGAGACCAGAGTCGCGGAAGCCGTCAGGCTGGGCGCCTCCGGCTATGTCCGCAAGCCATTCACCGCCGATCAAATCAAGGAGAAGTTAACCGGATTTCTGGAGGCCATACTGCCATGACGGAATTGGAAAACCTGATCGTCGACTCCATCGCCCGTTCCACGCGCGAGGTGTTTTCGACCATGCTCGACGCCCAGGTCGATTTCGGCGGGGCAGCCATCGAAAGCCGGTCTCCCGAAGCCAGCGACGGCGTGGTTTCGTTCATCGGGCTGGCAGGCGCCTGGGCCGGGTCCGGGAGCCTGGCCTGCTCGCCCGTCATGGCCTGCCGCATCTGCTCCCAGATGCTCATGACGGAGAGCCGGGCGGTAGACGATGAGGTTCTGGACGCCGTCGCCGAGTTGACCAACATGGTGATCGGCGGGGTCAAGACCGATCTCGAACCAAGCCTTGGTCCGCTCGGCCTGAGTATTCCCACGGTGGTCTACGGCAAAAACTTCAGGGCCAAGGGCGCCGGCATTACCGAATGGATCGTGGCGGCGTTCGAGTGGGAGGGGGAACGCCTGCTGGTGAAGGTTTGTCTGGCGCCTACCGACGTGGCGCACGCCCACCCTCACGCGCTTGGCCACCTTTGCGCGCTCGATGTCTCGGTTCAGTCCGGAATCTGAACTCGGGTCTCACAAACCATTCCGAAAGAAGGAGCAATGCGACTAACTTCATGGACCATTGGCGCGAAGATTGCAGCCGGCACGGGCGCGTTGACGCTGGCGCTGGCCTTGACGGCGTGGCTCGGCTTGCGGACCATCGGCGGCATGGGCGCCGCATTCGACAACACCGCCAACAGCACCGCGCGCAAGATTGAACTGGCCGCCGTCATCAACAAAGCCGGCTCGGATATGGCGGCCGGCCAACGCGGCTTGGTCCTCGGCACGTACTCTAAGAACGCGGCGTTCGCGGAAGCCGCGCGGCAGGCCTTTCGGGATAACTCGACCAAGCTGAAACAGGCTCTGGCCGACGTACAGCCATTATTGGCGACGGAAGAAGGCCGGCAAGCGGCCGCGCGCATCGAGTCGGACGTGGCGCAATGGCTTCCCATCTTTTCCGAACTGGAGCGGCAGGCGGAGGCCGGCGAGCCCGACGGGGCCGCCAAGACGCTCTTTACAACCACGGTCCTCTATCAGGCAGTGGGAAAGGACGCCGCGGCGTTGGCCGCATTGCAGCGAACCACGCTCGACGCCGACGTGGCGGCCGCCGGGCAGGAGCTCTCCACGGCTCGCGCCCTGATGCTGCTGCTGATCGTCCTCGGCGCGGGCGTGGCGGCTGCTTCCGCATTGACGGTACGCTCCTCAACCATAGCTTTGCGCCGTTTCTCCACCGAGCTGCTCGAAGGCTCGCAACAAGTCGCGTCGGCGTCCGGCCAGGTTGCATCGGCCAGCCAGTCGCTGGCGCAGGGGTCGTCGGAACAGGCGGCGAGCCTCCAGGAGACCTCTTCGTCCGCCGTCGAAATCACGGCCATCACGCACAAGAACGCGGAGAGCACGCGCGCCGCGGCGGAGCTGATGGCGGAGGCGGCTCAACTGGTTGGCGGCGCCAATCGCAACCTCGAGGAGATGGTCCGGTCCATGAAGGACATCAACGGATCGAGCGAGAAGATCGCCAAGATCATCAAGGTGATCGACGAAATCGCATTTCAGACGAACATTCTGGCGCTGAACGCGGCGGTGGAAGCGGCGCGCGCGGGAGAAGCCGGCATGGGCTTCGCCGTGGTGGCGGACGAGGTGCGTAACCTGGCGCAACGCAGCGCTCAGGCGGCCAAGGATACGGCCGCGTTGATCGAGGAGTCCATCGGCAAGTCCAAGGACGGCGGCCAGAAGCTGGACCTGGTGGCGCAGTCGATTGTGGGCATCACCGGCAGCGCTACGCAGCTCAAGGCCCTGGTGGACCAGATCGACTTGGGGAGCCAGGAGCAATCGCGCGGCATCGAGCAGATTGGCGGCGCCGTGGGACAGATGGAGCAGGTGACGCAGCGCAACGCGGCCAACGCCGAGGAGAGCGCCGCCGCCGCCCAGGAGCTTTCTTCCCAAGCGGAGGCGCTCGAGGGAATTGCCGGGAAACTCCGGCTCCTGGTGGGCGACGAAGGCGAACCGGAGCGCCTGGGCCGGGGAAATGGCCGTGGAGCGGCGCCGGCCAGGCAAGCCGCGGCGCATACCGCGAGCCTGGCGGCGCTGGGCAAATCGCTGAACCGGGGCGCGGCGCGTCCCACGTTGGTCCACGCGGGGCCAACTACGGCGGCGCGCGACTCCTTCCCATTGGACGACAACGAAGGCGGGTTCTAAGGGGCATCCGTGGCTGTCTTGACTGAACTAAAACAACAGATCGAGGAACTGGCCCTGCAGTTGGTGATGGAGGCGCCGGGCGGCCGGCCGGAAGGCGCGGCGCCTTCGTGGATGCCTGTCCTCGAACACCTGCGTGAAACCGCGGAACGCGAGCGGGCGCCCCAGATCGCGGCGGCGGCCGCCGCGATCGTGGAAACCGTGCGGGTCTCGGGAGGCGCGGCCGATCTCGAGGAAGGCATGGCGCGCCTCCAGGAAGCCGTCGAGGCCGAAGAACGCGCCCCGGACGACGACGACGCCGGAACGCCGCTCGGGCAGGATCCGGAACTGCTCCTGGATTTCGTGCTGGAGAGCCGCGAGCATCTTGCCAACATCGAAACGCAGGTCCTGACCTTGGAGCGCGATCCGCACGGCGCGGAGGCCCTGAACGCGGTATTCCGCGGCTTCCACACCATCAAGGGCCTGGCGGGGTTCCTGGAGCTTTGGAACATCCAAAAGGTCGCGCATGAGGTGGAGACGCTGCTCGACCGCGCGCGGAATTCTCAATTCACGGTGACGCCCGCGGCCATCGATGTGATCCTCGAAAGCGCCGACGATCTGCGCCGCAGGCTGGCCCACGTGGAATTGGGGCTGAAGGGCGAAACGCCGGAGGCGCCGGGGCCTAACGAGCCCCTGTTAGCCCGGATTGGCGCGCTCAACGGCCAGCCGGCGGCAGTGGCCGAACCGGCCGCCGCCGTGCTTCGTTTGGCGGTGGCCGTGGAGGCCGCCGAATCGGTGGACGCTCCGATGGACCTCCCGGCGCCAACGGCCGCGCCCGCGCCCGATTCCGAGAGCCGCAAAAGCGAAACCATGGCGGTGAAAGTGGACACCGCCAAGCTGGATTCCCTGGTGGAAATGGCCGGGGAGATGGTAATCGCGCAATCGCTGGTACGCCACGATCCGGACCTGGCCGCGCTCAAGAACCCCCGCTTGCAGCGCAACGTGGCGCAGTTGACGCGCATTACCACGGAGTTGCAGAAGACCGCCATGGCCATGCGGCTGGTCCCCATCGGCCCGCTGTTCCGGCGCATGGCCCGCATGGTGCGGGATCTTTCGCGCCAGTTCGGAAAGCCCGTCGAAACGGAAATACAGGGCGAGGAGATCGAGCTCGACCGGAACGTCGTTCAGGAACTGACGGACCCTCTGATGCACATGGTGCGCAACGCCCTCGATCACGGCATCGAATCTCCGGCGGAACGCGAGCGGGCGGGCAAGAACCCCGTCGCGCGTGTGTTCTTAAAGGGGCGGCATCAGGCCGGGCAGGTGGTTATCGAAATCGGCGACGACGGTCACGGGCTGGACCGCGGCAGGATCCTCGAAAAAGCCGTCCAGAAAGGGCTGATTGCGGCGGGGGACGCCATTTCGGACAGCGACGCTTACAGTTTGATCTTTCAGCCCGGGTTCAGCACCGCCGCGCAGGTGACCAACGTCTCTGGACGGGGCGTCGGCATGGACGTGGTGCGCAGGCATATCGAGAAGCTGCGGGGCCGCGTCGAGATCCGCTCCGTGGCGGGCCGCGGAACTACCTTCGTGCTCAGGCTGCCATTGACGCTGGCCATCATCGACGGGTTGGTGGTGGGGGTGGGCAAGGAGCGCTACATCGCTCCGTTGTTCGCGGTGCGCGAGGTGCTGCGCCCCGCGGCGGAAACCATATGGACCGTGCAGGGACGCGCCGAGATGGCGCTGATCCGCGGAGAACTGCTTCCGGTCCTGCGCCTCTACCGCAAGTTCCGCGTGACGCCGCGGTCCGAGGACCCGCTTCAGTCGGTGCTGCTGGTGGCCGAGGTGGAGGGACGGCGTTCCTGCCTGCTGGTGGACCAATTGATCGGCAAACAAGAGGTGGTCATCAAGTCCCTCGGAGAGACGTTTCAGAGCGTTACCGGCATCGCCGGGGGCGCCATCCTCGGCGATGGGCGCGTGGGGCTGATTCTGGACCTGGAGCGCCTTTTCCAGGAGGGCGCCGATGGGGCCGGGAAATGACGGCGCGGCGGTATTCGAGCCGCTGGCGGCCAATGAGTTCGAAGAGATACGGCGTCTGGCGCACAAGACCTTCGGCCTGGATCTCAAACCGGGGAAAGAGCAACTGGTGGCGGCCCGCCTGGGACGCTTGATGCGAACCGGCGGCTTCCGCTCCTACCGCCAGCTATACCGGCACACCGTGGAAGATTCCACCGGCGAAGCTCTGGCCGCCATGATCGACGCGCTGGCCACCAATCACACGGCCTTTCTGCGCGAGCCGGAGCACTTCGGCTTTCTGCGCGACCAGGTGGTCCCGGCCCTGCGCGGGCGCGGCCAGGTGGACCTGTGGTGCGCCGCCTGCTCCACGGGGGAGGAAGTCTGGACGCTGGCATGCGTGCTCAACGACGCGCTTCCCTCGGGCCGGGTCCACATCGCCGCGACCGACATATCCCGCAAGGCCCTGGCGGCGGCCCAACGCGCCGTGTATCCCGCCGAACGGTGCGCCGCGCTCCCCGCCGCCTGGTTGTCGCGCTACTTCGATGCGGCTCCGGACGGGGCCCGCCGCGTCAAGCCCGCCATCCGCGCGCAAGCCACCTTTTCCAGGCTGAACCTCATGCAATCGTTCACCTGGCCGCGGCGGTTTTCGGTGATTTTTTGCCGCAACGTGATGATCTATTTCGACGCGGAAACGCAGGCGCGCGCCGCCGAAAAGCTGGCCGCCAATTTGGAGCCCGGCGGTTTTCTCTTCGTGGGCCATGCGGAGAGCCTGTCGCGGTGCTCGGCTTCGCTCGAGTACGTCCAGCCGGCCGTTTACCGCAAGCCGGCGCATGGGGGCGCATGGAACAAATTGTCGTAGGCATGTCGGATTGCCGCATCGCGGACGTTCCCGGGCAGGTGCTCACCACCTATGCCCTGGGGTCCTGCATCGGCCTGGCGGTTCACGACCCGGAGGCGGCCGTGGGCGGCCTGCTGCACTTCATGCTGCCCGATTCCAGCATCGATCCGGCCGCCGGGCGCGAGAATCCCTGCAAGTTCGCGGATACCGGCATTCCGCTGTTGATCGAGCAAGTGTGCCGCCGCGGAGCCTCCAAGCGCCGCCTGGTCGTAGCGGCGGCGGGCGCGGCGCAGATGCTCGACCCGCGAAACTTTTTCGATATCGGCCGGCGCAACTACCAGGCCATGCGCAAGCTGCTGTGGAAAGCGGGTCTCCTGTTGCACGCCGAGGCCATCGGAGGGGACCATTCGCGTACGGTGCGCCTGGAGATCGGCAGCGGACGGTTCTGGCTTCAGAACGCCGCCGCCGGCGAGCCGCGGGACCTGGTCCCGGGGCGTCCCTGGAAAGGAGGAACCAATGTCTTATCGCGTGTTGATTGTCGATGACTCGCCCGCCATGCGGACCTTCGTCCGCCGCGTGATGGAATCGTCGGGATTCGAGCTTTCGAGCTGTTTCGAGGCCTCCAATGGAGAAGAAGCCCTCGCCTTGCTGCGCACCGAGTGGGTGGACGCTATCCTGACGGACATCAATATGCCGGTGGTCGATGGCGAGGAGTTCCTGACCCGTCTGTCGCGGGAAGACCTGCTCCGCTCGGTTCCGGCCATCGTCATTTCCACCGACGCCACCCAACACCGCAAGGATCGCATGTTCGCGCTGGGCGCCCGCGGCTACGTGACCAAACCCTTTCGCCCGGAGGACCTGCGCGCCGAATTGGAACGTACCCTGGAGGCCCCCCATGCCTAAAGTGCCCGCCAGGGCCAAGTTACAAAAAGTCCTGGCGGACTCCATCGCCGAAACCCTGGACGCCATGTTCTTCACCGCCTGCCTCACCGCGCCCGAAGCGGAGCCCGCGCCGCAGCCGCAACTGGCCGCCCAAGTCGCCTTCGAGGGCAATCCGCCCGGGCGTCTCACCCTGCGCATGCCGGCCCTCGCGGCCCGCTCCCTCGCCGCGAATTTCCTGGGCGAAGAAGAGAACGACCTATCGGAACGGCAGGTCTGCGACGTCCTGTGCGAACTGGCCAACATGATCTGCGGCTTCGTGCTCAGCCGCGTCGAGGGCGCGGCGGAGTTCCGTCTGGGTGCGCCCCGCATGGTGGAATCGGGTGAGTTGGACCGCCCGCGCGGCGGCGTCGCGCACGCGGTCGAAACCGGCTGCGGCGTCCTCGAAGCGTCTCTCGAAATGGAAGACCCGATATGTCCGCCGTGAGAAAAATCCGCGTCCTGATCGTCGACGATTCGGCCATCGTCCGCAAGATCCTGACGGAGGCTCTGGGCGCTGAACCCGACATGGAAGTGGTCGGTGCGGCCCCCGATCCTTACGTGGCGCGGGACATGATTCTATCTCGCGACCCCGATGTACTCACCCTGGACATCGAGATGCCGCGCATGGACGGGCTGACTTTCCTCAAGAAGCTGATGCACTTTCATCCGCTTCCCACCGTGGTCATCAGCTCCCTGGCGCAGCCTTCCTGCCGCGCGGCCATCGAGGCGATGGAATTGGGCGCGGTGGAGGTTTTGGCGAAACCCGGAGGCCCCTATTCGGTCGGCGATTTGCGGCAATCGCTGGCCAACAAGATCCGTGCGGCTGCGTCCGCGCGCGTGCGCCGCGCTCAACCCGCCGCGCCGCCCCCCGCCCCGGCTTTCACGGCGGCCCCGGAAGTGGTGATCGCCATGGGCGCATCGACCGGCGGCACCGAGGCCATCGCTTTCGTCTTGCGCCAGTTGCCGCCATCCTGTCCCGGGATGGTGATCGCCCAGCACATTCCGCCGCAGTTTTCCCGCGCCTTCGCCAATCGCCTGAACGATACCTGCGCCATGACGGTCAAGGAAGCCGAAGACGGCGACCCGCTGCCCGCCGGAACCGCCCTCATTGCCCCAGGCGACTTTCACATGCTGCTCCGCAAAGGCGCGTCCGGCTACTACGTCAGCGTCAAGACGGGTCCCCGAGTCTGCTATCAGCGCCCCTCCGTGGACGTCCTGTTCTCTTCGGTGGCGGAGGCCGCGGGCGCCAATACGGTCGGCGTGCTGCTCACCGGAATGGGCGCCGATGGCGCGCGCGGACTATTGAAGATGCATCAGGCCGGCGCGCGCACCATCGCACAGGACGAGGCGTCCTGCGTGGTCTTCGGCATGCCGCGCGAAGCCATCGCGCTGGGCGCCGCCGATCGGGTCCTGCCCCTCGACCGCATCTCGACTGCGATGCTGGCGTCCTGCGCTCCCCGCCCTCTGCGCGCGCCGCGCCCGGAGCGCCGTGCGGAGAGCGGTTGACGCGTGTGTGCGACTCAAGAGTTGGAACTTAGTGGCGGGCTTTGTATCAGGGCATGGCTTTAGCCGTGCCGGTCAAGCCGATGAACCATGGGCCTTGGCCCCTGGGCTTTTCATGAGCCCGCAGGGGCTGAAGCCCAAAGTTCTCTCGATCCGCGGCACGGCTAAAGCCATGCCCTGATACAAAGCCCAAAAAGGAGCAAATCCTTGCGTACCCGTACGCTCAGATTCAAGCGAATTCGTTAGGAATGGAGAGTCTCGCGATTCCTGTGTCGCACGCCCGGTTGACGCTAGACCCTTGCGAACGCTACAGTAGAGATGTTCACTTTCCATCCGTCAGGCAAGTCCCCATCGTCTAGCCCGGCCTAGGACATCGCCCTTTCACGGCGGTAACGCGGGTTCGAATCCCGCTGGGGACGCCATACCAGATTCTTCTACTTGGATAGGCTGGAACCCCTTGAAAAATATGGATACTGGGGTGGTTCCAAACCCCTCTTTTGTGAGGGTCAAGCCATCTGGGAATAGGGCGGATTGGAGACGCCTCTTGTTATCGGCGGAGGCACTGCTCCATATACCTGCCACCCGCTCAAGCAGCCAGTCGGCAAACTCTAGCAAACATTCAAGTTCCTCTGCGCTAATTAATGTCTCGGAAAGCTGGGATTGAGCGGCGGCGAGGTCGGTTCCAACTCGTGTGATTTGGTCGTCATAGGTGGCTTTGTCAATCCGCTCCGTCACAACGGCGTCGATAAGTTGCTGTTTCTTGCCTTCCAAGGCCGCGATCCGCTTGTTTAACAGTGCTGCCGTCTCCTCATTCACAGCCTGCTTTTGCTTCCACACGTCCTTCACAACCTCATGGAACAGCGGCATGAAGCCTTCCTCGGGGAAGAGCGTATATAGGAACTCGATAAATTTCTGGTGCAGATCCTCTTGCTTATACCGGACTGCCCTGCAACTACCCACGCGGCAGGTGTAGTACGAGTATCGACCGCCGTTACCTCTTGACGTGCTCCCAGTGAGGGGTGTGCCGCAGACTCCGCAGCGAACGAATACCCTTAGAGGAAAATCTGGATGCTCACGGGTTCTGGTCTGACGGCTCGTCCCGTTGCCTGCAAACCTGTCCTGAGCGCGCTTGAACACCTCTTCCGTTACGATTGGCTCAAAGAGACCTCGCGCTACGATACCCCAGCTTGGTGAGACGATCCAGCCTGCGTAGATCGGGTTTCTTAGGATCTTGTCAAATTGCTGGGATCTAAGCTCTTTGCCTGCCAGGTTCCGTAGCCCAAGATCCGTCACGACTTTCAGTACCGCTACCTTGGTCTGTGAGCCGGATGCGTAGAGTTCAAAAGCCTGCTTGATGAGCGGTGCAAGCTGCTCGTCCTGAGCGAGATTCGGTTGACCTCGGCGTGCGTTCGGCAGGTTGATATAGCCGATTGGTGCTCGGTGAGTAAAACGCCCATCTCCAATTGCGGCCTTCATGCCATCAGTAGTCTTTTGTTTCCGTATCCGGTTATCAAGGGTTCCGGCGGCGGCGAGCACTGATTCCAAAAACTCGCCGGAGGGTGTGCTATCGAATGACTGAGTGGCGGCGCGGGTCTCAATACCCTTGTTTCGCAGCAGCGCCCGCACCATGTGGTAATCGGCGGTTTCACGAGAGAACCGGGTGGTATCGTAGAAAACCACAGCCGCTATGGACCTATAGTTGAGCCAACAGAAGTTCAGCATCGCTGTGAACACGGGCCGGTTCACGGTCTTGGCCGATTCCGATTCTCGGAAGACCTGGAGAACTTCCAACCCATTCGCCTTGCAGTAGTCGCTGCACTTCTGTTCTTGAACGGGTAAGCTGAGATTATCTGCCTGTTCCTTCGTCGAGACGCGGCAATAGATAAGCGCCCCGGTCCTCTGCGCCAGTGACTTGGCTTTAGACTGAGTCGCCCCCATTGCCTGAAAATCGACCTTCACAGGTCCACCCCTTCCGCGCCCATACGCCCTATCGTTTCTGCTGTCAGCTCTTGGCACACATCCAGCGCATCGCCTGGGGGATTGAACGTGTTCTGGTCGATGTTGCCCAGGTCAACGAAGGCATCTGAAACCACGTCCGCTAAGGCGTACAGCATGTCACGCAATCGTTCGACCGCTTCGTCAGAGAGTCCCTTCTCTTGGGGCTGCCCGATGAGCTGTCGGCACTGGGCGATGCTGAGGTGTTCCATCACCCGATGGTCGCACAATGCCTCGTCCTCTGCCCCGGAAGTCCGAACCCGATTGCTCGGACCAAAGTTGTCCGATGCATCTATGTCGATGAAAGCACTGCATTTAATGGATGGCCGACGCCCATGTGTACGCCTGAAGAGGGGCCGTGAAATGACCGAAAAGCGGCACCCCTTGCCAGTTAAATGGGCCTCGTCGACGTTCCTGGCGATACCGAGCGATGTTTCAAAATGGTTATGTTTGCGCGCCAACCCTGCTTTTCAACAAGGAATGGCTGTCGGGGACCGAACTTCTGCACGCTGTGCGGACGAACGTAGGGAGGAGCCACAACTGCTTCCCCCGAGGCTTTCCTTGGGTCACTGCCTCGCGATGTCGTGGCGAGGCTGGAAACATCAGGAATCGGCATCCTCTCCTTGCTTCAGAACTTGGGTTGTTGTCCGCGCCCAACCCATCGGGAATCGGTCGGCGGTTTCAGCGTCGTTTTGGTCACGCAAAAACTTCCGCGCACCCCGCGCCGCTTGCCAACACGACTCCAACCCCTACGATGACTTCGTCCTCCCGTGCCGAGTTCAGGAGTTCTTGAGACCTTGGCCCTTGAGGTTACGCTGGCACCCCGCAGCACGGTTGGAAAACTAGGTGTATCAAAAACCCCGCCCTGCGGCGCATACATGAACGGTGCAAGCAGAACTAGTTGCGCGCGACAAATAAGTGTACCAAAAAGATTCCTTTGTGTTACGCTCGTTGGCATGAAGATCGCATTGTACGGTCGAGTAAGCACGCGAGATAAGAAGCAAGACGCGGAAAACCAGTTGAGAGAGCTTCGAGCGTTCGTTGAACGCAAGACCAGCGAAGGCTGGACGCTGGCGCATGAGTACGTGGACAAGGCCAGCGGCAAGACGGCAGATCGCTCTGCATTCCGCCGCATGTTCGTGGACGCCTCCCGCAAGGAGTTCGACATGGTGCTGTTCTGGAGCCTGGACCGCTTCTCCCGTGAAGGCGTCTACGAAACCTTGGAACATCTCCAGAGGCTCAACTCCTACGGCGTGGACTGGTTCAGCTACAAGGAAGAATATCTGCGGTCCGTAGGGGTCTTCAAGGAAGCCGTCTTGGCGATCCTCGCGGCTATTGCCAAGCAGGAACGCATCCGGCTCTCTGAGCGCGTGCTCGCGGGCCTGGGTCGTGCAAAGGCTCAGGGCAAGGTGCTGGGACGTCCAAGGGCTGCCGTGCGTCCTGGGCGCGTGCTGGCGTTACGAGCAAAGGGCTTGAGTTTGCGCGCCATTGCTGCGGAGACTGGCGTCAGCGTCATGACGATTCAACGTATCGTCGAGGCTGCATGAACTGCGGTGCGCTTTCCATTTGTCGCCGCCCAGGCAGTACACTTGAAATCTAAATGAGAGATCGGCTGATTATCCTCTTGGCCGGGTGCGGCTTACTGGCGCTCTGGGCGTATCCCCAGATCGAGACGAAGTACAGTTTATGGAGCAATAGCGCAAACGCCTGGGTTCCCTTTGAGACGATCCATCAGCGGGCGTTTCTAACGAACGTGGACTTCGGAACGTATCCGAACATCAACGTGAGGGCCGACGATACGCTGTGGCCGATGGTTCATACCGGAAGACTTTCCAGCTATTGGGGGATCAATGCCCAAAAACAGGTCGCGATAAAGTGGGCGACTCAGTTCACTCAAAGCGCACTTGTGATCCTAGCGGCGCTTGGATTGCTTTGGGTATCGCACCCTAAGGGTAATTAGGCCGGAGGGATCTCAATAAAGGGACTTCCAAGGACGCCCGGATTGTGCCTGAGATTGAAGGTCTTGGAAAACTGCCGCCCGTGAAAGTCCACATAGGCGATTCTGACCTGAGTCGAGAAGATGCCGTCTTCGCTCTTCGCCGCCAGCCTGTCCATTAGTTCAGTAAGATTCGCCTTTGCCTCAAGATTGACCGTCTGAGTTTTTCTGTAGATTAGCAGGTATGGCATAGGGCGTCGGTCATTGCGCGGAATCCTCTTGATTGGGCCATATAGGACCATATCGAGATCGCCGATGCGGACCTCAGGATCTAGGTAAAGCTGAAACGCATCAACATCGGAGCAATTGACGACGGTAAACTCCGTTACTAGATCTGGATTGATGTCCTGCAACCCAGCCACGACATACTTGTACTGCTTGCCTATCGTGGCATACTCCAAAAGAATGTGGGGCATGGCGCGTTCGTGTTCGATGGTCCTCTTTAGGCCCTCAAGGGCTTTCTCCGAAGTTGAAGCGCGAAGGTACTCGTCCCTCCACGCCAGATACGCCGCGATCAAGAAGAATACAAGGCCTAAGCCACAGCTTACCCCGACAACCCAATCGGCAGTTTTGTGAGCGAACCCGGCAAATATAGCCGCGAATGTAAAAGCGGCGCAACTCATGAGCCCCCACCAGTGCTTGAAGAGGGCCTTGAAGAAGAGCCGGGAGGTTGGCATCATGCAATATTAACGCCATTCGCGCAGCAAGAAACGACTTGAAGACCCGCTTTGAAAACTCTCCTGACAATGTGGCATATACGGTTCTATACAACGCTGGGATGTAGAACAGCGCGCCGATTCAAGCATTTAGCCGGTCTTACGGGTTGCACTGGACCCATTCTCGTAGGGATTCGATCCGTTTCAGCCACTCCACAAGCGGGTTCCAACTCGCGGTGATTAGGGACGCCATTTCCCGCCCATAATCGCGCCCGCCAACATTGACGTGAGGTGTATACTACCGCTGAAAGGGGGTTAATTCAGACCATGTCGCGACTACTGTTCTCTTTTCTACTGGTTCTTCCCGTCCTGGCGCAAGCGCCGGCGCCGGCAGCGAAGAAACCGTCTCCACCGGCGCCGCCCGCGAGTGCAAAGGCGGCGCCGGCCGATGCCTACCCGGATCCGTCCAAGACGCCCGGCTGGCCAAACCCGGATATCACCCAGGACCAAATCGCGCAGAATATTTGCAGCAAGACCTGGACTACTTCGACCATCCGCCCGACGGAGGATTACACCAACAAGTTGAAGCTTCAACAGATGAAGGACCTTGGGCTCACGGGGAAGGAGGCCGACTACGAAGAGGACCATTTCATTTCTCTGGAGATCGGGGGCAACCCGTCGGATCCAAGGAACCTGTGGCCCGAGCCATGGAACCTCAAGGTAGGCGCCAACGACTACGGGGCCCACACCAAGGATTTCGTCGAGAACTTTCTCCACGACGAAGTCTGTTTTAGCGTTCCCAACCACAAGGTTAGTTCGGGGGATAAGTATCCCGCCAAGACCTCGATCACGCTGGTCCAGGCTCAACAGATCATCACCCAGGACTGGTACGCCTGTTTCCAGAAGATGCAGGCCGGCCAACCCTGCAAATAGGACTTCCTGTCACTGGTCAAGTATGCGGAAGTTGGACCTGGAGATTCGCCGGCGGGAGCGACTCGAAGCGTTGGAGCAGGCCGCCGGAGCATGGACGGACGCGGATCACCCCGAGTTGGCGAACGGAGCGGACGCGTGGGTTCGGGAAATGCGCGACGCGTCTGTCAAGCGCCTTCAGGAACTCGAAGGCGATGGGGACGCGGAATCGGTTGACCCAAGCCGGAGAGTTGTGTAAAGCTTAAGGCCTGGTTTTCCTGCAACCCTGTCAGCGTGCGGGCCGTCTCGTCTAGTACGGTTCGCCGGCTGGGTCTGGCGCAATCCGCAAAGTCCGAATGGCTTTCGGCGCCCACGGCGCCAGGAAGGGCAAATCGCAACGTGAAAACGATTCGTCTCAGAACAACCGCGCTCACCTGTGTCTGTCTGTGCGCGGCTTCCTTCCCATCGTATGCGCAGACCGCCGATAACGCGGCGCCGGCGCCTCAGGATAACCCGGCGCCGGCCTCCACGCCTGCCGGCAACGCGCAAGCGCCGTCGCTCGGGGACCTCGGATTCCCTACGGATCAGACCAAGGGCAGCGCCCAGGACCAGGCGAGGCTCGACAAGCGGTCGCACATGCTCAAGATCCATCAGCGGCTCGGCTTGATCACGCTCGCACCTCTCGTCGCCACGCTGATCGCGTCGAACGGCGCCAAAGCCCCTCACATCAACTCCTCCGGCGTCAGTATAGGCGGCGGCAGCACGTCCAGCCGCGACTTGCATGCCGCTCTGGGCATCACCACGGCGGGCCTGTATATAACGACCGCTTCTTTTGCCGTTTTCGCCCCCAAGATATCGGGGACCAAGACCCGCGGGCCCATCAAGATACACAAGATCCTCGCCTGTATTCACGGGCCGGGGATGATCCTCACTCCTATTCTGGGGGCCATGGCCTACAACCAAATCAACAGCGGGAAAAAGGTCACTGGGATCGCCTCCGCGCACGGCGCCGTAGCCGCCGTCACAAGCATCGCGTACGGCGCCGCCATGTTGTCGGTGTCCATCAAATTCTGAGGCGCCCATGAATACGAGAACCCTGCTGGCTCTTGCGCTGCTGGCGTCTCCCCTTGCCGCGGCGGACGGGCAATGGACGCTGGAACAATCCGCGCTCACGTATCACGTATCTCATCCGCTACACGAAAGCGAGGGAGTCAGCCATGCGGCGCGAGGCAAAGGCGTTTGCCAGGCCGGACAATGCGATTTCCTGATCGCGGCGCCGGTGAAGTCCTTCGACTCGGGGGACAGCAACCGCGATCTTCACATGCTGCAGGTGACGCGCGGCGGGCAGTTCCCCCTCGTCAGCGTGCGCGCGCGAGTGCCCGACACGGCGATTGGGTCGGGCACCGTCCATGCCGATCTGGAGATTCAGTTCGCCGGCCAGACCGTTCAGTATAAGCAGGTCGAATTCCAGCAGACGGCCCAGGGAACCTCGATACGGCTCACCGGAACCATTCCGGCGAAGGTCTCCGATTTCAAGATCGACCCGCCGTCGCTCCTCGCGATACCCATCAAGAACGATATGCCCGTGCGCGTGGATATGACTTGGCGGCGGCAATAAACCGCTCGTGTAGAATAGAGGTTTGCCCATGGCCGAAACCTCGCAGGATTTCTATCGCATCCAGAAGCTGCCGCCCTACGTGTTCGCGGTGATCAACGAGATGCGGGCAAAGGCGCGCGCGGCGCAGATCGACATCATCGATCTGGGGATGGGGAATCCCGATGGCGCTACCCCGCGGGTGGTCGTGAGCAAGCTGGTCGAAGCGGCCCGCAACGCGCGCAACCACCGGTATTCCCAATCGCGCGGCATTCCCCGTCTGCGGGAAGAAATCGCGAAACGCTACCAGACGAATTACGCCGTGGAGATCGACCCCGATACCGAGGCCATCGTCACCATCGGCGCCAAGGACGCGCTGGCGCACCTGCTTTTCGCCACCGTGGGACCGGGCGACACGGTGGTTTCACCGAATCCCGCGTACCCCATTCACCAGTACGGCGTCATCATGGCGGAAGGCACTGCCTGCATGCTTCCCATGCCGGACGCGGCCACCTTTCTCAACCGGCTGGAGGACCTCTACCGCGGGCCTTCCGCAAAACCGAAGCTTCTGCTGATCTCTTTCCCACACAACCCCACCACCACCTGCGTGGACCTCGACTTCATGCGCGAGATTGTGCGCCTGGCGCACCAGCACGGCACGCTCATCGTGCACGATTTCGCCTATGCCGACCTGGGGTTCGATGGCTACACGCCTCCCAGCATCCTGCAGGTGGAGGGCGCGAAGGACGTGGCCGTGGAGATTTTTTCCATGTCCAAGAGCTACAACATGGCCGGGTGGCGCGTGGGGTTCTGCCTGGGCAACCGCAAGATGATCGCCGCGCTGGCGCGCATCAAGAGCTACCTGGATTACGGCGTGTTCCAGCCTATTCAGATCGCCTCGATCATCGCGCTGCGCGAATGCGAGGAAGAAACCCACAAGATCCGCGCCATTTACCAGAAGCGGCGCGACGTTCTAGTGCACGGTTTGCACCACGCCGGATGGCCCGTCGAAAAGCCTCGCGGCACTATGTTTCTTTGGGCGCCGGTTCCGGAGCGGTACCGGGAAATCGGCTCGCTGGAGTTCTCCAAGCTGCTGCTCGAAAAAGCCCTGGTCGCGGTTTCGCCGGGCATCGGATTCGGTCCTCTGGGCGAGGGGCACGTACGCTTCGCGCTGGTGGAGAACGAACAGAGAATTCGCCAGGCCACGCGCGCGATCGGGCAGTTTTTCAAGAGCTGACTACCAGAATCGCGTCCAGCGTCCTCGGCCCGTGGACGCCTTGGATGCGGGTCATCTCGATATCGGCGGTCGCGGAGGGGCCGGCGATGGTCGTCAGCAAGCCCACGCCCGCTGCGTGCATGAGCCGCAAAGCCTCAGGCACGGTCTCCACCACACGATCCGCAAAAACGATGCAGAGATGATAGTCGGGGACCAGCGTCAAGGCGCGGCGGCCCTCGGCGGCGGAGTGGCGCAACACGATGCTCCCGGTCATCGCGATGGCCGCGGCGCACCCGGTGAGAGCGCCTTCGGCCTGGTCGAGCGCGTCTACGCCGGCCGCTTCGGCGCGCACGAACTCGAGCGAGTCCGGCAGCCATTCGGAGGGCAGGCCTTCGGGGATCAACAGGCGGGACTTGCCCCGGCCCGCGGCCACCCGTTCAATGGCGGCGGGCAGGTCCGCGCGGCTTGCGCGATGTACTCCGGCGCCGTAGCCGTGAAGCCGTTCCTCCAGCAGGTCGAGACGCGCGGCGGGGTCGAGACTTCCGGATTGCCGGTAGCCGCGCGCGATGGCGCGGTAGTCCGCCACTCTGTCCACCAGGCGTGGGCCTATGGCGCGGCGAACCTTCTCCAGGATCTCGGTTTTCGCGTCGCTCATGCGTCCTTCCCTCCGGTGCGCGTTGCCCACCAGTCGCGGAACGATTCCTTGGGGATGGCCGCCAGATCGCGGAAGGCGGTCCATCCGCCCAACATGCCCGGAAGATTGCGAAGCTGGCCTTCGTGCTCGAAGGGCCACTGGCACAGGCGCGCGAGCTTCTGCGCCGCGGACAATCGGTCGCCGTCCGACAAGGCCACCGCCGCCGTCTTCATCGCGATGCGCTCGGTTAGAGGCGGATAGCCGCTCTCCACCAGTTTGCCGCGCAGATGAATCAGGATCTCGGGAATGTCGATCTTGACCGGGCAGACCTCGTAGCAGGCGCCGCACAAAGAGGAGGCGTAGGGGAGCGATTTCGAGTGCTCCATCGACTGAAGCTGCGGGCTCAGGATCGCCCCGATGGGGCCGCTGTAGATAGATCCGTAGGCGTGCCCCCCGGTCTGGCGGTACACGGGGCAGGCGTTGAGGCACGCGCCGCAGCGAATGCAATCCAGGGTCTCGCGGGCTTCGGAGTCGGCCAGCACACTGGTGCGGTTGTTATCGAGCAGCACCACGTGAAACTCGCGCGGCCCGTCGCCGGGAGCGACGCCGGTCCAGATGGAGTTGTATGGGTTCATGCGCTCGCCGGTCGCGGAGCGCGGGAGCAATTGCAGGAAAACTTCCAGGTCGTTGAAGGTGGGAATCACCTTTTCCACGCCCAACATGGTGATCAGGATCTCGGGCAAGGTGAGACACATCCGGCCATTGCCTTCCGATTCCACCACGCAGATGGAGCCGGTCTCCGCGATGGCGAAGTTGGCTCCGCTGAAGCCGGCCTTGACCCGCAGGAACTTCTCGCGCAGGTAGGCGCGGGCCGCGGCGGCCAGGTCCTCGGGCGACTCGCCCGGGTCCCCGCGCTTCATTTTCTTCAGAAAGATCTGGCGGACTTCGGCGCGGTTGCGGTGCAGCGCCGGGCACACGATATGGGAGGGTTCGTCCTCGCCGAGCTGCACGATCATATCGGCCAGGTCGGTTTCGTGGGGCGTGATTCCGGCAGCCTGGAGCGCGACGTTCAATTGGGTCTCGTCCGAAGTCATGGTCTTTACCTTGATGACTTCGGTCTGCCCGCGGTCCCGCATCAGGCCTACCACGATGCGGTTGGCTTCATCGGCGTCGCGCGCCCAATGCACTTGCCCGCCCGCGCGCGCGCAGTTGGTCTCGAATTGCTCCAGGTAGAAATCCAGATGGCGCAACGTGTGCTCTTTGATGGCATGGGCGGCGTCGCGCAGTTCCTCCCAGTCGTCCATTTCCGCGACCACTTTGGCCCGCTTGCCGCGGATGGTATCCGTGGCGCGGCGCACATTCTGGCGGATCTGGGTATTTCCCATCAACTTTCTGGCAGCGCCGGGAAACGCCGGCGCGCGTTCCGCTTTCCCCACTCGGACGCTCATGCGGCACCCCCGGACTCGGTCGAGCCTAGGATTTCCGCGATGTGCAGGCAGCGGACGGCAGCCCGTTCGCGGCTGAGCGCGCCGCCGATGTGCATCAAGCAGGAGTTGTCCACGCCCGCGCAGACCTCGGCCTGGGTGTCCAGGACGTAACGGATCTTCTCGGAAGCGATGGCCGCCGAAACGTCCGGATTCTTAATGGCGAACGTGCCGCCGAAACCGCAACACTGCTCGCGGTAGGGCAGCTCGATAAGGCGTATGCCGCGGACCTGTTGCAGCAACCGCCAGGGCTTGTCGCCGATCTGCAGCGAGCGGATGGCGTGGCACGACGTATGCAGCGTGACGGAGTGCGGGAAGAACGCTCCCACATCGGTCACACCCAGCTTGTCGACCAATAGCTCGGAGAATTCGAACACGCGCGGCAGCATGCCGTCCACGGCTTGGCGGAGCGAGGCGTCGCCCGCGTGGTCCGCCATCTTGGGAAAGTGATCGCGAATCATGGCCACGCAGGAGGCGGAGGGCACGCAGACCGTCTCCGCGTCGCGGAACACATTCAGGAAATGGAGCATCATGGGGAAGGCATCCCGCTGGTACCCGGTGTTGTAGTGCATCTGGCCGCAGCAGGTCTGCCGGCGGCGGAACTCCACCGTGTGGCCCAATTTCTCGAGCACGCGCACGACCGCCTTTCCGGTTTCCGGAAACAGCATGTCGTTGTAACAGGTGATGAACAAGGAGATGAGCATGGGGGCGCCAACTACGCTTTGTAAGCCGTCTTGCCCGCCACGACGGTTTCCAGCACGGTAAGGGCGTGCGAGGATTCGTCCCAATGGAAGCGGACCAAATCGGCGGCTTCGCCCGCGGCAAGGCCTTGCTGCCGTCCGGGGATCCGGACCGCGCGCGCCGGGTTCACCGTCGCCATCTCCAGCGCGGTTTGAAGAGAGACGCCGCCCCAACGGACGCAATTCGCCACCGCGCGGTCCATCGCCAGCGCGGAGCCGGCGAGCCGGTTCTTATCGCTGTGGAGGACCACACGGTTGCCGGGCAGAAGATCTACCAGCGATTCGCCCGACATGTACGCTCCCGGTGGGCACATGGCCGGCGTGACGGCATCCGTTACAAGCACCGATCGATGCGCGCCTTTTACGCGGATCGCGCAGAAGACGAAAACCGGCGGTAGATGGATTCCATCGACGATGAAGCTGGCCGTCAGACGGTCGTCCGCCAATTGCTCCCATATGTAGTTGGAGGTCTTGTGGAGTAGGGTATGGGCGCCGTTCCCCAGGTGAGTAGACATGGTTGCGCCCGCATCCACGGCGGCCCCGAGCTGTTCCGTATTTGCGCGCGTGTGCCCGATGGCGACCACCACGCCCGTTCGCGCCACCGCCGAGATGTAACGCGGCGCATCGTCATACTCGGGTGAAACGGTGACCAGCCGGACTTCACCGCCGGCGGCGTCCTGCCAGCGCTGAAACTCATCCCAATCGGGCGGCCGGACCTGCTTGAGCGGATGGGCGCCGCGCGGACCCTCCTCGACCGAAATGTTCGGGCCTTCGACGTGGAAGCCCGCTATGGCGTCCCCTTCCGGCATGCCGCAACGGCAAAACTCCCGCTTGGCTTCGGCCAGCCGCCGGAGCGCGCCGGCCATATGCTCCGGCCCACCGGTGACGACCGTCGGGAAGAAGCGGGTGACGCCGGTCTGGAACAGGCGCCGGATCGACCCGGCGAAGGCCTCGTTCGTGATAGTCGGATCGTTGTAATCCACCCCCGCGAAGCCGTTGACCTGGATGTCCACGAAGCCTGGAGCAATCCAGGTTTCTTCGTGTCCCTCGCCGGGAAGCCGGCTTATGCGCTCGATGGTGGATTGAAATTCGATTTGAGCGGTGGACGGCGCACCGGCTTGCCTACCTGTTAATGTTGGATAAGGCATCACTTCTCCTTGACTGGAACGACCTTGAAGTCCTCCATCAAACCGTATGGAAGCAGGTCATAGCTGGCTCCGGGCGGCATGTTCGCCGGGGCATTGCGAACATCGCTGGGCCCAGCCGCCCCGCGCTGGATGTTGCCGTGGTGGGCGCCGAGCAGATTCTTCAGCGAACCGGTCACCACCACCTCAACCACATTCGGACCGCTCTTTACCAGGCCATCGATGGGCAGCTCGTAGGGCTGCCAGCCGATTATGCCGGCGGATTTACCGTTGACACGGACCTCCGACACGGTTCCGGCCCATTTGCCGAGGACGACTTTGTATTTGGCGCCACTCGCCAGATTGAAGCGCCCGGTGTACGAGACGGAATCTGGATAGAAAGGCAGATTTTGATCCTTCCAGGAGCCGATTTTCAACGCGGACGCCGGAACAATTCGAAAACCCTTGTCCTGTGCGACCACGCCGAACTCGCCGATGATGTGCACCGGCTCCAATTCGTTGTGAACGGACATGGGCCGCGCCACGAGGGTGATGCTGTTACGGCCGGGCTTGATGTACCGCCCGATGGCATAGGTTCCGAAATCGACATCCAGGTACCACTTCCCCGGCTGGTTATCCACCGGATTCCCGTTCACCGAGACTTTCCAGAGCGGCGGGCGCTCCACTACGGCCCGCATGGAGGCGGTGTCCACGCCTTCCGCGACATCCACCCAGAAGGTGGCCTCAAACCCGGCGTCCGGAGCGAACTTGCGATCGACGGTGGCAGTCTTGAATTGCACGGACGAGTTCCAGGGGTCGCCCGCAGGGAAACCAAACGCCTTGAACACAGCGTCCGACGCCTTGAAGAAGAATACATCTTTCTGGGTTACCCCATTCAACGTCAGATCGCAGTAGTCGATCCGTAGGGCATTGGGAGCGGTGCGCGCGACGGTGAGCGGCCTGGTTCGGGCCACGGGTTGGCCGGCGGCCGGCGGCGGGACGCTGGCGACGGCGGGACCAGGCACATTCTTGGCCGCCACCATCAGGCTGCCGGCAGGAGGAAGCGCCACCGAGAATTCCAACGACCCGGCTGAGACCTTGGCGGGATAGGGCGCGGTGCGGCCGGTGACCGGATCGAACTTTTCGAGGGATTTGCCAGGCGCCTTGACGGTGGCGGCGGCCTCCGCATCCAGGCTGGAGTTCGCGAAGAACCACAACTCCCCATCCTTCAGGCGGCGGCGCATGTGGAAGAGCAGCGTTCCTTTAATTCCCGTGATATCCGGGTTGGCAGGCCCTTCGGGCTGCGGCGCAACCGAAAGCCCGCCGGGGACCCCATCGACAAGCAGCGGTCCACTGACGTACGAGGTGAGCTTGCCGCCGTTCTGAATGTACTGCCGCATCAACCGCGTGGTCACGGCGTCCAGGCTCTCCGTGCCGGGCGGCAGCACCACAGCGTCATAAGTGCGTTTGCCGACCACAAACTGTTTGCCGGCCACACTGCCGCAGTCCCGGATGATGTACTCGCTGCCGATATCGTATTCGACCTGGTTGTGCGACAGGCCGGTGATGTACGCCTGGAACGCGTTCCCGATCTCCATCATGCGGGCGTTAGGCCTTGTTCCGGCGTACATCCAAGCAGACGTGGTAGGTTCGATCACCAGGATGCGGTTCACCTCATCGCCTGCGGATAGCGCCAGAGAGAGGCGGGCGAAGTAATCGCCCAGTACGCCGTAGTGCTTCCACCAGGGCGCGTGGTAGCTGAACGACTGCGGATAGTCGTACTTGCGGACTCCGTCGAGGGTTCCGTAAGAGAGATGCTGGTTCATGAAGGTGATGCCCAGCGCGTACTCCCAGTCGCCGAGCCTCTTCATGTCCTCGAACCTGAGGTCCCAGCCGCCGGCGCCGTAAGTTTCGCTGAGGGTTCGAGGGTGACCGATTTGATTGGCCACGCTGGCGAGTTCTTTCACGCTCCGCACGTTGCCGAATTGCGCGCCCACGCCCTCGTTGAACCGGTTTTGCAGCATGTCGATTCCGGGCATTTGGGGATATACGTACATGGCCATGTTATCGGGGCCGTTCGCGGGACTGGGCCACGCATGCTCCCAGTAATGACCCGTCCACACCATTCCCTTGCTGGCGGCGTACTCACTATACGGTTTCGACCACCCTTCGACGAATAAGTCCAGGAGCACGGAGTAGTAGTCGTGACGAACCCGCCGCCAGTCGCCGACTTCCTCCACCAGGGATGGAAGATTGGTCTTGAGGTCGTATCCCCAGCGTTTCTGAAACCGGTCGAATAGGGCCGGCGTGTATCTCACGTCGTTGCGGCCGGGAGCGTTGATATGGGCCTCGTCGGAGAAGATGCCCGGAACCGTCTTGCCGAGGTCCGCGCCGAAGGTTTTCTCGTATCCAGGCATGGTAACGGAGAGGAACTTCTTAGTGACTTCGGGAATCATGATGTCGACGTACGAGTAGCCGGCGTACCAGGCGCCCGGCGGATACTGCGTAAGCGCGAAGCAATAAGACCCGGCGCCGGAAGGTTCCGCCTTACCCGTGACGTCTTCGAAGTGGTCACCGACGCGTTGCAGAAGGATCTTGCACGGACCGCTTTGCCGCAGGGCGAGGCCTTGGCCCTGATTGTAGGATTCCGGCATTTCCGCCGGCACATGACCGCCGCCGAAGCCGCTGGGATACGAGTCTTCGTCGTAGAGCCACATCTGCATGCCGAGCTGCTTGGCCTCGTCGGCGGTGTAACGCATCAACTGGAACCACCGGGGCGAGAGGTACTCCGTGATCAGGCCAGGGCGGGGATGAATGATGAAGGCATGGACTCCCTGTGTGGAAAAATCATGAAGCTCGCGATCGATCATCGCCTCGTTGATCTCGCCATTCCAGACAAAGAACGGGGCCGTACTGAACTCCGCGGGCGGCTTTGGAAACAACGCTCTCAGGCCGGCCAGGGAATCCACGGTCGCAGCCGTGGCGGCAAAAACAAATAACAAAGCCAAAATCACGCTTCTTCTCATCGATTGGTCTCTTTCATCCGCTCAGCAAACTCGTACCGTCCCGACGCCCAGAAGCGCGCCGAGCTTTTCAATCCTGGAGGCGATATGGCCCACTCCGATGGCGCAGTGGTGCGCCGGGCCATGGGCGTTCCACTCGTCGATAAACCGCCGCGCCCCAATGGGGAACCGGTACCGGCTGTTGGTGTTGCCGATCTCCAGGATAGGTCCGGGGACCGATTCGGCTTCCGCGGTCAGCAGCTTGAGTTTTGCGCCGCTTTCCACCACCGAGAGGAGCGTCACCGGACCGTGTTTCACCGACATCTCCACGGAAAGCCCCCGGCCCACCTTACCGTGGTAGACCTTGAGGGGCCGGACTTTGGTCTTGCCTTCGGCGATGGCCAGGTGACCCGGACCATCGTGGCCCATGAGCACGACATCGTCGGCGTAATCGGTGGCGTAATATTCCGTGAAGGAGCCGCCCACTCCAAACGTGTCCATGATCTTCATCGCCTGTGCGTTCTTCACTTCGCATTCGCCGGCGACCGGAATGCCGCGGGCAGTCAGCAGGCTGGTTCCGAGAATGATGGAGCTGATGGCGTCCTCGTTGGCGGCGTTACCCGTGCCCATATAGTAGTAGGCCATGGATCCGAGATCATGACGCGCGGCCAGCCGGTCGAGAGCGACCGACGTTCGGGCGGCGCGCTCGAGCTCTTCGCGGGAGCAGTCGGCCTGGACGTCGAACGCCTGGAAAAAATGGGAGACGCGATCCGCGACCTCGGGCTGGGAAACCTCTTCGCGCAGCGCCGCCAACTCATCCACCTCCAGGAGTTCGACGTGCCCGCCGAAGGTGGCAAGCTGCAGCGTCAGGTCGGAATAGACATCCAACATGCCGCAGTAGTAGTGGCCCATCACCCCGAGGCGATTGTGCTCCATCACGCGAGTCACACGGGCGGCATCGAGCCACTCGTCGATTTGGTTCCAGGCAACCGGGTCGCCGTCGAGCATCCCGGTAATCTGGAAGAACGGGATGTTCGAGCGCCCTAACACGTTGGCAATCTCCGGAACCGGGCAGGCCTGGCACCAGGAAAGCCATTCGCCGGTCATCTTAACGCGATCGTTCATGGCGTTGAAGGACGCGTAATCGATGGCGGCGCCGGGGGAGAGGTTGAGGACGATCAGAGGCGCTTTGGCGCGCCGCACGACAGGCAGAACCGTCGACGAGAGGGAATACGTGGTGATGTAGAGAAATAGCAGGTCAATATCCGCCCGGCGGAATGCGTGTCCAGCGGCCATGGCCTTCTCAGGGCTGTCGATCATGCCCAGGTTCACGACATCGACGCCTGGCCGCCGCAGACGGTCCGCGACGTGGGCAGCAAAACCCAACAGCTTCCGTTCGAGACCTTCGAACTGAGGCCAGTACGGCTCATGCCCAATGGCAAAAAGCCCAATGCGGAGGTTGCCGGCGCCGTCGGAGGGGGTGGAAAGCATAGTACAAGGTTACGTTATCATTTGTTCCGGGCTGGCTGTGCGGGGGTTGCGGGGAGCGAATCGAGGGTGGTTGGATTTTGGACGCAGTTCGGCTGAGGGGTTGACTCGGGTTCACAGGTTGGGTAGCCGACAGACCACGATGGTCTGTCCCACTTCAAGATTTCGTTGCGGCGGCCGGGGCTTTCGGACTTATCGCCGCGCGTATTCCGGCCGCCAATGATTTGGACCGCATCTTCGGTAGACAATGTCTCGCTGGATGGCGAGTTCATTCCGTT